>Ga0335074_10000597_pt1 | contig 50426 bp, 46 predicted proteins | sample Lox_Sample_23_FD_206715 | JGI IMG/M metagenome (GOLD analysis project Ga0335074, IMG submission 206715) | Soil microbial communities from Loxahatchee National Wildlife Refuge, Florida, United States - Lox_Sample_2.3 | ecosystem: Environmental > Terrestrial > Soil > Wetlands | place: USA...
GCCAGGAGCCGGCGGCGCGTCAGCCCGGCCAGGAGCCGGCGGCGCGTCAGCCCGGCCAGGAGCCGGCGGCGCGTCAGCCCGGCCAGGAGCCGGCGGCGCATCAGCCCGGCCAGGAGCCGGCGGCGCATCAGCCCGGCCAGGAGCCGGCGGCGCGTCAGCCCGGCCAGGAGCCGGCGGCGCGCTTGCCCCCCCGGCCCGCCCCGGTCGCGGTAGCCCGCTGGTCCTTCCCGTGGTCGGCGACGTGGCCGCGCGGTCGGCAGGCGATGGCGTGCCCTGCCCGCCTGTACGTGCCGGTGTGCCTCCCCGGCCGCCGGGCGCGGCTCCCGTCTTGCCAGCTGACGGTGAAGCTCCCGTCCTGCCGGTGTACGTCGTTGCCCTCGTCCTGGTGGCGGGTAGTCCGGGGTGGGGCCCGGTCGGCCGGGACGCCCTGTCTCCTTGCGCCGTGCGCGGGCCCTGGCCGGACCCGGCTGGCCGTGGCGCTCGGTTGCCTCGGGATGGGTGGGCATCGGGATCGGTTGGCCGCGGCTTTGCGTCCGTCCGGGCCGTGCGCGGGAGCGCGTCGGAGTCCGTCGGCTGCGGCGCCCCCGTCTTACCATCGCGGGTCGTCGCACCCGCCTTACCGCTGCGGGCCGGTGCACCTGCCGCCGGGGATCGCCATGCCCGGCCGGCTCCAAGGGCGCGCCTCACCGCCCCGTCCTGGTCCCCATTTCCCCGTTGGCCCGTCCGGGGCGCTGTAGCCCCTCCCGGGGGGCGAGTGAGCGCGGCGTCTGTCCCTGTCGTCCGGGTGGAAGCATCGGTCCCGGCCGTGTCCGTCCCCGCCGGGCGGCCGAGGGCGGTGGTCCCAGTCGGGGGGCTGAGGGCGGTGGTCCCAGTCGGGGGGCTGAGGGCGGTGGTCCCAGTCGGGGGGCTGAGGGCGGTGGTCCCAGTCGGGCTGGTCTGAGAGTCGGTTCCCGGCCGCCTGGAAGGCGCGCTAGCGGGCGGCTGGTCCGTAGAGCGCGTCGCCGTCGGGAGGGGCGACTCCTGGGTTGTCGCCGCGCCTGTCCCGTCCGGCGCAAGCGGCGTCCCGTCCGGCGCAAGCGGCGTCCCGTCCGCCGCTGCGGAAGGTGCGGTGCCCGTCGCTGGTGCGGTGCCCGTCGCTGGTGCGGTGCCCGTTTGTGGTGCGATCCCGGCCCGGGCGGGGGCCCCGTCGATGTCGTCCACCACGCTGGCGACGGGCCGGGTGTCCTCCAGACTGGCCAGCAGGGCGAGCTGAGCCTCGGTCAGGCCGGGCCCGGCGTCGGTCTCGGTGGCGGCGGACGTCACACCTGTACCGGGTGCGGCAGACTCGGCCCCAGCCTCCCAGGTGAGATTCTCGCTGCTGCCAGGGCTTGGGCCCGGGTCCCCGGCGAGCGGTCTCGCGCTCCCGTCATCGGTGGCGGGTCGGGATGGCACGCGATAAAAATACAGGCCCGGCTGGCCTTGCGCACAACAGGCGCGTTGCGCCCAAATAACCCCTTCTACACCTCTGGAGCTCGGCTGGCCAGAGCCCTCGCACCCGGCGGTTTCGCCCGTACCGGACTCCCGTCGGGTCCAGAATGTCAGACCTGCCCTGTACATTCGAACAGACATCGAATAGAGACTGGACATCGGAACGAATTTAGGTTCGAATAGATGGACCAGCGCCGGCCGGGTGGGGTGAGGGGAAGCGTCTCACCTGGCCGGGTCACAGGAGGAGATGAAGACCGATGGTGAAGGCGGCGGAGGTGCGCCCGGGCGGCAGCGATATCGGCCCGTGGCATCCAGGGGGTCCTGGGCTGGCGCCGACGGTACTCAGCATGCTCCAGTCAGCGCGCCGCGGCCTCGATGAGGCCGCCGATGAGACGGCGCCTGGAGCCCGTTACGTGACTGCGCATCTGGCCGCGCTGCGCGCCGCGGCGGCCGTGGTGGCGGCTCGCGGCGAGCCCCGGATGAGGCGCAGGAAGCCGCACAGCGTGTGGGAACTGCTGCCTCAGGTCGAGCCGGCTCTCACCGAATGGGCTGCCTACTTCGCGGCTGGCGCCGGCAAGCGTGCGGCGGCTGAGGCGGGACTGCCGCGCGCGGCATCCGCGCGCGAGGCCGACGACCTGCTACGGGACGCGGAGACCTTCCTGTCACTCGCAGAGACCGCCCTCGGCGTCCAGGTCCAGTCTCCGCTCCCGCTACGGCCGGCAGGCTAGGGCTTTAGAACGATTCCATCGCGCCGCGCGCGTCGGCGTCGAGCACGCCCCAGCTGATGAGTTCCTCAGTGAGATCGGAGGGGGACTTGTCGTAGATGACCGCGAGCGAGCGGAGGTCTTCGTGCCGCACGGAAAGCACGCGCCCGTTGTAGTCGCCGCGCTGGCTCTGGATGGTGGCGACGTAGCGGGCGAGCGGACCCACCTTGTCCTTAGGCAACTGGCCCATGCGCTCGAGATCGATGACGAGTTTGGGCGTGGGCACCAGCGGCGTCGGGGCAGCGTCGCCGGGCAGTAGTTCCGAGACGGGGACACCGTAGAACTCGGCTAGTTCAGCGAGCTTCTGTACAGTTACGGACCGGTCTCCACGTTCGTAGGAACCTACGACCACGGCCTTCCACCGGCCGCGGGACTTCTCCTCGACCCCGTGCAGCGAGAGTCCCTGCTGCGTGCGGATGGCGCGCAGCCGCGCGCCGAGTGTCTTGGCGTACTCAGATGGCATTGATTCCTCGGTTCCGGCCAGTCGTCGCTTACAGTAACGGTTACGCTCAGTGACGGTAGGCGGCGAGCGCGACAAGGTCAAGCCGAATGGCAAAAAACTGGATTAACTCGTGCGGTAACCGGCTTGCGTTCCGTGATGGATTCGTACCCTCCGCCGGCAACCGAGAACCCATCCGAGATCAGGTTTCCCGTCGCTGTGGGCACATCTCGGGTCAAGAGGGGCTCTCGCCGCGTTCGGGTCGTATCGGTCTTGTGTGAGGTAAATCACACACCGTGTTGGCCGTCCCGGAGCGGCCGAGCTGGCTGGTAACTCCCCGTATGATCATGGACGTAGACATCCTTTAAGGACCGTCCAGAGAGGCGGGGAAGGAGGTCCCTTCTATGTCCCAGGCGAGTAGTTCGGTCGCGGGGCGTGATGGCCTCGCAGTGCTCGACGCCGAGGAAATCAGGCGCGCGCTGACCAGGATCGCTCACGAGATCCTGGAACGAACGCACGGCGGCGATGACGTGATCTTGCTAGGCATCCCCACCCGAGGGGTGCCGCTGGCCCGTCGGCTCGCCGCCCGCATCGGGGAATTCGAGGGGCTTGAAGTCCCCTGCGGATCGCTTGACGTGACTATGCACCGGGATGACCTGCGGCTTCGCCCAGCCCGGGCGCTAGGCCGCACCGACCTTCCGGTCGGAGGCGTGGACGGCAAGACGATCGTCCTGGTGGATGACGTGCTCTACTCAGGCCGTACCGTGCGCGCCGCGCTCGACGCGCTGACCGACCTCGGCAGGCCCCGGACCGTGCAGCTGGCCGTGCTCGTCGATCGCGGCCATCGCGAGCTTCCCATCCGGGCCGACTACGTGGGCAAGAACCTTCCCACCTCCCAGCGCGAGGTGGTGTGTGTCCTGCTGTCCGAGGTCGACGGGCGGGACGAGGTAATGATCGGCGAGGGAGGGCGGAAGCCGTGAAGCGCCACCTGATCTCCGCTGGTGACCTGACCCGTGCCGACGCGCTGCTCATCCTCGACACCGCCGAGGAGCTGGCCAGCCTGGCCGACCGCCCGATCAAGAAGCTGCCCACGCTGCGCGGCCGGACCGTGGTCAACCTGTTCTTCGAGGACTCCACCAGGACCAGGATCTCGTTCGAGGCCGCGGCGAAACGGCTGTCTGCCGACGTGATCAACTTCTCTGCCAAGGGCTCGAGCGTGGCCAAGGGCGAGAGCCTGAAGGACACCGCGCTGACCCTGGAGGCCATGGGCGCGGACGCGGTGGTCATCCGGCACGGCGCTTCCGGCGCCCCGCACCGGCTCGCGGGATGGGTGCAGGGCAGCGTGGTGAACGCCGGGGACGGTACCCACGAGCACCCCACCCAGGCCCTGCTCGACGCCTTCACCATCCGGCGCAGGCTCAAGAGGGGCAGCACCCGCGGTGCAGGACTTGACGGCATCCGGGTGACGATCGTCGGAGACGTGCTGCACAGCAGGGTCGCCCGGTCCAATGTGCTGCTGCTCAGCACGCTCGGCGCCCAGGTCACCCTGGCCGGCCCGCCCACGCTGCTGCCCCTGGCCGTGGAGAACTGGCCCTGCGCGGTGAGCTATGACCTGGACAGCGAGCTACCCAAGAGCGATGTGGTGATGATGCTGAGGGTTCAGCAGGAGCGGATGACCGCCGCGTACTTCCCCAGCGTGCGCGAGTACAGCCGCAGATACGGGCTGGACGCCGCGCGCATGGGGCGGCTGCCTGACCATGCCATCGTCATGCATCCGGGACCCATGAACCGGGGAGTGGAGATCGCCGCCGACGTCGCGGACTCGGCCCGCTCGACGATCGTGGAGCAGGTGGCCAACGGGGTCACCACCAGGATGGCCGTCCTGTACTTGCTACTCGGCGGCACGGAGTTCCCGGCGGTGGCGCAGTGAGCGCCGCCTGCCAGCCCGGCCCCACCCGCCTTTCCGCCCCCGGCCCGTGGCTGATCAAGGGGGTCACGGTCGCCGGGTCCGGCGGTCAGCGGGATGAGTCCACCGACATCCTGCTCAGCGACGGGGCGATCGCGGCCATCGGCTCCGGGCTGAGTGGCGTCGGCGCCCAGGTGCTCGACGCGCAGGGCCTGATCGCCCTGCCCGGGCTGGTCGACCTGCATACGCACCTGCGCGAGCCGGGCCGCGAGGACGCAGAGACCGTCGAGACCGGCACCAGGGCGGCGGCCCTCGGCGGCTACACGGCCGTGCACGCCATGGCCAACACCGATCCGGTCGCCGATACCGCGGGCGTGGTCGAGCAGGTCTGGCGCCTGGGGCGGGCGGCGGGGCACTGCGATGTCCAGCCGGTGGGGGCGGTCACCATCGGGCTGGCGGGCAGCAGGCTCGCCGAGCTCGGCACCATGGCCGACTCGGCTGCGCGGGTCCGCGTGTTCTCCGATGACGGCCGGTGCGTCGCCGACCCGCTGCTGATGCGGCGGGCCCTCGAATACGTCAAGGCCTTCGACGGGGTGATCGCCCAGCACGCGCAGGAGCCCCGGCTCACCGAAGGCGCGCAGCTCAACGAGGGAGAGATGTCCGGCCGCCTCGGCCTGGCGGGCTGGCCCGCCGTCGCCGAGGAGGCGATCATCGCGCGTGACTGCCTGCTGGCCGCGCACGTGGGCTCCGCACTGCATGTCTGCCACGTCTCCACCGCGGGATCCGCGGAGATCATCCGCTGGGCGAAGTCCAAGGGATGGCCGGTGACGGCGGAGGTTACCCCGCACCACCTGCTGCTGACCGACGAGCTCGCGGAGGGCTACGACCCGGTGTTCAAGGTCAACCCGCCGCTGCGCACCGCGGCCGACGTGGCGGAACTCAGGCTCGCGCTCGCCGACGGCACCATCGATTGCGTGGCCACCGACCACGCCCCGCACCCGGTGGAGGCCAAGGAGACCGAGTGGTCCGAGGCGGCCTTCGGGATGACCGGGCTGGAGACCGCGCTGCGCGTGGTGCAGCTGGCGATGGTGGACACCGGGATGCTCGACTGGCACGGCGTCGCCGACCGGATGTCGGTCCGCCCGGCCAGGATCGGGCGGCTGGCCGGGCACGGTGCCCTGCTCGCCCTCGGCGGTCCCGCCAACCTCACCCTGTACGACCCGGCGGCGCCCGCCGAGGCCGTTCAGCCCGGCGCGTCCAAGAGCCGCAACACGCCCTTCGCGGGCATGGAACTGCCCGGCCGGGTGGTGGCCACGTTCCTGCGCGGCACGCCCACCGTGCTCGAGGGGAAGCTGGCCTAGCGTGCCCGGGGACAACGCCCTGCTCGTTCTGGAGGACGGCACGACGCTGCGCGGGACCGGGTTCGGAGCGGTCGGCGAGGCGTTCGGCGAGATGGTCTTCAACACCGGCATGACCGGGTACCAGGAGACGCTGACCGATCCGTCCTACTGCCGGCAGATCGTCGCGATGACCGCGCCGCACATCGGAAATACCGGCGTCAACGACGAAGATCCGGAGTCGGGTCGGGTCTGGGTCAGCGGCTACGTGGTGCGCGAGCCCGCCCGGGTCCCGTCTAGCTGGCGGGCCCGGGGCGACCTGGATGCCTACCTCCGCGCCGAGGGCGTACCAGGTATCGCTATCCGCGGTACCAGGGCGCTGACCACGAGGGTTCGCGAGCAGGGCGCCATGCGAGCGGCGATCAGCACGGCCGAGACCGACCCGGCCCGGCTGCTTGACCGCGTGCTGGCCAGTCCGCAGATGACCGGAGCCGACCTGGCCCGGGTGGTGACCACGCCGGAGCCTTACACCGTCCAGCCCTCAGGCCAGGCCAGGTACCGGGTCGTGGCGATGGACCTGGGAATCAAGGCGTCCACGCCGCGTCACCTCGCGGCCCGCGGTTGCGAGGTTCTCGTCGTGCCCGCCACGACGACCGCTGAACAGATCCTCGCCGTCTCGCCAGACGGGGTGTTCTTCAGTAACGGCCCCGGTGACCCGGCCGCGGCCACGTACGCGGTGGACGCGATGCGCGGCGTCCTGGACGCGGGCGTTCCCACCTTCGGCATCTGCCTCGGCAGCCAGATCCTCGCCCTGGCCCTCGGCCTGGGCACCTACAAGCTCCGCTACGGCCACCGTGGCGTGAATCAGCCGGTGATGGACCTGGCTACCGGCCGGGTCTACATCACCAGCCACAACCACGGCTTCGCCGCCGCCCTGCCCGGCGATCCGCCGGGTCCCGCGGCAGGAAACGTCTCCGCGGAGACGCCCCCCGCACGTGCGCCAGACGTTTCCGCGGAAACGCGCGGTCCAGCCACGTCCGCGCAGACGCGCGATCCCACCAGGGCCGGTCGAGCCAGGTCCGCGCAAGCGCAGCATCCCGGCGAGGCCCCGTTCTCCTGGTCCGCGCGGACTCACCGATCCGGCGAGTCCGCGGTCGCCGGATCGACCGCCGCTCCCGGCCGCGCGCGCGAAGCCTCCGTGCGCGCGGGCGCCGTCTGGTCGCACGTGTCGGCGGACGCGCTGCGGCCGTTTGAGACGCCGTACGGACCGGCCGTGGTCAGCCACGTCAACCTCAACGACGGCGTGGTCGAGGGCTTGCGCCTGCTCGACCGCCCGGCGTTCAGCGTCCAGTACCACCCGGAGGCCGCTCCCGGCCCGCACGACGCCGCCGACCACTTTGACCGCTTCTGCACCATGCTAGAGCGCGCCCGATGAGCCGGCAGGATCCCGTTCCGGCCCGCACCAGCCGTTGCCACCCAGAAAAGGGCCCCTGCCTGACGTCCAGTGGTGCGTATGCGCGCCATGGTGCGCAAGCGCGTCCCGGTGCAGCCAAGCGCGGAAAGATCTTGGAAGATCCGTGCTCCACGGAAGAATGGGCGCTGTATATGCACACAAATCTTCCGCTGAGCACTAATCTTCCGCGAAAGATATGGTATCCGTGCGGACGACACCGGTTGCCTCGAACTGGAAGCCGGATACCGCATTGTGCTAGCACGGGGGTGGGCCGTGCCGCGGCGTGAGGATCTGAAGTCGGTGCTGGTGATCGGGTCGGGGCCGATCGTCATCGGGCAAGGCTGCGAGTTCGACTACTCCGGCACCCAGGCCTGCCGGGTGCTGAAGCAGGAGGGGATCAGGGTCAGCCTGGTCAACTCCAACCCGGCGACGATCATGACCGATCCCGAGTTCGCCGACGCGACGTACGTCGAGCCGATCACGCAGGACACGCTGGAGAAGGTCATCGCGATCCAGCGTCCCGACGCGCTGCTCCCCACGCTGGGCGGGCAGACGGCGCTTAACGCCGCTGTCGCCCTGCACGACTCCGGTGTCCTGCAGCGGTACGGCGTCGAGCTGATCGGCGCGAACATCGACGCGATCAGGGCCGGTGAAGACCGCGAGCGGTTCAAGCAGATCGTCACCGGCCTGGGCGCCGAGGTGCCGGCCAGCCGGATCTGCCGAGACCTGGACGAGTGCCTCGCCGCCGCGGGCGAAGGAACCGACGGGCAAGGCCTCGGCTACCCCGTCGTGGTGCGGCCCTCGTTCACCCTGGGCGGGGCCGGGTCGGGCATCGCCATGGACGAAGCGGACCTGCGCCGCATCGCCGGGGCCGGGCTGGACGCGAGCCCCACGCACGAGGTGCTGCTCGAGGAGAGCGTCCTGGGCTGGAAGGAGTTCGAGCTCGAGCTCATGCGCGACGCCAAGGACAACGTGGTCGTCGTCTGCTCGATCGAGAACATCGACCCGATGGGCGTGCACACCGGCGATTCGGTCACCGTGGCCCCCGCCATGACGCTCACGGACCGGGAGTACCAGCGGATGCGCGACACCGCGATCGCCATCATGCGCGCGGTGGGTGTCGACACCGGCGGCTGCAACATCCAGTTCGCGGTCGACCCGGGCACCGGCCGCATGGTCGTGATCGAGATGAACCCGCGCGTCTCGCGAAGCTCCGCGCTCGCGTCCAAGGCCACCGGGTTCCCGATCGCCAAGATCGCCGCGCGGCTGGCCCTCGGCTACACGCTCGACGAGATCGGCAACGACATCACCGGCCAGACCCCGGCCTGCTTCGAGCCCGCCCTCGACTACGTGGTGGTCAAGGTGCCGCGGTTCGCGTTCGAGAAGTTTCCCGGAGCCGATCCCGCGCTCACCACCCACATGAAGAGCGTCGGCGAGGCGATGGCCATCGGCCGGAACTTCCCGGAGGCGCTCCAGAAGGCGTTGCGTTCTCTGGAGAGCAACAACGGATCGTTCGGCTGGAAGAAAGAGCCCGGCGACAGGGACAGTTTGCTGCGTGCGGCCGCAACCCCCCACGACGGCCGGCTCGCCACCGTCCACCAGGCGCTGCGCGCAGGCGCCAGCGTGACCGACGTGGCCACCCACACGGGCATCGATCCGTGGTTCGTCGAGCAGATCCAGCACATCGAGCAGGTGGCCAAGCACATAGCCGCCTCGCCGGCGCTGGACAAACAGACCCTGCAGGAGGCCAAGGGCACCGGGTTCTCCGACGCGCAGATCGCCGAACTCCGCAAGACCACCGAGACGGTGATCCGCGAGATCCGCTGGGCGCTCGGGGTGCGGCCCGTTTACCACGCGGTGGACACCTGCGCGGCGGAGTTCGCCGCGCGCACCCCCTACCTGTACTCGACCTACGACGACGAGACCGAGGTGCCGGAGGGCAGCACGCCCAAGGTGATCATCCTCGGCAGCGGGCCGAACCGCATCGGCCAGGGCATCGAGTTCGACTACGCCTGCGTGCACGCGTCGTTCGCGCTGGCCGGCGCGGGCTACGAGACCGTGATGGTCAACTGCAACCCGGAGACGGTCTCGACCGACTATGACACGTCGGGCCGGCTGTACTTCGAGCCGCTGACCCTTGAGGACGTGCTCGAGGTCGTCCGCGCGGAGCAGGCCACCGGCCCGGTCGCCGGGGTGATCGTCCAGCTCGGCGGGCAGACGCCGCTCGGGCTGGCCCGCGCGCTCGCCGCGGCCGGCGTCCCCGTGGTCGGCACCTCGCCCGAGGCGATCCACCTGGCCGAGGATCGCGGCGCGTTCGCTCGCGTGCTCGAAAAAGCCGGGCTGACCGCACCGAGGTACGGGACTGCCACCTCGCAGGACGAGGCGGTCCAGATCGCCCGCGAGATCGGGTACCCGGTGCTGGTGCGGCCCTCCTACGTACTCGGCGGCCGCGGCATGGAGATCGTCTACGACGACGCCACGCTGCGGTCGTACATGTCCAGGGCCACCGAGGTGAGCCCGGGCCATCCGGTACTGATCGACAGGTTCCTCGATGACGCGATCGAGATCGACGTGGACGCCCTCTACGACGGCCAAGAGCTGTACCTGGGCGGCGTGATGGAGCACATCGAGGAGGCCGGCATCCACTCCGGCGACTCTGCCTGCGCACTGCCGCCGATCACCGTCGGCCGCGGCGGCATCGCCCAGATCCGCGCGGCCACGGAAGCCATCGCCAACGGCGTGGGCGTGCGCGGTCTGCTGAACGTGCAGTACGCGCTCGCCGCCGGGGTGCTGTACGTGCTGGAGGCGAACCCCCGGGCGTCGCGGACGGTGCCGTTCGTGTCCAAGGCCACCGCGGTACCGCTGGCCAAGGCTGCGGCGCGGATCATGCTCGGCAGCACCATCGCCGGGCTCCGCGCCGAGGGCATGCTCCAAGCGGAGGGCGACGGCGGCGAACTCGCGCTGGACGCCCCGGTCGCGGTGAAGGAGGCGGTGCTGCCGTTCGGCCGGTTCCGCGACCCGAGCGGGAACGGCGTCGACACGGTGCTCGGCCCGGAGATGCGCTCGACCGGCGAGGTGATGGGGATCGACACGGTGTTCGGCACGGCGTACGCCAAGTCCCAGGCTGCCGTATACGGCTCGCTGCCGGTGAAGGGCCGGGCGTTCGTGTCGGTGGCCGATCAGGACAAGCGGTCGATGATCTTCCCGGTCAAGCGGCTCGGCGACCTGGGTTTCGAGATCTGGGCCACCGAGGGAACCGCGGAGGTGCTGCGGCGCAACGGGGTTCGTGCCAAGATCGTGCGAAAGCACGGCGACGGCCCCGGTCCCGACGGCGAGCCGACCGTGGTGACACGGATCCTGGCCGGGGAGGTGGACCTGATCGTGAACACGCCGTTCGGCAGCCCCGGGCAGTCGGGTCCCCGGCTTGACGGCTACGAGATCCGCACCGCCGCCGTCCGCCGCGGCATCCCGTGCGTCACCACCGCGGCCGGCCTCGCCGCCGCGGTGCAGGGCATCGAGGCGATCATCCGCGGCGAGGTGGGCGTTCGGTCGCTGCAGGAGCACGCGGCGCTGCTCAACGGGCCGAAGCCGGCGGGGGCGTCCCCCCGGGCCGGCGCGTAATGGCCCCTGTCCAGGTCCGCGCCACCGTGCTCACCGTGCGCCGGGTCGACGCCTATCACGCGCTCACGCTGGTCGCCCCGGCCGTCGCGACCAAGTTCCGGCCCGGCCAGTTCATCACGCTGGCCGTCGGCGGCCCGGAAAGCTCGATGCTGGGGCGCCGGGCCTTCACCGTGCATGACGTCCGCCCCGATCACGGGGGCACGGTGGAGTTCGTGTTCGAGGTGCGGGGCCCCGGGACGAGGTGGCTGGCCGCGCGGCACGCCCGGGACGTGCTGGACGTGGTGGGACCGCTCGGCAGGCCGTTCCCGGTGCCCAGGGAGCCGTGCCGGTGCCTGCTGGTCGGCGTCGGGTACGGCAGCGCGCCGCTGTTCGGGCTGGCCGCGCGGCTGCGCGAGCGCGCCTCCAGCGTGGACTTCCTGATCGGCGGGGCGAGCGCGGACCGGGTGTTCGGCGCGCTGACCGCCAGGCGTACCGGCCGGAGCGCCACCGTGGCCACCTCCGACGGCTCGCTCGGCGCGCGGGCCACGGTCAGCGAGATGCTCGAGCAGGTCATCCGCGAGGCACGTACCGAGGTGATCTACGCGTCCGCGCCCGTGCCCGACCTGCGCGCGATCACGGCGCTCGCCGGCCGGTACGACATCCCGGTCCAGGCGTCTGTGGACGTCGCCATGGCCTGCGGGACCGGGGTCTGCATGGGGTGCGTGCTCCCGGTGACCGGCACCGACGGGATCACCAGGATCGTGCGCTCCTGCGTGGACGGGCCGGTGTTCCGCGGCGATCTGGTCCGCTGGGATGACGTGGGCACGATCCCGTTCGACGCTCTGGGCGCGCCCGGCTGGAAGCCCGCCCCGGCGCGGGAGCCGCGGGAGCCGCGGGACGGGCGAGAGGGCCGAGAGGGCCGGGAGGTGCCGCCACCCGCAGCACCGCCATCCGGAGCCGCCAGGACCATCCCCTCGACCGCGGGAGGCGCCGAGGGGTCCGCCCCGAGGGCCAGCGCGGATTCGCGTCATGCCGGCTGACCTGCGGGCCAGGCTCGGCCAGCTGGAACTGCCCAACCCGGTGCTCGCCGCGGCGGGCTGCGCGGGCGCCGGACGCGAGCTGGCTCACTTCATGGATGTCGCCCGGGTGGGGGCGCTGATCAGCAAGTCGATCATGACCGAACCGCGGACGGGTAATCCCGCGCCCAGGCTGACCGAAACGCCTAGCGGGCTGCTGAACTCCGTCGGCCTGCAGGGCCCGGGCATCGACGCGTTCCTCCAGCGTGACCTTCCATGGCTGCTGTCGCGCGGGGCGCGGGTCATCGTCTCGGTCGCGGGCCAGACGATCCACGAGTACGGCGCCCTGGCGTCGCGGCTGTCCAACGCGCCTGGCGTGTCGGCCGTGGAGGTCAACCTGTCCTGCCCGAACGCAGAACAGACCGGGCGCCCGTTCGCGCTCGACCCGGAGACGGCCGGGCAGGTCGTCGCGGCGGTACGCGCCAGCCTCAGGCGCGAGATACCGGTGCTCGCCAAGCTATCGGCGGACTCGGCCGACATCGTCGGCGTGGCCGGGGCCTGCGCCGCATCGGGCGCGGACGGGCTATCGCTGATCAACGTGCTGCTCGGCATGGCCATCGATCCGGGGACCGTGCGCCCGGCGCTGGCCGGGACGTTCGGCGGGCTGTCGGGGCCTGCGATCAGGCCGATCGCGGTGCGGTGCATCTGGCAGGTGCGGGAAGCCTTCCCCGACCTGCCCATCATCGGGACGGGCGGGGTGCGCACCGGCCGGGACGCGCTTGAGCTGATGCTCGCGGGTGCCTCGGCGATCGCGGTGGGCACCGCGATCGTGAACGACCCGTCGGCGTGCTCGCGCGTCCTGCGGGAACTGGAGGAGGAACTGGCGGTCATCGGAGCCGACCGGGCCGCCGACGTCATCGGCGCGGCCCACGGGACCCACCGGACCCACGGGGGCCACGGAACCTATGAGGCCTATGAGGCCTACGGGGTCCGTGGCCGCCTCTCGCGCGGGCCTAGCCGGTGGGGGTAGCGCGGTATCGTCAATCGGCGGCGCCACGCGATGGAGCGGGAGCGACGTGAGCGGAGGAGTGGCCGTGAGCAACCCGGCGCCGGTGGCGGTGGCGCTCGACGCGCCCGACCTGGAGACGGCCGCGCGGTGGGCGGCGATGGTCACGCCGCACGTGAGCACGGTCAAGGTCGGGCTGGAACTGTACCTGCGGTACGGGCCGCAGGTGGTCGCCACGGTGCGCGGCGCCAGCCGCGTGGCCGTGTTCCTCGACCTCAAGCTGCACGACATCCCGGCCACCGTGGCGGGTGCCGCCCGCGCGGTGGCCAGGCTCCGGCCCGACGTGCTCACCGTGCACGCGGCGGGCGGCCCGGACGTGGTGCGCGCGGCCGTCGAGGCCTCGCCCGGCACGATGGTCGCGGCCGTCACCGTGCTCACCTCGCTAGGCGACGACGACCTCGGGCGCATCGGCCTGAAGGGGCCGGTGTCCGATGCGGTCCGGCGCCTGGCTGTGCTCTCCGTGACGGCGGGCGCGCAAGGCCTGGTCTGCTCGCCGCACGAGGTCTCCGCGGTCAGGTCCGAGGTCGGGCCGGACGTGACGCTCATCACGCCTGGCGTGCGCCCGGCGGGTACCGAGGCTCACGACCAGGCGCGGGTGGCCACGCCGGAGGAGGCCATGCTGGCCGGGGCGGACCTGCTGGTGATCGGGCGGCCGATCACCAGCGCGCCGGATCCGGGAGCCGCCGCGGCGGCCATCGCCGCCTCACTGCGCCGCCTCGCGACCGGGCGCCACACGGCCTGACCAACGGCCGGGAAAGGGCCCGGGACAGACCCCGGAACAGCTCCGCACATGCGTGAATGACCAGGGGTGACGTCTGGCTCACGCAGCGAGTAGGATGTCGGGAAGCTCGACAGGTCTCAAGTACGCCTAAGTCCCCTACGTCGCCCTAGCTGACCCTTGGAAGGCCGACAAGGCTCCAAAGGCCTCAAGAGACGCAAATAACCCCATAGGCACCACTAGACCCCTGAGCACCATAACCGTCAGTAGATCATCTCGGAACTTGAAACTTCCAGGCCGACAGCCGGCGGCCGGCGGCCGGCGGCGGAATCCAAGGGCCCACGCGGCGGCACGGGTGACGATATGTCGCCCGAATCCTCCGACGCGCCGGGCCGGCGATCGACCAGCCAAGGTGCAGATGGCATACGCTGGTGTCCTGCACCGTAGCGGCGGAATATCGAAAGGACAGACCCGCCGGTGAGCGTGTAACCCAAGCAGAAGTAACTCTGAGTAATTAATCACTTACGCTAAGTAATATATTTCAATTTGTGACGACGTAAACGGAGGTTTGCGTTGCCGAAAGGGTAGGGGATTGGCTAGTTTCCCCTCGCGACAAACAATTTTCCCAACGAAACCCGAGGTGACCCCGAGTGGCTCTTCCTCCCCTCACTCCTGAAGAGCGTGCGGCAGCCCTTGAGAAGGCCGCTAGAGCACGCAAAGAACGCGCCGAGGTGAAGAACCGCCTCAAGCGCGGGGCCACGACCTTGACCGATGTCATCAAGGAAGGCGCGACTGATGACGTGATTGGCAAGATGAAGGTCTCCGCTCTGCTTGAATCTCTGCCCGGCGTGGGCAAGGTCAGGGCCAAGCAGATCATGGAAAGGCTTGGCATCGCGGAATCGCGTCGCGTGCGCGGGTTGGGTACCAACCAGCGGGCCGCGCTTGAGCAAGAGTTCGGTGCCGATATCTGATCCGCGCGGTAGGCGGGCGCCGGTCCAGGCAAGACCCAGCGGTGCCCTCGCAAACCCCAGCGGTGCCGTGGTCGCAACCACGGTGCATTCGCGGCTGACCGTGCTCTCCGGGCCCTCCGGGGTCGGGAAGAGCACGGTCGTCGCCGAACTCGCCAGGACTTGCCCCCAGATCTGGATATCCGTGTCGGTCACGACGCGTCGGCCTCGTCCCGGGGAAGTGGACGGGCGCCATTATCACTTTGTCGACGACACCGAGTTCGACCGGCTGGTGGCCGACGGAGCGCTGCTTGAGTGGGCGCGGTTCTCCGGCCACCGGTACGGCACGCCGCGCGCGCCGCTCAAGGCGAAACTCGAAGCGGGCGTGTCCTGCCTGCTCGAGATCGACGTGGCCGGGGCGCGGCAGGTCAGGCAGGCGGCGCCCCAGGCCCGCCTGGTGTTCCTGGCCCCGCCGTCCTGGGACGAGCTCGTCCGCAGGCTGACCGGGCGGGGCACCGAGAAGCCCGAGGTGCTGGCCAGCAGGCTCGCGGCGGCCAAGGAAGAACTCGCGGCGGCCGACGAGTTCGACATCACGCTGGTGAACACATCTGTCGAGGACGTATGCCGCCAGCTGATAGCCTTGATGGAGCAGTGACCTACGGAAGGCAGAACGTGGCAGGGACTCAGCCCCATGCACCCGCCGACGGGATTATCAACCCGCCGATCGACGATCTCCTCGACGTCGTGGACAGCAAGTACCGGCTGGTGATCATGGCCGCCAAGCGCGCGCGCCAGATCAACGCCTACTACTCCCAGCTGGGCGAGGGGCTCCTTGAGTACGTCGGCCCGCTGGTGGAGACGCGCAGCCAGGAGAAGCCGCTTTCCATCTCCCTGCGCGAGATCAGGGATCGGCTGCTCACCGTCGAGAGCACCGACGCCTGACCGGCTGACAGCCTGATCAGGCAGCCGTAACGGGAAGCCCAGCACATGCCGGCCCGCGTCATCCTCGGCGTCGGCGCCGGCGTCGCGGCGTACAAAACCTGCGAGCTGCTCAGGCTCCTCACCGAAAACGGCGACAAAGTCCGCGTCGTGCCCACCCCCGACGCGCTCCGTTTCGTCGGCGAGGCGACCTGGGCCGCCCTGTCCGGCCAGCCGGTTACGACCGACGCCTGGACCGACGTCTGGCAGGTCCCGCACGTCCGCCTGGGCCAGGAGGCCGATCTCGTGCTGGTCGCCCCCGCGACGGCCGACCTGCTGGCCCGCGCCGCGGCCGGGATGGCCGGTGACCTGCTGACCGCCATCCTGCTGACCGCCAGGTGCCCGGTCCTGTACGCGCCGGCCATGCACACCGAAATGTGGGAGCACCCCGCCACGCAGGCGAACGTGAAGCTGCTGCGCAGCCGCGGGGCCATCGTCCTGGACCCCGCGGTAGGAAGGCTCACCGGCGCCGACAGCGGCCCCGGCCGGCTTCCCGAACCCGCCGAGATCTTCGCGGTCGCCGCCCGCCTGCTGGCGTCGGGCGCGCAGGACGGGCCGCGGCAGGATCTCAAGGGACGCCGCGTGCTGGTCTCCGCGGGCGGCACCAGGGAAGAGATCGACCCGGTGCGGTTCATCGGCAACTGGTCCACGGGAACGCAGGGGTACGCCCTCGCGAGCACGGCCATCGCCCGGGGCGCCGAAGTCACCGTCGTCGCCGCCAACGTCACCCTCCCCGACCCGGCGGGGGTCACGGTCATAAGGGTCATTTCGGCCCGGCAGATGCAGGAGGCGGTCAACGCCGCCGCGCCCCACGCCGACGCCATCGTGATGGCCGCCGCCGTCGCGGATTACCGCCCCGAGGCCCGGAGCGAGGCCAAGATCAAGAAGGACGGCCAGCCTCCCGAACCGTTGCGGCTGACCGAGAACCCAGACATCCTGGCCGGCCTGGCCGCGCTCCGCGGCCGTGCCCGTGGCCGCGCCCGCGGCAGCGGCAACGCGCAAGCCGCGCGCCAGGTCCTCGTCGGGTTCGCGGCCGAGACCGACATCTCGCCCGAGGCCGCCCAGGCCAAGCTGGCCAGGAAAGGCTGTGACCTGCTCGTCGTCAACCCGGTCGGGAACGGGCTCGGCTTCGGCACCGCCGACAACGAGGCGGTGGTCTACGCCGCGGACGGGACGGTCGCCAAGATCGCGCGCGGGCCCAAGGAAGCGCTCGCCGGCGTCGTCTGGGACCTGGTCGCCGAGCGCCTCGCCTAAGTCGGCCGCACGGCTCATCGACCGGCCAAGTCTTGGATAAACTCACGACGGCAGTCCCCATAACGAGGAGAAACGACGTGGCGCGTCGCCTGTTCACTTCCGAGTCGGTCACCGAGGGTCACCCTGACAAGATGGCCGACCAGATCAGTGACGTCATCCTTGACGCGATGATCAAGGACGACCCGGGCAGCCGGGTCGCGGTGGAAACGCTGATCACGACCGGCCAGGTGCACGTCGCCGGTGAGGTCACCACCGCGACGTATGTCGACATTCCCGGCATCATCAGGGACAAGATCCTCGAGATCGGGTACGACTCCTCGGCCAAGGGCTACGACGGGGCGTCCTGCGGCGTCTCGGTCTCGATCGGCGCCCAGTCGCCGGACATCGCCCAGGGCGTCAGCGACGCGTTCGAGTACCGCGAAGGCGAGGGCACCCACGAGTTCGACCGGCAGGGCGCTGGCGACCAGGGGCTCATGTTCGGCTACGCGTGCCAGGAGACGCCCGAGCTCATGCCGCTGCCGATCATGCTCGCGCACCGGCTCGCCCGCCAGCTCGCCGAAGTCCGCCGCGCGGGCACGGTCCCGTACCTGCGCCCGGACGGCAAGACCCAGGTGACCATCGAGTACTCGGGCGACAGGCCGGTCCGGCTGGATACCGTGGTGGTCTCGACGCAGCACGCGCCCGACATCAACCTCAAGGAACTGCTCGCCCCCGACATCAAGGACTACGTGGTCGAGCCCGTCCTGGCCGACGCGGGCATCGACACCGCCGGCTACCGGCTGCTCGTCAACCCGACCGGGCGGTTCGAGATCGGCGGCCCGATGGGCGACGCCGGGCTGACCGGGCGGAAGATCATCATCGACACCTACGGCGGCATGGCCAGGCACGGGGGAGGGGCCTTCTCGGGCAAGGACCCGTCGAAGGTCGACCGGAGCGCGGCCTACGCGATGCGGTGGGTCGCCAAGAACGTGGTGGCGGCCGGCCTCGCGGACCGGTGCGAGGCCCAGGTGGCGTACGCGATCGGCAAGGCGACGCCGGTCGGGCTCTTCGTGGAGTGCTTCGGCACGGAGAAGGTGCCCGTCGAGCGCATCCAGGACGCCGTCCTCGAGGTGTTCGACCTCCGGCCGCGCGCCATCATCGCCGCACTGGACCTGTTGCGCCCCATCTACGCGCAGACCGCGGCGTACGGGCACTTCGGCCGCAGCGAGCCCGACTTCTCCTGGGAGCGCGCCGACCGCGCCGACCAGCTCCGCGCCGCCGTGGGCAGCTGACCCGTTCAGGAAACTGCTTCCGATCTTTCTCCCGAACGCACGGTGGTTCTCCTCTCGAGCCCCCTCCGCGGTCCAGGGCAGGCGCGGCAGGCTTGCCGGCGGCTGCGGCTCTGGTAGGACGGAATCATGGCTAAGGGGCAGAAGGAGCAGGCGCTCAGCGCCAGGCTGCCGGTCGCCCGGGTCGCGGTGGACATTTCCCTCGCCCACCTCGACCGCCCCTTCGACTACCTGGTCCCGGCCAGCATGGACTCCTCCGCCGTCCCCGGGTGCCGGGTGCGGGTCAGGTTCGCGGGCCAGCTCGTCGACGGCTACCTGCTGGAGCGGACCGAGAAGAGCGAGCACCAGGGCAGGCTGGCCCGGCTGGAGCGGGTGACCTCGCCGGAACCCGTGCTCACGCCCGAGATCTTCGACCTGGCCCGCGCGGTGGCCGACCGGTACGCAGGCACGCTGGCGGACGTACTCAGGCTGGCCATCCCGCCGCGCCACGCAGGCGCCGAGCGGGAAGCAGTCGGGGCACCGGAATCTCCGCGGCCTTTTGATCACCCGGACCGCCCGGAGCACCCTGGCCCCTTCACCCGGCCGGACCGTACGGAACTCCCCGGCTCCGTCGCCGGGCCGGAGCGCCCTGAGCCCGGCACGTGGGCCCGCTACCCGGCCGGGCAGGCGTTCCTGGCCGCGCTGGCCGAAGGCCGCCCGGTTCGAGCCGCCTGGTCGGCCGTGCCCGGCCCCGATTGGCCGGCCGAGATCGCCGTCGCCGCTGCGACCACCGCGGCCGCGGGTCGCGGCACCGTCATCGTCGTCCCCGACGCCAGAGACCTGGCGCGCGTGGATGCGGCGCTGGCCAGCGTCGACCACGGGTGCCACGTCTGCCTGACCGCCGACCTTGGCCCGGCCGAACGCTACCGCCGCTGGCTCGCCGTCCGCCGGGGGATGGTCCGCGTGGTGGCGGGCACCCGGGCCGCGATGTTCGCCCCGGTCGCCCAGCTCGGCCTCGTGGTCCTCTGGGACGACGGCGACGACCTGCACGCCGAACCTCGCGCCCCCTACCCCCACGCCCGTGAGGTCCTCGCCCTGCGCGCGCACCGGTCGGGGGCGGCCGCCCTGATCGGCGGCTTCGCCCGTACCGCCGAACTCACCCAGCTCGTCGCGGCCGGGTGGGCGCGCCCGCTGACCGGCAGCCCGGACGTCCTCCGGCAGGCGGTGCCGCTCGTCCGTGCGGCACCGGACGAGGCCGAACTGGCCAGGGACGCCGCCGCGATGACCGCCCGCCTGCCGAGCCTCGCGCTCCGCAGTGCTCGCGGCGCCCTGGCGGGCGGTCCCGTGCTCGTCCAGGTCCCGAGGCGCGGTTACCTGGACGCGATCGCCTGCGCCCGGTGCCGCGCGCAGGCCAGGTGCGCGACGTGCGGAGGGCCGCTGCAGATCGCCGGCTCGAACGAGGTGCCCGGCTGCCGCTGGTGCGGTGCCCTCGCCACGGGCTGGACGTGCCAGCGGTGCGGAGCGAACCGCCTGCGCGCGCTGGTCACCGGCGCGGCCCGGACGGCGGAGGAGCTCGGCCGTGCCTTCCCCGGGGTGCCGGTCAGGACCTCGGGCGGCCAGCAGGTGCTGGCCGAGGTGCCCGCCGAGCCAGCCCTGGTCATCGCCACTCCCGGTGCCGAGCCCGTGGCGGCCGGGGGATACGCCGCCGCGCTGCTCCTGGACGGCTGGGCCCTGCTCGGCCGGCCCAGCCTGCGCGCCGGCGAGGAGACGCTGCGCCGGTGGATGAACGCCGCCGCGCTCGTCAGGCCGGGCGCGCCGGTGGTGGTCCTGGCGGAGGCGACCGTCCCCGCAGTGCAGGCCCTGCTCCGCTGGGATCCGGTGGGGTTCTCCGAACGAGAGGTGGCCGAACGAGCCGAGCTCGGCTTCCCGCCCGCGGTGCGCATGGCCGCCATCACCGGCTCTCCCGCGGCGGTTGCCGACTTCGTCGGCGCGGCCGAGCTCCCTGAACGCGCCGAGGTGCTCGGGCCCGTTCCCCAGCCGGGGAACGGGCCCCCGGGGTCGAGGGGTCCTGGGGGGAACGATTTCCCCCCAGGACCGGGGGGTTCTGGGGGGTCGCCCCCCCGGGTCAGCACCGTCCCCCGGGTGGAGAGCAGAGTGCTGATCAGGGTGCCCCGATCCGGCGGCCTCGAGCTGGCGCGCGCGCTGCACTCCGCGCAGGCGCAGCGCAGCGCACGCAAGGACGGCGCCCCGGTCCGCGTTCAGCTCGACCCGGCCGAGGTGGCCTGACGGATAGACTGGAGCTGGTGGCGGCACGGCATAGTTGACCGGCTGCTCGCGGTTTAAGGGGCCAGGAGGTTTCGTGAGCGTCAAGCCGATCCGTCTGTTCGGTGACCCGGTGCTGCGCACCCCGGCCGAGCCGGTCCGCGATTTCGACGCTGAGCTGCGCCGGCTCGTCAAGGACCTCACCGAGACCATGCTGGACGCGCCCGGCCTCGGCCTCGCGGCTCCGCAGATCGGGGTCGGCCTCCGCGTGTTCACCTACCACGTGGACGATGACGAGGCGGGGCACCTGATCAACCCCTCGCTGGACCTGTCCAAGGACGAGGAGGACGGCGAAGAGGGCTGCCTGTCCTTCCCCGGCCTCACGTACCCGGTCGTGCGGGCGTACGGCGTCGTCGCCAGGGGCTTCAACATGTACGGGGACCCGGTCACGATCGAGGGCACCGAACTGCTGGCCCGCTGCATCCAGCACGAGACCGACCACCTGGACGGCATCTTGTTCATCGACCGGATGGATCAGGCCCAGCGCAAGCTGGCGATGAAGGCGATCCGTGAGGCCGAATGGTGGGGCGACCCGATCCCGCGGGTCAAGGTATCCCCGCACGAGACGCTGGGCCGGGCCTTCTGACGTGCGCGCGCTCATGGTTGCGTGACGCTCGATGCGCCTGGTGTTCGCTGGCACTCCGCAGACCGCGGTACCGGCGCTTGATGCGCTGCTGACCTCACGGCACGAGGTCGTCGCCGTGGTGACCCGTCCCGACAAGCCCGCGGGCCGCGGCCAGAAGGTCGGGTCGAACCCGGTGGCGCAGCGCGCCGCCGTCGAGGGCCTTGAGGTGCTGGCCCCGGCTAGGGTACGGGACCCCGCGTTCCAGGACCGGCTGAGGCAGATCGCCCCGGACTGCTGCCCGATGGTCGCCTACGGCGCGCTGATCCCGCAGGCCGCGCTCGACATCCCGCCGTACGGCTGGGTCAACCTGCACTTCTCCGTGCTGCCGGCCTGGCGCGGTGCCGCGCCGGTGCAGCACGCCATCCTGCACGGCGACGACGTGACGGGCGCCAGCACGTTCCAGGTCGTCGCCGAACTGGACGCCGGCCCGGTCTACGGCGTGCTCACCGAACAGGTCCGGCCCCGTGACACGAGCGGCGACCTGCTGGAACGGCTGGCCTACTCAGGAGCGGAGCTACTGGTCGCGACGCTGGACGGGATACAGGACGGGAAGCTCCACGCGATCCCGCAGCCCGCCGAGGGCGTCAGCTTCGCGCCGAAGATCACCCCCGCAGACGCGCGGGTGGACTGGAAGCTGCCCGCCCTGGCGGTTGACCGGCTGATCCGCGCCTGCACGCCGGATCCCGGAGCCTGGACGGAATACGAGGGCGCCCGGCTGAAGCTCGGCCCCGTTTCCGTCGCGGACCCTGCAACGGGCCCGGCCCTGGCGCCCGGCGACCTGCTAGCCGAGCGCCACGCCGTGTACGCCGGAACCGGCTCTCGCCCGGTGCGCCTGGGCGAGGTGCAGGCCGAGGGCAAGCGCCTGATGGCCGCGTCCGACTGGGCGCGCGGCCTGCGCTCCGACGGCCCCCTGCGGTTCGGCTGACGTGCCTCGTCAGCAGCCGCGCCGGAGCCGCCCAAGCCGCGCGAGCGATTCCGCCCCCGCGCCATCCCGCGCTGATTCGCCTTCCGGGGCCCCAGCGCGGTCCCGTGCACATCGGCCAGCACGGGCCGATCCGGCGCGCCGTGCCGCCTACGACGCCCTGCGGGCCGTCACGGACCGGGACGCGTACGCCAACCTGCTGCTCCCAGCCCTGCTCGCCGAGCGCGGCCTGACCGGCCGCGACGCTGCCTTCGCCACCGAGCTGACCTACGGCACGCTGCGCGGCCGCGGCACCTACGACGCGATCCTGGCGGCCTGCAGCGACCGCGACCAGCTGGACCCGCCGGTCCGGGACATCCTCCGGCTCGGCGCGCATCAGCTCCTGGCCACCAGGGTCGGCCATCACGCCGCCGTGGCGACCTCGGTCGACCTGACCAGGGACGTCTGCGGGCCCCGGCCTTCCGGCTTCGTCAACGCCGTGCTCCGCCGCGTGGCCACGCGGGACCTGGACGCCTGGATGGCGATCGTGACCCCTGACCGCTCACTGGATCCGTCCGGATATCTCGCCGTCCGGCACAGTTACCCGCGCTGGATCGTCGACGCGTTCCGCGACGCCCTCGGCGACGCCAGCCACGCCGAGCTCGAGGACGCCCTCGCCGCCGGCAACAGCAGGCCGGAAGTCGTCCTGGCCGTCACGCCGGGCCTGCCCGGCCCGCCGGACCCCATGGAGGCCGCCGACAGCACGCGCTGGTCGCCCTACGGCCTCCGGCTCGCGGGCGGTGACCCGGCGCCGATCGTCGCCACCGGCCGGGCGGCCGTCCAGGACGAGGCCAGCCAGCTGGCCGCGCTCGCCCTGGCGCGCGCCGAACTGGCCGGTCCCGCGGGCCAGGACCGCCTCTGGCTCGACCTCTGCGCGGGCCCGGGCGGGAAGGCGCGGCTGCTGGCTGGCCTGGCCGCCACCCGGGGAGCCCGCCTGGTCGCCTCCGAAGTCCGCCCGCATCGTGCGAAGAAGGTCCGCAGCGCGCTGCGGCGTGCCCGGCGGGACCCGAGCGCCGCGGCCCCCGATGATCCGGGCCGCCCAAACAGCGCCGACGACAACAGCGCCGACCACAACAGGGCCGACCACAACAGCGCCGACCACAACAGCGCCGACCACAACAGCGCCGACCACAACAGCGCCGTGGTGGTGGCCGACGGGCTCGGCGTCCCGTGGCGTCCGGGCACCTTCGATCGCGTGCTGGCCGACGTCCCCTGCTCTGGCCTGGGATCGCTGCGCCGTCGCCCCGAAGCCCGCTGGCGCAAGACCCCTGCGGGCGTGTCGGCGCTGGCCAGCCTTCAGCGCGGGCTGCTCGACGCGGCGCTGGATTCAGCGCGGCCCGGCGGCGTGGTGGCCTACGTCACCTGCTCCCCGCACGTGGCCGAGACCCGCGAGGTGGTCACCGCGGTCGCGGACAGCCGCGCTGACGTCACCATCCTGGACGCCCCCGCCGTTCTCGCCGAGGTTCCCGGCCTGCGCGCTCCAGGCCGGTGGGCCAGGTTTGCCCAGTTCTGGCCCCACCGTCACGGTACCGACGCGATCTTCCTTGCCCTGCTCAGGCGCGACTGAGCGCCTTGGTCTGCCCCAGCCGGGCGTTGCCGATGTCGGCCCGCTGGCCCTGGGCGAAGCCGGCGCTGTAGCCCCGGCCGCTGTAGGTGATGCGGGTCTTCCGCGTGACGGGGTACGCCTGCTCCATCTGCCGGCGGATAACGACCGCCCGGTCCGCGAGGACCAGCGCGGTGCTCGGCCCGGAGCGGGGTTCTCCCTCGGCGCTGGCGGCGGCGCGGTCTTCGGCGGACCGGACCCGCACGATGACCGCGGTCACGAAGCCGAGCAGCCAGCTTCGCCGCCAGGCCCGCGGGCTGCGGACCCCGGCGGGGACGACGGCAACGGTCAGGCCGCGGGCCATCTGGAGCAGCAGCGAGGTGTAGAGGATGTCGGCCCGCTCCAGGTCCGAGGCGTAGCCGAACACGTGAATGCGCGTGCCAGGCCGCGCCGTGTGCAAGATGACGCACTGGCACCGCATGGCGCCGGCCAGCCCGGCCAGCAGGTGGGCCCGGACCTGGGACCACGGGTTGTCGATGTCGATGATCCGGCTATCCGGCCGGTCGGTGTCCGGGCGCGCGGCGGCCAGCCGGGCCCGGTCGATGCCGTAGCGGGCCATCAGCTCGGCGGCCTTCGCGGTAAGCGCCTCGGCCTCCGGCGGCGTGACCCCCTCGGCCTCGGCCTTCGCCAGCAGCTTGCGCACCCGCTCCAGCAGTGCGCTCGGCGGTTCTGACGGCATGAAAACCTCCAGGTCGGTTCCTGATCGAACTCACCATCGAACCATAACCGCCACCTACGACATTTCTCATCCCGCGGTCCCGGCGCAGCTGACCCGCACCCAGGCACTCTACACTCGGGCTTACCATGGCCGTTCAGATCTCGCCGAGCATCCTGTCAGCCGACTTCGCCCGCCTCGCCGATGAGGCCGCTGCGGTCGCCGGCGTCGCGGACTGGCTGCACGTCGACGTCATGGACAACCACTTCGTGCCGAACCTTACCCTCGGCCTGCCCGTCGTCGAGTCGCTCCTCAAGCACGCCGCGCTGCCCCTGGACTGTCACCTGATGATCGAAGAGCCGGATCGGTGGGCGCCTGGCTACGCGGAGGCCGGTGCGCGCAACGTGACGATCCACGTCGAGGCGGCGCAGTCCCCGGTGCGGACGCTGCGTGCCATCCGCGCCGCGGGTGCGCGCTCCGGGCTCGCGATAAACCCGGGCACGCCCGTGGAGTCCTGTGAGGACCTGCTCTCCGAGATCGACATGCTGCTGCTGATGACGGTCGAACCGGGCTTCGGCGGTCAGCACTTCCTCGACATGGTGCTGCCCAAGCTACGCCGCGCCCGCTCGCTGGTCGCCCAGCACGGCACCGCCGTATGGCTCCAGGTCGACGGCGGGGTCAGCGAGGAGACCATCGAGCAGTGCGCGGAGGCCGGAGCGGACGTGTTCGTGGCCGGGTCTGCCGTGTACGGCTCCCACGACCCGGCCCGGGCCGTGCAGGCCCTGCGCGCTCAGGCCGAACGCGCCACCGCGCACTCGGCGTGGGCCGCCCGCACCCCGCCCGGTCAGCCCTACCCGGGGGCATGACCGGCTAAGAGCGCAAGTGCCCCGGGGTGCCCGGGAGCGCGGACAGGCCGCCGAGGTTGACGCTCAGCACCACCGAGACCGTGATACCGCCGGGCTCCACGGTGAGCTGCCCGCCAGCGGTGAGCAGATCGCTGGCGGCGACGGTCACCGTCGTGCTCGCGCCTGCCGCCAGCGTGCCCGACGACGGGGAGACGGTCAGGCCGCCGATCAGGCCCTGTGACGGCGTGATGGACCAGCTCACGGGCCCGTTCGAAGCCGTCAGCGTGATCGTGGCGGGGTTGCCGACGCTCAGCAGGATGCTCGTCGGGCTCGCGCTCAGCGTTCCCTGGGCGGGCGCGGGAGGAGGGGCGCTGGTGGACGCGGCGGGCGAATTCGGTGCCACGGTCACGCCGGGCGATCCGGGAACCGTGGGCGCCGGGGGCGACGTGGGCAGCCTACTCGTAGGTGAACCCGAGCGCGTGGGTGACACGGAGGCCCTGGGCGACACGGAAACCGCGGGCGACACGGAAACCGTGGGCGACACGGCGGCCACGGCGACAGGCGAGGTCAGCCCGGCGACCGGCGAGGTGGGCACGGTCCCGTTGGCCGGCCCGGTCGGGTGCGGCCGCTGGCCCGGGCTGCCCGGGGCGCTGCCGGCCGCCACGCCGGCGCTGCCGCCCGGGGTCGGTCCCCGGGCCAGGGCCGCTCCGCCGCGGTGCCCTGGGGGTACGGCCAGCGCCACCCCGATCACGATGGCGGCGACGGCCGCCGCGGCCGCGCCGCCTGCGGCGGCCTGGGCTCGCCAGGTTCGCCACCACGGCGGCCTCGGCGGGTTGACGGGCTCGGGGAAGCCACTGTGGCCGAACGCCGCGGCGTGCTGCGCCACGCTGGCCCGGTGGGCGACGGCCTCGGGCGTGTTGCTGCTGGCTAGCTTGAGCACGTGCCCGCGCAGGCCCGCGGGCATGGCGGCGATCGGCAGCCCGAGCAGCGGCGCCAGGCCGAGCAACAGGGCCGGCGCCAGCTCGCGGCGCTTCCGCTCGGTGCATACCGGGCAGCGCTCGATGTGACGGTTGATCCGCTTGCGCATCAGGACGGTCAGCTGCCCGTCCCATCCCTCGAGCAGCGCGTTCAGCGCGACGCAATCCTCCCGCCCGGTGCGCGCGACCAGCAGAGCGCCCAGCGAGGTTTCCAGCTGAGCGCGGGCGCGGGACAGCAGCGCGTGCGCGTGGTTGCGCGACACCCCGAGCATGGCCGCGATCTCGGTGACATCAAGACCCTGCCGCAACTGCAGCTCGATCAGGTCCTGATCGCCGGCGCCCAGGCCGAGGACCGCCGACCGCAGCAGCGCGCGCAGTTCCGCACGGCTGACGTCGCTGCCAACATCCGCCGCATCGGTCACGTCGGGCATCGTGTCGAGCGGGGCCGTGGTCTGCGTCGCGGTCGCGCGCATGCGCCGGTAGCACTCATTGCGCGCCACGGCGTACAGCCACGGCCGGAGCCGGTTGTGATCACGTAGTCCCGCCAGCCTGGACGCCGCGGTGACGAAGGTGTCCTGCACGGCGTCGGCGGCATCCGCCGGCTCCCGCAGCAGCGAGCGGCAGTAGGTGTACAGCGGGGCCGCGTACTTGTCGTAAGCCTCCGCGAGCCCGTCCGGGTCGCCAGCCACGATAGCCGCGACCACCTCGCTGTCGCGCATGCTTCTATGTAACCGCGCGACGACGCGCACGAACAATACCGAACGGCCTTCACGTGCGTACCAGTCCCGCTCCGGGCCGGACGCCGGGAACTTGCCCCCCCTCCGTGGTAAGTTCCCGGCGACCTGCCGTTCTCTGGTGTGCTCTCGAAGGTATGAGTCGGCGAGCCGGGATCCGCCAACGCTTTTTCCCGAGGTTTTTCCTCCGCCGATCCCGGGTGCGCAGGAGCGCCCTAGACACTGCCGAAGTAGCTGCCCAGCGCCACCGTGACCGCGATCCCGCCGGGTTCGGCGGTGAGCTGTCCGCCCGCGGTGAGCAGGGTGCCGACGGTGGCGGTCACCGTCGTGCTCGCGCCCTCCGCGAGCGTGCCCGACGACGGCGAGACGGAAAGGGTGCCGAGCAGGCCCGCTGACAGCGAAACGGACCAGTTCACGGGGCCGTTCAGCGCCGTCAGGGTGAAGCTGGCGGAGCTGCCCGGCAGGGGACTGAGCGTGATCGTGGTGGAGGCTACGCTCAGTGTTCCCTGCACGGGCGACGGCGTGGCGGTGACCGTCACCTTGACGGTCGCGGTGGCCGTGGCCGATCTGGCTGACGGCGTACGCGAACTCGACCCGGACGCCCGCCTGGTGACCGAAGGCCGCGGGCCGGACGCCGAGCCGCCCGCGGGCGCGACCACGGTCGGCGGAACCGCGGGCGCCGCGGGCGGTGCGTTCGCGGAAGGCGATGCGCGCGCGGTTCGGGTCGGGCGCGCCGGGCCCGACACCGCTGGCCTGCCCGGTCCGGCGCCGGCCCCGGTACGGGCGCCAGCGTCGGCTGACGGAACGGGCTCTCCGCTGAGGGCGGCCGTGTCGTGACGCGCCGGCCCCCCGCCCAGCGCCATGGTCAGCAACACCGCGGCGGCGATGGCCGCGGCGATCGCGACGCCCGCCGCGGCACCGGCCTGGCGCTGCCGGGACGGCCGCCAGGGGCCGTTCGGCTTGGAGAATCCGCGGTGCATACGGAAATGTAATCGTGCGGTTGCGTAAATGAACATCACCGCCGGGCTTTTTACGCCGCGTGTCGCAAGGCTCACCAGTTGTCGAGGTATCCGGGGAGTTCGGCCAGCCGCGTGATGACCGCGTCAGGCGCGGCGCCGTCGAACCCGGGTACGTCGGAGTTCGGGATGAGGACGGCGCGCATGCCCGCGCCCTTCGCCCCGTGCACGTCGTCGTAGGGCCGGTCACCGACGAACACGCAGGAGGCGGGGTCGTCGGCGCCGATAGCGCGCATGGCCGCGCGGAAGGCCTCCGGGTGCGGCTTGACCCACGGGATCTCGCTGGTGTAGACCGCGCCGTCGATCAGGCCGGAAATCCCGTCCCTGGCGAAGATCTGCTCGTGCGCGGCGCGCGGCCACATCGTGTTGGACAGCACGCCCACCTTGATCCCGCGCCGGCGCAGTTCGCGCAGCAGCGGCGGCGCGTCGGGGTCGGTGTAGGTGTGCGGGTCCCACGCCTCGAAGAAGCTGGCCAGCAGGGCGGGCGGCGGCGTGACCCCGGCCCGCGCGAACACCGCGTCCAGCGTCGAACTGCGGTGCGAGGTCTCACCCAGCCGCCAGTGCTCGGCCTGCGCCGCGCTGATGGCGGCGGCCACGACGGCCGCCTCGCTGGCCGGGTAATGCCGGGAGCACGCCGTGAGCCAGAGTTCGTCCTGGTTGATGCCGTGCCACGGCGTAAGCGTCCCGCCCCAGTCGAAGATCACCGCGCTGACCGCCATGCCCGCGATCCTACGCACGCACCCTGACAATCCAGTCAGCCCGCAGAAAACCAGGAATACCTGGTGTGGCACACTGGCTATACGAGCAAGAGCGTGCTCCGGGGTCGGTGAAACTCCGAACCGGCGGTGAAAGTCCGCGACCCGTCCGCTGCCAGCGGTCGGTTGACCCGGTGGAATTCCGGGACCGACGGTCAAAGTCCGGATGGGAGGCAGCACGCACGCGGCCGGCCAAACACCGGCCGTGCGCCGCGCGTACCTGCGTACCCGCGCGAAACCCCGGAGCCGAGCGACAGGCAGGGCTTCGAGGAGGCAAGCGGGATGTTCACCGGGATCGTGGCAGAACTCGGCGAGGTCGCCGGAATCGAGGACCGCGGCGACGCGGCCCGGCTGACCATCCGGGGTTCCACTGAGGGCGTGTCACCGGGGGAGTCGATCGCGGTCAACGGCGTATGCCTGACCGTCACCGGCGTCATCGGCGGCACGTTCAGCGCGGACGTCGTGGGCGAGACCCTCGACCGGACGAGCCTGGGTGCGCTGACCCCCGGGGCACCGGTCAACCTCGAACGCTCGGTCCGCCTCGCCGACCGCCTCGGCGGCCATCTGGTCCAGGGTCACGTGGACGCCACGGGCACCATCATCTCCCGGTCATCCGCCGCCCACTGGGATCAGGTCAGGATCAGCCTCCCGGCTGGGATTTCCCGCTACGTGGTGCACAAGGGATCGATCTGCGTCGACGGGGTGAGCCTCACGGTCTCCGCGCTCGGACCGGCCGGCACCGGGCCGGGAGGCACCTGGTTCGAGGTCAGCCTCATCCCGGAAACCCTCAAGCGCACCACCCTTGGTACCCGCCAGCCAGGCGAGACAGTGAACCTGGAGGTCGACGTGATCGCCAAGTACGTGGAGCGGCTACTCGGCCGGGAGGCACACCAGTGAGCCAGGAACTCGACGACATCGACCGTGCGGTCAAGGACATCGCCGCAGGCCGCCCGGTCGTCGTCGTCGACGACGCGAACCGGGAGAACGAGGGCGACATCATCGCCGCGGCCAGCATGGCCACCCCGGAGCTTCTCGCGTTCATGATCCGCTACACCAGCGGCGTGATCTGCGCTCCGCTGCCGGGCGCGGAGCTTGACCGGCTGGGGCTGCCGCTGATGACCTCCCAGAACACCGAGCGCATGCGCACGGCCTTCACGGTCAGCGTCGACGCCCGCGACGGCGTCACCACGGGCATCTCGGCGGCCGACCGCGCCACCACCATCGCGCGCCTGGTCGACCCGCGGACCACGGCGCAGGACCTGGTCCGGCCCGGCCACGTCTTCCCCCTCCGGTACGCCGACGGCGGCGTGCTGCGCAGGCCGGGCCACACCGAGGCCGCCGTCGACCTGGCCAGGCTGGCCGGCCTGCCGCCCGCCGGTGTCCTCGCCGAGGTGGTCAACGACGACGGCACCATGGCCAGGCTCCCCGACCTGCGCAAGTTCGCCGCAAGGCACGGTCTGGCCCTGATCTCCATCGAGCAGCTCATCGAGTACCGCCGGCGTACCGAGCGCCAGCTCGCCCGGCAGGCCCAGACCAGGCTGCCGAACGCCTTCGGCCTCTGGCACGCCTACGGCTACCGGCACGAGATCGACGCCACCGAGTACCTGGCCCTCGCGCTCGGCGACGTCGAGGGCGGCACTGACGTGCTGACCCGGCTGCACTCCGAGTGCCTGACCGGTGACGTGTTCGGCTCGCTGCGCTGCGACTGCGGCGCCCAGCTCGAGGCCGCCATGGCCGCGATCGCGGAGCAGGGCCGCGGGGTGGTCCTGTACCTGCGCGGTCACGAGGGCCGCGGGGTCGGCCTGCTCAGCAAGCTGCAGGCCTACGAGCTCCAGGACGCCGGCGCGGACACGGTCGACGCGAACCTGGAGCTCGGCTTGCCCGCCGACGCCCGCGAGTACTCCGCGGGCGCGCAGATGCTGGCCGACCTGGGCGTCCGCTCGGTGCGCCTGCTCACCAACAACCCGGCCAAGGTCAGCGGCCTGACCGACTGCGGGGTTGAGGTCACCGCGCGCGTCCCGCTCGAGGCCGCGGTCACCGCGTACAACCTGCGGTACCTGATGACCAAGCGAGACAAGCTGGGCCACCAAATTCAAGACCTTCATGATGCCGAACGGACGGTGGTATCACCCCCGGGCCGCCTCAACGGTCACGTGCAGGCGCCCAAGCCGGTGGCAGGTGAAGAGGGCATGGGGAGGCGGGCGGGGTGAGCGGCGACGGTTCCCCGCACCAGTCTGGCGCCGACCTGGTGGACGCGGCCGGGCTGAGCCTGGCCATCGTGGCGACCCGCTGGCACGCCGAGATCACCGATTCGCTGGTGGCACGCGGGACGGCCGCGGCCCGGTGGTGCGGCGTCCCCGACCCGCTCGTGGTCCGGGTGCCCGGCGCGATCGAGCTGCCCGTCGTGGCCGCCGAGCTGGCCCGGCACCACGACGCGGTGGCCTGCCTGGGCGCGGTCATCCGCGGCGGGACCCCCCACTTCGAGTACGTCTGCGATTCGGTGACCGCCGGCCTGACCCGGGTCGCCCTGGACGCCCGCACGCCGGTCGGCAATGGCGTGCTCACCTGCGACACGGTAGAGTCGGCCCGCGACCGGTGCGGATTGCCGGGCAGCCATGAGGACAAGGGATGGGAGGCCGTGGTGGCGGCGCTCGAAGTCGCGGTCCTGCTCCGCTCCATCCGCCGGAGCCACCAAGAGCCGCTCCCCGTCGAGGCGTAGAGGCACCGATGCTCTCACTGGTCCTGCCGAAAGGCTCGCTCGAACGCGCCACCCTGGACCTGTTCGACGCCGCGGACCTGACCGTGCGGCGGTCCTCGGATCGTGACTACCACGCGTCCATCGACGACCCGCGGATCGATACGGTGCGGTTCCTGCGCCCGCAGGAGATCCCGTCGTACCTCGAGCGCGGCCTGTTCGACCTCGGCATCACCGGCCGCGACTGGATCGAGGAAACCGAGGCGGACGTGGTCTCGCTCGGCGAGCTCCAGTACTCCAAGGCCACCTCCTCCCCGGTCCGGGTGGTGCTCGCCGTCCCGGTGGCCGCGCCCTGGCGGTCCGCCGCCGACCTACCGGAGGGCGTCCGGATCTCCACCGAGTTCCCCTCGCTGACCAGGCGCTTCCTCGAAGCCCGCGGGGTCAAGGCGATGGTCATACCGTCCTACGGCGCGACCGAGGCGAAGGTGCCCGACATCGTGGACGCCATCGTCGACCTGACCGAGACCGGCTCCTCGCTCAGGAAGAACGGCCTGCGCATCCTCGAAACCCTGCTGACCAGCTACACCGAGCTGATCGCCGCCGCCCAGGCGTTCGCGGACCCGGCCAAGCGGGCGGCCATGGAGGACATCGGGCTGCTGCTGCGCGGCGCGATCCAGGCCCGCGGCCACGTCCTGCTCAAGCTCAACGTGCCCGCCGACAAGCTCGCCGCGGTAACGGACATGCTGCCCGCCCTTTCCTCGCCGACGATCACCGCGCTGGCCCAGCCGGACATGAACGCCGTCGAGACCGTCGTCCCCAAGCGCGGCGTCAACACGCTGATTCCCGCGCTGAAGGCGGCGGGCGGCCAGGACATCCTGGAGATCCCCATCTCCAAGATCGTGGACTAGCCGTTGGGCGTTCCGTGGCGCAGGCAGACCGCCCGGGTCCTGCCGGTGGACGCCGAAGGGCGGGTCCTGCTGCTGCACGGGTGGGATCCGCGCCGTCCCGACGATTCCTTCTGGTTCACCATCGGCGGCGGGGCCGAAGCCGGGGAATCGATGCGCCAGGCGGCCGCCCGCGAACTGCGCGAGGAGACCGGCCTCCGCGTCGACCCCGAGCAGCTGGGCGAGCCGATCGCGCAGAATACGGTCGAGTTCTCCTGGTCCGGTTACCAGATCACCCAGGGGCAGGTGTTCTACGCCGTCCTCATCGAATCGGGCGAGGTCAGCCTCGATGGCCTGGACGAATGGGAACGGGCCACCACCGATAAGTTCGCCTGGTTCTCGGCTGAGGACCTGGCAGGCGGCGAGCCCCTCGCCGATCCCGACCTTCCGCGCCTGGCCCGCGCCGCCGTCGCCACCGTCCGTGACCGCCACCGGTAACCGCCGGGAATAGGCTCGGGTCAGCGGCGGGTTGCGGTGACAGAGGTGACGTGGTGCGGGACATCCTGAGCAAGATCACCAAGTGGTGGGAGGCGGGGGACACGGTCGGCCTGGCCACGGTGGTGCGCACGTACCGCAGCGCCCCCCGTGACCCGGGCGCGGCGCTGGCGGTATCGGCCGACGGCGAGGTCATCGGCAGCGTGTCAGGCGGGTGCGTGGAAGGCGCCGTATACGAGCTGTCGCTGGACGTCTGCCAGAGCGGGGACCCTGTACTGCAGACCTACGGGGTCAGCGACGACGACGCGTTTGCGGTGGGCCTGACCTGCGGCGGAATCCTCGACATCTTCGTAGAGCCGATCAGCCAGGCCCGCTTCCCCGAGCTGGGAGAGATCGCCTCGGCGGTGGAGCGCGGCGAGCCGGTCGCGGTCGCGACGGTCATCGCGGGCCCCGGCCAGATCGGCGCCAGGCGGGTGATCTGGTCCGGCGACGCGGCAGGCGAGGGTACCGCAGCCGAGGGCTGGCACGTCGGCTCGTCGGGCACGCTGGGCTCGGGGGACAGGCTGGACCAGGCGGTGGACGACGACGCCCGCGGCATGCTGGCCCAGGGCCTGACCGGCATCCGCAGGTACGGCGAGCACGGCGAGCGGCGCGGCGACGAGCTGAGCGTGTTCGTGAACTCCTTCGCCCCGCCGCCGCGGATGCTGGTCTTCGGGGCGATCGACTTCGCCGCCGCGGTCGCCCGGGTCGGGAAGTTCCTCGGGTACCACGTCACCGTGTGCGACGCGCGGCAGGTGTTCGCTACCCACGCGCGGTTCCCCGACGCGGACGAAGTCGTGGTCGAGTGGCCGCACCGCTTCCTCGCCGGGACGAACGTGGACGCCAGGACCGTCATCGCCGTGCTGACCCACGACCCCAAGTTCGACGTGCCGCTGCTCGAGGTGGCGCTGCGCACGCCGGCCGGGTACATCGGGGCGATGGGCAGCAGGCGGACCCACGAGGACCGGCTCGCCAGGCTACGCGAGGTGGGCATGACCGACGACGAGCTCGCCCGGCTCCGCTCGCCCATCGGCCTGGACCTGGGGGCCAGGACCCCGGAGGAGACGGCGGTATCGATCGCGGCCGAGCTGATCCGGCTCCGCTGGGGCGGCACCGGCCACGCGCTGACCGACACCGACGGCCGCATCCACCACCAGGCCGCCGGCTAGGCGGCCGCCGCGGCGCGTACCCTAGGCCCCGTGCGTACTGCGGTCGCGGGGGTGCTCCTGGCGGCAGGGGAAGGATCCAGGCTCGGCCGGCCCAAGGCGCTCGTCGAGCTGAACGGGCAGACCCTCGCCGAGCGCGGCGTCGGCGTGCTGCGCGCGGGCGGCGCGGACCCGATCCTCGTCGTCACCGGTGCCGCGCCCGTCCAGCTGGCCGGGACCCTCTCCGTGCACAACGATGACTGGCGCACCGGGATGGGCTCCTCGCTCCGCGCCGCCCTCCGGGCTCTGACCAGCACCGACGCGGAGGCGGCGGTGGTCGCCCTCGCGGATCAGCCGCTGATCGGGCCGCAGGCGGTCGCCCGGCTGATCGACGCCTACCGGGGCGGGGCGCGTGTAGCCGTCGCCGCCTACGAGGGGCAGCCGCGTAACCCCGTGCTCCTGGCCCGCGAGCACTGGCCCGAGGTGATCGCGCTGGCCGCCGGCGACACGGGCGCGCGGCCTTTCCTGCGCGCCAGGGCCGACCTCGTCACGCTCGTCGAGTGCGGCGACACCGGCCGCCCCGACGACATCGACACCCCGGCGGACCTGGCCAGGATCACCGGGTTCGCATCCGATGACCAGGGGCGCCATTTCCTGCGCGCCGGGTTCGACCGGGCCGCGGAGGACTACCAGCGCACCCGGCCGGTCTGCCCGCCGCAGCTGTTCGACGACCTGATCGAACTGGCCGGGCTCGAACCCGCAGACCGGGTGCTCGAAATCGGCTGCGGTACCGGGCAGGCCACCGTGCCGCTTGCCGAGCGCGGGCTGGCCGTCACGGCTGTGGAGCTGGGTGCCGGGCTGGCGGCCATCGCCCGCCGCCGGCTCACGGCCTTCCCCGCCGCCGGGGTAATGACCTCCGCGTTCGAGGACTGGCGGCCGCCGGGCCTGCCGTTTGACGCCGTGGTGGCCGTCAGCTCTCTCCACTGGATCGACCCGCAGCTTCGTTACGCCAAGCCCCATGAGCTGCTGCGCCCCGGCGGTGCCATGGCCGTGGCCGGGTGCATGTGGGCGCGGCCGGCAGACGCCGAACCCTTCTGGCGGGACGTCCAGGAGGACTATTGCGCGGCCGGTTTTGCAGGCACCCCGCCGCCACGGCCCGACCAGATCGGCCTGCGGCACTTCCCGCCCGAGGCCGGGCCATACTTCGACGAGGTGGCGAGCCTGCGGTACCCCGCGCTGCAGATGCGCTACACGGCCGGTGATTACCTGGCCCAGCTGGCCACGCAGTCGGGTACCCGCGCCCTCGGCGAGGTCCGCGGCGCGGAGTTCCTCGCCGCGGTGCGGCGCCGGCTGGAGTCACACGGCTGGCCCGAGCTGACCGCTACCTTCGTGGCCTTCCTGATCGTCGGCCGGCGGACCTGACCGGGAGTCCCGCATCACCCGCCGCGGCGGTCCACCGCCACCGGCGGCAAGTCCTCGACCTGCTGCTTGGACAGGCTGAGCCGGATCCCGGCCTCGACCCCGGTGACCGCGCCGATCGGGATGGCCACTTCCTTGCGCCCCCACAGGTGCCCGTCCCGCAGGAGCACGTGCGTCACACGGTGATCATCGGGGTTGACGGCCAGGCCCTCGACGATCCCGATCTCCCCGTCGGTGGCGTGGACGTGGTCACCACGGCGCACCTGGACCTCTCCGATGGGCACCGAGTCATCGGTGATGAGCCGCCGCTCCGGGCCGTGGCTGCCCCCCGCATCCCACCCCTGGCCGTCGGTCCAGACCCCACCCAGCCCTTCCCCTCCGAGGCTGAACCACGGCATCGACCACACCTCGTCCGGCGCGTAGCCGGGGTGCTCGGTGCCCGCCACGAAATGCGTTTCCTCGGCCGGGTCAAGTTGGCCGAACTCCGCCTTTGTGCAGCTGAGCCGGATCCCGTCGGTCGTGACCTGGGCGAGGTCCACCGGAACGAGCCGGTCGATGTCGTGCCCGTGCTCGTACCTCGGTCCGACCACCAGATGGGTGATCACCCGGCCGACCGGGTCCAGCACGACCCGGATCACCTGACCGCAGGACCCGTCGGTACAGCTAACGCTGGCACCGATCACGAACGGCGTCTCTGTCATGACGGCCTCCTTGTCCCCAGGATGGTAGCGCCGCCCAGGCCCGCGCCGATAGGGACGACCGGCGGCTACAGCACCCGGATGCCCCAGGTGTGGGTGACGGCCTGGCCGGGCTCGAGGACCAGCAGGTCCTCGCCGGTCACGAAGGCGTTCGGCGGGCAGGTCATCGGCTCGATGGCCACCGCCTTCCTGCGGCGGTCCGGCCCCAGGGAATCGCCGGTGAAGACCTGCAGCCAGTGGTAACCCGGCCCGGCCCACAGGCCAAGCCGTGCTCCAGAGCCGGCGCCGGCGGCGAGCTGCGCCCAGGCGCGCCCCTGTTCGTCGCGCTCCAGCCCGGTCAGCGCGTGATCGAGCTGGGTGCTGCCGAGCACGCGCCCCTGGCGGAAGTCGTATGCCGTGTCCTCGACCGGCGCGACGGGCCCGGACGGGATGCCGCGGTCGTCCAGGGGCAGCCAGCCGGCCGCGGGCAGGGTCAGCTGGCAGTCGTCGACCAAGGGCGACCCAACCGTCAGGTACGGGTGGCAGCCCGTACCCCACGGAGCCGCGCGCGAGCCGCGGTTGCGCGCGGTGATGGCGACGTGCAGCCCGGTGTCCTCCTCGACCCGGTACTCGGCGTCGATCTCCACGCCGAACGGGTACCCCTGGTAGCCATGCGGCGCGCTGCGCAGCACCACCGCGGCGCCCTCGTGGGTTACCGGCGTCCAGCCCGTCCACCTGGTCAGGCCGTGGATCGCGTTCCCGCGCGCGGGCTCGGTCAGCGCCAGCTGGAACTCCGTGCCGCCGAAGACATAGCGCCCGCCGTCGATCCTGCTCGGCCAGGGCGCGAGCAGCCCGCCCGCGCCGGCCGGCGGCAGTTCGTCGGCCTCGAACCCGGCGATCAGCGGCTGGCCGCGGAAGCGCAGTTCGCGCAGCCCGGCACCGAGTTCGGTCACGGTCGCGTGGTAGTGGCCGGCCTCGATCTCGTACTGCTGCCCGGTAAGCGGAACGACCATTGCGTCAGGATACGGAAAGCAGCAGGGCCGCGCGGCAGCCGGCCACCAGTCCCCAGGCCAGGTCGGGTCCGCCAGGCGCCGCGAGCAGCTTGGCGGCCGCGGGTTCGAGGGGCTCCTGGCCCGCCATCCCGAGCAGCACGGCGGATACCTCGGCCGCCGCCTGGCCCCGGGCGGCGCAGTGCAGCAGCGAGGCGGCCAGCGTGGTCGTCCGCTGGTCCGCCTTGAACGTGGCCGCCGCGCTGAGCCAGTTCGCCAGCCATACGGCCCGTGTCCCGCCGGAGATGACCCCGCCGAGCAGCCTGAGTGCGAGCAGGACGCCGCTGACCACGCTGTCGCCGCTCGGGACCAGGCCCGGGCCCAGCCCCACGAGTCGCTCGGCCGCCTCGACGGCGCCCGCCAGGTCGCCGCTCGCGCAGCAGGCGGCGAGCTTGGCCGGCCCGTCAGCACCGGCCAGTCCCCGCGGCGGTTCGGGCGCCTTGCAGAGCCTGGCCAGCACGCTGCAGCCGTGATCGAGCCTGGCCCTGGACAGCGGCCCGAACACCGGAGACGGATCCCACCAGCGCACGATCCGGATGTCGAGCCCGCAGGCCATCACCCGGCTTCCGCCCGCCCAGCACTCGGCGGAGGCGCGCACCTCGCACGGGCCGCTGATGATGGCGTTCGGCAGCCTGATCGCGTCGGGTGGCGAGATGGCGATCACCCGCGGCTCCGGGACCGTGTCGGCGAATTCCAGGTAGATGGCGTGCGGCAGGACCGCGAGGACCTTGCCGTGCCGCCGCGCCCCGCGGAGCAGGTCGCTGGCCGCCAGGCTGGCCACGCCGGCGATCACGGGCGGCGGGCTGGTGCTCACGTCGGCCGCGGCCAATTCCGTCCGGACCCGGGATGCGCGCTGGCCTGGCGAGCCGATCACGCACGCCACAGTACCGGTCGCGCCGTCACCGCAGGAGTCAATTATGAGGTTCAGGCCACTTCGCGAGAATTCGGACTAGTAATGAAAGAATAACCGATTTGTGATATGCAGGATGCTTTTGTGAGCATGTGGAACGCGAGGCCGGCGGGGCTGCTTGGGGAGCGGGGGACCGTCAGCCCCGCCGGCCATTTGAGCTTAGCGGGAGGAGGTCCCTATTCGGGTAGCTTTTTACTTTGTAAGCGCTTCGAAACGTTTTCCGTTGACGCCGCGGATCGGCCGGTCCCGCCCGATCCGTTCGCGCGCCCGTTGGCTCGCCCCGGCCCGCGCAGCCCGCGGGGACCGAGGCGCCCGCTGCGGATCGCCTCGGCCGCCAGCACCCCGAACAGGTAGAAGTAGGCCGCCTCTTCGTCCTCGAAGAAGCGCACCTCCAGCCGCGCGTCCTCGGTGCAGCTGAACACCTCGAAGCCGCCGTCCGCCTTGACCAGGCACATGGCACCCGGCACTTCCTCGTTGACGGCGTAGGCGGATTGCGAGATGGCCGCCAGGCGCAGGAGCTCGGCGAAGGCAGACTGAGGCGACACTCGGTCCTTCCCCGCGCCGCGCCGGGCAGGCGGCCGCGCGGTCGCGGCCTCGGCCCGGTCCCCGGGCTTATCCCAGGGCCCCGGCTCAGCCCACGGTTCGGGCTCATCCCACGACGAAGGCTCCTCGGGCCACGGCTCAGGCTCCGGCCACGGTTCCGGCCAGGGCGAGCCGTGCCAGGCTGCCACCCGGTCCGGTGCCCGGGACGCCTGATCCTCGTTCCCCGGCCCGGCCGTGCCCTCCTGGAAGCCGGCCAGCCCGGCCGGATCCAAGGTGCCGCGCGCGCCCTCCGGCTCGGCGGGCCGCTCTCGATGCCCGTTGACAGAAGCGGGCTCCGCGCCCGCCTGCGCACCGGGCTCAGCGAAGGGTGCCGTAGCGCCGAGCGCGCCGGCACCGGAAGGCAGGACCTCGGCCGCGTCGCCGGACGGCGGGAACATGGCCGCGGCCAGCGGGAATTCGACCCGTTCCTCGGTGAGGCCGGTCACGTCCTGCCGGGCCACGACGACCTCGAAGACCTCGCGGTCGATCTCCCAGTAGCCAAGCTGTATGGCCCGCGTGGTATCGCGGCCAAGGTAGGCGATATGCAGGCGGCCGCCGGGGTCGTCGAGCACCAGGCAGGGCTCGCCGCGGTACTCACCGACCGGCCTTGACTGCCACAGGGCGTCCAGGTCGGCGACCTTGATCTGCTTGCGCCAGTGCCCGTCGACCGCCGTGAAGCCGAGCTCCTCGGGTGGCGGGCCGGGGGAGAACAGCGTCACGTCGGTCCCGTCGGGACCGAGCCCCGCCTGGTAGGGGACGCCGAGGTACGAGGCCATCAGCCGGAGTCGCATAACGTCAGGGCTCCGTCTGCTGCCAGGCCAGGCCGTCATACCGGGCCACCAGCTCGTCGCCGTTGGCGCCCAGCCTGCACATGCCTGCCCCGACCGGTATCGGGACGGGCTCGAGGTAGAACTCGGGGACACCGGGGCCCGCGGTCCGCTGGTAGCCGTCGGCCGTCCGGGCGAGCCAGCACAGCAGGTACAGCTCGGCCATGTCCGGCGTGAACTCCGAATCCTCCCAGCCCAGGCTCAGGGCGAGGTAGGCCTCGGCGGGGTTGTGGAACCGTACGTCCTGGGCCCGGTAGACGTAGCCGGCCAGGACGCACCGCTGCCCGCCCAGGTAGGGGCCGACCAGGCGCGGCGGGACGGCCTTCCACATCGGCGTGCCCGGGGCGATCACGGGCGCCCGCTCCAACTGGATCACCACGCACCCTCCCCCTTCACGCGGGATTACTCCACTCAACCGATTGTGCCTAGCTAGTGACGGTCATTAGCTGTAAATGCATGATTCAGCTGATTCATTACTCTAAGTAGTCGGCTGAACGACGTAGGTGATACCCACGTGACGCGTGCCTCAAGCGGCGAGTGGCGTAGGGTCCGACTGTGACCGGGCACCTGAACCCTGGCGGGCAGCAGTTCCGCGACGACCGTGGCGCGGCCGATCCGCGGGCCGCCGCGGCGCTGGCCGCCTACCACGCCGGGCAAGGCAGCGAGCTGGCGGCGCTCATCGCGCTGGCCGCCGCCCGGCTGCTCGTCCCCGTCGTGGCCACCCTCGCCGGCGGCGCCGAAGCCGCGGGCGGGGACAAGGACAGCGAGATGGCGCTGCCCACGCTGATCGGCCACGACGGCCGGCCGGCCCTGCTGGCCTTCACCGGCCTGGACGCGCTCGCCAGATGGCGCCCGGACGCGCGCCCGGTGCCCGCCGAGGCGGACCGGGTCTGGCGCGCCGCCGTCACGCAGGGCTGCGCGGTGGTCATCGACGTGGCCGGGCCCGTACCGCTCGCGGTCGAAGGGGCCAGGCTGGCCGCGCTGGCCGCCGGGCGGCCGGTACCGCCGCCGCACGAGGACCCCGACATCCGCGCCGAGGTCGAGGCGGCCGTCGCCGGCGAGCCGGGCATCACCGGGTTCGTCCTGGCCGCCGGCCGCGAGGACGGCACGGATCTGGCCGTCACGCTGCGGCTGGCGGCCGGCGACTGGGAGCCGGTGCTGAGCCGGGCGGCGAACAGCATCGCGGCGCGGCTGGCCGGGCGGCTGCGCCGGGGCATCGAGTTCAGCGCCGCAAACCCGCAGTAGGCGACCCCGTAGGATCATGACCATGTTTCGCTGGCTCACCGCGGGCGAGTCGCACGGGCGCGCGCTCGTCGCGATCTGCGATGGCGTGCCCGCCGGGGTCCGGGTCAGCTCCGGCGACCTCGCCGCGGCGCTGGCCAGGAGGCGTGCCGGGTACGGCCGCGGCGCGCGGATGAGCTTCGAGCAGGACGAGGTCGAGCTGACGGCCGGGGTCAGGCACGGCCGGACCCTGGGCGGCCCGGTGGCCGTCAGGGTCGCCAACACCGAATGGCCCAAGTGGGAGACGGTGATGTCGGCCGATCCCGTGGACCAGGCGGACCTGGACGGGCTGGCCAGGAACGCCCCGCTGACCAGGCCGCGCCCCGGGCACGCGGACCTGGCCGGGATGCAGAAGTACGGCTTCACCGACGCCCGCCCCATCCTCGAGCGGGCCAGCGCCAGGGAGACCGCCGCGCGGGTCGCGCTGGGCGAGGTGGCCCGGCAGCTGCTCAGCCAGGTGCTCGGCGTGCAGATCCTCAGCCACGTGGTGTCGATCGGGTCGGTCCGCGCCCCCGGCGACCGAACGCCTGGCCCGGACGACGCCGCGGCGGTGGACTCCGACCCGGTGCGCTGCTTCGACCCGGCGGCGAGCCGGGCCATGGTCGCCGAGATCGACGCCGTCCGCAAGGACGGCGACACCCTGGGCGGGGTGGTGGAGGTGCTGGCCTTCGGCGTGCCGCCCGGGCTCGGCAGCTTCGCGCACTGGGACCGGCGGCTCGACGGCCGGCTGGCCGGCGCGCTCATGTCCATCCAGGCCATCAAGGGCGTCGAGGTGGGAGACGGCTTCACCACGGCGGCCCGCCGCGGTTCTGCGGCCCACGACGAGATCGAGGCCACCGGGACCGGAATCGCCCGGCGCACCAACCGGGCCGGCGGCATCGAAGGCGGGATGAGCACCGGCGAGGTGATCAGGGTCCGGGCCGCGATGAAGCCCATCTCGACCGTCCCGCGCGCCCTGGACACCGTGGACGTGCAGACGGGAGAGCCGGCCAAGGCGATCAACCAGCGCAGCGACGCCACCGCGGTACCCGCCGCCGGCGTGGTGGCCGAGGCCATGGTGGCCCTGGTGCTGGCCGAGGCGGCGGTCGAGAAGTTCGGCGGCGACTCGGTGGACGAGATGCGCCGCAACGCGGAGAGCTACCTGAAGGCCCTGGTGATCACGTGACCGGCGCGCAGGCCGCGCAGGCCGCGGAACCGCAGGCCGGCGGACCCCGGGCGCCCCTGGTCGTGCTCATCGGCCCGCCCGGCGCGGGCAAGACCGCGGTGGGCCCGCTCCTCGCCGAACACCTCGGCGTCGAGTTCCTCGACACCGACGCCGAGGTGGGCGCCGCCGCGGGCAAGCCGGTCAGCGACATCTTCATCGAGAACGGCGAGCAGGCCTTCAGGGACCTCGAGCGCGAGGTGGCCGCCCGCGCGCTCGACGAGCACGGCGCGCTGCGCGCGCACGGCGGGGTGCTGGCCCTGGGCAGCGGCGCGGTCCTCGACGGCACGATAAGCCCCCTGCTCGAAGGCCTGCCGGTGGTCTACCTGTCCGCCGGCTTCGGCACGATCGCGCGCCGGATCGGGCTCGACCGCCCCCGCGTCGTGGTTCCGGGGAACCCCCGCGGCAGGCTGCGCGCGATGCTGGCGGAGCGTCATCCGCTGTACGAGCGGCTCGCCGCCCTCACCGTCGAGACCGACGATCTCGACCCTGAGGAACTCGCCGGCCAGATCGCCGGCCAGATCGCCGGCCAGGTCACCAGAGACCCTGAAGCGGGCCCGCGGTGACCGCGACCAGGATCGACGTCCGCCCGTCCGACGGCGGGATGCCCTACCCTGTCGTGGTCGGCGTGGGCATCCTGGCCGAACTCCCCGGCCTGATCCCGAAGGAAGCCAAGACCGTCGTCGTCATCCACGCCGAAGGCCTGGGTGCGATCGCCCGCCCCGCCTGCGCCGCGCTGTCCGCGGCCGGCCTGGCCGTGCACGCCGAGCCGATCCCCGGCGGCGAGGCCGCCAAGGCCATAAACGTCGCGGCCCGGCTCTGGTCGAGCCTGGCCACGCACAACGTAACCAGGTCCGACTGCATCGTCGGCCTCGGCGGGGGAGCAGCCACCGACCTGGCCGGGTTCGTGGCCGCGACCTGGCTGCGCGGCGTCCAGGTGGTCCTGATCCCGACCACCCTGCTCGCCATGGCGGACGCGGCGGTGGGCGGCAAGACCGCCATCGACATCGCAGCGGGCAAGAACCTGGTGGGCGCGTTCCACTCGCCCGCGGGCGTGCTCGCCGACCTGGCCACGCTCGAGACGCTGCCGAGGCCCGACTACGTGAGCGGCCTGGCCGAGGTGATCAAGGCCGGGTTCATCGCCGACCCGGCCATCCTCGACCTGATCGGCACCGACCCCGAGGGTGCCGCGGTGCCGCACGGCCCGCACGCACGCGAGCTGATCGAGCGCGCGATCCGGGTCAAGGCCGGCGTGGTGTCGAGCGACCTCACCGAGAAGGGCCTCCGCGAGATCCTGAACTACGGGCACACCCTCGGCCACGCCATCGAGCGCGTGGAAGGCTACCGGTTCCGGCACGGGGACGCCGTCGCGATCGGCATGGTGTACGCCGCCGAGCTTGCCCGCCTGGCGGGCCGCCTCGACAAACAGACCACGGCGATGCACCGCACCGTCCTGGCCAGCGTCGGCCTGCCTACCGCCTACCGGCCGGGCGCGTGGCCCGACCTGCGCGCGGCCATGAGCGTGGACAAGAAGGCCCGCGGCGCGCGGCTCAGGTTCGTGGTGCTCGACGGCCTGGCCCGTCCGTCCGTCCTCGACGCCCCGTCGGAGGAACTCCTGCTGGAGGCCTACCGGGAGGTAGCCAAGTGAGCAGCAACGTGCTCGTCCTCAACGGCCCGAACCTCGGCAGGCTCGGCGTCAGGGAACCCGAGATCTACGGCTCCACCTCGTTCGAGGACCTCGCCGAGCTGTGCCGCGCGACCGGCCAGGCCCTCGGCCTGCACGTGGACGTCCGGCAGACCGACGACGAGGCCGAGATGATCCACTGGGTGCACGAGGCCGCCGACGCTCAGATGCCGGTGGTGATCAACCCCGCCGCGTTCACGCACTACTCCTACGCGCTGCGGGACGCCCTGGCCATGCGGACCGCCCCGCTGGTCGAGGTGCACATCTCCAACCCGGCGGCGCGCGAGGAGTTCCGGCACACCTCGGTGGTGGCCGCGGTGGCGGACGGGACGGTGGCCGGGTTCGGGCTCGTCAGCTACCAGCTGGCGCTCCAGGCGATCGCCGAACTGCTCGCCCAGGCCGAGCCCCCCGAGCGGGAAGCACCGGCCGCGCCGTGATCGTCCTCGTCGGATTCATGGGCGCGGGCAAGACCACGGTCGGGACGCTGCTCGCCGCCCGGCTGGGCCTGCCGTTCGCCGACAGCGACCACGTCATCGAGCAAACCGCCGGCCGCCCGATCAGGCAGATCTTCGCCGATGACGGCGAGCCGGCCTTCCGCGCCCTGGAGCACGAGGTCATCGCCGCGCTGCTGGACGGCCCGCCAGCGGTCCTGGCCCTGGGCGGCGGCGCGCCCCAATACCCGCCTACCAAGGACCGGCTCATCGCCGACCCGACGGCCCAGGTCGTCTACCTGCACGTCGGCTACGGCCAGGCGCTCAACCGCGTCGGCGGCGATGCGGGCCGCCCGCTGCTGGCCCGCCCGGACCTGCCCGAGCTCTACCGACGCCGGCTCTCGGTCTACGCCGCGGTCGCCGCGCTGACCGTCCGCACCGACGGCCGCCCCCCAGAGGCCGTCAGCGACGACATCCTGGCCCGGCTCGCCGGAGTCCGTGCCTATTTGCAGTAGTACAGGCCGCCCGGGCTCGCCGCGCCCGAGGACCCTGAGCCGCTGTAGGCGGACGCGGGAACAGCGGTGCAGTTCTGCTCGACCCACGAGATGACCGACGCGACGTCACCGCCGCCGCCGCCGAAACCGCCCCCGCCGAAACCGCCGCCCCGCCCGCCGGCCAGCACGTAGTGCAGCTTGCCCTGCCTGACGTACTGCTCGAACTGGGCCAGGGTCGGCGCCGGGTCGGTGCCGCGGAACCCGCCCATGGCCATCACCGGCACGCCGCCCGTCGCCAGGATGATCGACGCGGCCTGGGTCGAACCCTGCACCGCGACCAGCCACGTCGCGCCGTCGCGGTGCGCCTGCAGATAGGCGATCATCGCGGCGCTTGCGCCGAGCCCGCTGCCTGCCGCGCCCGGCCCGAAGACCCCGGCCGGGCGGTCGGTACCCGGCTGCCGGCCATCGCTTCCCGGCCCGAAGCCGGCTCCGCCATTCCGGGGCAAGCCGCGGTCAGCGGACTTGCCGCCGTCCCCGAACGCGCCACCCTTCCCGAACGCGCCGCCGTCCCCGAACGCGCCACCCTTCCCGAACGCGCCGCCGTCCCCGAACGCGCCGCCGTCCCCGAACGCGCCGCGGTCAGCGAACCTGCCGCCATCGCCGGAAGCGCCGCGGCCGACGAACCCGCCGGCGCCGCCCAGGCCGCCGAACCCGCCGCCCGCAGCCGGGCCGGCCAGCGGATTGCTGCCCTGGATCGTCTGCGAGAGCGGAGTGAGAGCGTACGCGGCCGGCCCGGCCAGGACCGCGACCAGGCCGGTCACCCCGGCCACCGCTAGCAGACGCCCGCGCGCGCCCGCAAGAAGGCGGATACGCCCGGCCGCCGCCAGCATGCGCCTGCCGCGCGCCCGTCCCAGCGCCAGCGCCAGCACGGTCACGGCGCTGGCGGCCGCGATCGTCCAGGGCAGCCACGGGTTCCAGCCGGGGGTGCGGCGCAGCAGCACGAAGGCCCAGGCGCCCGTGACCGCGATGGACAGCGACAAGACCAGGCTCCACCAGCCGGAACGCCGGTGCGCCTGGTAGAGCGCCACCGCGCCGATGCCGGTCAGCGCGGCTATCGGCGGCGCCATGGCGCTGGTGTAATACGGGTGCTGGGTGCCCTGCTGGTAACTGAGCACGAAGAACTCCAGCGCGAGCCAGCCGCCCCACAGCAGCACGCTGGCGCGCGCCAGATCCGTCCTCGGCCGCCGCCCGATGAGGATGAGCGTCCCGATGAGCGCGATGACGGCGAACGGGATGAGCCAGGAGATCTGGCCGCCAAGCGTCGAGGCGAACATCCGGCCCAGGCCCGCCTGACCCCCGAACCCCCCGAGCCCTCCGAAGCCTCCTGGCCGACCGGGACCTCCGGGAACTGCGCCAGCCCCGGCCAGGTGAGCGAACTCGCCGAAGTTGCCCGCGCCGCCCCCGGTCCCACGAGCCGGGGTGTGAGCCGCGCCGAATCCGCCGCCGCCGGTGATCCGGCCGAACCCGTTGTAGCCGACCGCGAGGTTCCACACGGTGTCGTTCGCGCTGCTGCCCACGTAGGGTCGGCTGGCCTTGGGGATGAGGTCGACGATGGTCATCCAGGACAGCGCGATCACGGCCAGCTCGCCGCCGGCCACCAGCAGCCGCCCGAGCCGCGCCCACAGCCGGCCTTCAGCCGCGATCAGGTACACGATCGGCAGGGCGGGCAGCGCGATGAACCCCTCGAGCATCTTGGTGTTAAACGCGAGTCCGAACGCCGCCGCGCTCAGCATCAGCCAGGCCAGCGGATGGCCCCGGCCCTCCCGGCCGGCCCGCAGCGACTCAAGCAGCGCCCACGCGCCCACGGCCAGCAGCAGGGTGAGCATGGTGTCGGGATTGTTGTCCCTGTCGATGGCCACCACCATCGGGGTCAGGGTGAGGGCCAGCGCCGCGATCAGCCCCGCCGCGCACGCCCCCCGCTCCCCGATCAGGCCCGCGACGCTGCGCCGCACCGCCGCGTACACCACGGCGACGGCTGCGACGCCCTCGGCCGCCTGGGGGAGCAGCAGGCTCCAGCTGTTGAACCCGAAGATGCGCGCGGAGATCTCCATGATCCAGAATGCGAACGGCGGCTTGTCCACGGTGATGAACGACGCCGAATCCAGCGAGCCGAAGAAGAACGCCTTCCAGTTCTCCGTACCGGACAGCACCGCGGCCGCGTAGAACGTGTTCGCGTCGCCGTTGCGGGACAGGTCCCACGAGTACAGCACGGCGGCAAGGGCCAGCACGGCCCACAGCGCCGGGCGGGCCCAGCGGGGATCGGACGGGCGGCCGAGCAGGAGCCGCGCGAGCCGGCCGCGCGGGCGTTCCGGCTCGGCCGCGTCGTCGGCGGTGGTCAGCGCGGCGCTCATCGGTGCTGCTCCGGGGTCATGAGTTCGGCTCTTGCCTGGTGCCACAGGCCAGGCATGGCTGGCCGGTCCTGGCCAGCCGACGAGGGGCGCCTGCGTGAACGGGCCCGGCGGAGCCGCGCTACGCCCCGCAGGTCGGCCAGCGCGGTGCGCACGATCTCCACCCTACTGTCCGAATCATCGACCCAGGTAACCGGCACTTCGCAGATTCGCAAGCCCCTGCGCTGGGCGAGGATGAGCAGTTCGGTGTCGAAGAACCAGGCGTTGTCTTCGACGTCGGCCAGCAGCGCCCTGATCACCTCGGCCTGGCCCGCCTTGAACCCGCATTGCGCATCGGAGAAGCGGGCCGCGAGCACGGTGCGCAGCAGCAGGTTGTAGGCACGCGAGATGATCTCGCGTTTTGGCCCGCGGACCACCGCGGCCCCCAGGGCCAAGCGGCTCCCGATCGCGAGGTCGCCGTCGCCCGCCACCAGCGGGGTGATCAGCGGGAGGAACGCGTCAAGGCCGGTGGACAGGTCGGCGTCCATGTAGGCCACGACGTCGGCGTCGCTGCCGCACCAGACGTGGCGGAGCGCGAGCCCGCGGCCCTTGCGGTCCAGGTGCACGACCCTGATGCTTGGCAGCTCCTCGCGCAGCCGGTGCGCGATGGCCAGCGTCCCGTCGGTGCTCGCGTTATCGGCGATGGTGATGACGAAACGATGAGGAAGGTGGGCGGTCAGGTACGAGTGGAGCCCGCGGACGTTGGCCGCGAGGACTTTCTCCTCGTTATAGACCGGGATGGTGACCTCGATGAGCAGCGCGCGCGCTGCGCTCCCCGTCGTCATGCCTGCAGGATGAGCCGCGCTCCTCAGAGAACGCTGCAGCCACTCTGCGATAAGGCCGAAAGCCTGCTGGCCCGCCGCAGCCGCTACTCTCCCCTTATGCGAGTAGGAATCTTTCTGAGCTACGCGGGCGGCTTCGCCGAGACCGTCGTGGAACTGGCCGACTACGAGCGCGCCGGGGCCGACATCGTGTTCGTGCCCGAGGCATACAGCTTCGACGCGGTCAGCCAGCTGGGCTACATCGCGGCCAAGACCGATCGGATGCAGATCGCGTCGGGCATCTTCCCGCTCTACTCGCGCACGCCCGCGCTGCTCGCGATGACCGCCGCCGGGCTGGATTACGTCTCGAACGGCCGGTTCATGCTCGGGCTCGGCGCCTCGGGCCCGCAGGTCATCGAGGGCTGGCACGGCGTGCCCTACGACGCGCCGATCGGCAGGTCCCGCGAGATCATCGAGATCTGCCGGATGGTCTGGCGCCGCGAGCGGCTGGCCTACCAGGGCCGGTACTACCAGCTGCCCCTGGAGGGGGGCACCGGGCTCGGCAAGCCGCTCAAGCTGATCAACCACCCGGTCCGCGAGCGGATCCCGATCGGCCTGGCGGCCATCGGCCCGAAGAACGTGGCCGTCGCCGCCGAGCTGGCCGAAACGTGGATGCCGATCTTCTTCCTGCCGGAGAAGGCCGGACAGGTCTGGGGCGCCGCGGTCGCCGAGGGCCTGGCCAAGCGCGACCCGGCGCTCGGCCCGCTGGACGTGACCGCCCACGCGGCGCTGGCCGTCGGCGACGACGTGACAGGCCTGCGCGACCACGGCCGGCCCGAGCTGGCCCTGTACATCGGCGGGATGGGCGCCCGGGGCCGGAACTTCTACAACGACCTGGCCCGCAGGTTCGGCTACGAGGCCGAGGCGAAGGCGATCCAGGACGCCTACCTCGACGGCCGCAAGGCCGAGGCCGAGGCGCTCGTGCCCGCCGAACTGGTCGAGCGGACCTCGCTGATCGGCCCGGCCGGCTACGTCCGCGACCGGGTGGCCGCCTACCGCGAGGCCGGCGTCACCACCCTCAACGTCACCCCGCTCGCGCCCACGCACGAGGCCCGCGTCCGCCTCATCGAGCAGATCCGCTCCCTCACGGACTAGCCCGCGATCCCTGGTCCGGCCGCATCGATGTCACCATGTGATCGCCAGCACCCCTGGCGGTGCCTTCGGGAGCGGGACCAGCTTGCCGCCGGAGATCCAGCCGAACCCTTCTGGATCGTTCCAGAGCAACCAGTGCTGCGCCGGGCCATCGGTGGAAAGCACGGGAACAAGCCCCTCGTATGAGCCGACCGAGGGGCCCGACCGGTACAAGATGCCGCTCGGCTGCCCGGTGACCAGGGAGAGCTGCAGCACCAGCAGGCGGTACCAGGGTTCTCCGGGATGGCTCGGGAGCGGCGGCACAGGAATCTCCGCCACCGCGGTCAGGGCGGATCCGTCGGAGCTGACGAGAGCAGTGATCACGCAGACGGTGCAGCGGGCGCCCTGGCTGAACAGCAGGTGGCTGTGAGCTTGCAGCGATCCGCCAGAGCTGGTCGCGTCCAGGGCCAGGACAGCCAGGTCGGGAGAGCCTTCCTCCGGTTGCCACAGATAGTCGGCGACCAGGGTGCGGCCGTTGGCCGTCCAGGACAACGCCCCGATCTGGGTCGTGACCCGGGCTGGGGTAGCGGCGGACACGGTGTTGTGCCAGCTGCGGACGGCACCGCTGCTCAGGTTCATGACGTGGATGACGCCCGCGTACGAGGCCGCCGAGACCGGCGCGACGCAGCCCTGCTCCGCGTACGCGACCTCGGTGCCATCCGGTGACGCGGCGAACTCGCTGACCGGCTCGCCGGTGATGGTTTCCCCCACCGCCCGCAGGCCGGTGACGTGCCCGGTACTCGTCACGCTGAACTGGTAGAAGCGCGTCCGGGCCGGAGTAGGAGATGGGCACGCCGTCTGCGTCTCGGCCGCGACGGTGAAGGTGCGGTCATCAGCGGTGACCGAGATGCTACGCCCCAGGATCCAGCCAGCGGGCGCGGGCACGGTGCCGGTGACCTGGCCGTCGCTCGTGCGGCGGACCTGCGCTGTCATCAGCTCGAGACCGTCTCGACTCATCCCCATACTGATGATGGTCACGTAGAAGGGCGGCGGCGGCGTCTGCGCCCCCGGGTCGGACGGCGCCCTGGCCAGGGAGGTGATGCCGGACCCGGCGCTGGCCGGGGCCGTCCCCCGAGCCGGGACCGTGCCCGGGTGACTGGCAAGCGTCACGGCGGTCAGGATGATCGCGGTGACGCCGGCCGCGACGCCGGCGGGAACCAGCCAGGCGCGCAGGCGGCCCGTCCGGCGCCAGACCGGTCCCGAAGCCGGCGACGCGAGCTGTCCGGGTACCGGGCTGCTGAGCGCGCGGGCCTCGTCCGGGCGCATGATCGCGGCCGCGGCGGTGAGCGCGTCGGTCAGCCGCTCCGCGGCCGCGTCCATCTCCTCCTGCGGAATCATCGGGTCTCCCTCAGTGCGCGAGCGAGGGCCGCGAGCCCGCGGGCCGCTGTCGACTTGACGGTCCCGGCGCTGATGCCGAGCGTGGCAGCTATCTCCGCCTCCGACAACCCGACGTAGAACCGGAGCACCAGCACCTCCCGCCGTCGACGGGAGAGCCCGGCCAGCGCGGCCAGCACCTGCTGCCGGTCCTC
>Ga0335074_10000598_pt1 | contig 50421 bp, 37 predicted proteins | sample Lox_Sample_23_FD_206715 | JGI IMG/M metagenome (GOLD analysis project Ga0335074, IMG submission 206715) | Soil microbial communities from Loxahatchee National Wildlife Refuge, Florida, United States - Lox_Sample_2.3 | ecosystem: Environmental > Terrestrial > Soil > Wetlands | place: USA...
TATAAGAAAGACGCCGCCCACGAATGCGAGGGGCATCACCAATGCCTGGCCGCTTCTCAGCGCGCCGATAAGCATGCCCATCGCGACGGCGAAGGCCGCGGGCAGCACCCCAAGCACTATAAGGCCGACCCACCACGCTGCAGCAAGGCCGAGACTGGCCTTCGGCAACACGCTGAAGAATTTCCATTCCTTCCGCTCGGTTAGCGCCACGTTATACCTCACGGATTTGCCCTTCGATCACAAACTCGAACAGAGGCACGTTTTATGTATTATACGAGGTCAGCAAAAGTGCACTCGGCCGCCGCAACGCCGGAACCGTCCATCGCGAATCCTCACGATCCAGCTCGGCCGAAGTGAGATACTGTCAGTATTTGAGATGGCGAAATCCCGCTTAATCCGCCTCATCCTCTGCACAGGACCTGTTTGGCTGGCCCTGTGCGTAACCTCGGCGATGGGTCAGGAGGCAGAGATCAAGAATCCTTTGACCGGCGATCCGGCGGCGATCAAAGAAGGCTCGTCGTTGTTTCGCGCCAACTGCTCGCCCTGCCACGGGCTGAACGCGGGAGGGGGAGGGCGCGGACCGGACCTTCGCGCCGGCCTCTGGGTGCATGGCGGGAGCGACTCGGCAATTTTCCGCACCATCAGCCAGGGAGTTCCAGGCACGGAGATGCCCGCCAATTCGTTTGAAGATAGCGAGATTTGGACGCTGGTTGCCTATCTGCGTTCCGTCAGTGCCGGGACCAAAACTCCGGTGGCCGGCGATATCGCCCAGGGCGAGCGCCTGTTCTTTGGCAAGGCCGCGTGCGTACACTGTCACATGGTGAAGGGACGCGGCGGGCTGCTGGGCCCAGACTTGACGCGAGTTGGCGCGGCGCGATCCGTAGCGTATTTGACCGAATCGATACGGGATCCCGATAAGGACCTCAGCCTCGCAATGTCCGATCCGAATAATCATTACGGGATTCCCGCGGAGTACGACACGGTGACGGCGGTTACGCGCGACGGGCGGCGAATCGTGGGAGTGGCAAAGAACGAGGACGCATTTTCGCTGCAGCTTCTGGGCCAAGATGAGAAGCTGCACCTGTTTTTGAAGAAGGATTTGCGCGAGGTGATTCACGAGCGGCGTTCGCTGATGCCCGCATACGCGGAATCCCGGCTGAGCAACCAAGATTTGCAGAACCTGTTGGCTTATCTTTCCAGCTTGCGAGGAGAGTAGAAATGAATGCAGTTACGATCCGCGTGACGCTGGCTTTAGCAGGTGTCATTGCCGGCGCCGCACTGGGCCGCTCGCAGGTCACCTACGATCGCATTCTGAAGGCGGCCGATGAGCCGCAGAATTGGCTGACCTACTCTGGCGATTACAAGAGCTGGCGGTACAGCAAGCTCGCCGAGATTAACCCTTCCAACGCCGGGAATCTGGCCTTGCAGTGGGCTTTTCAAAGTGCCGATCTCGGGCAGTTTGAAACAACGCCGCTGGTAATCGACGGCGTCCTCTACGGCACCGGACAAGACAACCGAGCTTTCGCACTAGATGCGCGCACTGGGCGGGCGATCTGGCGCTACCAGCGCCGTCTGCCGGACAAAGTACAAGCCTGCTGCGGCATGGTGAATCGCGGTTTTGCGGCGCTGGGTGAGCGGCTTTTCATGGCCACGCTTGACGGACACGTGGTGGCGTTGGACAGAAAGACCGGCAACGTCATCTGGGATGTTGAGGCGGCGGATTACCGTCAGTCCTACGTCTTTACGGTCGCCCCCTTAGTGGTGAAGGACAAAATTATTGTCGGTGTCGCGGGCGGAGAATATGGAGTCCGCGGATTCATCGATGCCTACTACGCCGACAGCGGCAAGCGCGCGTGGCGTTTCTATACCGTCCCTGGTCCCGGCGAGCCGGGCCATGAGACCTGGGCCGGAGACTCGTGGAAGACCGGGGGGGCACCGGCGTGGATCACCGGGTCCTACGATCCTGAGTTGAACCTTATCTATTGGCCGACCGGCAATCCTTCGCCAAGCAATAACGGCGCCGGGCGCGGCGGTGACAATCTTTACAGCAACTCGATGCTGGCGCTCGATGCGGACACGGGGAAGCTGAAGTGGCACTTCCAATTCACTCCCCATGACCTGCACGATTACGACTCCACTCAGATCCCGGTCCTTGTGGATGCACCGTGGCAAGGGCAACCGCGTAAACTGTTGCTGCAAGCAAATCGAAATGGTTTTCTCTATGTACTCGATCGTACGAACGGCAAGTTCCTCTCGGCTTACCCGTTTTTCCCAAGGCTCAACTGGGCCGAGAAGATCGGCTCCGATGGCCGGCCGGTTGTAAATCCCGGCAGCGATCCTACCAGCGAAGGCACCCGAACCTGCCCCGGAGCCCTGGGAGCTACCAACTGGTTTTCGCCTTCCTACAGTCCCGAAACAGGGTTGCTCTATGTTGCCGCAGCCGAAGAGTGCGACGTTTTCACCAACGCGCCGCAGAAATACCATGAAGGTCACGATTTCTTGGGAAGCCTGTATGTGCCGGCGAGCGGCGAGAAAGCTTGGGGAGCCGTGCGGGCCTTCGATCCGTTCACGGGCGCGAAGAAGTGGGAGTTCAAGTACTTTACACCTCCCAACGGAGGCTGCCTCTCCACTGCCGGAGGAGTGGTGTTCGCAGGCGATTCCGATGGCAACTTCCTTGCATTGGACGCGCGCTCCGGCAAGGATTTGTGGCACATCCAGTTGGGCGCTGCGATCTATTCCTCGCCAATGACGTACGCACTTGATGGAAAGCAATACGTTGTGATCCCGGCTGGCGCGGCGCTATTCGCGTTTGCGTTGCCGTGATCGAATTCGACGCATTCTGGAACGGTTAGCGTGACGCGGCAGTTCCCGTAAGCTCCACCAGTGCAGCGCGAAGTTCTTTCAGCTTGGGCGGCTTGTTGAGCACGCGGTCGACGTTGGGCGGAATATCGCCCTCGGCTACCAGCCGTTGGCCCCAGCCGGTGAGCAGGATTACGGGGGTCGACGGCGATTCGTGCTTGATCGCGGTTGCAACTTTGCGGCCGTCCACGTAGGGCATCCCAAGATCGGTGATCACCACCGCGAAATGCTCGTCGCGTTGTTCGGCGGCGCGGAACGTGTCGATGCCTTCCTGGCCACCGGTGGCTGTAACAACGGCATGGCCATCGGCTTCGAGAGCATCCCGAAGCGATTTAATCAGCAGCGGATCGTCATCTACGCTCAGAATGCGCAACCGCGGAGGCATGGCGCTGGGTTCGGCGGACGCTACGCCCTCGGGGTTCGAGACGGCCGCCGGGAAGCATAGGCGCACGGTGGTGCCGTGGCCAACGGCGCTTTCCATTTCGATATCCGCGTTGTGCCGCCGCGTCACGCCATACACCATCGCGAGACCGAGGCCGGTGCCGCGCTCGCCCTTGGTAGTGAAAAATGGCTCCAGGCAGCGGCGCCGCGTTTCGTCGTCCATGCCTACGCCTGTGTCCACCACTTCCACGTTGACGTGCCGCTTCTGCGCCCCCTCTGCAGCCAGCGTGCGAATAGTCAGCGTTCCGCCGTCGGGCATCGCATCCACCGCATTAAAGACCAGATTGATGAGCGCCTCACGAATCTCGCTTTCGATGCCCGCTACCGGCGGCAGATTCTCTCCGAGTTCCGCGCGCAAGGCAATAACCACGCCGCGCTGCTGCGGCATATCAAACCAGCGGGCGCGCGTCAGATCGATCACCTGTTGCACCAGCGTGCTCAAATCCACCGGTGAGAGCACTAATTCGGCCTCGTGCTGCCGGTAGAATTCGCGCATTCGCGCCACCGTATGCGCCACGTCGCCGATGGCGCGTTGCGTGGTTTCCAGGTATTCGCGCGTTCGCCTGCTAAGGCCGGTCTCCTGTTCGAGCAGCATTTCGGTATAGAGCGCCACGGGTGAAATCGCGTTGTTGATATCGTGCGCGATTCCGCTGGCCATCTGCCCGAGTGCGCGCAGCCGCTCTTGTTGCATCACCGTTTGCTGCGTCTGGCGCAAATCGTCGTAGGCTTGCACCAGCGCGCCGTGCGTTTCCGCCTGATGCGCTGCCAGGGCCACATGTTCGCTAAGCTGCCGGAGAAATTCGCATTCGCCGCTGCTGAAGCTTTCCGGCGCGCGCCGGCCGGCGATGAGGACTCCGAAAACCTGGCTTTCAAACAGGAGTGGAGCCGCTACGAACGCCCGAATCCCCGCGCTCGCCAGCCGCTGTGGAAACGGGAACTGCACCTGGGTGACATCGCTTTCGTACACCAATCGGCCGCGCACGCAATGGGAAAGTCCGTTTTCGTCGATACTGATGTGCGCCTGCTGCGTCATCGCGAGATCCATGGCCAGCGCCTCGCTGTGCATGCCGACGCAACTGACCACGATTTCTTCCGCGGCGGCGTCGTACATGCAAACGCATCCGAAATCAATGGGCAGGTTGTCTTCGAGGCTGCGGATCACCACTTGGAAAATGCTGCGCAGATCCTGGCGCTCCCCGATCGCGCGGGTGATGTGGCCCAGCAAATTCATGCGTTCGAGCTGTGTCTGCAGCTTTTGCTCCGCTGTCTTGCGATCGGTGATGTCGCGCGAGCTGCCAAGGAAGCTGACTGCGTTCCCCGTCTCGTCCCTGAGGACCTTGCCCCGCGCCCACACCCAGCGGATTTGGCCGTCCGGATGCTTGGCGCGGCATTCGAACTCGCACGCGCCTCCGGTGGCGAGCGCCTCCTGGAACTTCTGCTCGACCATCGAACGATCTTCCGGAATGATCTTTTCAAACAGTTTGCCGGGAGGCCCGGAGTCTCGGCTCTCGCGATACCCCATGATCTGCTCGTGAGCGGCGGAACGGGTCACTTTCCCGCTGATCAGATCCAGATCCCAACGGCCAATCCCGGCGGCATCGAGCGCCAAATCCACCCGCTGTTCGCTCAGCCGCAACGCCTGCTCGGTGCGCTTGTGTTCGATGATCTCGGCTTCCAGCTCCTCGGTCCGAAACTGCACGCGCCGGTCCAGTTCGTCGTTGGCTTCACGCAATTGGTCTCGCTTCTTGCGCTGCGATTGCGCTACCAGGCTGATCAGCGCGGAGACTCCGGCCAGCAGAACCAGCCGGCTGGGGTCGACGCTTGTGATCCGGAAGCCGGGAGTGGCAATCAGCGGAATCGCAACCATCACGATCACGCATGTCAGCACCCCAGGGACGTATCCGCCGATCCAGGCGGTTGCGAAGATGGCGACCAGGAAGAATATGGCGTACGGAAAGTCGACTTTCTTCGGAACAAACACGGAGATTCCCGCTTGAACACCGATCGCGATAAGGAGCGTGACGAAGGGCAGAAGATAGCGGACCACGGGGCCCGGCTGATTCAGCAGACGTTCGAACAAACGCGTGACGGATCGAGGAGTACGCATGGCTTAGAATTCCAGGCGGGCGCCCAGTTGGATTTCGCGCCCGGGCCCGGCGGATGTGATCGTTCCGAAGGCGGGCGAATCGATGGAATTCACCGGAACGCCGAGATTGGTGTGATTCAGAGTGTTGAAGAACTCGCCACGGATTTGAAGGCGCCGTGTTTCAACCGAGCTCCAGAGGAACGATTTCGACAAAGCAAGATCGATATCGTTGAGACCCGGGGCGCGCAGAATATCGCGGCCCGCGCTGCCGTATTCGGGCGTGGAAGGAATCACGAATGCCGATGTGTTGAACCATTCGCCGATGGATTGCTGGCCCGCGGGCAGCGCACCGCTGGCAATGCGGTTCGGCCGGCAGTTGTTTCCTTCTGCGTTGATGTCGGCGCACGACATCAACACGCTAAACGGCGTTCCACTTTGCGCCGTCAGGATGCCGCTCATTTGCCATCCGCCCAGGGCGCCGCTCAACCACTCCCGCGCTCTTGACTGTTCGGCTGCGCCGCGGCCGAAGGGGATCTCCCAAACGGCATTTGCGACGAGGACCTGGGGACGATCGAAGCTGGAAAGTCCGCGATCCAGACTCGCGTTGAGCGGGTCCTGCGGATATTGTCCGCTCGCGACTACCGTGTCGGTACCGTTGCTCTGGTCGTCGATGGACTTCGACCAGGTGTAGGAGCCAAGAAAATACAGGCCGTGCGAAAAGCGCCTTTCAATCTTCGTTTGCAGGCCGTGATAGATGGAATGCGCGCTATTGGACAGCTCTCGAATCTCGCCGAGCGCCGGTCCATAGGGCTGGCGCGTGGTTGGGTCCGTTGTGCCAGGAAGCGCCGCGTTGATGTCGGATGCTGTCAACAGCCGGTTGCCGCTGGTGCCGACGTAAGCGACCTCGAGCATCAATGAACGGCTTAGCGCGCGTTGCACCGTGAAGCTCCAGGTCTGCGAATACTGATTGCCATCGTTCGGCACGATGTAACGCTGGTTGCCGGTCGGCGCGTCGGGCGACGGGATCACCAGGCCAGGCAGCACGCTGCTTAGCGTATGGGTCGGTGCGAAGAAGGGAAACTCAGTTATGTTTCCGAGATAGTAGAACGGCACGTTGAACTCGTTGCCGTTGAGCGCACCGGCGGCGCCATACGGATCGATGAATCCGATGCCATAACCGGCGCGTATCACGGTTTTGTCGGTCACCGAATATGCCAGGCCAACGCGAGGCGCCAAGTCCTTATAATCCGTGTTCACTAACCGCTCACTGGTGTTTTGGCCGGCGATCAACATGGTCCCGGTCGCCGGATCGAAGTTTGAAAGCCGATTGTGCATTTCCCGCGGGTACGGCATGATGTCATAGCGCGCGCCCAGGTTGACGGTGAGCTTTTGTGTGACCTTGATATCGTCTTGCAGAAAGAAACCTGTGCGATAGGAAATCAGTCCTACGAGGCCGGGCGGAAATTCGTCGCGCAGAATCTGATACGGCGCGCCCACCAGGAAGCTCGCGAACGCGTTGCCGCCGGGCGTTCCAACCAGCGAACTCGTGCTGAGATTCAGGAACGTGTAGTCGCCGCGCCCGTAGACCAGGTAGCCCGTGCTGCCCATCTCATGCTCGTAGTCGACACCCACATGCATGATGTGGCGGCCTTTTACCCAAGTGAGCTTGTCGGTGAAATTCCACTGCGTGCTCGCGAGAGTCAGGGGAGTCAACAGGCTGTCGCCGACATTAAAGAGACCGTTGATCACCATAGTTGACAAGCCCGATGTCTGCGGGCTCACATTGATGCCGGGGATGCCGAACTGCTGGGAAAGGTTCTGGCCATAATCTTCCTGCGTGAGCTCCGTGGTCTGACGATTCAGCCCCAGCCGCATTTCGTTCAGCAGCGCCGGGCTGATGGTGGATGTGTAGCCGATGCCCGCGTTCTGATTGCGCGCCGCAGTAGCGCCGGATCCCAAGATGGAGCCGCCCAACGGCAATCCGAAAATCGAGGGGACGAATGCGCCCGTATTTTGGAACGATTCGCGTGCGAAGACGGTGTTGCGTTCGGAGAATTGGTGATCCAGGCGAATATCGAACGATTGCATGTCGGACGTATCCACACGAGTTACCGCGTAATTGTTGAACGGCAAGGGATTCCCGCCTGCACTGAACTGGTTCGGTTGAGGCAGCAGGGCTGTGACCCTTACCGCTGCCGGGTCGAGCAGGCTGGCGGGAATGGTGTTGTTCGGAAATGGCGTGCGCACATAGGTGGGCGAGAAAGGATTGTAAATGATCGCGGCGCCAGGGCCGGAGAAATTGCCAGTGCGCTGGCCGCTGAGGGGAACGCTGGTCACTAAAGGATCGCCGCTGTGAGTGATCGTGCCCTGGTAATCGGCGAAGAAAAACGTTTTGTTGTGGCGGATCGGACCGCCGAGCGATCCTCCGAATTGGTTGTACTGAAGCGAATTCTTGGGCTGGCCGGTCAAGTTCGAGAAAAAGTTCGCGGCGTCCAGCGCGTTGTTGCGGAAGAATTCGAACAGCGAGCCGTGCCACTGGTTGGTACCGGATCTCGATTGCAGGTTGATCACGCCCCCGGCCACGTTGCCGTACTCGGCCGAATACGCCCCGGCCTGCACCGAAAATTCGCGAACGTCGTCCAGCGGGATATTGAAATCATTGTCGCGGCCCTGCATGGAAGACGTGGTCGTGACGCCATCCACCAGGTACAGGTTCGCTTTGTCCCGCTGCCCATCGATATTAACGGGGTTGGGCGAACCGGATTGGCCCGGCGCACCCGGATTTACACCCGCGCTCAAATCAATTAATTGCTGCCAGCTCCGTCCATTCAGTGGAATCTCTGAGACTTGCTTGCTGGCGATTACTTGGGAAACGTCGGCGCTTTCGGTCGAAAGCAGTTGGGTCCCGCTGGCTTCCACTTGAACTGAATCGGAAGCTGGCCCGATCTTCAGCCCAAAGTCGACGCGAACGGTTTGATTCACCTGCAGCGTCACCGGTCCGAAGACTTCGGTCTCAAAGCCTGCCTTCGTCGCGCTTAAGGTGTACGAGCCCGGAAGAACGGTCGGCGTCACAAACAGCCCGTCGTTGTTCGACTCTGCGATTACCTGGGTGCCGTTGTCGTTGGATCGAATCACGACCTTGGCCTGAGGCACCACTGCACCGGAGGGGTCATGTACTTCACCTTGAAATACGCCACCGGAAGTCTGGGCGTCCGCGATGCTTGCAGCGAGCGCCGCGGCGAAGAGCAGTTTCCGCATAAGCGAGAGCCAACCGATCACTGGTATGCCTCCGTCAACTGGAGTGGTTTAGGGCATTCAACCTATCGGCGGTGCGCTTACTGGGCTTTAATGCATGCAAAACTCTGGCCAGTGCGTCACGGTTTATAACAAAAACGGCTAATGGGAATTATTTATGCCTATAAAGAGCTACGTACAAATGGCCGATTTTGACCGTATATAACTAGGGCAAATGCCGGAAGGATCGGCTCGGAACGGGGCGCAGGTGGAAAGGATCAGGATTTGAGAGTCGCAAATCTCCCGGAGTCCCGTATTTTGATCGTGGACGATCAAACTGCCAACCTTCAAGTACTAGCCACGGTGCTCGAGTTTGCAGGCTATTCCAACGTGAATTGCTTGAGCGACTCGCGCGAAATACTGCCCACTTTCCAGAGTTTCCGTCCGGACTTAATCCTCCTGGACCTGCATATGCCGCACGTGGACGGCATGGCGGCGATGGATCAATTGGCCACCGTGATCCCCGAGGACGACTACCTGCCGATTCTGATTCTCACCGGCGACAGTTCCTCCGGCGCTAAGGAGAAAGCGCTATCGCATGGCGCCCATGATTTCCTTTCAAAGCCACTCAACCGGACAGAGGTGCAGCTTCGCGTCAAGAATCTGCTCGAAACCCGCCACCTTCATTTGCAGCTGAAAGCACAGAATGCCTCGCTTGAACAGCAGGTTCGCGAGCGAACCGAATTGGCGGAAGAACTCGCGATCACCAACGTCAAGCTGCGGGATGCGCAGGCACATTTGATTCATTCCGAGAAGATGGCCGGACTTGGACAACTGGTGGCTGGCATTGCGCACGAGATCAACAATCCCCTGGCATTTGTGATCAACAACATTTTCATCGTGCAGGAGACACTCGAAAAGCTGGCGGCCGAGACCGGAGACTTGCCTCCCGCGGTATCGGCGAAGGTCGGCAAAATGCAAGCTCGCGTCACCGGCGCTTACTCCGGCGCGACGCGTGTGAAGGAACTGGTGACCAAACTGCGTACGTTTTCGCGGCTGGACGAAGGCACCGTCAAGACCATCAACATTCACGAAAGCATCGAGAGCGTGCTGCTATTTCTGCAGCACAAGATGGAAGGCCGGATTGAAGTGGAGCGGCAGTATGGCGAAGTCGAGATGCTCAGCTGCCTGGCAGGCGAGCTGAACCAAGTGCTCATGAATATCATCGCGAATGCCATCGACGCGATCGCGGGTCCCGGCCGGATCAGGATCGCCACGGGCCAGCAGAACAGCCACTTTGTGATTCGCATCCGCGATACGGGGAAGGGAATCCCGGAAGAGATCCGCAACCGCATCTTCGACCCGTTCTTCACCACCAAGCCGGTGGGGCAAGGCACCGGTCTGGGCCTAGCCATTTCCTACGGGATCATGGAGGCGCATCACGGCTCGCTGGAATTTACCACCCAAACGGGCGAAGGTACGGAGTTCGTGCTGAAGATTCCAACCTCGATGGGAGCCAGGGCATGACGGAACAGTCCTACAAGCCGAGAGTGCTCGTCGTGGACGATGAGCCGCAAATTTTGGAATCGATATACGACCTGCTCGAAGACGATTTCGACGTCGTGGTTAGCACTGACGCGACGGAAGCAGTAGAGCTTCTGAAGAACGCGCAGGTTGCAGTGATTCTCGCCGATCAGCGCATGCCCAAGCTCACCGGCGGCGAGTTTCTGGCCAAAGCGCGCGAGATCTGCGACGCCACGCGCATCCTTATTACCGGTTACGTCGACATCGATGCACTGATCCGCGCGGTGAATGACGGGCAGATCCATTCCTACGTTCCCAAGCCGTGGGAGCCCGGCAATTTGAAGGTGACCGTTTTGAAGGCCGCCACCTATGCCAAGGAAGTAACCCAGCGCAAGAAAGCCGCGGAAATTGTGGCCGACCAGCAGATGGCGCTGGCGCGCTCCGAGGCCGCGTACCGCCAGCAGACGAAAATCCTGCGGTCGGTTCTCGACAGCATGAGTGATGGAGTCCTGGTGACGGACCACAGCGGAAAAATGATGTTGCTCAATCCGGCCGCCGAGAAGTTGGTGGGCCTGGGCGGGAGTGAGGGGCATCGGTCGGGGTGGAGCGAGCATTACGGCATCTATCGGCCTGGCACCAGTGAGTTCTTTCCAGCGGATGAGTTGCCGTTGACACGAGCCATACGCGGCGAGACGGCCGATGGTGTCGAACTGTATATCCGGAATCCGGGGGTTCCGCAAGGCGTATTCGTCAGTGTGAGCGCGCGCCCTCTCAAGGACGACGACGGAGAGATTAAAGGCAGCGTAGCGGTGGTTCGCGATATCACGCTGGCCAAATCCTCCGAGGACATGCTCCGTCAGGCCAAGGAAGAGGCCGAGCGGGCCAATCGCGCGAAAAGCGAGTTCCTTTCGCGTATGAGCCATGAATTGCGCACGCCGCTGAATTCGATTCTCGGCTTTGCGCAGCTTCTGGCGTTGGCCGACCTGGCGGTCCAACATCAGAGCAACGTACAACAGATCCTGAAGGGCGGCTATCATCTTTTGGAGCTGATCAACGAAGTGCTGGACCTGGCGCGGATTGAGGCGGGCCGGCTCAACTTGTCCCCCGAACCGGTGAACGTCCGCGAGGCGGCCAAAGAAGTCCTGGATCTGGTGCGGCCGTTGGCGAGCGCCCAAAATATCGCGCTCAGCGCGGATTTTTCCTCGCTCGGCGATGCCTACGTCAGGGCCGACCGGCAACGATTGAAGCAGGTTCTGTTGAATCTTTTTTCCAACGCCATCAAGTTCAATCGCGCCGGCGGATTGGTTGTGCTCACTTGTGCCGAGACACGGCACCGGCGGCTGCGCATGGAAGTGGCCGACACGGGCTCAGGGATCGACGAAGCCGGCCTCAAGAAAATATTCCAACCGTTTGAGCGTTTGGGCGCTGACCAAAATGCCGTTGCTGGAACCGGGCTGGGGCTCGCGCTTTCCAAACGCATGGTGGAAGCGATGGAGGGAGTTATCGGCGTCGAAAGCACGGTTGGTGTCGGCAGCAGGTTTTTCATCGAATTGCCACTGGCCGACCGGCCCGTGCGTTGGGGACAGGAAAGTGATGCTCCGGCCGCGCCGTTTCGTCCGGACGCCTCACACCGCGGAACCATCTTGTACATCGAGGACAATCTCTCCAATCTCCGCTTGATGGAAGAGATCCTGGCGCGGTATCCGGGGGTGCGCCTGCTTGAGGCCATGCAAGGGCAGATGGGTTTGGATTTGGCGAACACGCACCGGCCCGATTGGATTTTGCTGGATGCGCACTTGCCCGATATGCAGGGCGAGGACGTGCTGCAGGCCCTGCGGAAAGAGCATCGAACCGCGAGCATTCCGGTCACCGTACTTAGCGCGGATGCGACGCCGAATCAGATGCAACGTTTGAAGGCGGCGGGCGCACGCGAGTACCTGACCAAACCTCTGGACGTGCGGCAAATAATCGCACTGCTGGAGGCCACGCTGGAGCGCGAAGAGCCGGTCAAACAAGCGAATCCTGAAACCGAAGCGCCGCGGCGGCAGCGAGGGATCCACTGGCAGCCGGAGTCCGTCAACTTATCGGGCGTTCCGGCGAATTTGCTGACGCAACTACGCCAGGCGGTTGAGAACGGTGAGAAGGATCGCCTGGATGAGCTCATCGTAGCCGTCGGCGAGACAGACTCCGGTTCGGCACAGGCATTGAAGGATCTGGCGGACAAATACGAATACGACGCACTGACGAACCTGCTTACGGAGGCTGGAAAGTGACGAACGAACTTCGGCGGCTCGCCGAAAGCGCTGGCGCCAGTGCGGGCATGTCCCCGGCTTCCGCCAATCCCTCCGAACAGGCGCAGCCCAAGAGCAACATCATGGTGGTGGACGATCAGCCCGCCAACCTAAAATTGCTGGAAGATCTGCTCACCAGCCAGGGCCATGCTGTTCGCTCGTTCCCCCGCGGGCGCCTGGCATTGGATGCTGTCGTGCGTAACCCGCCCGACCTGATTCTGCTCGACATCAACATGCCCGAGATGGATGGCTTCGAGGTGTGCACGCGCCTGAAGGCCGACGATAAGCTGGCTGGGATCCCCGTGTTGTTCTTGAGCGCTCTCAATGAAACGCGCGACAAAGTGAACGCCTTCCGCTCCGGTGGCGTCGATTACATCACCAAGCCGTTTCAGTTGGACGAGGTGCGCGCGCGTGTGGAGACCCACATCGAGCTGCACCGCGCCCGCCAGCGAGAGCGCGATCTTTTGGAGCGGACGCTCAGCGGCGCTGTCAAGGCATTGTCAGACCTGGCGCATCTGACGTCCCCAACTCTGACCGAGCGCTCCGGCGCGTTGCGCAGCATGCTGGTCCACATGGCGGCACGAATGCATTTGCCGGATGCCTGGCAGTATGAGCTGGCGGCCATGCTGTGCCTGATCGGCTGCATTACGCTGCCCCCGGACGCGTTTGAGCACTCTTATGCCGGCGACAAGCCGTCGGCCGAAGAAGAGAAGATGTATCGCGCGCACCCGGAGGTCGGCTGCCGGCTTCTTTCGCGGATTCCGCGTCTCGAAAACGTAGCCGAGATGATCCGTTTGCAGCAGGTGGAAACGGCGCACTGGGCCAGTAATGACGTTGCCGAACGCGGCGCCCGCATGTTGAAAACCGCCCAAGAGCTGGATCGCCGGACCCTGCGCGGGGTTCCGTTTCAGACGGCCTGCGATCAGTTACGCGCCGCATCCGCGAAATATCCGACCGCGTTTGTCGACGCTTTGAAAGATTACTCGCCCTCGCGGATTCACTTCGAGGTGAAGCGGTTGGAGGCGCATCAGTTGCTGGCGGGAATGATTTTGGAAGCTGACGTGGTCACTGAGGAGGGCAGCTTCACGGTGATTGCCAAAGGCACCACGCTTACGGTCACGCTGATCGAGCGAGTGCGAAATTTTGCCCGGACGCGCGGCATTCGCGAGCCGATCCAGGTACGGGCTCCGCAAGGTTCGCACGCCGCGGCGGAGCCAGTACAAGTGTAGGCCTCCTATGTCGCACAGCAATGGCAAAAGCCACATTATGGCGGTGGACGACCAGCCGGCGAACCTGAAGCTGCTGGAAGATCTGCTGAGCCGGCAGGGCCACGTGGTGCGATCGTTCCCGCGCGGGCGTCTGGCGCTCGAAGCCGCCGTGCGCAATCCTCCGGATCTGATTCTGCTCGACATCAATATGCCGGAGATGACCGGGTTCCAGGTATGTGAACGGCTGAAATCGGATGAGAAGCTGGCCGCGATCCCTGTGATTTTCTTGAGCGCACTTCACGACGCGAGCGACAAAGTGTACGCTTTCCAGTGCGGCGGCGTCGACTATGTGACCAAGCCGTTTCAAGTGGACGAAGTGCAAGCCCGCGTGCAGACGCATCTGAAAATTCATCAGCTCCAGAAGGAATTACAGTTACACGCCGAACACCTGGGAGAACTGGTTGCCGAGCGCACCAGCGAACTGGCTGAAACTCAGGCGCGGCTGAAAGTGCTGGACCGGGCCAAGGGCGATTTCCTGCGATTGATTCACCATGAGCTGCGGTCGCCGCTGAATGGATTATTGGGCGTCGGTGACCTCGTGTTGGATGAACTGGGCGATTCCCAGGACGGCGCGGAACTGCGCGAAATGTTCGAACAGTCGCGCAAGAGAATGCTTACGATTTTGGACGATGCCTTGTTGCTGACTGAAATCGAGGTTGCGAGCGATACGTTTTCATCCGAAGCAGCCGATCTGCTTCCCACTTTGCAAGCCGCAGTCGAAGCTGCGGGCGCGTTTGCCATATCCCGCGGCGTCGGCATTCAAATCGAATCTGGCGGCGCGGTGTGCGTGATCGCCCGGCGTGATTTGCTTTTGAAAGCAGTGCAAGCTCTCATTGAAGCTGCGGTGAAGTTCTCCAGAGCTGGTGATACGGTCCGGCTAATGTATCGGACTGCGCCGGACGACGTCCAAGTGATGATTCGCGGTGCGGGCCGGATTCCGGAATCGGCGATCGGGCGATTTTTCCAGGTGTTTTCCATCGGCGAAGCGATCACGCCCGGCGGCGATCTCGGATTGGGACCTCCCGTGGCTCAACGCATTCTGGCGCTATTCGGCGGCTCGGTCGCCGTGCAGAATTTGGAGCCGGCTGGAATTGAACTCGCTATACGGCTCAAGAACGCATCGTTGTAGCGCCGAGGTCCTTCACCATGTGAAGAAGTTCGACGCCGTGCGGATTGATCGTACGGCCGGTAAACTCGAAACCGGCGACCTGATAAAGCCGAATCGCTTGCGTTAGAAACCCGGTCGTATAGAGAGATAAACGATCGGCAGCGCATTCCCGAGCGAAGAGCTCAGTGCATTCGAGCAACCGGCGCCCCACGCCGAGCCCACGGGCGGAAGGATGAACCGCGACGCCCCGCACCACGACGGAATCCGGCTCACAAAGCGCACCAACGGTCCCGATGAGCGTGTGGCCGCGTTCGGCCACCCACACCGGTCCTTCCCCAAGGCGTGCCAGTACACCTGACTCCGATTGCACTGTCGCGGCAAAGGCCGCGGGCGTATAGTGCGCTCTAAACTCGCGAAACGCCTCTTGAAAAAGAGCGGAAATACCGCTGGCGTCCCCACGCGTTGCTGGCCTCAGTACGACGGTTTGGTTTTCCACCGAAGCTATTCGAATTCCGTTCCACGCGGGCTGCGCGGCTCAGTTCAAACCTTTCTTGCCGAGAAAATCGATCAAATCCACTACGCGCATGGAATAGCCCCATTCGTTGTCGTACCAGGAAATCACGTGGACCAGGTTGCCGTCCAGAACCTTGGTGAGGCTGGCGTCGACAATCGAGCTGTTGGGGTTGTGCAACATATCGGTGGAAACCACGGGATCTTCTGTATAGGCGAGGATGCCCTTGAGCGGTCCGTTCGCCGCGTCCTCCAGGGCCTTGTTCACTTCCTCGGCGCTAGTGTTCTTGCTGGTCAACACCACCAGGTCGACCACCGAGACATCGGGGGTGGGAACGCGCATGGCATAGCCATCGAGCTTGCCCTTCAGCTCCGGCATCACCAGGGCGATCGCCTTAGCGGCGCCGGTGGTGGTGGGGATCATATTGAGCGCGGCCGCACGCGCACGCCGCAGATCCTTGTGCGGGAAATCGAGAACGTTCTGATCGTTGGTGTAGCTGTGGATCGTGGTCATGGATCCTTTTTCGATGCCGAAACGCTCGTGCAGCACCTTCACCACGGGCGCGAGGCAGTTCGTGGTGCAGGAAGCGTTCGAGATGACGTCGTGCTTCGCCGGATCGTAGGCCTTTTCGTTCACGCCCAGGACGACGGTGATGTCTTCTTGTTTGGCAGGTGCGGTGATGATAACTTTTTTCACCGTGCCTCGTAAATGTTTGGCGGCATCCTTCTTATCGGTGAACTTGCCGGTGGATTCCACCACCACCTGCGCGCCGAGCGAGCTCCAATCCAGTTCAGCCGGATCCTTGATCGCGAAAATCTTGAGAGCCTTTCCGCCGATGCAAATCGAATCAGCATCCGCCTTCACGTCCTCGTGCAGCCGGCCGAGGATCGAATCGTACTTAAGCAAATGCGCCAGGGTTTTGGTATCGGTGAGATCGTTGGCCGCGACAAACTCAATACCGGGATGATGCAATCCCGCGCGCACCACGTTGCGGCCGATCCGGCCGAAACCGTTGATTCCTACTTTGATGGACATATCCCTCCTGGGAGTTGTGTGTGGCTTGTTCTAGGCGTCGCACGCACCGGCGGCGTCCCGTATGTGGCGGCTTTACCAGGCCGGCCTTACTTGGCGACCAGCGGCGGCGCCGTGGATCCGCCGAGATCGGCGTAAGCTTCCTTAACATTGGTGACCGTGGACCCAGTGAAAGTCACAAAAGTAATCTTACCGGGAGGATCGCCGTAGATCCAGTCCTCGGTTTCATCGCCGTCTGGTGTTTCGTCGCGCTCCTTTTGGCGCGGCCGGCCCATCGAGAGCAGAACCTGGTCCCGATTCATTCCTTTGATCACCTTGTTCGCCTTAATGGCCTTCTGAATCGGTTCCGGCAGGCTGTCGAAGTAGTTGTCGGCGGCGCTGTGCTTATCGAAGTCGAGCACCGGCGCCAATATTTTTTTGATATCGGCCGCCTGCAGATCAGGGATCGCCACTCCGAACAACAGAACGATCGAAGTGCCGCTCGGTGCGTTCGAATTCTGCTGCGTGTTGATGGGCGTCATCGCAGGACCACCCATGCCGATCTGCACGTGATTTTTCCAGCTTCCCCGCGGACCCTTCATACCGTTGTTGATCTCGATGACCATTTTGTTGCTGTCAATGTCGAGATGCGTGACTTGCACCAGGTCGCCCACACGCGCCGCGGCCCCGAACTCGCGCTCGGATTGATTCCAGATCTCCTTATTCCAAACGCCATCGCTCTGGAATGGCAGCGGCTTCTTGGAACGCGGCAGGAGTACCTTCACGGTGGCGTATTCGGACAGGATTCCACGCAGGATGTCGACCTTGTCGTCATCGGTGAGCTTGAGTTGCGCGGAAGCGCTCACCGGCCACAGCATCAATACAAGAAGGCCAGCGGCGGGCGGCGTAAGGCAGATCGCTCGGCGAGTGCGGATCATACAACCTCCGGCGGGAACATTTCCTGATGCTGGATCGGAGCTTTTATAAGATAGAAGAACAGCGCTACCGCAACCGCGGTGGTGAGCAGGCCTGCTTCCGGGCCATAAGCGCCGCCACTCCACAGTGCTCCGGTCTTCCAGTGCATGTCGAAACCAGTTACATTCATTGTAAACCCGCTGAGATTCACGCCCAGCAGCGGTAATGTCCAGTTCCAGCCGAAATGCAGGCCTATGGGCAGCCACAAGTCGCCGCTGCGAACGTAGGCAAACCCGAGAACGACGCCCCACAGAATGGTGTTGAACAGGGCGAGGGGGCCGAAATTCAGGTTGTCCGAATGAGCCAGTCCGAAGAGAACCGCCATCGGAAGAATGGTGGCGAACGCGCCAATACCTCTCACCAGCACCTGAAAGCCGTAGCCGCGGAACAGCATCTCTTCGCCAACCGCGCCGAATAGCAGCAGGATGGACACGAAGAGCAGGGAGGGCCAGCGGAAGTGCTCACCGGCGACGCGCTCGAAATCGGCGATCCGCAACACGAGCGGGGGAAGAATCACCACCATGGCGGCGCCGATGCCGCCTAGCAGGCCAAACGAAAGATTGCGGCGCGAGGCAGCAGTCCAGCCGAGGCCGATGGCCGCCAAATCGCCGCGTTCATAGATCCGCAGTACCAGGGCGTTCGCGACGGCTGCGGCAGCGAACGTGCCGAGTGTTGAGACAACGAAGATGGGTGCGCCGAGGAAGGCGATGAGGAGCGGAAAGACGAAGTAGTACCCGAGCGCAGCGATCAGGGCGAACGTGCCCACGCGCAACGCGAGACCGATCCATTTCTGGCGTTGGCTAGGGGTGGAAACTGGCGGCGAGGGGTGCAACTTTCATGGTACTGAATACAGCGTTAGGCGCCCGCGATGTGCATCAAGTGGCAGTGAGCCGGAGAGGCTTATTGCAATGCGGCGCGGCTCGCCGTTGCTGCTGAATGTTCGGCGGTCAGCTTCCGCATCAGGGCTTGAGTGTGCTCCGGAAATTTAAGAACGATGACCGGTGGAGTGCCGATGGAATCCCCGCGGAAGATGCCGTTCAAGGCTACATCCAGCGGGGTCTTGCCCTCCACATCCTTGACGTCGAGCCTCGCGCCCTTGTCCACCAGAAATTGGATCACCGAGTCCGCGCCGCGGCACACGGCGCCATGCAGCGCCGTTTCGTGACGAACGTTGACGGCGTTAACATCGGCCTTCAGATCATCCACCAGAAGCTTCACGGTTTCGAGAATATCCCGTTCCGGCTCGATCCATTGGCCTGGCACGCATCCAACGCCCGCCGCCACCATTAGCGGAGTGGTCTGCTCGTCGATCGGGGAGGTGTAATCCGCCTTTACCGAAAGCAGCAAACGAATCATTGGCATGTCACCGGCTTTGGCCGCTAGGAAGAAGGGCGTGGCGCCTTTGAATTCGGTGTAGTTCATATCACCCGGGTTGCGCTTGGCCGTCTTCGTGGAAGCTCGGGCGCTTGGATTCGCGCCGTGAGCGAGCAGGCGCCGCGCGAGTTCCAGGCTGTCCAGATCGTGATCCGCGGTCTTGGGCGGAGGATATTGCGATTCTTCGTAATTGCGGACGCGTATAAGGGCATGCAGTGGCGGCCAGCGCGTGCCTGTGGCATTCGGATCGGCGCCCTTGTTCAAAAGGAAATCAGCCAGCGCGAAATGCCCGTTGACGATGGCGGTCACGAGCATGGTGTCTCCGGCCGGGTTGACTTTGGGCTGGTCCGACGGCGCTCGTTGGTTCACGTCCGCGCCCGCGGAGATCAGTGCATCCACCAGCGCGATATCTCCGGTGCGAACGGCGAAGAACAACGCAGTTTCGTTCTTCCGCGACAGCTTGTGCACGTCGGCGCCGGCGCTGAGAAGGGTCTTCACCGCGGCCAGATGGTCCTCCGAAGCCGCCCACATCAACGGAGTCTGTCCGCTGGTTTCTTCCGCTTCGTTGGCGTTCACACCGGCTGCCAGCAAAGCTTTGATCACCTCGGGATTACCGCTACGCGCAGCAGTCAGCAGCGGCGTACCCGTTTCCGGTATCCGATGCCGCGGATCAGCACCGGCCTTGAGCAATGCGCGCGTGATTGCGGCATTGCCATTGGTGACGGCCAGAGCGAGCGGCGTTACGCCCCATCGATTCGTCACCTTCACCTTCGCGCCCGCGGAGATCAGCGCATCGACCAGGTCCGGACGATCCGTTTGCACTGCCCAGTGCAGCGCAGTGGTCCCGTCGGGATCGGCCGCATTGGGATCGGCATGCGACTGAAGATCCTTCTGAAGCACCGCGGCATTTCCGCCCTTCACCGCGTCCAGTACCGATGCGGGATCGGGCGGCGCAGCAAGGCACGGCGCCGACAGCGCGATGACAACGGCGGGAATCGAGAGAAATTTCGGCATCACAGCTCCGCGAGCATGCCCGTCGCATCGCCCAAGGTGTCGGTGTGAACCCCGGCCTTGTCCAGAACGCTCCGCAGCAGGTTCGACATCGGCGTGTCCTGTTTGTATACGATGTGGCGCCCGCCCTTCAACTGTCCCGCGCCGCCGCCGGCGAGAACGATCGGCAGATGCTCGTGGTTGTGCATGTTGCCGTTGCTGATACCGCCGCCGTACACGATCATGGAGTTGTCGAGCAGCGTAGCTTCGCCATCCTGCGTCTGTTTGAGCTTGCCGAGGAAGATGCCCATCTGCTTCACGTGATACGCGTCGATTTTCGCGAGTTTGGCGAGTTTTTCGGGATTGTTATCGTGATGGGAAATCGAATGATGCCCCTCGGGAACACCAGCCTGCGGATAACTGCGCCCGCCTTCTTCGCGGCCGATCATCAAGGTGGTTATGCGCGTGATGTCAGCCTGAAATGCGAGCACCTGCAGATCGAACATCAGGTGGATATGGTCTTCGAAGTTGTCGGGGATTCCGAGTGGCCGTGTGCCGGATGGTCCGAGCGTGGTGGATTCGGCATTGTGCGCCTCAATGCGCTGCAGCCGTACTTCCACCTCGCGAATCGAAGTCAGATATTGATCCACTCTGCGGCGGTCGGCTGGTCCGAGAGAGCTTTCCAGGCGCTGCATGGACCCAGTGACGGCGTCCAGAATGCTCTGGTCTTCCTTGGTCTGGGTGAGCCGGTCTTTCGCGTTCTGCCCCTCGCCGAAAAGGCGCTGGAAAACCAGACGAGGGTTATTCTCCATGGGCAGCGGCGTGGTGGCCGAACTCCAGGAGAAGGTGTTCATGTACGCGCAGGTGTAGCCTTCGTCGCACAGAGGGTCGAGGTCGCTGTCGTCGAGCTTGAGTTCGAGCGACGGGAGCAGGTTATCCTTCCCCAGCGATTTCGCTGCAATCTGGTCTGCCGTGATGCCCAGGTACAGGTCGGCGCCTTCGGTCCGTTTGGCGTGACAGCCACTGAGAAAAGCCCCGGCGGCTCGTGAATGGTCGCCCGAACCGTCATTCATGCGGTCAGCGCAATGATGCGCCAAGCCCGACAGGACGGTCACGTGATCGCGGAATGGCTCGAGCGCGCTCAGCGTGGGCGAGAAGGCGAAGTCCGTGCCGGCACCGGAGGGAGTCCACTGCGCCAAATTCACGCCATTCGGGATGTACATGAAGCCCAACCTCGGTATGGCCTTCTTGGTGGCGGCGAATGCCGGCGTCATCGCGTCCAATAACGGCAAGGCGAGCGTTGCGCCAAAGCCACGCAAAAAGGAACGCCGAGGCAGTGAAATCCTGGAGAGAAACATGGTCTATTTTTCCTTTCCTGACTGGCCCGCGCGCGCCACGGACGGCTGCGGGGCTTGGGCTCGTTCGGATGGCCCGCCGGCATCGATACTTTGAGACATCCTCATCTGGAAGGGAGCGCTTTGTACGATCCCCATGAGCAGTGAAGAAAAGCGGTAATCGTCTTTTTCCGCTCCGCGCACAGCCGCCCGGATTGCCGGCGCGTCGTACCATTCGCTGCCGCGCCCCAGGGCATAGGTGAGGAGGCGCTCAGTCATCCGGTACACAAATTCGCCCGAATGTTCCAGCAAAACTTGCCGCAGTCCCTTGGCGCCTTCGAACTTTGTTCCGTCGGCGAGTTGTCCCGAAGCGTCGATGGGATTGCGCGTCTTATCCGCCGGGCCCGTTGACTCTACCGTTCGCCATTTGCCGGTGGCGTCAAAGTTCTCGAGCGCGAATCCCAGAGGATCCATGCGGGCATGACAACTGGCGCAGGCAGGATTCTTGCGGTGTTCGGAGAGGCGCTCCCGCATGGACAAAACCTTGCCCGTGGCTTCGGCTTCCGGCAGGGCGGGGACATCGGGCGGAGGGGGTGGCGGAGGGCTGCCGAGCAGAGTTTCGAGAATCCATTTGCCGCGAACAACCGGAGATGTGCGGGTGGGATAGGAGGTCAACGTCAGAATACTGCCTTGACCTAGCAAGCCTCCGCGAATGCCGTCAGTGACCGTGACACGCCGGAACTGGTCGCCATAAATGTTCGGGATGCCGTAATGGCGCGCCAGACGCTCGTTCACGAAGGTGTAGTTGGCGCTCAACAGTTCCAGTACGCTGCGGTCGCCGAGCAACACGTTATCGAGCAACAACTCGGTCTCGCGTTCGAACGCCAGCCGCAGGTTGTCGTCAAATTCCGGAAAGATGATGGGATCGGGTTTGACGCCTTCCACCACGCGGAGCGACAGCCATTCCGCGGCGAAATTTGTGACCAGGCTCTTAGCGCGCGGGTCGGCCAGCATGCGCCGAACCTGGGCCTTCAGGATCTCGGGGGCGTGCAACTGCCCGCGTTCCGCAACAGCGAGCAACGGCTCATCGGGAATGCTGCTCCATAAGAAGAAGGACAGACGGGAAGCGAGTTCGAGGTCGGTGATCCGATAGGCGGTATCCGGAGCGATTCCCGCCGGGTCGCGCTCCATGCGAAACAGAAATGCCGGATCCATGAGCATCTGGCGAATTCCCATCCCGATGCCCGCCTCAAAATCGCCGTCATTCCGCCCTTCCTTGTAGGCGGCGACCAGTTCCTGAAATTCCACGTCCGACACCGGGCCGCGATAGGCACGGTGCGCCAGTGCGCCGAGGATCGTTGTCGCGCACGGTAGTTCATCCGCTTGATGAGCCGGCCAGCACGTAAAGATGAGGCGGCGGCTCGCTGAATCCCCTGGACCAGCGACGGCCTTCGTAGTGAAAGGGCCGCTCACAATCACGCTGTCGACGCCCATCGGGCGCGCGGGTCCGCCGGTTCCCGATATAAACTGCTCATTAACCTGCGAAGGCACCGGCACAAATCGAGCGAGAAAAGCCGCGCTGATTTGCCTCTCTCCCGCTTTCACCGGGAGACGCACCTCCAGAGCCGCATCGGCATCCTGGCCTCGGGTCGCCTCCTCCGCCTTGGTCAGGTTCTTCAGAGGCTCGTCGCCGGGGATGCCGTTCATCGGAAGATATCGATCGGACGGCACATCCAGTGGTTCGCGGATGGTCTGGTCCATGCCCACGGCGAACAGCCCGACCGGCTTGCCGTCCAATGCGATCTCAATCCGCTCCCGCTTGGGCTTTTCCTGTACGTCGGAGCCCCCGACGTAGCGGTCGATTCCGATGATGCGATCATAACGGCGTTGCAGCTTGATTCGGATCGAATATTCGCCATCCACGGGAAATCGGTAGGCGAAAGTTACTCCACCGCGCGTCCCGAAAGGCAGGCCGTTGATCCAGCCGGTCTGGGGCATCTCGTAAGAGACGCGGCGCGTGTACACATTGGGAGCGAGCGATGCCGGCCCAAGGGCCGCTGTGGTAACGCGTCGCGCGAGGGAAAGATAACGTTCGAGGAGAAGCGGCGACAATCCCAACACATCGCCGTTATTGTCGAATCCGTAGCTCTTGTCGTCGGGCGGAAGCAGCGATGAGTCGTCCGGATTCAGCTGGACATCCAGCAAGTCACGCACGGAATTCAGGTACTCAGCCCGGTTCAGGCGGTGAAGCATCATGGGACGGCCGGGATTGGGATGAGCGGTGGCCGCACGATCGAGAGATGTTTCGAGCGACGCGAGGAACGCGCTCCGGGTGGCTTTGTCTGGTCGGCGAACCCCGGCGGGAGGCATGGCGCCACTGCCCAGCTTGAGCACGACTTTTTCCAGGATCTCGCCATTCCGCGAGACATCGTGAATGTCGATGGTGTCGAGAGAAAGTCCGGCTGTCTTGAGTCTTTGGTTGTGACAGGTGAAGCAATACTGTTTGAGAAAGGCCTCGCCTTCAACCGTTGGCGCAGCCGGCGGCACTGGCTGTTGCGCGTGAATTCCCGCCGTTCCCACTAAAACAATCAGCGCAGCGCAGGCTCGCCGAGACCACCAGGACCTGAAGATCATGAAGCTGAGCACCTGCCAGTTTGTAAAAGGTTGGGAGCGAGAGGAAATAGCGGAAGCGGGCAACGGCCCGGTTCAACGCGAACATTTCCAAGAAACTCTGTTTGGGGCGGGAAGCACCCCGAATTCCTCAGCCAACCTGGCAGATGCTGCAAATGCGCTTATTCCGGGGCGCGGTTGCTGGCCGGTAACCTGGGCCAGCCAAGCTAAGAGCAGTCCAAGCGTAGCATTCGGTTTGAAGTTCGGTCAAGTTGCGTAATGCTATCCTCTTTGCTAATGCGCACGCTTGGGCTGATTTGCGCCATCGGCATTTTCGTTGGTTTCGCGGCGTTTGGGCAGCAGCCTTTTCTAGACAATCATGAGTGGAACGCGCTCAGGGACGAATCGAGCGGCGCGTCACCGTATGAGAACCTTCGCTACCTTACTGGTCTGCATCGGGTTCCGGCGACGGCGGATTTTGACCAAGCGGCGAGCTTTATTCTGCAGCGCGCGCGTGAATACGATTTAACCGACGCGCACAGCGAACAATTTTCCATCGACGGGAAGCGGAGTTACGGGCTCATGCGCTCGTATTTCGCGTGGACCGTCGAACAGGGCAGCTTGTGGGAAGCCCGTCCACAGCATATTCTGATTGGCGATTGGAAAACGGATCCCATTCGCTTGGCTGACTACAGCCGAAGTGCCGACGTAGAGTCCGAATTAATCGACGTGGGAAGCGGCGACAGCGCAAACGATTACGCCCACGCCGATGTTCGCGGCAAAATCGTGCTGGCCGATGGTGTTCTGGCGCGAGTTCAGGCGCTGGCCATCACCGAACACGGCGCCGCCGGCATCGTCAGCGACATGCCGAATCAGACCACGGCTTGGTCGGGGTTGGACCCAACTTTAATTCGCTGGGGGCATCTGGACGCGCGCCAACCGGAGGGCTTTGCCTTCATGGTTTCGCGGCAGACCGCCGAGGCTCTGCGCACGCGTCTGCGGACCGGCGAACACATCGTGCTGAGCGCGCACGTGAAGGCCACAGTGGGGCCCGGACATTGGACCGTTGTCACCGCCACGATTCCAGGCACCGACCCCGCCGCCGGTGAGGTTGTTTACACCTGCCATCTCGATCACGAACGTCCCGGAGCTAATGACGATGGCAGTGGCTGCGTCACCATTCTTGAGTGCGCGCGCGTGCTGTCGCATCTCATCGCCACCGGCCAACTCAGCCGTCCTAAACGCACGCTGCGGTTCATTTGGGGCCCGGAGGTGGAAGGCACCATGGCTTTTCTAGCCACACATCCCGACATCCGGCAACGGCTGCGCGCCGACATCCATATGGACATGGTAGGTGGCGACCCATTCAAGAACAAATCGGTGTTCCATGTCACCGCCACTCCCTGGTCTTTGCCGAGTTTCGTCACCGACGTGGGTGCGACGTTTCTGGACGCCATTCGCGAAGGCGCGAGCGCTTACGCGGAAGGCGAAGGGCCTGCTGAAGACGCGGTTCTTGAAACCCGCGCCGGCGGTAACGGAACGCGCAACGAATTTATTGCCGACGTCACACCCTACTCGACCGGCAGCGATCACGACGACTACGATTCGTCGACCATCGCGATTCCGTCGCTTTACCTGCGCGACTGGCCGGACATCTACATTCACACCGACCACGACAGTCTGGATCAAATCGACGCAACCAAGCTGCGGCGTGTCGCGCTGCTGGGCGCTGCCTCGGGCTACGTCTTCGCAAACATCGATACGCCGCAACTCATGTCGCTCGAAGCTTTGCTGACGGCGCGGTCGGAATCCCGGCTGGCCGAAGCATTCGAGGACGCGCAGCGGCTCGTAGAAAACTCAAAGCTCGAGCCCGGTGTCGCCTGGTACGAAGCGCATAACCTGATGGTTCAAACACTGCGGCGCGAGACCGCCATGCTGCACTCGCTGGTCGAATTCGCCGGAGGGCCCGCGGGTGCGGAAGCAGACAGCGCGAAGTCGCTGGCCGCGCAAGCCGCAAACTTTCAGAATTTGCTCGACGCGCACGCAAAACGGCGAGGTGCACAAGGAGCGGAGCCGGTTGCGCCATGGTCAGGCGTTTCCGATGCGAAGCGAATTCCTGAGCGTATCGGCGAATTCGGCCCGCTGACTTATCAAAACGATAATGTTCTTCTGGCTCGCCTGGGCAAAGAACGCTATGGCAAGATCAAGCTCATTAACGCCAACGCGAGCCAGCTATTGAATGTGCAGGATCAATCCGAGTTATATGGCTACGAGATTGTGAACTTTGTAAATGGCAAGCGATCAGTGGGCGAAATTCGCGACTCGGTGTCCGCCGAATTCGGGCCATTGCCACTGAACCTTGTCACGGACTATCTCGAAGCTTGCGCCGAAGCGGGCGTGATTCGCTGGAAGTAGGCTGGAAATAAAATGACTGGCGAATTTCAGATCCGTCCGGCCAACAACGCGGATGCGGCGGACTTGCGCCTGTTGATCGAACTTTCCGTGCGCCATCTTCAGAAGAACGATTACACACCCGCACAAATCGAGGGCGCGCTCGGACACGCGCTTGGGCTGGATACGCAGCTCATCGAAGATGGCACGTACTTTGTGGCCGCGCCTCTGTCCAAGCCCGGCTTAATCGTTGGATGCGGAGGCTGGAGCTATCGCCGGACCCTTTATGGCAGCGATCACGGACCGCACCGGGAGAAAGGCTTGCTGGATCCCGCCACCGACCCCGCGAAGATCCGGGCGATTTTCGTCCATCCGGAGTGGGCTCGCCAGGGCCTGGGCACGATGATCTTGAAACATTGCGAAGATGCCGCGCAGCAAGCGGGGTTCCGCACGCTGGAGATGGGATCAACCCTGACAGGCGTCCCTCTTTATACGCTCAAAGGCTATCAGCGGCGAGAAAACGTAGGAGTCCCGCTTCCCAACGGCGAGGTTCTCCCGATCGTTCACATGGTCAAGACGCTCTGACAAAAAAACTTAAATCGCATCTTGCGCGCCGCTATTTATTAGCTATACTGCGTCTCATGTACACGTTCCCCGCTGAACCGGTGCACGGCCTATATGGAGGGGCCGATGATGAAGCGAAATCAGTTTCAGCGGGTTATCGCCGTGATGCTCGCTATCGGTGGGACGTCTCCGGCATGGGCGCAATCGCACGCCTTGCCCTCGGGTGATGTCCATGCAATTTATCAGCGCCTGTTGGTGAAAATCAAAGAAATCCCGATTTTTGATCACCACGCGCACCCCGGATTTGGCGACGATTCTGATGTGGACGCGCAGGCTACTCCGCCTGAGCACTTGCCGCTTCGCGAACGCGAGACAAATCCGGAGCTGGTATCAGCGGTTAAAGCTTTATTCGACTACCCGTACACGGACCTCTCCAGCGACCATATGAGCTGGCTGCAGGAGCGATCTGGCGCGGCTGAGAAAGCAGGCGGCACCGGCTACTGGGATCACATCCTGGATGAATGCGGTATTGAATCATCCGTGGCCAATCGCGTGGCCATGGCGAATTACCTGAATCCGAAAAGATTCCGCTGGGTGTTCTTTGTAGACTCGTTCCTTTTCCCCTTCGATAACAAATCCGTGATCGCTGAAAATCCCGACGAAGGAGTGTACATCCCGCTCCAGGAAAAGGTTCTGCATCGCTTTATGCAGCAAGCCGGAGTCAGCCGCTTGCCGAACAATTTTGACGAGTATTTGGCATTTATCTCGCGAATCCTCGAGGAAAATCAGAAAAAAGGCGCGATTGCCGAGAAGTTTGAGGCTGGTTATTTCCGGTCACTGTATTTTGCCGATCCGCCGCGCCAGGCCGCGGCCGCAGTCTACAAGAAGTACCGTTCGGGCGGCGTTCCTACGCCTGACGATTATAAGACCTTCCAGGATTACGTTTTTCGTTACCTGGTCACTGAAGGCGGCCGGCTGCACTTGCCGGTGCATATTCACACGGCGGTGGGCGAGGGAGATTATTTCAGCCTGCGGAAAGGCGACGTCCTGAATTTGGAGAACGTCCTCAAAGACCCGCGCTACCTCAATACCACCTTTGTTCTCATCCATGGTGGCTATCCATATTTTCGAGAGGTAATCTGGCTGGCAGCGATGAAGAACGTTTACATCGACAGCTCGGAAATCGAAACGCTGGTTTACCCGTCTGAGATGAAGAATGTCTTGAAGCTGTGGCTCGAAACCTACCCGGACAAGATCACGTTCGGTTCGGACGCGTACCCGTACAGCGCGGCTCTGGGCTCGGAGGAGACGTACTGGTTAGGCGTCTATTCGGCGCGCGATGCTCTCGCTGCGGCTCTGGCTGAGATGGTGGCTTCGAATGAAGTAACGGAAGACAAGGCGTTAGAGATCGCACATGGCTACTTGCACGACAACGCCTTGAGACTCTATCCGCCGGCTCTCTGATGGATCTCGCTGACCGGGCGCTCACTCACTGGTAGTCGAGGCGCCCGGCAGAGCCAGTCCGCGTTAGTTGCGGGCGAGAGTTACCAAATTAGTGGTGATATCGCGATTCAGATACAACAGCTTTTCGGACTTCAAAGTGGCCGCGTCAAAAATCTCGAGCGTCGATCCGGAGCCGTACAGGTACAGCTTTTTTCCATCGCTACTGATGCCGAATTTGAACGTCGGGCGCGACTCAAACGGCGCCGTCTTGATCACCTGATGTGTCTGCAGGTCCCAAATCCACCACTCTGTCCGGCGGCTTCCCCCTGAATAGTTGAACATCACTGAGTAGCCGAGCTTGCGGTCCGGACTCACCATAAATCCCATCATCGGCAAGGCCGCACCGATGGGCGTGTAGTTCACCTCGCGCGTCTTCAGATTCAACGTTGCAAGGCCCAGCGTTCCTTTGTGAACGATGGGATCGACCGACGTAAATACCGAGGTAACTTTCGTCGCATCGTCGTACGGATCGTCGGTTACAGTGAGCCGCAGCGGAGACGCGCCGGGGTACATCGGCTTCGACAGCGGGATCGTGCCAACCTTGGTGAACGTTGCCAGGTCGAAGATCAGAATGTCGTTTCCAAACACGTACAGCAGCTTGCCATCCGGCGATACTTTGAAACTTGCAAAAGGGCCGAATCCTTCCTGGAGTTCCTTGGGAAACGGAAAGGTTTTTGCGATCGCTTTTTTCTGCAAGTCGATGGCTACGAATTTCGTCGGTTCGATGCGGTATTCGTCGAGATCTTTGATGGTCACCCGCATGCTTGAGTACAGATAGCGTCCGGTGGGATCCACTGCCAGTCCGGAAAATCCGTCGAAGTCGTAAATCCCAGGCGTCACGAGGTCGGGCGTGAATCCAAAAACATCGGGACGGCTGCGGCCGTCGGACAGGTTGAGCAAAGTCGTGGTCTTCCGCGTGTCCAGATCCACGGCTTCCAAACCCATCCGCGTGTTGATCACATAGAGCTGCTTCTTATCGGCCGACAGCTGCGTGACGCGCGGCACTCCGACCATCGGAATCTCGCCGACCACTTCCTCTTTGTCTTCGTCGATCACCAGAATCTTTTTGTCGAGCGTGCCGACGTACATCAATCCGGGGCGGCTTTCCGACGTCTGCGCAACCGTCGCGGCCCCGCTCAGAATGAAGAGCGCGAGGCCGGGGGCAATCGAGCTCACCCAAGTGGTTCTCATTGTGAAACCTCCGGCTGATCGTAATGGATATACAAAGGCACCGAGACCACCAGGAACGAGCGTGCCTTCAACGGCCCGCCATCCGGTGGCTTGTACGAGGCATCCACCCAAACGTCGCCATAATTGTCGGTGCCGAAGTTGTTGTACTGCTTTTTACGCTCGGGGTTCGGACCTTCTAAATTTGGGGTAAAGAGCCCGTTATCGTTGATCTTTCCGACATACTTCACGTCGTCATCATTCGGCCCCGAGTAGAACTCTTCGAGCGACCAGCTTGCGGTCACCGGACCAAGCTCGATGTCATCGTCCGTATTCGGCTGGCCATCCGGCCCATTGGCAAAGGCCACGGCCTCGAACTGCGCGAACTGTTTGGGCGCGATCGTTCCTCCTAAACGCGCGAAGGAGGCATCCGGCATCACTTTGATGTAGCTGACGTGATCGTAGACGGCAAACGCTTTCACGGCAGCGGCGCCGCGCAGGACTACGTCACGCATTCCGGACGGCAACCCCGCGTCGGCTTCGATGTCCAACAATACTTCCGTCGGTTTGCTCTCCGCGATGCTTGTCACCTTGATGCCCGGCCCCAGATCGAAGTCGCCCGGCTTGAGTCCCTGCGGGATATTCGCGCCAAATACTTTCAACTGCGTCTTGGAAGGCGACTGCACCGCGAACTTGTCGGTCCCGTGCAGCACAATCCCGGTGCCCGGGCGCGTCAGATGGACGTCGATGCCGAACTCGTCGTACCCGCCCCAGTAAAGCCTGCCGTCGAGCGAGCTCCCATCGCGCGCAACGAACAGCGCCTCTTTCATCTCCGCTGGTGAGATGCTCGGATCGCTAGCGGCGCTGCCCTCCGCTTTGGTCCGCCCGCGCCAACTGTAGCCGGTATACACCAGGCCCTTTCCGGCCCGGCTGAGATCTTGTCCCGTACTCGCGTAATGAAGATTAAGCTTGGTCGTAAAATCGTCTGGCGAGGATCCGGCTGCCATCACCATTTCCCCATAAACGCGCCCCCGGCCTTTCTGATATCCGTCCACTAGCCAGGTTCCCGCGAGTTTGGGCGTGTGCATCACTGCTTTCCAGGCCGACCACTCCGGCGTGATCAGCGGCTGCTTGTCCGCCAGATAGTCGAGCGCGACGTCGATGGGCGCCCTGCCGTCGGCCCTGGGCTCCGGCGCCTTGGGATAATTCAGAACGGTCTCATACACCCCTACGTTGGTCGCTGTGACCGGCATCTGATCCACCGATGCCGACGGAGGGACGGGGCGGAACACCATTAGATCGGTGTACGGGAATAACGCCACGTGCATCGTCGCGAGCTTTTCATAATCCTCGCGCGTACGGCGCTGCGACAGCACCCGTCCGATGGTGTGGCAATAGTTGCAGACATGCTGTAAAGCGGCAGGCACCAGCGTCGGGTCCTCCTGATCGCGGAATAGCCGGTGCTCCGCCTCCCAAAAGATCGGTTTCGCTTCTTCCGGCGCCAAACCATTATTCGCGCTCAAATAGCGCACCACGTGGCTGGCCTCTTGCGGAGTGATGCTAAGGCCGTGCAGCCGCACCATCCGCTTGATGGCCTGCTCCCACACCTCGGGCGTGGTGCGGATGTAGGAAATCCGCCGCATCACCCCGCCTTCCGATGTCCGGTGGCATCCTCCGCATTTGGCGATTGTCACCGCGTCGTTGACCGGTATCGGGGTTTGCGGAATGTTGGTCGCCGCCAATGCCAGGGAGGCAGAAACTAGCAGTAGCAGTCCAGGACGCGCCCTATTAGAAATATTTTGCATTGTGGTGCTCGCTCCAAAGCCGAAATGTGCAAATGAACGGTGTGTTACCGGGCGATTTGCGCCGACGCGCTCTTGCAATCAGCCGGTCAAGCAAATCGTCGAATTCGAAACGTGAACTCCGTGAGATCCGTACGGAGGAGAGGGGTGGCTACTCAGCCCGAGATCCGTAGCAACGCGGTTACGATGATGCTCCACTCGAGATCGAGTCCAGCCATTGTCGCCACAAAGTGGATTCGTGTCAATGGCTTTTTGAGGTGTCTCCAGGATTAAAACCGGCGTTCCCCATTCAATGGCGGGTTCGGCGGTGGTGGTAACCGTATCCGGCAAATCTCGCGTCACTGGATACCGTAACCAGACATGTCCAGAGCGCCCCCTGTCGAAATAGCCAGCCGCCACGGTAACTATTTGCGGGCTGTTGTCGTAAAATAGTCCAACTCCACGGAGGTGAATGAGGGTGGCGAAGAGAGATTTCATCGGTCGCTCGGGATGGGTTGCGTTGTGCGTCTTACTGATCTGGGCCCAAGCCCAAGCGGCCGAGCTGTTTGAAAAATCCGAAGTTATGATCCCGATGCGGGATGGCGTCAAACTGCACACCGTGATTCTTACGCCCAAAGACCGCACCGGACCGCTGCCGATCCTGTTCGAGCGGACTCCCTACGGCGCCGATCTTGACCCGGCTCAATCCGCGCCGGACAGCCCGTGGAGCAAATTCATCGCGCAGGCCGAGTTTCTGATCGACGATGGCTATATCTTTGCGTTTCAGGATATCCGCGGCCGGTTCAAGTCGGAGGGTCAATTCGTTATGCAGCGTCCTCCGCGCAACCGCGCGGACCCGGGGGCCATTGATGAAAGCACGGATGCTTACGATTCGATCGATTGGATGGTGAAGCATCTTCCAGGGAACAACGGCCGCGCCGGGATGCTGGGAATTTCCTATGGCGGGTGGCTGGTGACGATGGCCTTGCTCGATCCGCATCCCGCTCTGAAGGCCGCCTCCGAGCAGGCCAGCCCGGCGGACATGTTTCTGGGAGACGACTTCCATCACAATGGCGCTTTCCGGCTGAGCTATGGCTTTGAATACGCCGCGTTGCTCGAGTCCGCCAAGGAAGCCAATACGAACTTCGCTTTCGACCGCGCCGACACCTATCAGTGGTACAGGGATCTGGGCGTGCTGTCGAATGCTAATGAAAAGTACTTCCATGGCAAGATGCCCACCTGGAACGATTTCGTAGCACATCCCAATGACGACGAGTTTTGGCAGAAACAATCCTTCCCCCGGTACATCAACGGCTCGCCCCGCGTGCCCAATCTGAACGTGGCGGGCTGGTGGGATCAGGAAGATTTCTACGGCCCCGTGAAGGTGTATGAGCTATTCGAGAAATCCGATCCACAGCATTTGAATTACCTGGTGGCGGGCCCGTGGAATCATGGCGGATGGAGCCGGATGGACGGCAGCAAGCTGGGTGCGATCCCGTTTGACAGCAGCACCAGCAAGTATTTCCGGCAGCACATTGAAGCTCCTTGGTTCGCTTATTGGCTGCACGACAAAGGCTCGCGCGATTTCGCCGAGGCCACGGTTTTTCAAACCGGCACCAATCGTTGGGAGCGGTACGACGCCTGGCCGCCCGCTTCTGCCCACCCCACGAACATCTATCTGCGGGCCGGAGGCAAACTGTCGTTCGATCCGCCGGCTTCCCAGGAAACCAATGCGTTCGACAGCTACCTCTCCGATCCGGCGCATCCAGTCCCGTACCGGCATCGCCCGATCTCTCCCACCTATCCCGGCGGCGGCTGGCCTACTTGGTTGGTGGAGGACCAGCGGTTCGTGGATAATCGGCCCGACGTTCTCAGCTGGCAAACCGAGCCGCTCAAAAACGACGTCAAAATCGCCGGGGACATCCTCGCGCGGATCTTCGCCTCCACGTCCGGCAGCGACTCCGATTGGGTGGTGAAGCTGATCGACGTCTATCCGGAATTTTATCCCCAAAATCCGCAGTTGGCGGGATATGAATTGATGATCGCCGATGAGATCCTGCGGGGTAGGTTCCGGAAAAACTTCGAGCATCCGAGCGCCATCACGCCCGGCGCGGTGACGCCCTATACGATTGACCTGCACACCAGCGATCACGCGTTTCTCAAAGGGCACCGCATCATGGTTCAGATCCAGAGCACCTGGTTTCCGTTGTACGACGCCAATCCGCAGACTTTCGTTGAGAACATCTTCGCCGCGCGGGCGTCGGATTACCGGAAGGCGACGCAAAGTGTCTACCGGTCGCCACTGTCGGCTTCTCACATCGTGCTGCCGATCGTGCCCTGATCTCGTCGCGGGCCGCAGGATGTGCGTGCACTTTCAGGGCGTGCGCGCAGCGGCAATATGCACAGGCGGGTCCAGGACCGTGAACGGTGAGGGGACCATCTCGGGGTCTTCCGTGGTCCGGCGTTTGTGCTGGCGAATGGACTCGACGATCCAGCGGCTGGCTTCAAAGGTGCGCCAATACGGATTGGTGCGCAGCAATTCGTTTCGAGCGCTCAGGATTTCGCGGCGCGCAAAACGCTGCATTTTGCCGCCGTGTTCGGGAACCGGCTCCGAGTCGGTGGTCTCGTTCCACAGCCGCGGCTCGGGGCATCCCATGAGTTCCACCACGGCCATACGTCCGTCGGTAGCGATTGGATCGCCGGTGGCATTGTGCGCAAATCGGGGAAAATCCAGGCGATCGGTCCAGTCCACGATGCTTCCGCAAGAAGTAAACGCCAAATCGTAGGCCACCTTGTCACGCTCCTGGTCAATATCCTCGGCGATCCTGTGCGAGACCGCTTTGCCCGGCCTCAGATACTCGAAGTCGACATCGCGCGTCGCAGCACCGATCCAGACCTCTTTGCCGTGCCAGGTATCGGAACCCCTCCACAGGCGGATATGGTGACGCTTGGCGACGTCATTCAGCCCTTTTTGCCAAGACATGTCCGGCTGGGAGCCATCCAACAATAGGAGGGACATGGGGGCGGCCTCATCGCCTCGAAGCTCGGCGACGGCGCGAATGAAGCTGATCCGTCCGCGCAGCGTAGTTGGTGTGGGCTGGGACCAGCCGGCGGCGTCGAAAGCGGTGACAATCTCATCGTGAGAGCCAATCACCAGAACGTTCGTAAGGTCCGACGGCCGGCCGGAAATCGGTGCGCGGGTCCGATACGGCAAGCGAGAAACGATATCGGACAAGTCCTCCCGCTCGCCATAGCTGAGCAGACTCGAATCCGGTTCGCCCGGCGACGGGTGGGCAGAAGTAAACAGCGGCTGGCTCAATGCCAGGGTCAGCTCGACGCCGGCGGGATAATAGATCTCGGGTTCCGGAAGCTCCATCAGTAGCGATCGGATGGCCCAGTCGGCCAACGCGGCATGGAATTCCCACTGAAGCATGGTCCGGATGTAGCCGCTCACGCGGTAGGATATGCTGCCCGTGGAGCGAACACCTTGAATGCGGCCATCCCGGGTTACGCGTTCCCGGCCATTGTCCACTTCGGTGACTCGCGCCGAAATCGGAATCGTCTTGCCTTCCGGCGGAGTGATCTGGCTGAAGACCAAATCGAGACCGGCGGTTTCATGGCGCAGTCCGAAGCCCACACGAGTGACGGATTTCACCGTTCCCGATAGTGCGCTTCCGGCCGGCAGCATCGTTTCGCCGTCCAGCTTGACCGGTGCAATCAGCACGGCCGTGACCGGCGACCCCGGTGTGCTCGCGTACGAGCCGACCGTACAAGTCAACCGGATGTGCAGTGGCGTGCCTTCCGGCAACGGACGAATCGTCAGGGTAGCAATCGACAATAGAACACTGAAGAGCGTGCCGATCATTTGTCTGTGGGGTTATAGTGTATCCAAATCGAAGATAATTTCCAAACTAATTCGTTCGCCCATCCCGGCGGCGGTCGGCTGCGCCGGGGATTGTATGCTTAGCTAAAGCCGTTGGCGGAGCTAAGGCGCTGACAGCGCGAGGCGAACATTTGGAGTCTGCCGTGTTTCGATCGCGCAGGAGGACGTGAAATAGCCGTGAAAGGAACCGGGCACCTTCCGCCGGCAGTATCTGCATGAGTCAGCTCCGTTGGGAGTCGGATCATTTCCGGGATGGCCGGTTCTTCAACCCGGGAGTGCCCCCGCACCGCTTCTCGCAGCTTCTGAAATGGATTATCCGGCGGAAGGTCGGTCCCTGGCGGACATCCTTTAGTCTCGTGGCCCCGCCTCCGCCCTCTGCGCGCGTGAACGGCGGCGAGGTGCGGGCGACGTTCGTGAATCATTCCACGTTCCTGATCCAAACGGAAGGGCAGAACATCTTGACTGACCCGATCTGGTCCGAGCGGGCCAGCCCGGTCTCGTTTCTGGGGCCAAAGCGGCATCGCCCGCCGGGAATTGCATTCGATGATCTGCCCGCCATCGATACAGTTTTGATCAGCCACAATCACTACGATCATCTGGATGTGCCTACGCTCAAGAAAATCCAAGCGCGTGATGCGCCCGCGATTTTCTGTCCGCTAGGCGTAGCGCGCTTGCTCGGGGAGATTGGTTTTCAGCAGATCTATGAGCTGGATTGGTGGCAAAGCCAAATGCGGCCGGGCCTGCGCGTTCATTGTGTGCCGGCCCAGCACTTTTCGTCGCGCACGCCGTTTGACCGCAATCGCACGCTCTGGTGCGGCTGGATGCTGGAGGCTGCGGGCGGAAACTTGTTTTTCGCGGGCGACACAGGCTTTGGCCATCACTTCGCGGCGATCCGAAACAAATTCGAGCCGATCCGTTTGGCGCTGCTACCGATCGGCGCGTTCAAGCCGGAATGGTTTATGGGACCAGTGCACATGACGCCGGAACAGGCCGTGGAAGCTTGTAGAATCCTACAAGCCGGGACCAGCATTGCGATGCATTTCGGAACCTTTGCATTGGCCGACGATGGCGAAACCGAACCGGTCGATCGGCTGAGCAAGTGCCTCAGCACGATGCACGAACCGGATCTCGTCTGGGTTTTGAAAGAGGGCGAGGGACGCCGTATTCCCGTCCAAAAGCTGGATAAGCGCTAGGATCTACAGAAACGCGAAATAGCCCAGGTACCCGAGGCCGGCGCCGATGAGCGCGCCCGCCACTACATCGCTCAGGAAATGCATACCGAGCAGGATACGGGACATGGCGATGCTGAATGCGCAGAACAGCAGCCCGATCATGAGCGTTGGGTAAAACAAAGCCAACGGGATGGCCACGGCGAAAGCGGTCATGGTGTGGCCGGAGGGGAAGGAGAACTGGTCCGGAGGCAGCAGCGTCGCCCAACAATGCGGCTCAATCTGGCATGGCCGCCGGCGGCCCGTCAGCCGTTTGAGGAACTTGAACAGCAGGATGCTGAGCGCGGCCGAAGTTCCCGCGGCTCCGAGCGCCTGGAATCGGGCTTCGCCGCCGAACAGCAGAATCGCCAAGCCCATGGCGTACCACAGCCATCCGTCGCCGACGCGGGTGGAACTGATCATGTACAGGCGCACCCAACGGGGCGCCTCCCAATTGTTGGCACGGCGCATCACACTGTGGTCGCTCTTTGTGATTAGGCTACGCACCATCCTAGTTCGACTATAGCGCCCTGTCCATTACATTCTGTTGAAGAAATGATTTCGGGGTGATGAGGGACACCTTGTTATTTAAAACATTCTTGACTAGATACGTAACTGTGACAAACTGTTCTTTGCACAGTACTAGGGTAGTACGCCTAATTGGCCCGCAGCGGCTGGAACTCGCCTCGTGTTGAAGCGCCTGGACTTTGTCTTTTTTGACGCGGGAGGCGGGCACCGGTCGGCTGCAAACGCGCTCAAAGCCGTCGTGGAACAACAGGGACGGTCCTGGGAAATTCGCCTGGTGAATCTCCAGGAAATTCTCGATCCGCTCGACATTTTCCGCAAGTATACGGGCATCCGGATGCAGGATATCTACAATGCCCTGCTGCAAAAAGGCTGGACCCTGGGCTCGGCGCAGATGACAGTACTGATGCACGGGCTAATACGGTTGTATCACGGCAGCCAAGTCCGGCTCTTAAAAGAATTTTGGAAACAGGGCGAGCGCGATCTGGTGGTTTCGCTGATCCCGAACTTCAACCGGGCGCTCAGGGAAAGTTTACCGTCCACGCCGCTCGTGACAATTCTGACGGATTTGGCCGATTATCCGCCCCATTTCTGGATCGAACAGCAGGACCAGTATTTGATTTGTGGCACAGCCAAGGCTGTGGAGCAGGCCAAGGCGCTGGGGCATCCGGATGAGCATATCTTCGCGACATCGGGCATGATTTTGCGGCCGAGTTTTTACGAACCGGCCTCGGCGGATCGCGCCGCTGGGCGGCAGCGGCTGGGGCTCGATCCCGACCTGCCGACGGGACTGGTGCTGTTCGGCGGCCAGGGGTCCAGCGTGATGCCCGACATCGCCCGCCGCGTGACCGCTCATGCGCAATTCATCTTTATTTGTGGGCGCAACAAGGACCTGGCCGAGCGCCTGCGCGAGATGGATACCAAGTTTCCCAAGTACGTGGAAGGGTTCACTCACGAAATTCCGTATTACATGCATTTGTGCGACTTTTTCATCGGTAAACCGGGGCCGGGAAGCATCAGTGAGGCGATCGCGATGCAATTGCCGATGGTGGTGGAGCGAAATGCTTGGACTTTGCCGCAGGAGCGATACAACACCGAGTGGATTCTCGAAAAGCAAGTGGGCGTGGTGCTCAAGTCGTTTCGCGAAATTGATGCCGGACTGCGGGAGCTGCTCGACGCCGCTAATTTCGCGCGTTTCCGCGCCAATGCCGCCGCGATCGTCAATCGCGCGGTTTTCGAGATCCCCGATATTCTCGAAACCTTATTGCAGCCAGAAAAGCGCTGAGGCCGATCGCTTCGCCGATTGCAAACAGCGGCCAGTTGAAAGGATGCGGAAGGCCTCCCGCGCTGGTGTTGCGGAAATCCCAGACGAACGCCAGCACGATGACGAATGCTCCGGCAACCACTCCAGCCCAATGCAGCGGCCGTCCCTGCACGCCTCGCTCGCGCAGTGCGATCACGCCGCAAAGGATCATCGTGAGCGCGACCAAGCAGGGCGCCCAAACCGGTCCCACCCAGGGCAGGGGAATCAGGAACAAAATATCCCAGGTGCTGAGCGACGCGGGCCAATGAATCATCAGTTTCAAGAAGGCGTAAAAGCTGAGGTCCCATACGCCGAACGCGATCGCGAAGGCTGCGAACCACTGCTGGAGATTGCTCGCCACTGCCAGTGCGGCGGCGGCGAGCATCAACATGGTTGCGGCTTCACGCCCTACCTCGATCGCCAGGCGGCGCGGATTTTCGGGGCCGGCCGCCGCGAGTTGCTGGGGCGTGATGAGCGGAAACAAATCGTCGGGGTTGCGTTCCGGATGAAGACGCTGCCGTATCGGACTATAAATCGCGCGTAGATAGACCACCACGGCGGCTTCGACGTAGCCGAAGGAGATCCCGAATAGAAAAAGTGCTGCCAAGGCGCGGCGCATAGGTTCAGTCTACGCGGGCCGAGTATGGATCTTCCGGCCACTTGTGTTTGGGATAGCGGCGGCTCAGTTCACGCCGCACTTGCGGATAGAGCCGCTGCCAGAAACCGGCGAGATCCGTCGTGGTTTGCACCGGGCGATGGTTTGGCGCGAGCAAGTGGACAACCACCGCAACTTGGCCGTTGGCGATGCGCGGCGTCTCACGCATCCCGAAAAAATCCTGTAAACGGGAAGCGATCCACGGCGGCTTGCCCGTCTCGTAATTGACTTTCGTTTGGCGGCCACCGGGGAGGCGAATGCGGGTTGGTGCGATTTCGTTGAGCAGCCTGGCGCCCACGCGGTTCTCAAGCGCCGGGATCAGCGCTGCGCCGGCGGCCCTCAGCTCCGCAAAGCTCCTCAGGCCTCGGCAGAGCTCGCGAAATGCCTGACGAACATCCATGGCCGGGATGTCTGCGTGTTGCGCGGCGAACGCGATTCGGGCCAGGAATTGCCCCAACTCTTCGCGGTCGACGAACTGCTCGATTCCGGCATCCAGCGCCCGTTCGGCGAGGAGAGCCGCAGCTTCCTCGGGGTCGGGCGCGCCGCTGCGCGTCTCTTCGATCGTTAGATTGCCGTAGAGCAGAGCGCTCACCGCATCCACGCGCTCGGCCGCGCGGTTCCACTCGACGCGTTCGATTTCCGTGGCGTGATCGAGCAGCCACTCGGGCTCAATCCCCAAATACAAGCGCACCAGTGGAAGCGCATGTTCACTGCGGTCTTCGATATCAAGAGCCACCAGAAAATCCGCGCCAGATTCGCACGCAAGCTTGGCGGACCCGCCCGCGGACAACAGCAGCTGATTGTCCTTGCGGCGGCGGGCCACACGATCGGGGAAGGCCGCGAGGACGGAACGCGCCAAAGTGTGAGCCGGTTGCCCGGACGGACGCGCGATGCGGCGAAGTTGTTCGAAGTGCCGTTGTGTAGCTGGATCAAACGGAGAATCGATGAGCGTCATCAAATCGCAATCTGCCGATCGAGCCCCCGAACTCAGCGCCGCGGCCGCCCGGCAACCTTCTTCACCCGAGTCCAGGAGCAATCGCGCCAGCCGCGGATGAAGCGGATAGCGCGCCATACGGCGTGCACAGTCGCCCGTCGCGCCCAGACGTTCGAGCAGCTCTTCCGCGCGCAATACGGCAGCCTCGGTCGGGGCCTCCAGCCAATCCAGTTCGCTCGGGTTCGAAATTCCCATGGCGCGTAACGTGAGGCACAGCTCGGAAAGCTCGCGGCGCAGGATTTCGGGCGAATCCTGATCGCGGCGGCGCTGAAAATCCTCGAGCGTATATAACCGAATCACCCGCCCCGGAGCCGTGCGAGCAGCGCGTCCGGCGCGTTGCGTGGCTGCTGCTTTGCTGATGCGCGAGACCTCGAGCGTCGGCAATCCGGTCCACGGGGAGTCGCTGGCGATCCGCGCCAAGCCGCTATCGATGACCGCGCTGACGCCTTCGACGGTGATGGAGCTTTCGGCGACGTTGGTCGAGAGAATCACCTTGCGGCGCGGGGCACGGGAGACGGCGCGATCCTGCTCGGCAGGCGATAGATCGCCGTGCAGTGGCAGGACCAGTAAATCGTATTTGGCGGCCAGCGCGCGGCATTCGCGTTCCGCCTTTCGAATTTCGGCCGCGCCGGGCAGGAATACCAGCACATCGCCCGGCCGCTCCTGATCCAGAAGATTTTCGAGCGCTGCCGACACCTGCCTTTCGAGCGGCGCTGCGGAATATGGCTGATACGCGATCGCGAGATCGAACAATCGGCCTTCCGAGCGCAGAATCCGACAATCGCCGAGATAACGCGCAACGGGCGAAGCGTCGAGCGTCGCCGACATCACAACCAGCCGCAGGTCGGGGCGCGCCCTACTTTTGAGACGGCGCAACAGCGCGAGCGCGAGATCAGTTTCGAGATGCCGCTCGTGAAACTCGTCGAGAACTACGGCATCGACGCCAGCGAGCTGTGGATCGGAGATCAAGCGCCGCGTCAGGATGCCTTCCGTAACAAAACGGAGGCGCGTTCGCGGCCCGGCGATCTCTTCGAAGCGAACTTGATAACCGGCCGTCTCGCCAGTCTGCTCACCAAGTTCTGCGGCTACGCGGCGCGCGGCCATGCGCGCAGCCAAACGCCGGGGCTCAAGAACCAGCACGTTGCCCCGCACCAGATCCAGCAGGAGCGGCGGAACGCGGGTTGTCTTGCCGGCGCCGGGCGGAGCTTCGAGGACTAGATTGCACCGGCCGGCGAGCGACTCGCGAATCTGCGGCAGAAGCCCGTCGATGGGAAGCGGCGCCCTCAAGCGGGCTAGGGCTTCTTCGTAGGCGGCGGAGCTTGGTCAGGCGTCTTGGATGGAGCTTCGGTGTCGTACTTGATCTGCACGTCGCTCTTGAACTGTTTGTAGTCCTGGTATTTGACGATTTCCTTGATGCGCTGATCGTTCTCTTTGAAGTGCAGAGTGGTGTTGGCGATGGTGTAAGTGGGAAACCAATATTTGCCGTCGATCTGCTGGCGATAGGTCTCAAACTTCGGATATTGATAATCGCCGTGCGTGATGCCGACGCCGCGGCCGTAAGTCTTTACGATCTGCAGGTCGCGATCGTCCACCCACGCAATTCCCTCGAAGTAGCGCTGCCCGGGTTCCAGTTTCTTCGGCTTGACGGCGAACGCGTAGCAGGAGATTTCGTCCAACTGCTCGCGGCCGAGATAGCGGATGAAGTATTTCGGCAGCTCGCTGGTGGTAAGCACGAACGGCTGCACTTCGCGCAGGTCCTGCATGTCGCCGGGATCCAGCTGAATTGCGGTCAGCGTGCTCACTGGAGCATAAGCGACCTTTTCGATGCGCTGCCCTTCGGGCGTAAACAGAATATCGGTTACTTCTTCCCACTTGCCGGTGACCGCGCCACTGTCGTCGAGCGTCATCACTTCCGCAGTCTGGCGATAGGTGTAGTTGCCGCGCGCCTTAGCGAAAGCGGCTTCCTTGGCGGCGAACTTCGCAATGATCTGATCAATCTGGTCCGGGCTGGGATCGGTTAACAACGTGGCAGCGGAACCCGCGGCCGGCACCAGAAGCAAGGACGGGAGAAGGAACGTTGCAACGAAACGCATGGGTACCTCTTGCCTTACTATACCGCCGCCGGGCGCCTCCATCGTGGGGCCGTTCGCCGCGATGCTTACGCATCGAATCGCCGCGCATCGCAACGCGATGAGCGTTGTGAACCAGCCGGTCACCAGGTACGCTTGGAGCTTTAAGGTTTTGGTGGGATGATTGGGGCGGCAAGAAGAGGAGGCCGAATGAAACGCCGAATCTCTATTTGGACGGGTGTGGGTGTCCTTGTCGTGGTGTTATGGACGCTCTACATTTCCGCAACGAAACCAACCCCACTTGGGAGCCTCTGGACACTGGTCGATCTGACTTGTCCCATTGCGCTGGCTCGCCACTATGCCCTCAGTTTCTATTTCGTCCTTCTTGCCAATGCTGCTACATATGCATTGGTCGGTACGGCGGCAGAAGTGATTCGAAGGCATTACAAACCTGCCTGATTTCAAACTGACAAGCCGCCGGGCGCCTCGGATCAGGCCTGCGGCTCGGCCGAAAGCCTTCAGCCCAAAATCTGCTTCGCGATCGTGAGCTTCTGAATATTGGTGGTTCCTTCATAGATGCGGCCGATTTTGGCGTCGCGATACAGCTTTTCCACGGGATAATCTTTGGTGAAGCCGACGCCGCCAAAAATCTCGACGGCACGGGACGCAGTCTCCTCCGCGGCCTGTGAAGCGAAATCCTTGGCCATCGCGGCCTCGGTGATAAAGGGCAGGCCGGCCACACGCAGCCGCGCGGCATTGTAGACCAGCAGGCGCGCCGCTTCAACCTGGGTAGCCATCTCGGCGAGAGTGAATTGTACCCCCTGGAAATCGGCGATGGGCTTGCCGAACTGCTGCCGCTGCTTGGCGTACGCGATGGCGTGATCGAGCGCGCCTTGCGCCAGCCCGGCCATTTGCGCGCCGATCGCGATGCGGCCTTCGTTCAACGTTTCGATCGCGATCTTGTAGCCTTTGCCCACGTCTCCCAGTACATTGGCGGCCGGGACGATGCAATCGTCCAGAATGAGCTCGCACGTGGATGACGCACGGATGCCGAGCTTGTCTTCCTTCTTGCCGACCTGGAAGCCGGGGAAGTGGCGCTCGACCAGGAAGCACGTGATGCCGCGATGTCCCGCGGCGGGATTGGCATTGGCGAACAGCAGATACAGGCCGGCTTCGGCTGCGTTGGTGATCCACAGCTTGCGGCCCGTGATGGCGTAATTCTCGCCGCGCTTTTCGGCGCGAGTGGCCAACGCGAAGGCGTCCGATCCCGATCCGGCTTCCGACAGCGCGAAGGATGCCACCATTTCCGTCGCGAGCTTGGGCAGGTAGCGCCGCTTCTGATCGTCGTTGCCCCAGCGGATGATAACGTTGTTCGCAATCGTGTTTTGCACGTCGACGATGACGGCGGCGGAAGGATCCACCGAGGCTAGCGCCTCCACTGCCAGCACAGCCTGGAAGAAATCGCCGCCTTGGCCCCCGTAATCTTCGGGAATCTCAATGCCCATCAAGCCGAGGTCGAACATCTCATGCAGCAGATCCTTGCGAAAAACACCCGCGTCGTCCATGGCGCGCACATGCGGCGCAATCCGCTCACGAGCGAAGCGCCGGACCGCGTCCTGAAACATTTTTTCGTCTTCGCTTAGCACGGTCAGCGGCCGCCCAGCGGCGCTCGGAGCTTCGGTGATGTTCGTCATAGGTTCTCCTCGCTTGCTGACTTCAGTCTACTCGTCAAGATTGCCAGCCGGCGCCGGTGCGATGGAATTCCCGAACCGATCTAAGCGGGCACCGCTGCCGGGCACCCGTATCTGCGTCAGGCATGAGGGCCCGCACCGCCTGCCGCGGGTGTATAATCGCGGCCACTGGAGGCACCATGCACACGTGCTTCGTTGTTGGATTGTTGCTGGCCTCGGCTGCGGCGATGGAGGGGTTCCAGGGGATCCCGCGCTGTTCGGCCATTGATCCCGATACCGCCAAGGCGGGCGACACGGTTGGGGTGACTTGCCTGCATGCGGACAAGAGCAACGTCGCCGAGGTCTATCTCACCGACGGCAAGAACGACACCAAGGTCGCTGTTGTGGAGCAGAGCGCCGACAAAATCAAATTCCAGGTCCCCAACATGAAGCCGGGCCGCTACCATCTGATGTTTTTGACTGCGAACAAATCGTCGATGGTCGAGCAGCCGGTGGTGTTGACGGTGCAGTAATCAGCGTGGGACTGAAATCGTGATGTTGCGATAGCGCAAGCCCCCCGTGTGATCGCCTTGTAGATATAACGGGCCGGGCTCGCCTTCGTGGCTATCCAGCGCTCCTCCGGTAATGCCGGGGATCTCCGCATTGTTGATGATGAGTGTGCCGTCGCGAACCACGGTCACGGTGCGGCCGACGAGCGTGATGTCGTAGCTTTCCCATTGTCCCGGACGAGGCGCCACTTCGGCCGCCGGAGGGATGAAGCCGTAGATCGATCCCATGGCGTGAAACGCGTCGTTTTTCGCAGGCGGCTCGTACTCCACCTGCACTTCATAGCGTCCGCGCAAGTAAACGCCGCTGTTCCCGCCGGGCGGGCAATTGTATTCGATGTGGAGTTTGAAATCGCCGAAGGTGCGCAGAGTGCGAAGATTCGCGCCGGCCGTTCGATTCTGGAGCTCGTCCGCGATAGCCGCCCAGTGATTGTCGGCGGACCCGCTGGGCTCCCAGCCCGAAAGGTCGCGGCCGTTAAACAAAGGCTCAGGCGTGGACCAGGCCGTGGGAGGCTCGCGGTTCAGCGCTGGCGCCGGAACGCCCTCGACAGTTCCATTGGGCGAGCGGCCAGTCAGCTTACGATTCTTTACGGTCAGGTCCCAGCGGCCATTCGGCGCCGACTGCGGATCAATGAACGTCAAATGCGAGTGTGATACTCGCGCGTCGCGCACGGCATGCACGCTTCCCGTGCGGCCGACTATGCGAACGATGGGCGCTCCGGATTCGGTGGCGAATTCGATCCAGGATGGATAGGTTGCGGTGGGCGCGGTGATCGTCAAATCCCAGCGGCCGGAAAAAGGCGACTTCGGAGCGGCAAAGATCGAGGGGAAAAGGCAGCAGAATAGCGCGACGATCTGCAGTAATCCTTGGCGGCAGCCCCGTTGCATTCGTGTTTCAGTGTATAAGATCGAAGTCCGGCGCGGCGTGGAGGTTTGTGAGAGAATCGTATTTCCGAACTGCGCGGAAATAAGCTAACTCAAACCGGTTGAAACTTACTTCCAGAAGCATCCATCCTACATCCAGTATCCATTTTCAGCGATCGCTATGTCCAAACGTCTGCGCTCACTCTGGCCTGTTCTCATTTCCGTTTCTGTCCTGTTCACGCTGACCGCTGAAGGGCAGCCGAACCGCATTCCCGGACGAATCAACAGCAACGCCACCGTTGTTCTTCGCGGGCACGTGCCGTTGCGCGCGCGGCGGGCGGTGGATCAAGGGCCAGTGGCTGCGTCCTTTCCGTTGCCCTTGGTGACCATGTATCTCGGTCCGTCGGCGAGCCAGCAGGCGACGCTGAAGCAATTGCTGGGCGCGCAGAAGGACCCGAGTTCACCCAGCTTTCACAAATGGCTTACGCCCGAACAATACGGCGATCAATTCGGCGTTAGCCAGGCCGACATCGGAAACATTACCGCCTGGCTTCAATCGCAGGGCTTGCAAGTGGTAAGCGTGGCGCGCAGCCGCACCTTTATTCGTTTCAGCGGCGCCGCGGCGCAAGTGGGCGCGGCGCTGCATACGCAGATCGATCAATACCTCGAGAACGGCAAGGTCCACTACTCCAACGCAACCGATCCTTCCGTTCCATCCGCGCTCTCGGGAATTGTAATGAGCTTCGGCGGATTGAACGATTTCCGCTTGCAGCCGCGCTATCGCTTACGCCAGCCCGGCCCACTGAACACCACGAGCGGCGGCGAACATCAGATGGCCCCGGATGATTTCGCCACCATCTACGACGTGGCTCCTCTGTACTCTGCGGGTATCAATGGGAGCGGCCAGAAGCTGGTGATTGTCGGTCAGACGGAGATCAACCTCTCGGACATCGAAACCTTCCGCTCGAAGTATGGTTTGCCGGCGAACGATCCTGTAGTGACGGAAGTGCCTCGCACGCCCAATCCCGGGATTAGCCAGAACGATTTGCCGGAGGCGGATCTCGATCTCGAATGGTCGGGCTCGGTGGCACGCGACGCGCAGATCACTTTCGTGTACTCGGACGATGTGGACACATCCTTGACTTACGCGATCGACGAGGACCTGGCGCCGGTGATCAGCATGAGCTACGGCTTGTGCGAGGAGGGCGATCTCGTTGATCTTCCGACCGAGCAGAGCTGGGCGTGGCAAGCCAATGCCGAGGGTATCACCTGGCTTGCGGCCGCGGGCGATTCAGGAGCGGGCGATTGCGAGGATCCCGACGCGGTCATCGCGCAAGACGGCTTCGCGGTGGACGCTCCCGGCAGCATTCCGGAAGTGACCTCTATGGGCGGCAGCGAGTTCAACGAGGGCAACGGCACTTACTGGAGCAACACCAACACCTCCACCGGCGCATCGGCGCTCTCTTACATTCCCGAGCGCGTTTGGAACGACAGTGAGGCGGGCGTCGAACTGGCGGCCGGCGGCGGGGGAACAAGTTTGTTCTTTCCCATGCCGGACTGGCAAACGGGCGCGGGCGTTCCGAGCACCGGTTATCGCAATGTTCCCGATCTTTCCATCGCATCCTCGGCCAATCACGACGGCTACTTTGTCGAGACCGGCAACCAGCTTCAGATTTACGGTGGCACATCCATCGCGGCGCCCACCATGGCGGGAATCGTTACTCTGCTCAACCAATATTTGGTGTCCAGCGGCGCGCTAGCCAATCCGGGGCTGGCGAATATCAATCCCGAACTGTACCGCTTGGGACAGACGAGCGGTGTTTTTCACGACATCACGGTAGGCAGTAACTCGGTTCCCTGTGTGAGCGGCTCGCCCAATTGCAGCAACGGCAGCTTCGGTTATGATGCCGCGGCGAACTACGATCGGGCTTCCGGCCTGGGTTCTCCCGATGCCTACAATCTGATTCACGCCTGGACCAGCAAGGATGCGAGCGCGGCGGCGGTGGTGGCGTCCATCAATCAGAATCCAGTCTTCGAGCAGTCGAACCAGTGGCCGTTTACGATCACTCTTTCCGAAGAGGCCGGCATCGCGGCAACCGTCACCGAATTCACCGTCAATGGTTCGGCGGTAAACATCGGCGCGGTGTTCGGGACATCCAGCATCCCGGCGCATGGATCGATTTCATCGAGCGGCCTAAACCTGACGAATCTTGCGGTACCCACCAGTGTGACATTCGAATACAAGGGCGCCGATGCGCGCGGCAATCAGTGGGACCACACGCTTACTGTTCCGTTTGTGGGAGTGCAAACGCCGTTAGTTGTCGGGGGAGTGAGCAACGCGGCGTCGGGCCAACAGGCGTATACACCGGGCATGCTGGTGAGCGTCTACGGCGCCGGTATGGGCAACGCCGCGCAAAACGCGGGAACCATTCCTCTCCCGCAGTTCTTGCAGGGTTTTGAGGCGACCGTCAATGGCGTGACCGCTCCCTTGTATTATGTTTCTCCCGATCAGGTGAACTTGCAGATTCCCTATGAAACGCCGGCAGGCAACGTCACGCTGACTGTGGGCAATCCGTATGTGAACGTCAATTATACTTTGCCCATCGTAGCGGCTGCGCCCGGTATCTTCATGAGCAATGGCTTCGTCTTCCCGCCCTACAACACTGCTGGACAAGGCAAGGAAACCGCCCTGTTTATCACGGGCGCAGGCGCGCTCTCTCCCAGCGTGGCGACCGGCGATGCCCCAACGTCGCTTACGAATCCACCCCAGCCGGTAGCCAAGGTAACGGTCAGCGTCGCCGGTCAGAATGCGACGATCAATTTCATTGGCCAGACGCCCGGGCTAGTCGGTGTGGTGCAAATTAACTACACGGTTCCTTCCGGCGTGCCGGTTGGCGTTCAGCAGGTGGTGGTCACGGTAGGAACCGCGGCTAGCTTGCCGGCGAATCTTACCGTCACGCAATAGAGGCGGTTCGTGATAGTCTTTTATCCGATGAAACCAACATGGCTGGTGAAGACGGTATCGGCTGCGGCGATTTTCGCCACCGGAATTGCGCTCGCACAGGCTCCGCCAGTTCCCGAGGGCTACGTGGGACTCAAGCCGGTTACGGCGCGCGGGCTTGCGCCGTCCATGAAGGTGAAGGATCTGGGCGCCACGGGCCACACCTACGAGGTCACCTTCGGCAAAGGCGACGAAGTGGCGTCCGGCTTAACCGAGTTCGCTGAGAAACATCACATCACGGCCGGGCATTTCACCGGAGTGGGCGCTTTTAGTTCCGCACTGCTCGGATGGACGGATCCCGAGAAGCGCGCGTTCAAGAAAGTCGAGATTAACTCGGAGGCCGAGGTGCTGGCTTTTGTGGGCGATATTTCGACGCGCAATGGCTTGCCGTACGTTCACGCGCACTGCGTAGTCGGTTTTCCGGACGGCAGCACGAAGGGCGGGCATTTTCTCGAAGGGCACGTGAGCATCGTGATGGAAGTTTACGTTATCGATAACTCGCAGCCCACGAGCGCCGAGAAGTAATCAGGAAATAATTCCCTTGCGCACCGCGTACAGGATCAGCTCCGGCACGCTGTGCAGATTCAGCTTTTGCAGAATGTGCGTGCGGTGCGTGTCCACGGTATAGAGGCTGAGATTGAGCGTATTAGCGACCTCTTTGTTGGTCTTGCCTTCGGCCACTAACTGGAGAATCTCGCGCTCGCGCGCGGTCAGCAATTCATAGCTGTCGTCGGCGTCCCGGCGGCCGAGCGCCTGGAAATAATCTTCCTGCAAAATCCGGCTGACCTTGGGACTGAAGAAGGACCGCCCCTCCACCACCGCGTGAATGGCTGAGATCAGCTCGGCTTTCAGCGCGTCCTTCAGCAAATAGGCCCGAGCGCCGGCTTTGAGCGAACGGATAACGTAGCTCTCATCGTGGTGCATGCTGAGGATGACCACGCCGATGTGCGGATGTTTCTCGACGATGCGCCGTGTGGCCTCGATGCCGTTCATGCTCGGCATCGCGATGTCCATGACAATCACATCGGGTTGCTGATCCTGGGCGAGCTGCAGAGTCTCGCGCCCATCAGCCGCTTCACCGACCACCAGAAATCCGGGCTGCCGCTCCAGCAAAAGCCGCATGCCGTCGCGCAGGATATTGTGGTCGTCAGCCAGCAGAATGCGAATCGGCTCCATCCGTCAAGCCTCCGTTCCAAACCAGCTCGACGCGGCCGGCTGGCTCTTCGGTAGCCGCTGCCGCTGCGGCACGCTCGGCGATAGGAGGTTGCGGTATCGGCGCCAATGGCAGCGTGACACGCACCAGAGTGCCGCGGCCGGCCCGGGAATCGATTTGGAAGGTGCCGCCCAGATGCCGCACGCGCTCCTCCATCCCGAGCAAGCCCAACCCGCGGACACGCTCGGGATCGAAACCGCTGCCGTCATCCTGCACGGTTACGAGAATGCCTCCGTTTTCCTGGCGTACCAGGACTTGAACGGCGCTGGCCTGCGCGTGCTGTGCGCAATTGTTCAGCGCTTCCTGGACTACTCGATAGATGCAGGTCTTATGCTCTTCGGGCAGTTCGCTGGACATTTCGCTGGCCACCTGCACTCGCAGTCCGGTGCGTTTGCCGATCTCTCGCCCCTGCCATTCCAGCGCCGGCAGAAGTCCGAAATCGTCCAGCATGGAAGGCCGCAGCAGCAGCGCCATGTTGCGAATCTCGTTCATGCCGCTTTCCGCCACGTTGCGGATGGAATCCAGATGCACACGCACCTCGGGACCAGGGTCCAGATCCAGGAGGTTTTCGGCTTCCATCAATACCGCTGAAAATGCTTGCGCCACTTCGTCGTGCAATTCACGCGACAATGCTCGCCGCTCTTCTTCCTGTGCCCGCACCAGGCGCGCCGAGAGTTCCTGCAGGCTGGCTTGCGAATGGACGCTTTCCTCCAGACGCTTTTGCACCTCGGCTTCCAATTTCAAGATATGGACGGTGGTGGACACGGCCAGAGTCGCGCCGCCCAGCAGCGTGACCGCAATCATGGCCAGTAATCCGAATTGGAGGCGCCCGAACAGATCGCCGAGCTTCGCATCCCCCCGCCGCAGAGCCTCTTCGTTCAGCGTTTCGATACGGTCGGCAATTTGCAGCATGGAGGTGCGCCGCGGAACTAGTTCCTCGTAAAAGAATGCGTAGCGGAACTTGCTGCGTTCGTCGGCCGTCCAGGCAAAAGTACGGTCCAGCACCTGCCAATAGGCTTCGATTTGAGAACGCAAATCCTGAAAAGGCCGCAGTTCCTCAGGTTCGAGCGCCGCGGCGTACTTGTTAAGAGCGTTCTCGGAATCGCGGCGCAGCCCTTCGAGCGAGGTTAATTGCGCGCGGGCGCCCGATTGTTCCGGCGCAAGCAGAGAATCCCGCACAAAGGTACCCGAAAGATAGATGTTCGACCGGATCCGTTCGAGCGTTCGGTTGCGCGCCAGGAACCGGGCTTGTAACGCGGCATCGTTACTGCGCAGGCTGTTGAGGAACAGCAGAGCGCCGCATTCGGCCGCCGCCATCAGCAGGAGCAGGCCGCCAAATCCCGCAACTAGAACCACTCCCGGACGTTGCCGCATTCTTCTCCCAGTGTAAGGGATCGGGCGCGGCAATAGCTCGGCGGCGGAACGTAACCACACAACTCTAAGGTAGA
>Ga0335074_10000599_pt1 | contig 50406 bp, 49 predicted proteins | sample Lox_Sample_23_FD_206715 | JGI IMG/M metagenome (GOLD analysis project Ga0335074, IMG submission 206715) | Soil microbial communities from Loxahatchee National Wildlife Refuge, Florida, United States - Lox_Sample_2.3 | ecosystem: Environmental > Terrestrial > Soil > Wetlands | place: USA...
ACGCCCGTCTCGCCCCATTTGTTGATGACGACGTGGGTCTTCTCGACTTTGACGCCCGCCTGTTCGAGCCCGAGGTTCTCGACATTGCCGACGATGCCGACGGCCAGGATGACGCGATCGGCGGTGATCGTCTCGGTCTTGCCGTCTTTGCTCTTGAGTGTCGCGGTGACGTTGTCCTTGCCCGTCTCGAGCTTCTCGACGGTCGTCGCCGTCCTGAGCTTCATGCCCTGCTTGGTGAAGGCTTTGGTGGCGAGCTGCGAGATTTCCTCGTCCTCGACAGGCAGCACGCGATCGAGCACTTCGACCACCGTCACGTCGCTGCCGAGCGTGCGGTAGAAGCTTGCGAACTCGATGCCGATGGCGCCGGAGCCGACAACGAGCAGCGATTTCGGAAACGTCTTTGGGATCATCGCTTCGCGGTAGGTCCAGATCAACTCGCCGTCCGGCTCGAGGCCGGGAAAGGTCCGCGCCCGCGCGCCGGTCGCCAGCACAATGTTCCTGGCTTCGTAGTCGACGACCTTGCCGTCTTTCGCCACCGCAATCTTGCCGGCGCCTGCGAGCTTCGCTTCGCCGGAGATCACGGTGATCTTGTTCTTCTTCATCAGAAACGAGACGCCGTTCGACAGTTGCTGCGCCACCTTCCGCGACCGCTCGACGATCTTGCCGAGATCGAACTTGAAATTCTCCGCCGAGAATCCGAACTCATTCAGCCGGTGCATCAGATGCCAGATCTCGGACGAGCGCAGCAGCGCCTTCGTTGGAATGCAGCCCCAGTTGAGGCAGATGCCGCCGAGGCGATCACGCTCGACGATGGCCGTCTTCATTCCGAGTTGCGCCGCGCGGATGGCGCAGACATAGCCCGCCGGGCCGCTGCCGATCACGATGACGTCGAACTGTTCAGCCATGATTCCTCACATGCGCAGGATGCTGGCCAGAATGATGAGGCCCAGCGCCGGTATCAGAAAGAACGCGAAATAGATGAAGCCGACACTGACGAACTTCGTCGACGTCCAGAACCAGTTCTGCCCATAGAAGCGCTTCATCCCGAACAGCAGATAGGCAGCCAGCCACAAAAAGAGCCCGCCCGCTACGATTTCCGTCGGCAATATTTGCGCGAGACCTGCTGCAACCAGCAGAACCACGAATCCGAAGGTATGGAAGTTCAGCGAGAATACGAGGTGGTCGACGAAATAATACCTCCGCCGCTGCCGCCAGTAGAAGGCCGCGAGAAGCAGCGCGAACAGCGGCAGCAGAATGATCAATGCGCGCGGAATCCATTCGGTCAGGGGGCCGTTGATCGATGCCGGATCCGCCGCCAGCGCGCGGAACATCCTCATCACGCGGCCGTTCACCCAGTGGGCAAAGCCGGACTTCGCTTCTTTGTCGCCCTTGTCGAGTTCCTTCATCGCCTCCGCGAGCGCCGTGTTGTCCCTCTCGTTGTTGAGCGCGCCGATGCGTGTGAAAAAATGCGGCTGCGTGGTGATGAGCATGTTCTGCTCACCATTGGCTTTCATGGTGGTCAGGAGGCGGTGCCCGGATCCGGCCACATAGACATTTCCCTTGGTGTCCGCCGTGAAACCCTCCATGCGCGAGCGCACGCCATTCGTCACGACGTAGACATTGTGATCCTTGTCGGCGACGAACTGCTTTGTTGTATGGGACAGCGTCAGCTGCATGATGGCGATGCCGAAGACCGACAGCGCCAGGAAGAAGATCAGGGACACGAAAAGATAGAGCCGCACGGCGGGCACGTAACGCTGGGTGCGGCCGTCGCGAAAGGCCGCCGACAGCTCGCCCGGCTGGAATAGGAGCGCGCGGGCGGTTCGCAGGATACGGCTGTCGAAGCTCGCGACATCCTTGACGAAATCGTGCAGCAGCGTGAACACCGAGCGCCGATGCGTCTCGACGGGCTGACCGCAGACGCCGCAATAGGCGCCCATCATCGGCGAGCCGCAATTCGTGCAGGAACCGACCTTGCCGCCGCGCTCGAGCAGCGCCGCCACCGCCATTTCCACCGCAACGGCGCCGGCCGTTTCGCCGACTGCATCCAGACCGTCGATCATGCGTCCCCGCTTCTATCCGCCATAGAGCACAGCCATGACGAGAATGGTGATGACGGCAGGGAAGATGAAAGACGTGACGTAGAAGAATTCGATGATCATGAACTTTGTCGATGTCCAGAACCAGTTCTGCGCGTAGAAACGCTTCATCGCCAGAAGCAGGTAAAGGCTCAGCACGACGGCCGTGATCGTAGCCACGGCGTAACCCGACATAAATTGGGCGAGCCCTGCTGCGATCAACAGAAACGCGAACGCGAAGGTGTGGAAGCTCAGCGAGAAAACGAGATGGTCCACGAAATAAAACTTCTTGCGCTGCCGCCAATAGAAAACGGCCACCAGCAGCGCGAACGCCGGCAGCAGGAAGAACAGCGCCCGCGGTATCCAGGCGGTCAGCGCACCGTTGAGCGCAGCGGGATCCTTCGCCAAGCTCTCCATCGTTCGGCGGACGGTCGTCTTGAACCATATCGCTTTGGGATCCCTGGCTGTGCCGGATTCGTGGTCGATCTTGGACTCGATATCCCTTACAGCCGCATCGGGAACATTACTGTGATAGGCGCCCTCGCGCGCGAAGAAGATCATGTTGTTCGCGCTCATCGAATAGTGCGGCTTCGTGAGGTCAAGCCACCTGGGCGCCTTCGCCTTGTCGTCGGGATCATTGTCGCCCGGCGTGACCAGATAGTGCTGGCCGTTGATGACGACGACCTTTTCGAGGTGCGCTTCCGGCACGAACTGCACGATGGCGATATGCGTGAAGCCGAGGATCACAAAAAAAGCCAGCGACACGAACAGATAGAGCCGCACGGCCGGAACGTAAGGTTGGGTCCGCCCTTCACGGAAGGCCAACGGCAATTCACCGGGGTTAAAGAGAAGCGCGCGTGCCGTGCGCAGGATGCGGCTGTCGAAGCTCGCCACGTCCTTCACGAAGTCGTGGAGCAGATGGAGGACCGAACGGCGGTGCGTCTCGATGGGCTGGCCGCAGGCCGCGCAATAGGGGCCGATCAGCGGCGCCGCGCAATTGGTACAGGGATGCACCTTGCCGCCGCGCTCGACGATCGCCGCCACGGCCATTTCGACCGCTGCGGCGCCCGCCGTTTCCGATATTGCGTCGAGCCCATCCATGCAGGGGACTTTACAACAACATCGCGGCCGGGTCTTCGACGAAGAGCTTGAATGCCTGCAGGAAGCGCGCGCCGGTCGCGCCGTCGATCACGCGATGGTCGCAGGAGAGCGTCACCGTCATGACGTTGGCGACCTCGATCTTGCCGTTCCTGACGACCGCCCGCTCCTCGCCCGCACCCACCGCGAGGATGGCCGCGTGCGGCGGATTGATGACGGCCGTGAATTCCTTGATCCCGAACATGCCGAGATTGGAGATCGCGAAGCCGCCGCCTTCATATTCCTGGGGCTTGAGCTTCTTGTTGCGCGCCCGCTCGGCCAGCGACTTCACTTCGTTCGAGATTGTGACGAGGCCTTTGGTCTCCGCCTGGAAGACGATGGGCGTGATGAGGCCGAAATCGAGCGCCACGGCGACGCCGACATCGGCATGCTTGTGGCGGAGAATGGCGGTATCGGTCCAGCTCGCGTTCACTTCCGGCACGCGCATGAGCGCCATGGCGCAGGCCTTCACGACGAAGTCGTTGACCGAAAGCTTGTAGGCGCCCTCGCCCTTCGGCGCCGCTGCGTTCAGCCGCGCGCGGGCTTCCAGCAACTGGCCGATGTTGCAATCGATCGTCAGATAGAAATGCGGGATGAGCGCCTTCGAGGTGGTGAGCCGCTTGGCGATCGATTTGCGCATCGAATCGTGCGGGATCTCGGTGTAGTCGTCCGGCTTGTAGAAGAGCCGCGCGTCCGGCAGGGGCGCGATGCCGCTCACCGTTGCCGCTTGGCCGGGCGCCTGCGCTGCGGGCTTCGGCGCCGCCGGCGCCTTCACGCCCGATTTCTTCGCGTCTTCAACGTCCGCTTTGACGATGCGTCCGCGCGGACCCGAGCCATGCATCGCGGCGATATCGATGCCGGCCTGCGCGGCCAGCCGCTTCGCCAGCGGTGAGGCGAACACGCGTTGCTCTGCCGACGGGCGTTGCTGCGGGGGAGGCTTCGGGGCTTCGCTTTTAGCTTCAGCGGGTTTCGGCGCGGCGGGCTTGGGCACTTCGGCTTTCGCGGCAGGCTTCGCTTCGGCCTTCACCGCTTCCTTGATCGACTGCATGGTAGCCGGAATGTCGGAACCGTTGCCGGGCTTCTCGCCTTCGCCGAGCAGCACGGCGATCGGCTGGTTGACCTTCACGCCTTCCGTGCCTTCCGGCACCAAAATCTTGCCGATCTTGCCTTCGTCGACGGCTTCGAACTCCATCGTCGCCTTGTCGGTCTCGATCTCGGCCAGGATGTCGCCCGAATGGACCTCGTCGCCTTCCTTGACGAGCCATTTGGCGAGCTTGCCCTCTTCCATCGTGGGCGACAGCGCAGGCATGAGGATTTGCGTTGCCATGCAGTTCACGTCCCCGCCGGAAGAGGAGGCAGCTCGTCGATATGCTGCTCCCAATGCCTGCCGTCGAAATCGGTGGTCAGCACGGAGGTGAACTCCTCGGCATTGAGGCAGCGGAAATTGACGCTGAAACCGTCCGGATGCGAACGCGGCACGTAGAACGACTTCACGCCGCAGACCGAGCAGAAATAGTGCTTGGCGGCCCCGGTCTCGAACGTGTAGTTCGTCAGCTTGCGCTTGCCTGTGAGCAGCTTAAAGCGGTCCTTCGGCACGATGAGATGCTGATAGCCCGTCATGGAACAGATCGAGCAATTGCAGGCGACGAGCTCGACCTCGCTGGGCGCCAGCACTTCATAGGTGACCGCACCGCAATGGCAGCCGCCCTTGTGCCAGGTCATTTTCGGTTTCTTGGCCGCCATGTGATCAATCCCGATAGAGAACCGCTTTCGCCGCCGCGACGATGTCGTCGGGGTGCGGCAGCGCGAGCTTCTCGAGATTGGCGGCGTAAGGCATCGGCACATCCTTGCCGGTGATCTTGGTCGGCGGCGCGTCGAGATAGTCGAACGCCTGTTCCACGACCTGCGAACATATCTCGGAACCGATCGAGCAGATGGGCCACCCCTGCTCCACCGTCACGAGCCGGTTCGTCTTCTTGACGGATTCGATGACGGTCGGGATGTCGAGCGGGCGCAGCGTGCGCAGATCGATGAGCTCCGCCTCGATGCCTGCGGCTGCGAGCTTCTCCGCCGCCTCCATGATGAAACCGACGCAGATCGAATGCGCGACCAGCGTCACGTCCTTGCCCGGACGGATGACGCGCGCCTTGCCGATGGGCACAAGATGATCTTCGAGCTTGGCCACCGGGAAGGAACGGCCATAGACGATCTCGTTCTCGAGGAAGATCACCGGATTGGGATCGCGGATCGCCGATTTGAGGAGGCCCTTCGCGTCGTCCGCGAAATAGGGTGCGACGACTTTCACGCCCGGGATATGCGCGTACCAGGAGGAGTAATCCTGGCTGTGCTGGGCGGCGACGCGGGCTGCGGGACCGTTCGGCCCGCGGAAGACGATCGGGCAATGCATCTGCCCGCCGGACATGTAACGCGTCTTGGCGGCGGAATTGATGATCTGGTCCATCGCCTGCATGGCGAAGTTGAAGGTCATGAATTCGACGATGGGCCGCAAACCGCCGAATGCGGCGCCGACGCCGAGCCCCGTGAACCCGTGTTCCGTGATCGGCGTGTCGATGACGCGTTCCGGCCCGAACTCTTCGAGCAGGCCCTGGCTCACCTTGTATGCGCCCTGGTACTGCGCGACTTCCTCGCCCATGAGGAACACCGCCGGATCGCGGCGCATCTCTTCGGCCATGGCGTCGCGCAAAGCTTCGCGCACGGTCATCGTGACGAATTCCGTGCCGGCGGGGACTTCCGGCTCGGGCAACGCCGCCGGCGCTTCCTGAGGCGTGGGGGATTCCTTCGCGGGAGCCTTGGCGGCCGGCGCGGGCTTCGCCTCCACGGCGGGCGCGGCTTCCGTTTTCTTTTCGTTGCCGGGCGCAGGCTTCGCGGGCGCTTCGCCGTCGGTGACGAGTTCGGCGATCGGCTGATTGACCTTCACGCCTTCCGTGCCTTCCGGCACCAGAATCTTCCCGATCTTGCCTTCGTCGACGGCTTCGAACTCCATCGTCGCCTTGTCGGTCTCGATCTCGGCCAGGATGTCGCCCGAATGGACCTCGTCGCCTTCCTTGACGAGCCATTTGGCGAGCTTGCCCTCTTCCATCGTGGGCGACAGCGCAGGCATCAGAATCTGTGTCATGCGGACCTAGGCGAGAACGTCGGTGTAGAGCTCGGACGGATCGGGCTCGGGACTTTCGGTGGCGAATTCGGCGGCGGTGTTGACGACCTGGCGCGTCTCCTTGTCGATCGCCTTCAAATCATCGTCCGTCGCGAGGCCCTGCGCGACCAGGCGCTGGCCCAGATGCTCGATGGGGTCGCGCTTTTCGCGCACCATCTGCACTTCCTCGCGCGTGCGGTATTTCGCGGGATCCGACATGGAATGGCCGCGATAGCGATAGGTCTTCATCTCGAGGATGATCGGGCCCTTGCCGGCGCGGCACCATTCGACGGCCTTCAGCCCGGCCGCATGGACCGCTACGACGTCCATGCCGTCGACTTCTTCGCCCGGGATGTTGAACGACGCGCCGCGCTTCCACAGATGCTGCTCGGCGCTGGCGCGCTCGACGCTGGTGCCCATCGCGTACTGGTTGTTCTCGATCACGTAGACGACGGGCAGCTTCCAGAGCTCGGCCATGTTGAAGGATTCATAGACCTGGCCCTGGTTGGCCGCCCCGTCGCCGAAATAGGTGAGCGTGACGGTGTTGTCCTTGCGGTAGCGGCCGGCGAAGGCGAGACCCGTGCCGATCGGCACCTGGGCGCCGACGATGCCGTGGCCGCCATAGAAATTCTTCTCGCGGCTGAACATGTGCATCGAGCCGCCCTTGCCCTTGGAATAGCCCGCCTCGCGGCCCATCAGCTCCGCCATGACGCCTTTCGGGTCCATGCCGCAGGCCAGCATATGGCCGTGGTCGCGATAGGCGGTGATGACCTTGTCGCCCTGCTGCAGAGCCGCCTGCATGCCCACCACCACGGCTTCCTGGCCGATATAGAGGTGGCAGAAGCCGCCGATCAGGCCCATGCCGTAGAGCTGGCCGGCCTTCTCCTCGAAGCGGCGGATCAAAAGCATGTCGGCGTAAAATTTCTTGAGCAGGTCGGGACCCGCCGATGGGGCGGCGTCTGCCCGGGCTCTTGCGGCCTCGGCCATGTGCTTATCTTCCTCCAGGCCAGGGCGCGGTTGTGGCAAGGGTCCGCGATTTTGGCAAGCCGTCGGGTCAAGCCCGACGGCAAGCTGGCCTGCCCGACAAATAGTCAGTGGATGGCCGGCGCCTAGTGCTTCTGGCGGGGAACGGCGACCTGGCCGGGGACGCTCCCCAGAAGTTGCTGGCGGGCGAGTTCTTCCACCAGGTCGGGATCGACCGAGCCGGGCTTCAGGAGCGCGATGCGATGCTCGAGGCGCCTGCGTTCGTCGCTGATGTTGGTAAGTTCCTGCTGCGCGACCGACAGGCGCGCGCTCGCGTCGGTGAGCGCGAGAAGACCGCGCGTGCCGCAAATCGTGTAGTAGCCGAAATAGGCGATCGCCGACGCGCAGATCGCCGGAACGACGAGGGCGCTGAAAAACCGCGTGGCGCTGTAGCTGATTCGCATGGCGACCAACGAATCACAGAGCGATTCGCAGGGTCAAGCGGAAAAGGCGTCAATCGGAGAATTTGTGTCAGTCAGCTCTTCAGAACATTGCGTCCGGCATAAACCGCCTGATCGCCAAGCCGTTCTTCGATTCTCAGCAGCTGATTGTATTTCGACGTCCGGTCGGAACGCGCCAGCGCGCCGGTCTTGATCTGTCCGCAATTGGCGGCGACGGCGAGGTCGGCGATGGTGGTGTCCTCGGTCTCGCCCGAACGATGGGACATCACGGCGCGATAATGCGCACGATGCGCCATATCCACGGCGTCAAGAGTCTCGCTCAACGTGCCGATCTGGTTGACCTTTATGAGGATCGCGTTGGCGACGTGCTTGGCGATGCCTTCCTTCAGACGCGCCGTGTTGGTGACGAAAATGTCGTCGCCCACGAGCTGCACCTTGGCGCCGAGCGCCTTGGTGATCATCGCCCAGCCGTCCCAGTCGTCTTCGGCCATGCCGTCCTCGATGGAGATGATCGGATAGCGCCCGCAGAGCTCTTCGTAATAGCGAACCATCTCGGCCGGCCCGAGCGTACGGCCTTCGCCTTCAAGGACATAACGGCCGTCCTTGAAGAATTCGGTGGAAGCGGGATCGAGCGCCAGCATGACGTCGTGGCCGGGCTTGTAGCCGGCCTTCTCGATCGACTTGACGATGAAGGTGAGCGCTTCATCCGCACTCTTGAGATCGGGCGCGAAGCCGCCCTCGTCGCCGACATTGGTGTTGTGGCCGGCATCGTGCAGCGCCTTCTTGAGCGCGTGATACACCTCCGCGCCCATGCGCAGCCCCTCGCGGAAACTGTCGGCGCCGACCGGCATGATCATGAATTCCTGGAAGTCGATCGGATTGTCCGCGTGCACGCCGCCATTGATGATGTTCATCTGTGGCACGGGAAGCGTCCGGGCGGCGGTTCCGCCGACATAGCGGTAGAGCGGCAGGTTGGCGGCCTCGGCGGCAGCCTTGGCGACGGCCAGCGAAGCTCCCAGCGTCGCATTGGCGCCCAGCCGCGACTTATTGGGCGTTCCGTCCAGCGCGCACATCAGCCGGTCGATACGGATCTGCTCCTCGGCATCGAGGCCGCACAGGACGTCGAAAATCTCGGTGTTGACGGCGTCCACGGCGTTCATGACGCCCTTGCCGCCATAGCGCGGCCCGCCGTCCCGCAGCTCGACCGCCTCGTGCGCACCCGTCGAGGCGCCGGACGGGGCGGCCGCCCGGCCGAAGGAGCCGTCTTCCAGCGTCACGTCCACTTCGACGGTGGGGTTGCCTCTGGAGTCGAGGATTTCGCGGGCGGTGATGTCGACGATGGCCGTCATGGGGCTCTCCTGAACGCGTGCCCGCTTCTAGGGGAATGGCTGCTACGCGGCAAGGAACCTCACGGTCGCGCGGTCGAATCTTATAGGGTCACGCGCGAAACGGGCATCCGCCCGGACTGGGGAGGAATGAGAATGGAACTGGCTTCACACGCGGTGCTTCTGACCGCAATCGTCACCATTGTTGCGATCCTGCTGTATTTCTACATGGGCATACGCGTCGGCCAGGCGCGTACGAAATACAACTGCCCCGCGCCGACGATGGTCGGCGATCCCGCTTTTGAGCGCGCGCAGCGCATCCAGCTGAACACGCTTGAGGCTCTGCCGATCTTCCTGCCGCTGCTGTGGCTGGCAACGCTTTATTTCACGATGTTCGGCTGGCTGCCTGCGGCTTTCGGTGTCGTCTGGATCGTCGGCCGCTTCATCTACATGACGGGCTACAGCGCCGCCGCGGACAAGCGTTCGACAGGCTTTCTGATCCAGCTGGTCGCGCAGCTTGCCCTGCTGATCATGGCCGTCTGGGGCATCGTGGTGGCCTGGGGCGCCAGCTAGCGTTATAGGGAGGCCCTTCCCGATCGAATATCCGGGAAGGGCCGGCCCCCCCGGCGCGTAATTCTGGAGAGCCGCGCGGATGATGAAACACATCGATCTCGCCTTGCCCAAAGGCGGCAAGCTCACCATCGGCAACGATCTGCCGCTGGTGCTGTTCGTCGGTCCCAATACGCTCGAGTCGCGCGCGCACGCGCTCGAGATGAGCGCGGCGATCAAGGAACTTGCCGACAAGCTCAAGATCGGCGCCGTCTACAAGACGTCGTTCGACAAGGCCAACCGCTCTTCCGTCACATCCGCGCGCGGCGTCGGCATGAAAGACGCGCTGCCGATCTTTGCGGAGGTTCGCGAGAAGACGGGCCTGCCGGTCATCACCGACATCCATGAAAAGGAGCAATGCGCGCCGGTGGCGGAGGTCGTCGACATCCTGCAGATCCCAGCCTTCCTCTGCCGCCAGACCGACCTGCTTGTTGCCGCGGGAAAAACGGGACGTCCGATCAACGTCAAGAAGGGCCAGTTCCTGGCGCCCGAGGACATGGGCAATATCGTCACCAAGATCGCGTCCACCGGCAACGACAAGGTCATGCTCTGCGACCGCGGCACGAGCTTCGGCTATCACACGCTCATCACCGACATGCGCGGCTTTCCCATCATGGCCGAGACGGGGTGTCCCGTCGTCTATGACGTGACGCATTCGGTGCAGCAGCCCGGCGGCCAAGGCGATCGCGCCGGCGGCCAGAGGCAATACGTGCCCGCGCTTGCGCGCGCGGCGGTCGCCGTCGGCATCGCAGCGCTCTTCATCGAAACCCATCCCGATCCCGACCACGCCCCCTGCGACGGTCCCAGCATGACGCCGTTCAAGCAGCTTCCGGCGCTGATCGAGACGCTGATCGAATTCGACAGGCTTGCGAAGAAGGAACACGCGGGCTGACTCGTTATTGAAACGATGACGTCGGAGCGCGGGCTTCCGGCCAGTTTTGGCAGCGTGATCCACGACAGCGGGGGGAACGGCGATGAATTGGCGGTGGGCCGGGGTTGTGGGTGTCTTACTGGGCCTCTTGAGCGTTCCCGCTGCTTTGTCAGCACCGAACGGGACTGCGCAACACTTCGCACAGGACTTTTATGACTGGTACGGAAAGGTCGCCCTAAGCGATGCGAAGGATCCGGCTTGGGTCGTTGCACTGAAATTGCGGAAGACAGACTTCGATCCGGAACTCACCCGGTTGCTGAAAGAAGATGCCGATGCCCAGGCTCATTGCGGCGAGCTCGTCGGCCTCGATTTCGATCCCATTCTCAATTCCCAGGACCCGGCGGACCATTACGTCGCGGGCAAGCTCGTTCGAAAACGCCGTCGCTATCTGATCGAGGTACTCGCCGTACGGAATGGCACAAAAAGTACAACTCCGGACGTAACGGCCGAATTTTCTGGCGATGGCCGCCACTTCGTATTCATCAACTTCCATTATCCCGACGGAGGCGATCTGCTCAGCATATTGCGAAGTCCCCGGCCAGAGTGTTCCGTGCCAAAGTGAGCATGGCGCCGCGCGGGGCTTCTAGCCCACATCGGGGTGCGCCCACCGCCTCCGGTTAAGTCTCCATATACCGCTCTCTGATAGCTTTGACGGAAGCCGAACAACCAAGCGTTAACCATCGCCGGGGGGTTCGACGATCTTACGGGGCGTAGCGCGGCTCTCAGCCGCCATCGTGGATGTCGTCTGCGAAAGCAAAACGCGTCGTTATCGGGTGAGTTTGGCAAGGGGGCTATCGTGCGTTTCACAAAGCTCAGCGCATTGGCGCTCGTTGCAGTATCGCTGATTTCACTGGATACGCTTGCCTCTCCCGTGAACAGGAAGTTTCATCCTGTGGTCAATGATGACCCTCAGAATGCGCATCTGAACGTTCAGACGCCCGGGGCTGACATCAACCAAACGGTCGTCATCAAGGAAGAACCGGGACCTGACGGTCAGGTCATTCCTGTTGGCGATACCAAGGTTGCGTCTTGCGTCGTCAAAGACGCCAACGGCGATATCGATTTGTCTGCCGCAGGCTCTTGCGCGCCCTCTGCAGCGTCTGCCCCGGCTGCGGAACGCGCGTCCGTTGCCGCGTCGGCGATCGGCCAGGCGCCATCCCCGCGGACGGTTTCGCGGACCCCGAGCCTCACGTCCGCGTCTATCGCGCGAGCCGGAAATGTGAACGCGTCGAAATCCGCGCCGAACCGCTCGAGCCAGGCGGTCGAAGCCGTTCGCGTCGCTGCGCCTTTGCCGACGCACCGCACGGAAAGCGCGCGGACCGGCGTCTCAAGTCTTCCGGGAAAACAGCTGGCGTCCACCGTTCGGGTCCACGCCGCCCCCGGCGAGTTTGCACGGATGCAGTGGCTCGTCATCGGCGCGGCGGCCGCAATGTTGCTGCTCGCCGTTGGGCTTGGGATCCTGTCTCGCATGGGCCTGGGCAATCTTCTGCTCATAGGCCGCCGCGTCGAGGACGAAGAGCATGCGGCGCGAGACGGGCTGAGCGCGGTCTCTACCGCTGTTCACGACCCGCTCCCGTCGCCGTAGCGCCCTTGACGGCAATCGCGTCGCGCTTCATCGGCAGCCGTTACGTGCTGACGGGCGCGGCGATGGCGTCGATCTGCGCATCCAGACTGGACAGGACCTTCGCCAGTTCTTCGGGGCCGATTGACGACCAGCGCATGGTGCGCAGGGAGAGACTGCGGCCCGGCTGAAAAGCCAGAAGGCCGAAGATCAGCAGCAGCGCACGAATGCGGGCATCCGGATCGTCGTCGGGGCGGTCCCAGATGCGGGCGATCAGTCGCGCGATGAGTTCGACGCCGGGCCGCCACAGATTTTCGTACAGGATTTCAAAAGCAGGGCCTGGATCGCGCAATTCCCTGTGCACGAACGGAGTCCAAAGCTGGGCCTCCTTGGACCCGACAAGAAATCCGCCGAGCGCTTCTATGACGGCTTTCAACTGCGCGCGTGCCGCCTCGCCGACGCAACGCGTCTTCAACGGCGCGGCGGCGCGTGTCCCCGCCATCGCCATGTGGCCACGATAGCGTTCCACGATGGTTTCAGCGCAAGCGCGGTAGAGACCCTCTTTGTCGCCGAAATAATATTGAAGCGTCGGCAGGCTGACGTCGGCCGCTTCTGAAATCCGGCGTGTTGTGACGGCCTTGAACGAGGCCGCGCCGAACGCCTTCAAAGCCGCATCGAGAATCCGCTGCCGGGTTTCCTCGCCCTTGCGGTAGCCCGCGCTTACAGCCGCCGGAACTTTTGCCTTTTTGCGCAGCGCCGAAGTTTTTCGCGACAATTGCCTCGCCCCATCGAAAGCCGCCGCAAACGCTGCGGCCGATCTGCTCTTGCCAGAAACTCTATCACTTGATAGATATTCAGCAAGCCTATCGCCTGATAGGTTTTTGTTGATGCCCGTCAGGGAGCTCGAATAGCCATGAACATCGCGGACCTGAGCCGAAAGATCGCGGACCAAGCCACACTTCTGCCGGCCATGTACGGTCGCGTGGACTTTTCGGCCACGCCGGAGCGTTTCACGGTTGAGCCCGATGCCCAGACGGTGCTGGAAGGAGAATCGGCCAAGCGGCGCCCGGAGCTTCTCGCCCATGAGGAGCGGGTGGCTCGCATCAAGACCTACACTATGCTCGGCGATATCGCCGCCGACTCCTACGCGGCTCTGATGCCCGAGTTCGGATTCCGGGGATTGGTCACGATGCTGGAAGCGGCCTGCGATCACGGACTCGAGACCATTCCGTCCGCGCCTCCAGAATTGGCCCGGTTCATCCAGGAAATGGAGCGGCTACCCGCTTGGCTCGATATGGGCCTCATCGAACAAGGCGCGCGGATCGAGCGTAACGCTTACGCCCACAGAGCGCCTTTCGTCGTGCGCGGCGGGTTCATCGCAACCTTCATGAACAAGTATTCCGCGTTGCCGATGGCTCTCACCGGCTCGCTCTCGAACCAGACGGCGGCGCGCCGGGTGAAAGAGACCGCAACGTTCTTCACAACCACAGTCATGCCGGGAGCGCTTCGTCGGCACGGCGCCGCTTTCAAAGCCGCCGCCATGGTTCGCCTCATGCATGCGATGGTGCGCTTCAACGTTTTGCGGCGCGGCAATCAGTGGGACGTGAAGACTTACGGCATTCCGATTCCCCAGGTCGACCAGATGCCGGCCGGCATGATTTCGATCTTCCTGCTCTCGCAAAGGCTGCTTCGTCAGGGCCGCACAGAATTCACACCGGCGGAACGCGCGCGGGTCGAGTTGGCCCGTTACCGATGCTTCCTGCTGGGCCTCCCGGAAGATCTTCTGGCAGATACGCCGCAGGCCATCGTCGACATCCTGTTGACGCGCCACGCCACGCTGCGAAAAGGATTCGATCACAATTGCAGCGCGCTCGTTGCTGCGACCATGGCTGCCGACCTCAAACCGGACGGTTCTGTGCCGAGCCGCCTCCACGCGTGGCTGGAGCGCGGATTCGCCAAGCTGTATTTCGTTTCGAACTTCATGCGGGGCGACAAACAGGCGGCCGCCAGGGTCGGCGTCCGACTTGGCATTGCCGATTATATCGGCGCCGTCGCAGCGGGCATCCTGATCACCGCAAGGATGACGGCCTATACGATCGCCGCGCACATCCCGGTGGTCTGCGCGGCAGCGGATCGCTCGCTGGTCCGGAAGTTGAGCAAACAACTGGCGCGGTACGGGCACGCCGAGTTCACGACGAATGCGGAGGCCTATCGCCCCGTGCACACCTGAACGAGCCTTTGTTGGCACTGTCGCCGTAGAAAAGAGGGGAGATGGAAATGCCCGAATCTGCATTGGCGGACGTCCGCGTGATCGATTGCACGCACGTCATCGCGGGCGCCTATTGCTCCATGCTTCTGGCCGATCTCGGCGCGGACGTCATCAAGATCGAACCGATCGGCGGCGAAGGCGGCCGCATTCATTCAGACCGTCCCTTCAGGCCGTTCGATCTGGCCAACCGGAACAAGCGCGCCGTAGCCGTCGATATTCAGCGTCCTGAGGGCGTGGAGATCATCCGCCGCCTGGCGCAAACGGCCGACGTGTTCGTCGAGAATTTCCGGCCCGGCGTATACGACAAGCTCGGCCTCGGTTACGACGATCTGAAGATCGAGAATCCCGGCCTGATCTACTGTTCGATTTCCGGGTTCGGACACAGCGGACCGTATCGCGAGCGCGGAGGCTTCGACCTCGTGGCCCAGGCCATGAGCGGCATCGCGAGCTTCACGGGAGAAATCGGCAGCACGCGCCCCATCGCGGCGGGCGTTCCGCTGTCGGATATTTCGGCGGGATGTTTCGGCGCGCTGGGCATTTTGGCGGCGCTCAGTCATCGCCACGCAACCGGCGCGGGCCAGAAGGTTGAATCCACGCTTTTCGAATCCGCGCTCGGATATGCGGTTTGGGAGACGGGCCTCTATCTCGCCACCGGTGAAGTGGCCAAGCCCAGAGGATCGCGCCACCGGCTTGCCGCGCCGTACGAAGCGCTGAAGACGGCGGACGGCTATGTGGCAGTCGGTGTCACGAGCCAGCGTTTGTGGTCGAGGTTCTGCAAAGCGCTCGATGCGGACGGTCTCGAGACCGAGCCGCAATTCGCCACACCCGCCGACCGCATCGCCAACCGTGATTTGCTGCAGGAACGTCTCGAAGCCCTGCTCGCGGCGCAGTCGACTGCGCAGTGGATGGAGAAGCTGTTGGCACAAGGCGTGCCCTGCGGTCCGGTGAATACGATCGCGCAAGCCGTGAACGATCCTCAGATCGCGGCACGCGGCCTGCTGGTCGAAGTCGACGGCCGACGGTTCACGCGCGCCCCGATCACACTGTCCGGGACACCCGTGACCGTGAAGACCGGCGCAGCCGCCGTCGGCCAGCACACCCGCGAAGTGCTGCATGCGTGCGGATATCGCGACCAGGACATCGATGATCTGGCCGCTTCCGGCGTCGTCGGGCTCGCTGCGTCGTAGCCGGACCGGCGGTAGCTTTTGTCACAGCCCTCCCCTAGCCTGTCGTTCGTGCGGGGATTGGGGGGCGACGGTGATCTCCTTTCGCGTTGGATTTGCGACCGCTTTTCTGGCGGCCGTCCTCGGCGGCTGCTCCGTCGACATCGAGAACCAGCCCATCAACCAACCCTGGACCGGCGCCACGCCGACTGCGCCTGCCGCGCCGTTGCCCCAGCATCAGGATATCGTCTTGGGCCTTGCCTTCTCCGGCGGCGGCACGCGCGCGGCGGCCTTTTCCTTCGGCGTTCTGAAAGCCCTGGCCAAAACGCCGGAGCCCGGCGGCACGACGCCGTTGCTTCACGATGTCGATTTCATCTCGGGCGTCTCGGGCGGATCGATCACCGCGGCCTATTTCGGCTATCGCGGCGAAGCCGCACTCGACGATTTCCGTCAGCGCTTCCTTATCCAGGACATGGAATCCGCGTTGCGCACGAGCCTCTTCGATCCGACCAACTGGCTCCGACTGATCGAGGGCGGCGGCGTCAACGACCGCCGCGGCGCGCAGGCCTGGCTCGATGCCAATCTCTTCGGCGGCAGCACGTTTGCAACTCTGGAACGGCCCGACCGGCCGATCGTCTGGATCAATGCCTCCGACATCTACAACAACACCCCGTTCGTGTTCGACCACCAGGCGTTCGACGCACTCTGCAGCGATCTGACGAAGCTTCCCATCTCGGAGGCCGTGGCCGCGTCGGCGGCAGTGCCGTTCGCCTTCGCGCCGATCGTCATCAAGAGTTATGCGGGTGCATGCCGATACGAACCCCCGGAGTGGGCGACGAAAGCGCTGAAGCAGCCTCCCGACTCGGGCGGCCTTCAGGATTACGCGCAGGCGCTCGCCAACTACCAGAATCCCAAAGTGCAGGACTATGTGAAGCTGCTCGACGGCGGGCTGGTCGACAATTACGGGCTGACCTCGGTCACGCTGCGCCGCGAAGAAGAGGCGGATCTGCCCTATGCGCCGCTCACGCCGGAACAGGCCGTGACTGTGCGCAAACTGCTCTTTGTCGTCGTCGATGCCGGCCAGTCGAACGACAATTCCTGGGTGCTGACGCCGCACGGTCCCGCGGGCGTCGATCTCGCGATGGCGGCGGTCAATACGCCCCTGAACTCCTCCAAGCGCGCCAGCCTCGATCTTTTCAATCGCGAGTTCGCGAACTGGCAGCGCAAGCTCGTGCACTATCGCTGCAAGGAATTGAGCGAGGCCGATATCGTGCGCCTGCGCGGCAGCCTCGCAGGCTGGAAATGCGACGACGTGCATTTCACCGTGGCCATGGTTTCGTTCGATCTGCTCGACCCGCCCGATCGCGACCGGCTTTCGCAGCTGCCGACCAGCCTGGCGTTGCCGGCATCGGATGTGGATGCGCTGATCGCCGGCGGCGGCGAAGCGCTCGCGCGCGCGGCAGGGTTCAAGGCGTTCTATGCGACGCCGGCGCCGAGGATTGCGTCGCTAGGTTCCGGACTCATAACAAGTAATAGATGTCGGCCGTGACGTGGACGACTGCGAGCAAGTTGTCTGCGCTTTGGTCATATGGGATTGCGATCCCGCGAAAGTCCTTCAGCCTTCCGAACATGCGCTCGATGGCGTTTCGGTCGCGGTAGATTTTCCAGGTAACAACTATGGATGCGCACCATAGCGTGCGTCCTGCGCAAGCATCTGCAGGTAACGATCGATGAGTTCAGGCCCATGAACCGCCGACCAATGGCCAGAGATGATCGTGCGAATGGGAAGGTGGAGCGCCTTCAGCTTATGGAGGGTGTTCGGATATTCCTTCACATCGGCCTTTGCCATGTTGCCGAGATGCTCCTTCAAGATGGATCCTGCGTCGAGTACTCCCTCTCTCGGAAACCAGACAAAGATATCGGCGGCCGTATGCGAGGGACCAAGGTAAATCCCTTGGACATCGCCATGCTGCAACACAAAACTATCTCTGTGGACCTCGGATGGAAGTGTGAGCGGAAGATCAGGATAGGCGGGGAGGTTCTTGCGAATGCCGGCAACTGTTGCCGTCCAATGCCGCTGCAGAAAATCGTAGGTTACCTGGATGGCGACGATTTTGGCGCCGATTCGCTTCCAATAAGCATTGCCCCCGACCATTCTGGGTCGGGAGAGGTATCAATGACCGTGTGAATGGGCCGATTTGTCAATTTTCGGATTTGCGCTGCCAGCAGGCTCGCGGTATCCGGCGTCCAAGTTGCGCCAACGACTGTCACGGACGTGGGCCCTATGTACACCAGCGAGTTCGTCGCCACATAGTGCTCGTCTTCGACGAGATATATTGGCCCCGTCAATCGAGTCATGCGCAGGGCCGGTGCGCTCGCCGCCGCGAACGACGGCACGATGCCAACCAGAGCGGCCAAAAGCGCCGCGAGTGTTTTCTTCATGTGATCGAAAGCTCCATCACAGGCCCCGTAATTTCAAAGTGGCATCCCTTCACCGCAGCCGCCTTTTGGGGGCGTTTCTTCCGGGGCGGGATCAAAGCGGCGACATCCGTTGCCCGTTCGTCATCACAAATCGTCACTGTCCCCTGAAGGTTCACCTTCACAGTTTGATCAAACGGTCGTAGACTTTCTATAGTTTCCCGAAATTCCCGATCGCGAACCGGAACGGCTTGCCGTGGTTGTCGCAAGCCAGGGCGCGCGGCCGTCCCGCGCCGGGTCATTCGTCGTCACTCCGGCGAGCGAGTTTTCACTCGACGATAATTCCGTATGCGGACGATTTTGCGCCCTGCTTCCCCCTGTTCTTTGCCTTGCGTTTTCGTTCCGATTCCGTTTGATGCCCGTCGCGCAAGGTTTAAATGCATGCGCCATGGCCCCGCGTTTTTGGCACGCCCTGTTGTTTGCCCTGATCGCAGGGGTAAGTTGCATTGGGACCGAACCGTATACGGCCGAAATCTGCGCCCGCTTCGTTGCTAGACGAGCCGGCTGCGCTTCACCGCCGCCGACACGAACGACGAGAACAGCGGATGCGGCGCGAAGGGGCGTGATTTGAGTTCCGGGTGGAACTGCACGCCGATGAACCAGGGATGGTCGGGGATTTCCATGATCTCCGGCAGGCGTTTGTCCGGCGACCAGCCTGAGACGACGAAACCGTGCTCGGCCAATTGGCGCGTATAGCCCACGTTCACTTCATAGCGGTGGCGGTGGCGCTCGCTGATCTCGGTCGAGCCGTAGATCTCGGCCACGCGGCTGCCCGGTTCGAGAACCGCAGGGTACGCGCCGAGCCGCATCGTGCCGCCCAGATCGCCGTCGGCGGCCCGCGTTTCGACTTCGTTGCCCTTGGTCCATTCCGTCATCAGGCCGATGACCGGATGGCGCGGCACGGAGATTTCCGTCGAGCCCGCCCCTTCGAGGCCCGCGAGGTCCCGCGCGGCTTCGATGACCGCCATGTGCAGGCCGTAGCAGATGCCGAAGAACGGAACCTGACGCTCGCGCGCGAACTTCACCGCTTCGATCTTGCCTTCGGTGCCGCGCTCGCCGAAGCCGCCGGGCACAAGAATGCCGCTGACGTTCTCGAGATAAACCGCCGCGTCGTCGCGCTCGAAGACCTCGCTGTCGATCCAGTCCATGTGCACGCGCACATTGTTGGCGAGGCCGCCATGGGCGAGCGCCTCCGACAGGGATTTGTAGGAGTCCTTCACCTGCATGTATTTGCCGACGACGGCGATGCGGACTTCGCTGTCGGGGTTCTTCACCCGGTCGACCACCCAACGCCATTGCGTGAGATCGGGTGCGGGCGCGTCGGTGATGCCGAACACTTTCAGCACCTGCGTATCGAAGCCTTCGGAGTGATAGCGCGCCGGCGCCTCGTAGATGGTGGGAAGATCGAGCGCGGGGATCACGCGTTCCGGGCTCACGTTACAGAAGAGACCGATCTTGCGGCGCTCTTCGTCCGGAATGGGATGGGTTGACCGGCACAAGAGAATATCGGGCTGGATACCGATCGAACGCAGCTCTTTCACCGAATGCTGCGTCGGCTTCGTCTTCAGTTCGCCCGCGGTTTCGATATAGGGCACGAGCGTCAGGTGCACGAAGGCGGCGCGTTCGCGGCCAAGCTCGTTGCCCAGCTGGCGGATGGCCTCGAAGAACGGCAGGCCTTCGATGTCGCCCACCGTGCCGCCGATTTCGACGAGGAGAAAATCCACGTCGTCCTGCCCCGTCATGACGAATTCTTTGATCGCGTCGGTGACGTGCGGGATCACCTGCACGGTGCGACCCAGATAGCCGCCGCGCCGCTCGCGCGAGATCACTTCCTGATAGATGCGCCCGGCGGTGACGTTGTCCGACTTCGACGACGAGACGGCCGTGAAGCGCTCGTAATGTCCGAGATCGAGATCGGTCTCCGCACCGTCGTCGGTGACGTAGACTTCGCCGTGCTGATAGGGGCTCATCGTCCCCGGATCGACGTTGAGATAGGGGTCGAGTTTCCGCAATCGCACGCGATAGCCGCGCGCCTGCAAAAGCGCGCCGAGTGCGGCCGACGCAAGACCTTTGCCTAACGAGGAAACCACGCCGCCAGTGATGAAGATCAACCGCGCCATGGAATTAGACCATATCGAGACTGCATGGGCTCACTCAAGCGCGAAACGCGCTTTTTGTTTTTGCGAGTTCCGCCGGCGCGCGAGAGCGCTGCGAAGCCTCTGAGGCGAAAGGATTATCAGTGCGGCGTCGGAACCGCGGGAACTTGTGGACCGCCGGGCTTCGGCGCCTGCTTGGGAAGCGGAAAGCTCAGCGAATTCTGCGTCGGCATGCCCGGCACCACGTTTGATTCGGGATGGGCGCGCAGCGCCAGCAGCGTCAGCAGCAGGCTTGTCACGAAGAATGCGATGGCGAGGATCGCTGTCGTCCGCGTCAACGTGTCCGCGGCGCCGCGTGGCGAGAACAGTCCGCCGAGCCCCGATCCGCCGCCGCCCATGCCGAGCGCGCCGCCTTCCGACTTCTGCAGAAGGACCACGCCGATGAGGGCGATCGAAACGAGGAGTTGCACGACGAGGAGGACGGCCTGCATGGGGATCCGGGGAACCTGTTTTCCGGGCGCTCCTTAGACCAAAGCGGGGCCGAGGGAAAGGTTGCGATGCCTCAGGCGGCCAGCCTGAAGCGGATGGCGACCTCGAGTTCCGCCCTGACGGCTTCGCCGCGGCGGACGGCCGGAAGATAGCGCCAGCTCCCCGCCTCGACCTGCGCCGCCGCGTCCAGCTGCGGATAGCCGCTCGACTTAACCACATGGACGTCGCCGACCTCGCCGTCCGGCAGCACGAGGAGACGAAGCACGACCGTGCCCTGCTGGCGGTTGAGGACGGCAACGCGCGGATAGACGTTCATCCTGTGCGGAAAGGCAGGATCGGGAACCGGGCGGGCGCGGTAGGAGACCTGCGCCGCCGTTTTCTGCTGGCCGACATGCAGCAGATGCAGCAGCGGCAGCGTCGTCGCGGCGAAGCGGAAAAAACCAAAGCTGCCGATGGTAACCAAAATGGCGATGTAGGCGGCGGCGAAGGCGATATGCCCGTCACGGCTCAGCCCGAAACCGTAGGCGCGCTGCCCCATCGATACCCCCACCCGTGCCGGAAGCATGGGATGGCGTTGTGTCTCGAGTCAACGGATGCGCGCCAAGGGGGAGCGCGGAACGGATTTTACGATGCGAGCTTGGGCGCGTTGCGCGCCTTGATGATCGTGACGGTGGCATCGACTTCCTCGAGATGCTCCTGCTCCGTCTTCTCCGGCGTGAAGGTGGCGCTCAGATTGAGCGACGCATGACCCAGCATGTGCATGGATGCGTTGCGGTCGATGCCCACTTCGAGCCCTTCGATCGCGGCCTGCACGGACTCGCACCATTCGATCGCCTTGTCGTATTGCGTATCGGTGCACCGGCGCGAAATGGCGCGGGCCTTGTCCCGGAGGCGCGCGATATCGTCGGCGTAATCCACGCCTGCCGGGTCCTTGTCCGACATCAGGCGCCAGAGAATGCAAAGCTGGAAGGCATCGCGCCGCAGCTTTTCCGTGGACAGCATGTCACGCGCTATCCTCAGTTCGCGATCGAGACGTTGGGTGGCTTCTTCCGACGTGAGGCGCTCAAGGGCCTTCATGCGAAGCGAGTTCGGCGGCTCGAAGATATTGACGTTGGACGGACGCGTGTCGCCGAGGCGCCGGCGATCCGGGCCGACATAATCGGTTGTGACCACGAACCCTTTGCGCCGCTCGATGTGGCTGGAGATGCGCGCCTGCAATGTCGTCGTCGAGAACGGCCGCAGCAGAAGATCGTCGGCGCCGGAGTTCAGCACGCGATTGACGATCGCGCTTGTCTGCTCCCAGGCCGTGACGATGGTCACGATGAAAGGGTTATAGGTCGAAACGCCCTGCCGCAGATTCTGTATCGTGTCGCAGATCTCGACTTCTGTTCCCTGCGCTTCGCACAGGGCGAGATCGGGCGGCCTGCGGCGCATGCTTTCGAGAAAAGCGTCGATCGTGGCGACGGTCTCGATCCGGCGGAAGCCGATGGTATAGAGCGACGCGCGCGTGGCGTTCCGGTTGGACGACACGGGGTCGTAGACCAGCACTTCGGCCATATCGAAGGAAAGCCGCGACATCAAAGGAAAGACCCGCCCGCTGTAACTGTCGCAATGATGCCTTTTTGCGAGTTAAGGAACGGTGGGAACGATTGGTTAAACTTTTCGGGACGCTGCCCTGAAAATTTCGAGAAAATCCTTCGCTTTCAGGCTCGCTCCGCCCACAAGCGCCCCGCCCACGTCCGGCAAGGCAAGGATTTCCCCGGCGTTGGCCGGCTTGACCGATCCGCCGTAGAGAATGCGGACATCGCGTCCCCCGGCGCCCAAAAGACCCGCCAGTTCGGCACGGATGTGGGCGTGCATCTGCGTGATTTCCCAATTGGTGGGTGTACGGCCGGTACCGATGGCCCAGACGGGCTCATAGGCGACGGCGGCGCGGGCGCCGTCTGCATCGTCCGGCACGCTGTTGCGAACCTGGTTGGCGACGATGTCGAGCGCCCGCCCGGCGTCGCGCTCCGCCTCGGATTCGCCGACGCAGATGACGGCGGAGAGCCCGGCGCGCCAGGCAGCGCGCGCCTTCGCGGCGACGTCGCGGTCGGTTTCGCCGTGAAATTGCCGCCGCTCGGAATGTCCGACGATCACATAACGCGCGCCGGCGTCCTTCAGCATCTCGGCGCTGATGTCGCCCGTGAACGCGCCTGACGGCTCGGCATGGCAGTCCTGCCCGCCGATGGCGATGCGTCCGACCGCTTGCGCAGCAGCGCGCGCCACCAGGGTTGCGGGCGGACAGATAAGCGCTTCCGGCCCGTCCGGCGCGCCGTTCACGTCGGCCGCCATAATCTCGATTTCGGCGAGCGAGGCGCCGAGGCCGTTCATCTTCCAGTTCCCCGCCACCAAAGGACGCATGCCGTACCTGTCTTGCCTAAAGGGGGCCGACCTTGCCCGCCCCTGAGGCCATCCCTATCATCCGCCGCCTTTTACCGCCACGCCCGGATATTACCCATGCTTCAACAAATGCGCAGTCTTCCAAAGTGGGTTGGCTTTCTCCTGCTCCTGCCTTTGAGCGCCACCTTTGTCGTGTGGGGCATCGCTGACATCTTTCGCGGCAGCGTCGACACGAGCATCGCCACCGTGGGCGGCACCAAGATCGACTCCCAGGATTTCTCGCGCGACTTCCAAAACGCACGCAACGCGGCCACCCGGCGCGGCACCCAACTCTCCGCGGCGCGCGCGAAGGAAATAGGCGACAAGCTCCTCGAACAGGCGATCGACGACACGGCCCTCGACAATGCGGCGCGAAGCTTCGACCTCCTGACGTCAAACGACGAAGTCTCCTCGACCATCCGCAGCATTCAGGGCTTCCAGGGGCCGGACGGCAACTTCAGCGATCTCGCGTTCAATCAGGCTCTGCAGCGGATCAACTACACGCCGCAGGGCTTCGTCGCCGAAGTCAAGCGCGAACTTACGCGCGAGCAACTGGTGCGCGCCGGTGCCAGCGCGGCCGAGCTTCCGATGGGCTATGTGCGCGCCATCGTTTCCTATCTGAGCGAGCGCCGCGCGGTGCAGTACATGATCCTGCCGCCCGACGCCGCGGGACCGATATCGCCGCCGCCGGACCAGGTTCTGGCCGCCTATATCAAGGCGCACGCGAACCGTTTCAGCACGCCGGAATACCGTCAGCTCACTTACGCGGAGCTCGGCCCGGACGATCTGCAGAGCCAGGTGCAGGTCACCGACGCCCAGATCAAGCAGACGTATGATCTGCGCAAGGATACCTATATCGTTCCCGACCGCCGCGACATCCAGCGGATTGACTTCAAGGACGAAGCCTCGGCCAAAGCCGCGCGTGCCAAGATCGATGCCGGCACGAGTTTCGAAGACATCGCCACGCAGCAGCACATGATGCTGACCGCTCTCAATCTCGGCAGTCTGACGCAAGCCGACCTCGGTCCCGTACAGGGACCGGCGGCCTTCGCGCTGCCCCTCGACGGCATAAGCCAGCCGGTGAAATCCGCCTTCGGCTCCGGCTGGTCGCTCCTGCGCGTGACGAAGATCACGCCCGGCAAGACGACGACGCTTGACGAGGCGCGGCCCGCGCTCAAAGCGGAGCTGTTCCAGCAGCTGGCCGCGAGCCATCTTGAAGACGTTATCAATGCTTATGACGACGCGCACAACGCCGGCGCCGACATGGCGGAAGCCGCCAAGAAAGTCGGCATGCATGTGGTCCACGTCGCCACGACCGACGCGCACGGCATGGCGCAGGACGGATCGAAAGCCGACGTTCCCACGACGCCCGACTTTCTCGATCAGGTCTTCAAATCCGACATCGGCACGGAAGACGATCCATTCCGTTCGACGGATGGTCGCTATTACATCATTAAGGTCGACGGGGTCATTCCACAGAAGCTGAAGCCGCTCGATGCGGTGCGCGCGCAGGCGCTCGCCGTGTGGACGGAGGATCAGCGTGTGCAGAGGCTCGCGGCCAAGGCGGAGGCGATTGCGAAAGAAGCCAATGCCGGCGGAAATCTGGCGCAGATCGCGGCTCAGTATCACGGGATCCTCCTGTCGAGTCCCGCGCTCATGCGCGATCAGCCGACGGCGGTGATGAGCGCCGACTTTTTGGCCAAGGTATTCTCGGTGCCCGGCGGCCAGACGGTTTCCGGTACCGCCGCCGATGGCAAGAGCTACATGGTCGCCCGCGTGACGGGCGTGTTCCACCCGCCGATCGTGGCCGGCGATCCGCAACTCATCGCCTTCGCGCAGGGCCTCGGCCGGCAGATCAGCGCCGATATCCAGGCTGGCATGGGCAAGGCGGCGCGCGCCGCGCAGGGCGTGACCATCAACCAGTCGCAAGTCGATCGCGTGGTAGGCGGGGAAGGATCGTGAGCGACCGATGGCCATCGAACCGGACTTTGCGGCGTTCGCGCGCGCCTATGACGAAGGCCGTCCCCAGGCGGTCTACACGCGGCGCATAGCCGATCTCGACACACCGGTTTCCGCTTATCTCAAGCTCGCCGAAGGCCGCGACAACGCCTTTCTGCTCGAAAGCGTGCAAGGCGGCGAAACGCGCGGGCGTTATTCCGTCGTCGGTCTCAAGCCCGATCTGATCTGGCGCTGCCGCAACGGCCAAGCCGAAATCAACCGCAATGCGCGCGGCGCGCCCGACGTGTTCGAGCCCGCCGACGACGCAGCGCGGCCTTTCGAGTCATTGAGGCGATTGTTCCGCGCGACGCAGATGGCATTGCCGCCGCATCTGCCGCCCATGGCGGTCGGTCTCTTCGGCTATCTGGGCTATGACCTCGTCCGCGCCGTCGAGCGTCTGGGGCCGCCGCCCGCCGACACGCTCAAGCTGCCCGACGCCATCCTCCTGCGCCCGACCATCACGGCCATCTTCGACAACGTGCGCGACGAGATCACCATCGTTTCACCCGTGTGGCCCGAAGACGGCGTCAGCGCGCGCACCGCCTACACGCGCGCGTGCGAGCGCGTGCTCGACACGATCTCCGATCTCGAGCGCCCGGCGCCGGCGGCGCCGGTCTCGCGCGCGAGCGCGGGCGGCACGCCGGAAATCACATCGAACACGACGCTCGACGAGTATCTGGCGATCGTGGAGCGGGCCAAGGAATACGTCCGCGCCGGCGACATCTTCCAGGTCGTTCCCAGCCAGCGCTTCCGCCGTCCCTTCGCGCTGCCGTCCTTCGCACTCTATCGTTCGCTCAGGCGCCTCAATCCGTCGCCGTTCCTCTATCATCTGAAATTCCCGGGCTTCGCGATCGTCGGCTCAAGCCCCGAAATTCTCGTGCGGTTGCGCGACGGCACGGTGACCATCCGTCCCATCGCCGGCACGCGCAAGCGCGGCGCGACGGCCTCCGAAGACATGGCGCTCGCCGACGAGCTGATGGCCGATCCCAAGGAGCGCGCCGAGCATCTCATGCTGCTCGATCTCGGCCGCAACGACGTGGGCCGCGTGGCGGAGATCGGCAGCGTCAAGGTGACGGGCAGCTTCTTCATCGAACGCTATTCGCATGTCATGCATCTCGTCTCGAACGTGGAAGGCAAGCTCCGCGGCGACCTCGATGCGATCGACGCGCTGGCGGCGGGTCTGCCGGCGGGCACGCTTTCGGGCGCCCCCAAGATCCGCGCCATGGAAATCATCGACGAACTGGAAAAGGAAAAACGCGGCGCGGTCTATGCGGGGGCGGTCGGCTATTTCGCGGCCAACGGCGCGATGGACACCTGCATCGTGCTGCGCACGGCCGTCGTCAAAGACGGCATGATGTATGTGCAGGCAGGCGGCGGCATCGTCGCGGACAGCGTGCCGCTCGCCGAATATGAAGAGAGCGTCAACAAGGCCAAGGCACTGATGACAGCCGCCGCGGAAGCAGAACGGATTGCGGCCGAGACGCAGCGTAGTTAGCCGACGAGCTTCGCCGCCAGCGTGATCGTGGTGCCCGCCAGGGCTTTCGACACCGGGCATTCCTGCTTGGTCTTTTCCGCAAGCGCCTGGAACTTGGCGGCGTCGTAGCCCGGAATTTCCGCTTCCGTCTCGAGCTCGATCTTGGTGATGGCCATGCCCTCGCCCACACGTTCGATATGGACTTTGGCGTCGGTGTGGATGCGCTTCGGCGTCACCTTTTCCCGAGCCAGGCCCGCCGCGAGCGCCATGGAATAACAACCGGCATGGGCGGCGCCGATCAGCTCTTCGGGATTGGTTCCCTTGCCGTCGCCGAAGCGGGAGTTGAACGAATAGGGTCCCTCGAAGGCGCGGCTGCCGAGACGCACGATCCCGGAACCGTCCTGCAAACCGCCACGCCACTCCGCATCCGCTGTTCTGACCGGCATCGTCGTCTCCTTTTTTTGCATCCGCCTCGCCCATTAAACGCCGGAGGCGGGCAGTCGGCCAAGGCGCCGGATTGCGAAAGTTTCATCTCGGCTTCGACAGGCAGCCCGGGCGTCATAGCCGCCCTGCAGTGACCGCCCCTGTCGCGCGACCGGCAAAGATCGGTAATACTTGGATTCGGGCGGCGGCTCGCGCTTGCCTCCCGCGGCTCGTTCGCAATCCGGCCGAAGCAGGAGCCCGCGCATTCCGAACAAGGGAGATTTCATGAGACGCGCATACATGATCGGCGGGACGCTCGCCGTCGCGGCGGTTGCCATGGTCGCTTTCGTCGCGGCCGATACGCCCAAGAGCGACACAAAAGCCGATCTTTATTCCGGGAAGTTCTTCAAGTCTGAGGAATCCGTGACGGAAGGATCCGTCAACGGAATCTCCTATCAGGCGGTCGCGGGTACGCTCGTCGTCCACCAGAAGGACTGGAACGACTCCGCGCAGAACGGCGGCGCCAGGAACCCGGACGCCAAGGCCGATGAATCCTCCGCCGAAGCCTCGATGTTCTTCGTCTATTATTCGAAACGCGGCGAGAGCCCCGAGAACCGTCCCATCACCTTTCTCTACAATGGCGGTCCCGGCTCCTCGACTGTGTGGCTGCACATGGGCGCTTTCGGACCGAAGCGCGTCGTGACCAACGACGATACGCACACCGCGGCCGCACCTTATCAACTGGTCGACAACGAATGGTCGCTGCTCGACGCAAGCGATCTCGTCTTTATCGATGCGCCCGGCACCGGCTTCAGCCGCATCGCGGGCAAGGACAAGGAAAAGGCTTTCTATGGCGTCGACGTCGACGCACGCGCCTTCTCGAACTTCATCAAGGAATTCCTCTCCAGATACAATCGCTGGAATTCGCCCAAATATCTCTTCGGCGAAAGCTATGGCACGCCTCGTTCGGCCGTGGTGGCGAACTATCTCGAAAACGACGACAGCGTCGATCTCAACGGCGTCATCCTGCTTTCGCAGATCCTGAACTTCACGCTCTCCGTCGACGGGCCCGACACCAATCCGGGCGTCGACATACCTTACGAAGTGGCGCTGCCGACCTATGCGGCGACGGCCTGGTATCACCACAAGCTTCCCGGTCCGCAGCCGAAGGACCTCGTGCCCTTCGTGCAATCGGTCGAGCGCTTCGCCATGGGCGACTATGCGCAAGCGCTTTCGCAGGGCTCAAGCCTGTCGCCGCAGCGCCGGCAGCAGATCGCCCAGAAGATCCACGAAGTGACCGGCCTTCCCGTCTGGTACATCATCAAGGCCAATCTGCGCATCGACGGCGGCGAATTCGAGAAGACGCTGCAGGATCAGAGCGGCCTGACGACAGGCCGCCTCGACACGCGCTTCTCGGGTCCCACGATCGATCCGCTGAGCAAGGAAGCCGATTATGATCCGCAATCCTCGGCGATCAGCTCGGCGTATGTGTCGGCGTTCAACGCCTATGTGCGCAATCAGCTCAATTTCGGACAGGGCAAGCTCTATCAACCCGAAATCGACGTCTTCAAATGGTGGGACTTCAAGCACGAGCAGCCCAACGCCGGCTTCGCATTCCCCGGCGCCACCAATGTGATGCCCGACATCGCCGACGCCATGAAACAGAATCCGACGCTGAAGGTGATGGTCAACGGCGGCTACTACGATCTCGCCACGCCGTACTACGAAGGCTGGTATGAGATGCATCACCTGCCGATCCCGGCCAATCTCATGAACAACATCGAGTTCCACTACTATCCATCCGGGCACATGGTCTATGCGCACCAGGAGTCGCTCAAGGAACTCCACGACGCCGTCGCCGCCTTCATTCGGCAGACGGACAACGTGAAATAAGGCGGAGGGGAAACCATGAAACGCACACTCGCCATCACGGCCTCCGTCGCCGCGCTCTTCGCCGCCACGCTTGCGTTCGGCGCAGACGAGCAACAGACGCAGAAACCCGATCTCTATTCGGGCAAGTTCTTCAAATCCGAAGAGTCCGTTACCGGCGGATCGGTGCACGGCATCGCCTATCAGGCGACCGCGGGCACGCTCGTCGTTCATCCCGCGGGTTGGAACGACTCCGCCCAGAACGGCGGCGACAAGAACCCGGATGCGAAAGCGGACCAATCTTCCGCCGAAGCCTCGATGTTCTTCGTCTATTATGCCAAACGCGGCACGGACCCGAAGACGCGTCCGATCACCTTCCTCTACAATGGCGGTCCCGGTTCGGCGACCGTATGGCTGCACATGGGCGCGTTCGGGCCCAAGCGTGTCGTGACGGCCAATGACAGCCACACGCCCGCGGCGCCCTATCAACTCGTCGACAACGACTCCACGCTCCTCGACGCCAGCGATCTTGTCTTTATCGACGCGCCGGCAACCGGCTTCAGCCGCATCGCGGGCAAGGACAAGGAGAAGGAGTTCTTCGGCGTCGATCCGGACGCGCATGCGTTCGCATCGTTCATCCAGGAGTTCCTGTCGAAATATGGCCGTTGGAATTCGCCGAAATATCTGTTCGGCGAAAGCTACGGCACACCCCGTTCTGCGGTCGTCGCCAACGAGCTCGAGACGAACGACAGCATCGACCTGAACGGCGTGATCCTGCTCTCCCAGATCCTCAACTTCACGCTCTCCGTCGATGGACCCGATACCAATCCCGGCGTCGATCTGCCCTACGAGGTGGCACTTCCGACTTATGCGGCAACGGCCTGGTACCATCATCGCCTGCCCGGTCAGCAACCGGCAGACCTTCCGACCTTCGTCAAGACCGTCGAGCAGTTCGCGATGACGGACTATGCGCAGGCACTGAGAGCGGGCCAGAGCCTTTCGCCGCAGCGCAAGGCGCAGATCGCGCAAAAGCTCCACGAATTCACAGGGCTTCCCGTCTGGTACATCCTGAAGGCCGATCTGCGCATCAACGGCGGCGAGTTCGAGAAGACCCTGCAGGACTCGATCGGGCTCACAACGGGCCGCCTCGACACGCGCTTTTCCGGTCCGACGCTCGATCCCCTGAGCAAGGAGTCCGACTACGACCCGCAGTCGGCGTCGCTGCGCTCGGCTTATGTTTCAGCCTTCAACGACTATGTGCGGAGCACGCTGAACTTCGGCCAGGGCAAGACCTACATGGCGCGTTACCCGGTCTTCCGCTGGTGGGACTTCAAGCACAAGCAACCGGGCATGCCCGTCGCGTTCCCGGGTGCGACCAACGTGATGCCCGACATCGCCAACGCGATGAAGCAGAACCCCACCCTGAAAGTGATGGTCAACGGCGGCTATTACGATCTCGCCACGCCTTATTACGAGGGCTGGTACGAGATGCATCACCTGCCGATCCCGGACAGCCTCATGAGCAACATCGAGTTCCACTATTACCAGTCCGGGCACATGGTCTACGCGAATCAGCAATCGCTGAAGGAATTGCACGACGCCGTCGCGGCCTTCATCCGCAAGACGGACAACGTGAAGTAGCGTAGGTTTGAAGACAACATCGGCGCGGCGGCGCGGGTCGCCGCGCCGTTCCTATTTGTCGCGACGTTCGCGACCGGCGCGCTCTTCCAGCCACATCGCATTCAACACCGCGAGTGTGACGGCAAAGCCGAGACCGAGCACCCACGAAAAATACCACATCGCAAAATCCTCTCAGTAGGCTTCGCCGGAATCGCGTTCGATCTGTTCGGCCGTGACCGGTCCGCGAAGCACGTGATAGGCCCAGGCCATATAGGCGACGATAATGGGCACGAAGACCACGGCTGCGGCAAACATGATGCCGAGTGTAAGCTTGCTGGATGATGCATCCCAAACCGTCAGGCTTGCACCCGGACTGCTTGATGACGGCATCAGGAACGGGAAGAGCGCTGCACCCGCGGTCGCGATCGATGCGGCGGGCGCGGCCGCGGACGCCCAAAGCGACAAGGCCGGCCAGCGTCTCAGCAGCGCGGCGCAGAAAGCGCCGGCGACGGCCAGCAGCGGCAATATCCAAAGCACCGCATGCGTGTTGTAGTTCGCGAACCAGCTGCCCACATGGCTGACCGTTTTGCCCAGAGGGTTGGGCTGCGCGTCGGGCATTATGGGACTTGTGATCGCGAAGGCTGGGATCTGCGAAACCCAGAAACCGGCCAAGGCAAAAAGTACGATGAACGCGAGTGCGGCGAGAGGCACAACCGATTGCGCGCGCCGCCGGATCGGTTCGTCCGTCTTGAGGTTGAGCCAGCACGCGCCGCGCAGGACCATCATCGCGAGGCTGACCAGCCCCACAAGCAGTGCAAAGGGGTTGAGAAGACCGATCAGCGTGATGTCGGACTGCATGCGCAGGCTGTCGTCGAATCCGAACGGGACGCCCTCGAAGAGATTGCCGAATGCAACGCCGAACACGAGCGCGGGCACCAGCCCGCCCACGAACAGCAACCAGTCCCAGGTGTTGCGCCAGTTTTGCGCCTCTATCTTGCTGCGAAACTTGAAGCCCGCCGCCCGCAGGATCAGCGTGAAGAGCACGAGGATCATGGCGAGATAGAAGCCCGAGAAGCTCGCCGCGTAGAGCAACGGCCATGCCGCGAAGATCGCTCCGCCGCCGATGATGAACCAGACCTGGTTGCCCTCCCAGACCGGCCCGACCGTATTGATGACGACGCGCCGCTCCATGTCGTTCTTCGCGATGAACGGGAGAAGGACTGCGGTTCCGAGATCGAAGCCGTCCATCACGGCGAAGAAGCCCAGAAGGACGCCAATCAGGAGCCACCAGATGATGCGCAGTGTTTCATAGCTCATTGGGTCACTCCGCTGCGGCGCGCAGCACGGCCACGCGCGCCGTTTCCGGTCCCGCGGGACCGAGCCGGATGTATTTGGTGAGGAGATAGAGGTCGGCTACCAGCAACGCCGTGTAGAAAAAGAAGAAACCTATGAGACTTGTCAGCACATTTCCCGCGCCCACGGACGACACGCCCAGCGCGGTCGGCAGCACGTCTTCTATCACCCAGGGCTGACGGCCATATTCCGCCACGATCCAGCCGAGCTCTGCGGCGATCCAGGGAAGCGGGAGACTGCAGCAGGCGGCGATGAGGAATAGCCTGTAGCGATGGAGGTGCTGCCGTGCCGACAGCCAGAACGCCGTCGCGAAGAGGAGCACAAACCAGAATCCCAGTCCCACCATGATGCGGAACGCCCAGAACAGGACCGGCACGTCCGGAATCGTTGTGGCTGCGGCGCGCGCAATGTCGGCGGGCGTTGCATTCTCGATGTCGGGACGGATCTGCTTCAGCAGCAATGCGTAGCCGAGGTTTGGCGCATGCGCTTCGATGGTAGCGCGCAATTGTGGATCGCTGCGGTTGGTCTTGAACGCCTTGAGCGCGTCATAGGCGATGAGGCCGTCGCGGATGCGCGCAGCGGATAACGCGACCAGCTCGTTAATGCCCGGCACCTGTTTGTCTATCGAGCGCGTCGCGATCAGGCCCAGCACCCAGGGGATTTCGATTCTCGCGTGCGTGGTATGGGTCTTGAGATCGGGAAAGCCGAACAGCGTGAATGAGGCCGGCGCGGGTTGCGTATCCCACATCGCCTCGATGGCGGCGATCTTCATCTTCTGGTTGACGCCCGCCGTATAGCCCGACTCGTCGCCCAGCACGATGACGCAAAGTGCCGACGCAAAGCCGAAGCTCGCGGCAACCGTCATTGAGCGCCTGGCAAACTCCACATTGCGTCCGCGCAGCATGTAAAGAGCGCTCACCGCAAGCACGAAGACGGATCCGGTGACGTAACCCGCGCTGACGGTATGCACGAATTTCGCTTGCGCGACAGGGTTGAAAAAGACCTGCATGAAGTCGGTGACTTCCATGCGCATGGTGTCGACATTGAACCGCGCACCGGTGGGAAATTGCATCCAGCCATTGGCGACAAGAATCCACAACGCCGAAAGGTTTGTGCCGAGCGCAACGAGCCAGGTCGCGATCAGATGTTCGACGCGCGACAGGCGATCCCAGCCGAAGAAGAAGAGCCCGATGAACACGGCTTCCAGGGCGAAGGCCATCAGACCTTCGAGCGCCAGCGGCGCGCCGAAGACGTCGCCCACATAGTGCGAATAGAAGGCCCAGTTCGTGCCGAACTGGAATTCCATCGTGATGCCGGTGGCGACTCCCATCGCGAAATTGATGCCGAAGAGCATGCCCCAGAACTTCGTGAGGTCGCGCCAGATGGGAAGTCCGGTCATGACGTAGACCGTTTCCATGATGCCGAGGAGAACGGAGAGACCGAGCGTCAGCGGCACGAAGAGGAAATGATAAAGCGCAGTGACGGCGAATTGCAGCCGCGAGAGTTCGACGAGGTCCATGATCATTCTCCCGCGAGCAGATGCGTGCGCACGGCCCGTCCGTCGGGTTCGGGCTTTGCGAGTGGAGCGAAAAGCAACTGATAGATGGCGAGGAGGACGATCGCCTTTGCGCAGAGGAGCAGCACGATCTCGCGGCGCAATTCCGAAGGAAACATGCGATGTCCTCGACCGATTGAGCAGCGGCACGGAACGCATGACGCGCGCAACAGGACCGGCCTGGAACGCAGCCGGAAAGATAGTTGAGTCTCGACGGTCCCCTCAAGGGCGTTGGCTGCGACAAGGCGGCTGCGACAGCTTGTCCAAATGCGGTTTGCGTACCATCTTTAACGGTACAAGTGAGGAAGAAATCCAAAAATGGCAAAAATCATCAAAACGGACGCCGAATGGCGTCAGCAACTGACGCCCGAGCAATATGCCGTGACGCGCCAGAAGGCGACGGAGCGCCCCTACACGGGAGAATACGACAAGGTCACCACGCCCGGGACCTACAGATGCATTTGCTGCGGCGAGACGTTGTTTGAGTCGGACGCCAAATTTGACGCCGGCTGTGGCTGGCCGAGCTTCTCGCGTCCCGCCGTCGATTCGAACATCGCCGAAGAGACCGACCGCAGCCACGGCATGGTGCGTACGGAAGTGCTGTGCTCCAAATGCGATGCGCATCTGGGCCACGTCTTCAACGACGGCCCCGGCCCCACGGGCCTGCGCTATTGCATCAACTCGGCGTCGCTGAAACTCGATCCTAAAAAATAGGGTTCAGCGCTGCGGCCGCGGAATCGCATCGGCAATCGCTTCCGCCCTGGCGAACAGTGCTGGATCGATCTTGAGATCGGACGCGGCCGCATTCTCAGCAAGCTGCTGCGGTTTGCTCACGCCCACGATCGCCGACGCCACGTTCGGCTCGCGCAGCACCCAGGCGAGCGCGAATTGGGACAGCGAACATCCCGCTTCCTGCGCGATCGGCACGAGATTCTGTACCGCTTCCAGCACTTCGCGGCGCATCCAGCCCTGTATGGGTTGGCTCATGGTCGTGCTGCTGGCGCGCGTCTCCGGCGGTATGGCCGCGCCCGGACGGTATTTGCCGGAGAGCACACCTTGCGCCAGCGGCGACCAGACGATCTGCGAGACGTGATGGGCGCGGCAGATCGGGATGACTTTCTGCTCGGGCCTGCGCCAGAGCAGCGAATATTGCGGCTGGCTCGAGACAAAACGCTCGACGCCCGGAAGGGCGAAAGCGTCTTCGATCTGCTGCGGCGACCATTCGCTGAAGCCGATATAGCGCACCTTGCCCTGCCGCACGGCGTCGCTCAGCGCCGTCATCGTCTCTTCCAGCGGCGTCCCGGGATCGTAGCGGTGGCACTGATAGAGATCGACATGGTCCACGCGCAGCCGCTTCAGCGACGCGTCGAGCTGCTTGACGATCTGTGCGCGCGAAAGACCCTGGTCCGTCGCGCTCATCTGGCCCCAGACCTTTGTGGCGAGGATGTAGCTGTCACGCTTGCGGCCCGTGAGGACTCCACCGAGAAACGTCTCCGCAGCGCCGCGTCCATAGACATTCGCCGTGTCGATGAAGTTGATGCCGAGCGCGAAGGCCTTGTCCACGCACGCCGCTGCCTGGTCGCGCTCCACACCCACGCCGAATGTCAGCCAGGAGCCGAGCGAAATCTCGGAAACGTTCAGATCGGAAGCGCCCAGTTTGCGGTATTTCATGTCGGGTCCTCGGGGATGGCGGCTGCTAAGCGTAACAGGCGGGCGAGCCAAGTTGAAAGTCTCGCGCGTCGCGCTCAATATCGTGGGCAGGGGACGGCGGAGAGCGGCGATGGGGAACGGCTTCGGGACCGACATACTGATCCAGGCGGAGGATCCGAAAGCGGCCGCACTGTTCTACGTCCGCCAGTTGGGTTTCGAGATCACCGGAGAAACGCCGAACATGATCAGCCTGCACGGACCCAACATCAATCTGTTCATCGAACACGGCCCGGCGCTCGGTCCCGTGCTCGAAGTGAGCGTGAAAAACGTGCAGGACGCGAAGCTCTGGCTGACGACGAACGGCTGCAAAGTGATCAAGGACGAGCCGGAATTCCCGCGCTGCTACGTTCGCGATCCGCACGGCCTCATCTATAATCTGCGCCAAGATGAACGCTGACGACGAGCCGCTGTCTTCGCCCGTTTGCTACGCCCACGAAGTCGACCCGATCTATATGGGTCTTGAGCATTTGCATCCGTTCGGCCCCAACATCTGGTCGGCCGAAGGACCTGTTGTGTCGTTCCTGGGTTTTCCCTATTCGACCCGCATGGCCGTCGTCAGATTATCCGGCGGCGAACTCTTTATATGGTCTCCGATCGCGCTATCGGATGGCCTGCGCCGCGAAATCGATGCGCTCGGCGTCGTTCGTCATCTGGTGTCCCCCAATGCGCTCCATCACCTGTTCCTCGCCGAATGGAAGTCCACCTACCCGGCGGCCCGTCTTTATGCGTCGCCGAACCTTCGCCGCAAACGAAAGGACCTGGCATTCGACGCCGAATTATCCGATCGGCCGGAAGCGGCATGGGCGAGCGATGTCGAGCAAGTGATCGTGCGCGGGAGTCCCTTTCTTACCGAAGTGGTTTTTTTTCATCGCCAGAGCGCGACCGCCCTCTTCGGCGATCTGATTCAGAACTTTCGGCCTGACTGGTTCAAAGGCTGGCGCAGTGTCCTCGCGCGGCTGGATGGGATCGTGGCACCCCATCCCGGCGCTCCACGCGAATGGCGTGCGTCGTTCATCCGGCGACGCCTGGCGCGCTCGGCACTCACGCGCATCGTTAACTGGCCTTCCGAGCGTGTGCTGATCGCCCACGGCGATTGTGTGGACACTGGCGGCGTGCTTTCATTCGGCGTGCCTTCGCCTGGCTCTTGCGATAACACCTCTTCGCCATTCAGCACGGCCGCCCTATAGTGCCCTCCAGGCCTAACAGGAACCAACCGCTTTGCTGCTGCTCATCGATAATTACGACAGCTTCACGTACAATCTCTTCCACTATCTGGGCGAGTTGGGCGCCGAAGTCGTCGTGCGCCGCAACGATGCGCTGACAGCCGGGGAAGCACTCGCCATGCGGCCCGAGGGCATCGTGCTGTCGCCCGGCCCCTGCTACCCCGACCAGGCGGGTATCTGCCTCGAACTCATCGACAAAGCCGACGGGGACATGCCGATCCTTGGCGTCTGTCTTGGTCATCAGGCGATCGGCCAGGCGAGCGGCGGGCGGATCGTGCGCGCGCCGGAACCCATGCATGGCAAGCTGAGCCGCATCCATCACACGGGCAGAAGCGTCTTCCGTGGGCTCAACAACGATTTCCTGGCGACCCGCTACCATTCGCTGACCATCGCACCCGAAAGCCTGCCTCCCACCCTGGAAGTGACGGCCAAATCCGACGACGGCGTCATCATGGGCGTGATGCACAAGAGCCGGCCCCTGCACGGCGTGCAATTCCATCCGGAAAGCATCGCCTCCGAGCAGGGACATATCCTGCTCAAGAATTTCCTCGACATGACCCGCGTGCGCGAGCCGGCCTGAGGCCGCCCGCTTCTTTTCCGTCCCGACCTGTCGTAAACGAGACGGACACATGAGCACGCTCGAAGACTTCAGCACCGTCCTCCAGCGCCTGGCCGTGGGCGAAAAGCTCACCCAGGACACGTCCGCCCGTGCCTTCGCGACCCTGATGGCTGGGGATGTTTCGCCCGTGCGCATGTCCGCATTTCTGACCGCCTTTGCCGTGCGCGATGCGACGACAGAAGAGATCGTAGGCGCAGCGCGCGCGATGCGCCTCGCCATGCGCCGCATCGAAGCGCCCGACGGCGCGATCGATTTGTGCGGCACGGGCGGCGACGGTCACGGCACGCTCAACGTGTCGACCGCCGCGGCGTTTGTCGTGGCCGCTTGCGGCGTTCCCGTCGCCAAGCACGGCAATCGCAACATGTCTTCGCGCACCGGCACGGCCGACGTGCTCGAAGCGCTCGGCGTGCGCATCGATCTCGAGCCTGCGGCGGCAGAGAGATGTCTGCGCGAAGCCGGCATCTGCTTCCTGTTCGCACAGAGCTATCATCCCTCGATGAAGCATGTGGCGCCGATACGCCGCGAACTCGGCTTCCGCACCATCTTCAATCTGCTCGGGCCGCTGTCCAATCCCGGCGGCGTGCGCCGGCAATTGCTGGGCGTCTACTCGCGCGACTGGCTCGTGCCGGTGGCGCATGTGCTGGCGAAGCTGGGCGCCGAAAAAGCCTGGGTCGTGCACGGCAGCGACGGTCTCGACGAGATGACGACGACCGGCGTCAGCCACGTCGCCGTATTGGAAGACGGCAAAGTCTCGACCATCACGGTGGCCCCGCAGGATGTCGGCCTCGAACATGCGAGCCTCTCAGCACTCAAGGGCGGCATTCCCGTTGACAATGCCGATGCCATCCGCAAGCTCCTCGCCGGCGCGCGCGGCGCATTTCGTGACATCGTGATCCTCAATGCCGGTGCAGCCCTGGTCGTCGCCGACAAAGTCGGCGATCTGAAAGACGGCATCGCACACGCGGCGCAGGCGATCGACTCCGGCGCGGCCGCGAATGTGCTGGCGAAGCTCGAAACCGTGTCGCAGGGATTCCGCGCGTGACTATCCTCGACGACATCGCCGTATACAAACGCGAAGAGATCGTGGCGGCGCGCCTGCGTATCCCGGAATCGGAGATCGAGTCGCAAGCCCGCCTCGCCTCGCCGCCTCGCGGTTTTTGCGCGGCCCTTCACCGGGCGCGGACGGCTGGCCGTTACGGCCTCATCGCGGAGATCAAGAAAGCGAGCCCGTCGAAAGGGCTCATCCGTGCCGATTTCGATCCGGCATCCCTGGCCGCGGCCTATGAAGCGGGCGGCGCGACGTGTCTGTCCATTCTCACGGATGTGCCATCCTTTCAGGGCGCGCCCGAATATCTCACGACCGCGCGCGCCAACGCATCCCTGCCGGCGTTGCGCAAGGATTTCATGTTCGAGCCTTATCAGGTCGTGGAGGCACGTGCTTGGGGCGCGGACTGCATCCTCGTGATCATGGCGGCCGTAAACGACACAGCAGCCGAAGCGCTCATCGATGCGGCTCGGCGCTGGAAGATGGACACGCTCGTCGAGGTCCACAATGAAGACGAGCTCGCGCGTGCGCTGCGGCTCGGCGCAAACCTCATCGGCATCAACAATCGCGACCTCAAAACCTTCGTCACCGATTTGGACGTGACGCTCGCGCTCGCGCCGCGTATCCCGAGGGACGTTCTGGTTGTGGCCGAAAGCGGTCTCAGCACGCCGGCCGATCTTGCGCGCCTTGCGGATGCCGGCGTCACCACCTTCTTGATCGGCGAAAGCCTGATGCGCGAAAAAGACGTGGCAACGGCGACACGCAAGCTGATTGGTTCTAAGATCACGGCATGAGCGATCTGACCCATCTGGATGAACACGGTGCGGCGCGCATGGTGGACGTCTCCGACAAGGAGATGACGGCGCGCGAGGCGACGGCGGAAGCCATCATCGTTCTATCCGCGGAAGCGTTCGCGGCCGTCATGGATGGTTCGGCGCCCAAGGGCGACGTGCTCGCCGCCGCCCGCATCGCGGGCATCATGGCAGCCAAGAAGACCTTCGAGCTCATTCCGCTCTGCCATCCCCTGCCGTTGTCCAAACTCGCCATCGATTTCGAGCCGCAGGCCGACCGTAATGCCGTCTGTATCGTCGCCATGGCGAAAACGACGGCGCAAACCGGCGTTGAGATGGAAGCCCTGACCGCGGCCAGCATCGCCGCGCTGACCGTCTACGACATGGTCAAGGCCGTCGACAAAGGCGCCGTTATCGAATCCATCCGTCTGCTGACGAAATCGGGCGGCAAGAGCGGAGCCTACATCGCGCCGCGCAAGCCCCGGATCGAGCGTGCGACGAGCGACCGTCCGAAGGCGCGCGCCAGGCCCATGACGCTCAACCAGGAGACGGCCCCGCCACCGCCGGGCGGCGATCCAAACGCCGATCGCGAAGCCTTCAGGAATTTCATGACCTCGCGGCAGCTGCGCGCGACCGACTGGGCGAAGCAGGCGGGCGTGCCGGCCTCGCAGATCTATTCCTATCTCACGGGCCGCTCGCGCGGGCTTGCACAGGACGTGGCCGAACGCCTCGCACACGCCGCCCGCGCCCGCGTCGAAGACATGTTCGCGCGCGGACGATGATCGCCGTCGACGAAGCCGTTGCCCGAATCACGGCGGCTTTTGCACCGCTCGGGACTGAAACGGTGCCGCTCGGCCGGGCGCTGGGCCGGGTGCTCGTCGAAGACGCAAAGGCCCGTCTCGATCAGCCGCCCTTTCCCGTCTCCGCCATGGACGGCTACGCGGTGCGCGCGCGCGACGCGGCGTCGGTGCCCGCAAAATTGCGCGTGATTGGCACTGCGTCGGCCGGACATCCGTTCGAAGGCCAAGTCGGCGAAGGCGAAACCGTGCGCATCTTTACCGGCGGCGTCGTGCCCGAAGGCGCCGACGCCATCGTCATACAGGAAGACACGACGCTGGACGGCGACAGGGCCACGATCCGGGAAGCAGCCATCGGCGGAAAACATATCCGCAAAGCCGGACTCGATTTCGTGCAGGGCGATGTTTTGGCACGCGCAGGACAAAGACTGCGTGCCCGCGATCTGGCACTCCTCGCCGCGGGCGATCTCGCCACTTTGCCGGTGCGGCGGCGGCCGCGCGTCGCGTTCGCGGGAACCGGCGACGAACTCTCGCCACCCGGAACACCGCGCAAGCCCGGCGGCATCGTCGCATCATCGGGGTACGGAATAGCGGCGATGATCGAAAGCTGGGGCGGCGAACCGGTCGATCTCGGCATCCTGCCCGACACTGTCGAGGCGGTGGGCGCCCTGCCCGAGCGCGCGCGCAGCGCCGATCTCATCGTCACCATAGGCGGCGCCTCCGTCGGCGATCATGATCTCGTGCGCACGGCGCTCGCGCCGAAAGGTTTCGTGCTCGACTTTTGGAAGATCGCGATGCGCCCCGGCAAGCCGCTCATCTTCGGGCACCTGGGCGCAACGCCGTTCCTCGGCCTGCCCGGCAATCCCGTGTCGTCCTTCGTCTGCGCGATCCTGTTTCTGAAGCCAGCGATCGCGGCCATGCTTGGCGAGACACGGAAATCCGAGCTGCGCACCGCGCGGGTCGCGCAAAGTCTTCCCGCAAATGACTCGCGCCAGGATTATTTGCGCGCGCATCTCGCGTTTCGCGATGGCGAATGGTGGGCCGAGCCGTTCGCAGTACAGGATTCGTCCATGCAACGTGCCTTCGCCTCGGCCGATTGCCTGATCGTCCGTGCGCCGCGCGCGCTCCCCGTCGCCGTCGGCGAACAAGTCGACGTCCTGCCGCTCGATGGCGTCTGATCCATGCAACCACTGCATTTTGAGCGTTGACGGACTATAAGAACTAAAGTAGAACGATTCGCCATGTTTCGGATTTGTTCGGGGCCGATTCCAGGCGCCGCCGGAGACATGGGAGAGACCATCGATGCTGACGCGCAAGCAACATGAATTGCTCATGTTCATCCATGAGCGTGTGCGCGAAACGGGCATTCCGCCCTCCTTTGACGAGATGAAAGACGCGCTCGACCTGCGCTCCAAATCGGGCATCCACCGGCTGATCACGGCGCTCGAGGAGCGCGGCTTCCTCAGGCGCATGGAAAAGCGAGCGCGCGCGCTTGAGATCATGCGGCTGCCGGAAAACATCGCCGATGCCCAGCGGCCGGCGACCACGCGCAGCCAGGCGCAGCGGCTCTCGCATACGCCGAGCGCGCGCGGCCGCGGCGGCGAGGCCCGCATCTCCGCCGACACGCGCAGCGGCGGCGCGCCACGGCGCAGCAGCGGCGAGAACGACGGCGCGATCGCGGTGCCCGTCCTCGGACGCATCGCCGCCGGCACGCCGATCGAAGCGCTGCAACACAAGGTTTCCGATGTGCCCGTGCCCGGCGCCATGTTGGGCCGCGGCGATCACTACGCGCTCGAAGTCGCAGGCGATTCCATGATCAACGCCGGCATCCTCGACGGCGACACGGTGATCATCCACGAATCCTCGACGGCCAACACCGGCGACATCGTCGTGGCCCTCGTCGACGGCCAGGAAGCGACGCTGAAGCGCCTGCGCCGCCGCGGCGACTCCATCGCCCTCGAAGCCGCCAACCCGGCCTACGAAACGCGCCTCTACGGCGCGGATCGGGTGCGGATACAGGGCAAGCTCGTGGGGCTGATCAGGAGGTATTGAGCGCGGTTTCGCCTCCCCGTCGTGGGGATCGTTGCGAATTTGGGGTGTTGTGATTCACTGGCTGCATGGGAGGGCCTCTCGATGCAGCTTGGGTTTGGCGATGGATGGATTTCCCCGAAACTGGGCCAGAACGCGATGCTGGAGCGGCTTTCGGCGGAAGTGAAGTGGTACCGGTTCGAGAAACTTTTGAACCGGTTGAAGCCGGAGGGGGCAGGCCGGCCGCCGTTTGAGCCGCTGCTGATGCTGAAGGCGCTGCTGTTGCAGCAGTGGTGGGGTCTTTCGGACGCCGATCTGGAAGAGGCGATCAATGATCGTGTGTCGTTCCGGAAATTTTTGGGGTTGTCGCTGGAAGCGGCCGCACCCGATCACACGACGCTGTGCCGGTTCCGCAATCGGCTGATCGAGGAAGGGCTTTCGCAGAAGCTGTTCGGCGAGTTCGCCCGCCAATTGGAGACGCGTGGGCTGATCCTCAAGCGCGGAACGATGGTCGATGCGTCTTTGGTGGAGACGCCGTTCCGACCGCCGTCTGGGGATGCAGAGCGCAAGGCGGTTGATGAAGATGCGGCCTTGACGGCGCGCAAAGGCCGACGCGGCACGCATTACGGCTACAAGATGCATGCTGGCGTGGATCAACAAAGCCGATTGATAAGGCGCATCCTGCTGACCCCCGCCAACGTCAACGACACGGTGCCGGCGGATGATCTTGTCTGCGGCGATGAAGGAGCGGTTTATGCGGACAAGGCTTATGCCAAAGCCGCGCGACGTCTCTGGCTCAGGAGCCTGCGGATAAAGTCCAGGATCATGCACAAAAGCTGGGGCGGCGGGCCGGCCCTGACGCATTGGCAGCGGCGCCACAATGCGTTGATCGCGCCGATCCGGGCCGAGGTCGAAGGCGTGTTCGCCACGCTCAAGCGATGGTTCGGTTACGACCGGGTGCGATACCGGGGGCTCGCCCGCAACCAAAGCCACCTCTACCTTCTCGCTCTCGCCTATAACCTGAAGCGCGCCATGACCATCACATGACGCACCGAAAGGCCCGTCAGAAAAGCCGACCGAGGCCCGCCATCCGCCGCTCCTCAAGTGGAAAACCGCTCGAATCCTCGTCATTTGCGAATTACGCAATGATCCCCCTTGCGGGGAGGTCGACGCGCGCAGCGTAAGCGAGCACGCCCGCCTTCGCTAAAGCTTCGGCGGGTCAGGAATGTCACCGCGTCCGCCGAAGCTTGGCGTAGGCGGATCGGGTGGGGGCCCCGCGCAGGCGTCCCCGACACAATCCGCGTTGCGGATTGTGTCGACTTCCCCATCGAGGGGAGGTGGGTCGCGCTCTAAACCGGCTTTCTGAACCTGAGCGTCATCCGGTCGCTTTCGCCGATGGCGTCGTATTTCGTGTGATCGAAATTCGGGTTCGCGGGCTGGCCGCTGGGGGCGCTTTGCCGGGTCGGCGGCAGGGTCCAGACGCCGAGGGGATAATCCTTCGTGTCCTTCGGATTGGCGTTGATCTCGGATTGCGCGTCGAGCACGAAGCCCGCGTCCTTGGCAAGCTTCACGACATAGGCCGTGTTGACGTAGCCGTCGCTCGCATCCTTCACCATCGGGCGCGGATCGGCGCGGTGATCGACCACGCCCAGGATGCCGCCCGGCTTCAGCGCGGCATAGAAATCCTTGAACGCCTTCTCGGGATATCCGGGCGTGCGCACCCAATCGTGAAGGTTGCGCACGGTGACGACGAGATCGGCGGTGCCCGCCGGCACCAGCGGGCCCGAGGTCTGGTTGAAGACGGTGGTCGCGATGTCGCCGTAAAGCGCCTTGTCGGAGAAGCGCTGCGGCAGCGGGCGCGTGGCGCTCGGCAGCGCCGCGATGTAGCGGCCGCCGGTGGCCTTGGCATAGGGCGCGAGGATTTCCGTCCAGTAGCCGCCGCTCGGCCAGATCTCGACGACCGTCTCGCGCGGCTTCAATTGCCAGAAGGTGAGCGCTTCCAGCGGATGGCGATATTTGTCGCGCGCCACGAAATCGGGCGAGCGGGTGGGGCTTGCGACGGCCGCGGCGAGCTGGGGATCGGCTCCGGCCGCGAATGACGTCGACGCGAACGGCAGCGCTGCCGCCGAGGCTATGACCGCGATGGCGGCCAGTTTGCGAAGTTCCATGGTTTTCCTCCCTCTGTCCGGCCGCTTCCTTAGCCTGTGCCGGTTGCCGGCGGAAGACACAGCGCGGTGATGGCGCCGTTTCGTTGCCGGAAATCGCAGCCGTCCCCCAAATGTCGCTCTTCACGGGGGCCGCGCGGCGGCGCAGACTCCGCCTGTGCTCTTTGACAGCGTAAAGGCCGAAACCATGGCGCCGGCGCCCCCGCGGCGTGCTGCGTGCGGCCCAGAAAGGACGTATACGGATGATTTCCGCCCCTGCGCGGCCCTGTTTTTCGCCATGCGGACTTGGCCTCGCGTCGAGGAAAGCCCCGTCGCCGGAGGCTTTCCGGCATGCGCGCGCGGGCCCGGAAAATTCGTCGCCCTGTTTTTCACCCTGATCGCAGGGGATGGATGCGACGGGCGCGTCATGGCAACAGCAGGCCGGTTTCGCCGTTTCGGTGCCGTTTTCGTCAATGCGCCGGACGGACCTTGTCGCTCGGCATGTCCGAGAGCTGCGCGCGCGTCACGTCGATGAAGGCGACATGCAGCGCGGGATCGTAGCGCACGCTGGAGGCGCGAAGCCGCGTGGTCACGCATTGGTCGAGCGCGATGCTCACCCATTCGGCGCGGCCCTCGACCGCGTCGACGCGGCGGATGCGTCCCGCCCACACGCCGAACGGCGCTTCGACGGGCACGCCGTGAGGAACGCGCACGGGCGTGGCGAGACGATCGAGGCGGCGCAGATCGGGACCGACGCCGAAGCGGTAGGGATAGACCCGCGGATAACGAAAGCCGATGCAGGCGTGCCTGTAGGGCTGCACGTCGGGCATGCGGTCTGCCTGCGACAGCGGTTCGCCCAGCGCGATCTGCTGATGCAGGATCTGCGCCTGGGCGCCGGCCGCACGGGCGAGGAGCGCCGCCGCGACGATGCCCATCGTTGTCGTCCTCGCGCGCATGGCCGCTCAGCCGCTGGCCGTGCCGAGCTGTAGCGGCAGATACGACGTCGTTCCGTTGCGCATGACGAGCAGCGCCACCGACGGCCTGTGGCTCGCCTCGGCCGAATGGATCTGCGATGCGGCATCGCCCGGCGAGTTCACCTTGTGATCGCCGACGCGCAGGATGACGTCGCCCGCCTGCAGTCCGCTCTGGTCGGCGCGGCTTCCGGGCGTCACGCCTGCCACGACGGCGCCGCCCTGAATGTCGTACTGGTCGCGCTCGTCCGCCGGCACCGGCTGAAGCTCGAGACCGACCGGCGACCGGTTCGCCGCGGCTGCGGCGGATGCCATCTTCTCGGCATGCTCGGTGCCCACGGTGACGTTGAGCTCGCGCTGCTGTCCGTTGCGCCACACCGATACGTCGACCGTCTTTCCGGCCGGGACGTCTGCCACCGCGAAGGAGAGATCGCGCATCGTGGCGATGTGCTCGCCGTTGAACGCGGTAATGACGTCGCCCTGACGGATGCCGCCATGCGCCGCGGGCGAATCCGGCGTCACGAGATCGACGAGCACGCCCTCGACCTTGTTCAGTCCGATGGCCTTGGCGAGCGCGGGCGTCACGGCCTGCATCTGGACGCCGAGCCAGCCGCGCGTCACGTGACCATGGGCGCGCAATTGCGCCACCACTTTCGACGCGACGTCGGACGGAATGGCAAAGCCGATGCCGACGCTGCCGCCCGAGGGCGTATAGATCGCCGTGTCGATGCCGATCACATGGCCGGACTGATCGAACAGCGGACCGCCGGAATTGCCGGGATTGATCGGCGCGTCGATCTGCAGAAAGTCGTCATAGGGCCCTTCGTTGATGTCGCGGTTGCGCGCCGAGACGATTCCTGCGCTGACGCTGCCGCCCAGTCCGTAGGGATTGCCCACTGCGACGACCCAGTCGCCGACCTGCTCCTGTTTCGAATCGCCGAACGACACGTAGGCAAGCGGGTGCGGCACGTCGATCTTGAGGAGTGCCAGATCGGTCTGCTTGTCGCGGCCGACGATATGGGCGGCGTGTATCGAGCCGTCGGTGAGCGTGACCTGAATGTCCGTGGCGTCGTCGATGACGTGATTGTTCGTCACGATGTAGCCCGCGGGATCGATGATGAAGCCGGATCCGAGCGCGTGCGTCGGCTTCTGGCTCTGCTGACGAAAAAGCTGTTCGGCATTCGGCCCGAAGAACTGCCTCAGCATGTCGCCCATGGGACCGTTCTCGTCGAGCTGGTTGCCTGCCGAAGGCTCCACGCGCTCGGTGGTGGAGATGTTGACGACGGCCGGCTTCACGGTTGCGACGAGCGCAGCGAAGCCTGCCTGCTTGCCGACGTGAGGCACCGAAAGCGGCGGCGGCACTTCGGTCGCGCGTGCGGCGGCGAAGCCCGCGATGCCGCCTCCGGCCAGCAATGCGGCGATGGAAAGAACACCAAGCGTTGAACGTGTCTTTCGATCCTTTTTCTCGACGGTATCCATGGTTTGCGGCCTTCGAAATCATTGCCGCATCACGATGCGGCGCTTACACGAAGAAAACGTGGTGCGTGCCTTCGGGCTGCGCAACGTCTTGCGCCGTTAAGAAAAATTGAGGTCGACGGCGCCGCGAATCCGGCCGTCCGCCGCGCGTCGATGCATGAATTCGACGTCATGTCGGGCGAACGTTTCTGCTCGCCATTTTTTCGCCCCATCGCGGGCGTTGTTTTTCGCGCGGCTGCACAATGCGCTCGCCGCACGCGTGATCGCGCGCCCGTTTACCAATCTTTCCGCGGCGTGAATGACAAGACACACTGGTTGCATTCGAATTTTTCGATCACCAATTCGGGAAAGACGCGCGCGCAGGAACGATCCGCGCGTCCTCTGGTCCGCTCATCGTGCGACGGACGCCTCCGCGTGCGCGGCCGCTCAACGGAACAAGGAGCAAGGTCATGCCCGAGGGCGACATCCATTCCGAACTGACGCGGATGGCGTACAAAGCGCTGCGTGACGCGCCGCCGGAATTGCCGGACGCCGCAAGCCGGTTTCTCGACAAGATCGGCCGCACGCCGCCGCTGCTTGCGCCGCTGCCCTTCGGCGAGACTGCTCTCGCGCCGGTGATATCGAAAGCCGCGGTCGACGTGCACTACGACCAGCATCACCGGGCCTACATCCAAAAAGTGCGCATGCTGACCAAGAACAGTCCGTTTCTCGGTCGCCCGCTCGAAGAGATCCTCATGCGCACGGCGGACCGTCCCGAATGGCGGAGTCTTTTCAACAACGCCGGCCAGGCCTGGAATCATCGTTTCTACTGGAACAGCCTGTGTGCCAATCCGGCGGAGCCGTCGCCCGCGTTCGGCCATGCGATCAAGCGCGGATTCGGATCGTTCAATCTTCTGAAGGAACTGTTGGTCGCGGCCTGCATAAGCCAGTTCGGCAACGGCTGGATCTGGCTGGTGCTCGATCGTGGCAGCCTCAGGGTCCTGGCAACCGGTAATGGCGACAACCCGATCGTCCGTGGCCATATCCCCCTTCTCGCCATCGATGTATGGGAACACGCCTATTACCTCGATTATCAGGGCCGTCGCGGCGACTACGCGCGGGCCGTGGTGAACAGGCTCCTGAATTGGGACTTCGCGTCGGCGTGTTTCGAGAAGGCGACCTGGCCCGCAGCGGACGATCGCGCCGCGCAAAACTAGGATCACGGGTCATCTAGAGCTGTTCGACCGCGGACAACGAGAAGCTTTCGCCCTTCGGGTTCTGGCCGATGATGAGGCTGGTGCTGCCGGAAAAAGAGTAAGGCGGAACGGGCAGATTGAGCGGCGCCGGCACGCCCTGGAACACGCGCCCGGCCAGATCGTATCGCGAGCCGTGGCAATGGCAGAGATAGCCGCCCGGCCATGAAGGTCCGAGCGCGCCCGGCGCCGGCGTGAAGGTCGGAATGCATCCCAGATGCGTGCAGATGCCGACGAGCACGAGATACTCCGGCCGGATCGCGCGGCACCAGTTCTTCGCGTAGTCCGGCTGCTGCATCTGATCGGAATCGGGATCGCGCAGCATCGAAAGCAGCGTCTTGTCCTTCAGGCCCGCCAGGATCGCCGGCGTGCGGTGCACGATGAAGATGGGATGGGAGAGCCAGCGCACCAGAATCTGCTGGCCGGGCGCAATCTGCGAGAGGTCGACGGTGATGGGGCTTCCCGCGGCGAGCGCACTGGCATCGGGTTCCATCTGATCGATGAAAGGCCAGCAGGCGAGGACCGCACCGGTCGCGGCCATCGCACCCGTGGCGATGTAGAGAAAATCGCGCCGCTTGATTTCGCCGGCGGGCCCCTGTGTCCGGTCGTCCATCGTGCCCGCGTCGTTGGCGGGCCCTTGCGTCGAAACCTCAACCATGGCTTCGAGGAAACGCGTACGTGCCGCATTCGGATCGCATCCGCGTCGCAGCGACGCGCGCCGATCATGAAATCTTGATCATGAACGGGTCATCTTTGCGCGGCGGGACGAGCCTTCCCGTTCTGCGCGACACAAATGCGGCGACCGGTTAGGTCCCGAACACCCGTTCGAAATTGCCCGAGTAGAACGCGGTCTTCACGTCCTCGGAAAAGTCCTTGAGCACAGCTTCGAACTTGCCGATGGGATCCTTCGAGCCTTCGGGATGCGGGAAGTCGCTCGAGAACAGGAAGAGCTCGGGCCCCGCCTGGCGGATGAGCGCGCCGACATCCTCGCCAGGGAACGGCGTGAACGCGACCTGGCGGCGGATGTATTCGCTGGGCTTCAGCGTCAGCTCTTTCAATTGCGCATCGGTCTTCATGAAGAACTTCGCCGCCATGTCGAGTCGCGTCAGGAACGCCGGCACCCAGCCGCCGCCGAGCTCGATCACGCCGCCCTTGAGGTTCGGGAAGCGTTCGAACACACCGTGGAAAACCATCGCCGACAGGAAAATCTCCGGCGCGTGCGGCAGGACCATGTAATCGAGCACGCGGAGATTCTCGCCGCCGCCCAGCCAGTCGGTACCGCGCTCGCGGCCGTTGTTCTCGTAGGCCTTGGGGAGCACGCGCGTGCCCTGCCCGATGTGGAGCACGAAGGGCAGCTTGGCTTCCTGGAGGCGCGCCCACAGCGGATCGAGTGCGGGATGGCCGGGGCTCATGGCGCCCGCCGGCGCCGCCGCGATCCAGAAGGCGCCGCAGCCGTCGGCGCGCGCGCGTTCGAACTCGGCGATCGCCTGCTCGGGATCGTCGAGCGGCAGCGAGGCGACCGCCATCAGCCGGGGATCGCCTTTGCAGAATTCGGCCATGCCGCGATTGTGCGCGCGGGCGCCGCCATATTTCAGGGCCAGGTCCTCGCCGCGCAGGAATTGCGTGCCGGCGAAGGTCGAGAACACGAGCTGGCGCGAGAAGCCCAAATGGTCGAGCGCCTGCCGGCGCTCCTCCCGATCGGTGGCTCCATAAGCGCCCCAGCCCTTGGCGCTTGCGATGACGTCCTTTTCGAGCTCGGCCGTGGCCTGGGCATCGCTCCGCCGGGCGCTCGCCAGCGCAATCGCTTTGGCGGCCATCTTGCCGGCGCCGCCGAGCGCCATGGCGGGCAGCCGTTCGCGCAAGGCCGGGTCGGCATAGCTTCCCAGCCACTCGAAGGTTTCCATGATGTGGCTGTCGGCGTCGCAATAGCGCCGCCTAGGCGCATAACGAGCGGCATAGCTGGAGACGGGCGCGTTCATGGTGTCCTCCGGGCGTGCTTTTCGCAAATGGTCCGCCCCGCGCCGGGTTCTGTCAACACGCTGCAAAACAGCCCTGCCCGGCCATTTTGGCCCGGAATCCTTGCCCCGAACGGCTCCGAATCCGCTATAGCCACCCCATGTCGTCCGTGACCAACACCAAGGATCTGAAGGCCCTCGTGGCCGAGCTCGAGGAGGCGCAGTACATCGCCCTCGACACCGAATTCATGCGCGACCAGACCTACTGGCCGAAGCTGTGCCTGCTGCAGGTCGCGGCGCCGGGAATAGAAGCGATCATCGATCCCTTGTCCGAGGAGATCGATCTGGCGCCGTTCTTCAAGCTCCTGAAGTCGCCCAAGATCGTGAAGGTGCTGCACGCGTCGCGGCAGGACATCGAGATTTTCTATCATCAGGGCGGCCTGATCCCCGATCCGTTGTTCGACACGCAGATCGCGGCGATGGTGGCGGGCTTCGGCGAGTCCGCGTCGTACGAAACGCTGGCGCGCAAGCTCGCGCATGCCGAGATCGACAAATCCGCGCGCTTCACCGACTGGTCGCGCCGTCCGCTGTCGAAGCGCCAGCTCGAATACGCGCTGGCCGACGTGACGCACTTACGCGTGATCTATGAAGCACTGGCGAAGCAGCTCGAACGCACCGGCCGCACGAGCTGGGTCGCCGAAGAGATCAAGGCGCTGCAGGACCCGGGGCTCTACAAGCTCGATCCGACCACGGCCTGGAAACGGCTCAAACCGCGCACCTCGAACAAGCGCTTCCTTGCGATCCTCGCGGCGCTGGCCGAATGGCGCGAACGCGAGGCACAGACGCGCGACCTGCCGCGCAACCGCGTCATCAAGGACGAAGCCTTGATGGAGATCGCGGCGCATCCGCCGGCCGATTCCGCGGGCCTCGAACACATCCGCGCCGTGCCGAAAGGCTTTGCGACGTCGCGCCTCGGCAAGAGCCTGCT
>Ga0335074_10000600_pt1 | contig 50339 bp, 44 predicted proteins | sample Lox_Sample_23_FD_206715 | JGI IMG/M metagenome (GOLD analysis project Ga0335074, IMG submission 206715) | Soil microbial communities from Loxahatchee National Wildlife Refuge, Florida, United States - Lox_Sample_2.3 | ecosystem: Environmental > Terrestrial > Soil > Wetlands | place: USA...
CGCGGCCGAGGCCGAGGCGCTGATCGCCGATCGGCTCCTCGGGGCGACCCACGGCCAGATCGCGCAGCTGATCGCCCGGGCCGTGGTCACGGTCGACCCGGACGGGGCCCGCAAGCGCCGCGAGCAGGCGCAGCAGGAAGACGCGCGGGTGGCGTTCTGGCGGGAGCATGCCGGGACCGCCGCGCTGGCCGGGTTCGGGTTGCCGCCGGATCAGGCGCTGGCCGCTAACCAGCACATCCAGGACACCGCGGTGGAGTACCGGGCCTGGGGTGTCCCGGGGACCTTGGATCAGCTCCGGGTGCTGGCGTTCCTGGACGCCCTGAACGGCACCGACGCCCGCCGCCAGTACCCCAAGGCTGGCTCCGCCGCCACGGGCAGCCCGGACGGGAACCAGCCCACCGGCGCAACCGGTGATGCTCCGGACGCCGAGCCCGGTGACGGAAAGGACGGCCAGCCAGACGGTGGCACCGGCGGCGGTCCCGGACCCGGGGCCGGCGGGCAGCCGGGCGGGTTCCCGCCCTCCTCGCCGGGCATCGCGGGATTGGCTGCGGCCACGAACCTGACGATCCCGCTGGCCACCGTGCTCGGGCTGGCCGAGCACCCCGGCGAGGCGTACGGCCTGGGTGCCCTGGACCCCGACCTGGCCCGCCAGTTCGCCGCCGCCGCCCGCCACCCCGCCAGCACCTGGTGCGTGACCGTCACCGACCCCGACGGCCACGCCATCGGCCACGGCTGCGCCCAACCCGCCCGCACAGGCAAACGCGCCGGCCCCGGACGGCACGGCGGCCCCGGACAGCACGGCGGCGCCGGAAACCGGGACGGGCCCGCCTTCACCCCGGCCGGCCCCGGGCCACCCGGCGGCTACGGCACCTGGCACCTGGCCATCGGGGACTCGCAGCTACAGGTCAAGCTCGGCCCCATCCCGGTCACCGACTGCGACCACCGCTACGAATCCGCCGGCTACCAGCCGTCCGACACCCTGCGCCACCTCGTTGAGATCCGCGACGGCCAGTGCACCTTGCCGGTCTGCGTCCGCCAGGCCCGCCGCTGCGACTTCGAGCACGCGGTCCCGTGGCACAAGGGCGGCCGGACCTGCGCCTGCAACGGCGGCTGCCGCTGCCGACACGACCACCGCATCAAGCAGACCCCCGGGTGGACCGTCACTCAGCCCCGGCCGGGATACCACCAGTGGACCACCCCAGCCGGGCGCACCTACACCACCGAACCCATGCGACACCCGATTTAGGCGATCTCAGGCGTGGTAGCTGATCCACACTGACAGGTGCTCGTGTTCCAGAGCCCGGTAGATGGTACTGGCCAGGTCATCGCAGACCGAAACGCCGCGCCGCGTCCAGCAGTGCCGACGAACCAGCAGTGCCGACGAACCAGCAGTGCCGACGAACCAGCAGTGCCGACGAACGCCTCGGTCAGCGCGGGCGGTAGGCGCGCAAGAACGCGCGGGCGCCGCTGCTGGCCATCCGCGTAATCTCCGCGTCGGACGCGGGCAGGGCGCCGAAGAGCGTGCGGTTGTTCATCTGGCCCATGGTGAGCGAGAACAGGTGGTTGGCGGCCTCCCCGGGCTCCGGCACGTCGAGCAGGCCGCGGCCCCCCATCCGAGCGAGGCGCTCGGCCATCGCCGCGGTGATGCCCTGCGGCCGCATCTGGATTTGCCGCAGCTCGGGGAAGTGCGCCGCCTCGGCCATCATCAGCCTGATGATGGCCGAACGCTCCGATGACCGCGCCGCGAGCAGCGCGGCCTCACAGGCAAAGGCGGTGATGTTGGCTTCCACGGCCCCCTCGGGGACGTCGGTAAGGTACTGATCCATCAACCCAACGATGACGGCGATCATCGAGGTGTAGGTTTCCCGTACTACCGAGACGAACAAGTTCTCCTTGTCGCCGTAGTGGCTGTAAATGGTCCGCTTGGAGACGCCGGCCTCCTCCGCGATGGCGTCCACGCTGGTCCGCGCGAAGCCGTCGCGCAGGAACAGCCGCAGCGCGGCCGCCGCGATCAACGACCGCTTGAGCTCCGAGCCGCCGACCGGACGCCCACGGCCGGACCGGGGATGCCCCGTCGCCTGACCGATCATCGACGCCTCCTAACTGATCACTCCAGGCCGCACCAGGGCCCACCGACCGCACCAGGGCCCACCGGGGACCGCACCTGACCGACCGCATCACCTACACTGTATAGTGTACATATTTGCACTAGACGGTTTACAAAATTCTACTACACCGTTTAGTGTAGAAATATGAACGCTACGCCTCAGTCAGCATCGTCGCCAGGCACCCCGACCGGGTCCCAGAAGCTCGAACCGGCGCTCGTCAAGCTGATCGGCATCCTGCTTCTCGGCGCGATCCCCGCCCTGCTGGACACCACGATCGTCAACGTCGCGATCGACACGATCGGCCGCGACCTGCACACCACCGTGTCGGCGATTCAGTGGGTGATCACCGGGTACCTGCTCTCGTTCGGCATGATCATCCCGTTCAGCGGCTGGGCGCTCGCCCGGTTCGGCGGCCGTGCGACCTGGATATTCGCCCTGACCGTCTTCCTGGCCGGCTCGGTGCTGTCCGGCGCGGCCTGGAATATCGCCAGCCTGATCGGGTTCCGCGTGCTCCAGGGCATCGGCGGCGGCCTCCTGCTGCCGCTGCTGACCACGCTGATCACCCAGCAGGCCGGCGGCCGCCAGCTCGGACGGCTGCTCGCCGCGGTGAGCCTGCCGGTCGCGGTGGTCCCCATCCTGGGCCCGGTAATCAGCGGCCTGATCATCAGCAACATCAGCTGGCGCTGGATCTTCTACGTCAACGTGCCCATGTGCCTGCTGGCGATCGCCCTGGCCTGGCGCGGCCTGGCGCCGGGCGGCCGGCAGCAAGCCAGCCCCAGGGCCCGGCCGCCACGGCTCGACGTCATCGGGCTGCTCCTGCTGTGCCCGGCGCTGGTCGGCCTGCTGTACGGCCTGGCCCAGGTGAGCAGCAGCGGCGGCTTCGGGCACCCGAAGGTCCTCGTCCCCATCGCGGCCGGGCTCATGCTGCTCGCCGGCTTCGCCGTGCACGCGCTGCGGATGACCGGCGAGCCCGCGGTCGACCTGCGCCTGTTCCGCTCGCGGAGCTTCACGGGCGGCAGCGGCCTGATGTTCATCGGCGGGCTGTCCATCTACGGCGCCATGCTGCTCCTGCCGCTGTACTTCCAGGAGGCCCGCGGGTACAGCGCCCTGGCCGCCGGCCTGATGCTGGTGCCGCAGGGCGTGGGCAGCCTCCTGCCGCGGACGATCCTCGGGAAGCTGACCGACCGGTACGGCCCGCGCCCTGTCTCGCTGGCGGGCATCATCCTGGCGGCCGCAGGCACGGTGCCGTTCGCGCTGGCCGGGCTGCACACCAGCGTGATCCTGCTCGGCGCGGCGCTCGTGGTGCGCGGCGCGGGCCTCGGCGCGGCGACCATCGCCCCGATGGCGGGGGCGTTCCAGGGCCTGCCGAAGGCCGAACTCCCGCACGCCAGCAGCGCCATCAGGATCGCGCAGCAGGTGGGCGGCTCCTTCGGCGCGGCGGTGCTGGTCGTCATCCTGACCCGGCAGGCGGCCGCGCACCACGCCGCGCACGCCGCGGGCCTGGTCACGGCCTTCGGCCACACCTTCTGGTGGTGCGTGGGCTTCACCGCGCTGGCGGTGATCCCGGCGCTGCTGATGCCGGGCCGCCCGGCCGTCCAACCCGCCAGCCCGAACGGGCAGCCGACGCCGGCCAGCGGCAAGCAACTACAGGGCCAGTCCTGACCGGTTGACGTCGCCGCAGCCAGCCACCTGAAAATGATGACGTGATCTAAGGCGCCTGACGGTCCCGGGCCTGGCACCGCAGGGCGCGCAGCACGTCGTCGCGGCCCTCCAGCAGCAGCCGGCGCAGCGCGGCAGGCGGCGCGGCCTCGGCGAGGTACGCGTCCGTCGCCTCGACCGTCTCGGGAGATAGCGCGCACGCCATGTAGATGCCGCTGACGAAGTCCTGGGCCATCGCCGACGACCAGTCCCGCCACACCTCGCCCACGACCGAGAAGTAGTCCGAACGGTACGGTTCCACCAGCGCGGGCTGGTCCGGGTCGGCGAACCCGGCCAGCGTCGCCCGGAACATCGCGATGGTGAGCTCTCCGTCGGTCAGGGTCCGCCAGGTGGCCCGCTTGGCCTCCGCGGTGGGTATCGCGGCCCGGCACGTAGCGGCGTGCCTTTCGCCCGCGTCGGTCACGTCCCGCGCGAGCTCGGCGTCGATCTGGTCCGGGCCGTAGGCCCGGGAACCGTTAAACGACCCGCGGCTCACCAGCCGCGCCAGCAGCGCCCAGCGCAGGTCGGTGTCGACGGACAGGCCGTCGAGCCGCTCCGAGCCGTCAAGCAGCCCGGCCAGCAGCGCGAGGTCGTCGGCGGAGCTGGCGACGCCCGCGAAGGCCCGTAGGTAGGCCAGCTGCGCGTCCGACCCGGCCGGCGCGGCCGCGAGCAGCGCGCGCAGCGCGGACGCGATCACGGCCAGGCCAGACTCCCGCCAGGACGGGTCGGCGAACCGGCGCGCCGCCTGGCCCGCCTGGCGCAGCAGCGTCTGGGCCACGCTGATGTCGGCCACCGAGGCGACGCCCGACATGACCAGCCGAACGTAGTCGCGCGCCCGCATCTCACCATCGCGGCACATGTCCCAGGCCGCCGCCCAGCACAGCGCGGCGGGCAGCGAATCGGCGAACCCGTCGATCGAGCCGATCAGGGTGCGCAGTGAATGATCGTCGAGCCGGATCTTGGCGTACGTGAGGTCGTCGTCGTTGACCAGCACCAGATCCGGCCGGGCCACCCCGGCGAGCTCCGGTATCACGGTGCGCGGCCCGGCAACCTCGACCTCGACCCGGTGCCGGCGCGTCAGGCCCTTCTCCGTCTGGTCGTACAGGCCGATCGCGATGCGGTGCGTGCGCAGCACGGGATGGGTGGCCGCGGCTTGCTGCTCCACGGCGAACTCGGTGAACCGGCCGGCGTCGTCGGCCGAATAGGACGGCCGCAGCGTGTTCACCCCGGCGGTCTGCAGCCATTCGGCCGACCACGCGGCCAGGTCGCGCCCCGAGGTTTCCTCAAGCGCGGCGAGCAGGTCGGCCAGCGTCGCGTTGCCCCAGGCGTGCGCGGCGAAATACTTCCGGACGCCGGCCAGGAAATTGTCGCGCCCCACGTACGCCACGAGCTGCTTGAGCACCGCGGCGCCCTTGGCGTACGTGATCCCGTCGAAGTTCACCTCGACCGCGTGGATATCGCTGATGTCGGCCGCGATCGGGTGGGAGGAGGGCAGCTGATCCTGCCGGTAGGCCCAGGCCTTGTACAGCTGCGCGAACGTGGTCCACGCCCACGTCCAGCGGGTGGCCTCGGCCTGGGCGAGCGTGCCGGCCCAGGTCGCGAAGGACTCGTTCAGCCACAGGTCATCCCACCAGGCCATCGTGACCAGGTCGCCGAACCACATGTGCGCCATCTCGTGCAGGATGGTCTCGCCGCGCGCCTCACGGGCGAAATCGGTGACCCGCGACCGGAAGATATACGCCTCGAGGAAGGTCACGCAGCCCGCGTTCTCCATCGCGCCTTCCTTGAATTCAGGCACGAAGAGTTGATCGTATTTTTCAAAGGGATATTTCATGCCGAACGATCGGTGGTAAAAGTCAAAACCCTGCCTGGTCACCTCGAAGATCTCGTCGGCATCGAGGTATGGGGCCAGCGATTGACGGCAGAACACGCCGAGCGGAATCCCGTCGTGCTCGCTGCGGACGACGTGATAGGAGCCGGCCGCGACGGCCGTGATGTAGGTCGGCATGGGCGGGCTGGGCGGGAAGTGCCAGCGCGCCGCCTCGCCATCGGCCCGCGTCGAGTCCGGCGCCATGTTGGAGATGACCAGCCAGTCCGCGGGGGCGGTGACGCTCAGTTCGTAGGTGGCCTTGAGGTCGGGCTGGTCGAAGCAGGCGTAGACCCGGTGCGCGTCGAACGTCTCCAGGTCCGAGTACAGGTAGACGCGCCCGTCCGCGGGGTCGGTGAACCTGTGCAGCCCCTCGCCGCTGCGCGAGTAGGCGCACTCGGCGCTCACCCGCAGCACGTTGGCCGCCGCCAGCCCGTCCAGCGTGATCCGGTCACCGTCGAAGGCGTCAGGGCCGACCGCCGCTCCGTTCAGGGTGATCTCGCGCACCGCGGGAGCGGTCAGGTCGATGAAGGTCGATGCGCCGGGCGCGGCGCAGTCGAAGCTCACCACGGTGACCGAGCCGAACGTCACGTCTCCGCCTTCGGGCTCGGTCAGGTCGAGGTCCACCTGATAGGACGCGACCGTGATGAGCGCCGAACGAGCCTTCGCCTCGTCGCGAGTCAGGTTCGAGGTCACCGGATAATCCCTTCGTCGATGTGGCCGACCCTACATACCTAGCGCATGCGCCCGAGGAATGCACCGTTGGGCCGCCCGGTTGACGCTGGCGGGGGAGAACCAAGGGCCCCGTCATGGTAAGGAGAGCGATGACTCAGCAGGAGCTTACGCGTGTCGATTTCTGGTTCGACCCCGCCTGCCCGTGGGCGTGGATCACGTCACGCTGGATGCTCGAGGTCGAGAAGGTCCGCCCGGTCACGACGGTCTGGCACATCATGAGCCTGGCCGTGCTCAACGAGAACAAGGAAGGCCTGTCCGACCGGTACCGGGAAGGCCTGCGCGCCGCCTGGGGCCCGGTGCGGGTGCTGGCCGCGGCCGAGCAGGCGCACGGCCCGCAGGTGCTCCTCCCGCTGTACACCGCGCTCGGCACTCGGTTCCACAACGACAAGGCGCCCAGGGACCGCGAGACGATCGTCGCCGCCCTGGCAGAGGCCGGCCTGGAGGCCAGCCTCGCGGACGCGATGGACTCGACCGAGTACGACGAGGCGATCCGCGCGTCGCACGCCGAGGGCATCGAGCGGGTCGGCTACGACGTCGGCACCCCGGTCATCACCGTCAACGAGATGTCGGTCTTCGGGCCCGTCGTCTCGCCGATCCCGCGCGGGCAGACCGCGGGCACGCTCTGGGACGGCGTGGTCCTGCTCTCGGGCATCGACGGGTTCTTCGAGCTGAAGCGGTCCCGCACCCGCGAGCCCATCTTCGACTGACCTGACCTGACCGGGCCGGACCGGGCCGGGCCGGCGCCAACGCCCCGGCCCGGCCCGGTCTGGCAGACTTGCCCCCGTGCGCGTTTACCTAGGATCGGACCACGCGGGTTTCGAGCTGAAGGCCCGCCTCATCGAATGGCTGGCCAGCGCCGGGCACGAACCGGTGGACTGCGGTCCGCACGCCTACGTCCCCGACGACGATTACCCGGTGTACGTAATGCGCGCCGCGCAAGGGGTCGCCACCGACCCGGGCACGCTGGGCATCGTGATCGGCGGGTCGGGCAACGGCGAGCAGATCGCCTCGAACAAGATCCCCGGCATCCGCGCGGCGGTGGCCTGGACCGATGAGACGGCCCAGCTGGCCAGGCAGCACAACGACGCCAACGTGCTCAGCCTCGGCGCCCGCATGTACAGCGATGACGACGCGGTCGGCTTCGCCAAGATCTTCGTGTCCACCCCGTTCTCCGGCGCGGCCCGGCACGCCAGGCGCCTGGCCGAGATCGCCGAGTACGAGAAGACCGGCGACCTGCCCCCGCTCCCCGCCCCCTGACTCGGTCAGCGCCAACTGAACCGGTCAGCGCGAAGGCCGTCCCCTTAGCGCGAAGGCCGTCCCCGCCTTGAGGATGACCTGCCGCCCCTGACCCTGCGCCTGCGAGTCCCTTCCGTCACGCCCGTCTCATCCATGACTTCGGTCTCAATTACGACTTCCGTCTTAATCACAGGTTCCACCTCTGCCGCAACTTCCGTCTCGGGCGCAACGTCCTCCTCAAAAGCACCGGCGGCCGGGACCGCGACGCCCGCCGCGCCCGCCGCGCCCGCCTCGGCGGCCTCCGCCCAGCTGAGGTGCTCGGCGTGCGGGCGGGACACGTCCCTGGCCCGCATCGCCGCGTCAGGGGTCACCTTCATGGTCGGCATGACGCCATGCTAGACATCCCCGCCGGGGGCCGGGCAGAGTGGACCGTGCCGGGGGACGACGAGATCACTGGGTCGCGCCCGCCGGGCGTCCACGTTCCAGGTCGGCGCCCGACGTTGTGGATCGCGTTCGCAGGCAGCTGGGCGGCCGGGTGGTGGGTGTTCTTCTCCCCGTTGCGCCGGATGCGCGACGTCCTAGAAGTCCACGGGGCACCAGGGGGCGGGATCCCACGACAGGGCGGTGGAGAGCTGCCGGACGGCCCCGGGGCGCAGCTCGGTGACGAGCCCGCCCCCGGCCAGCGCGCCGAGCGTGGTGCCGCCCAGGTACGCAGCGCCGAGCTCGGTGACGTCGAGCGCCACGTCGGCCGCGGCGGTGGTCGGCACGCACGAGGCGGCGGACGCCACGCCCGCGGCCGTCACGCCGGCGGCGGACAGGTGCCACCGCCCGGCGTTCGACGGGATGAGGCGGTCCCGGACCTCGATCACCACGTCCACCGCGCATGAGTACCCGCGGCCGGTCAGCGCCGCGGGGACGTCAACGATCCGGACCCACAGCGCGTCCTTCAGCCGCGGCCGCGCCCGCCGCGGGTCGGCCAGCATGAAGCGCAGCGGGTCATCGACGGGACGCTTGGGCACGTGGAACTCGGCGGTCAGGTCCCTGCTGAGCAGGTCAGACCAGAGCGCGGCGCCGGCCGCGAGATCGGCGGCCATCATCTCGCGCACCCGCAGCACGCCGCCCGGCAGCGCGGTCTCGTCCCAGTTCCCCTGGCCCGAGTAGAGCGCGTAGCCCCGCGGCCCGTCGTCGTCCTCGGCCAGGACGCAGCGCAGCGGGCTCGCGCCGCGCCGCCATTCCGGCGGGTCGTAGATCAGGGTCCGCCACCACGTCTCGTTCCGGGCAATAATGCCGGGCCGGTACGGGAGCACGGCGTCGTAGACCTTGGCCAGCTCGGGCAGTGCGGCCTCGGGTTCGGCGATCCGAAGCCGCGGGCGGCCCTGCGCGGTGTGCAGGGGCGCGGTCGCCGCCAGCGCGCCCTCGCCCCGGTGCAGGGTGAAGTCGGCGTGCCACACCGCGCAGCCGTAGCCGTACCTGGGGTAGATCGGGGCCTCGGATGCCCACAGCACCGCCAGCGGCTCGCCCCGGCGGCGGATGTCGGCCAGCTGCCGCGTCATCAGGCTGTTCAGCACGCCGCGCCTGCGGTGCGAGGGGAGCACGCCGACCCACGTCACCCCGGCCGCGGGCAGGCTCTGGTGCCCGGGCACGCTCAGCTGGAAGCTGTAGATCGCCGTCGTGCCGATCGGGTCCGGGCCGTCGAAGGCCGCGAGGGTCCGGTCGAACTCGAGCCGGGCCAGCACCTGCTCCCGGTCGCTGTCGGACATCGGCGAACCGTGGAAGGCATGCATGCTGGCGTTACGGAACTCGGTGAGTTCCTCGGGGTTGACGGGCCTGATCGGGTACGGGTGGTCGCTGCCGGGCGCGGAATCGGTCATATACATTTCGTACCCCGGCCCGCCCGGCAACGCGACCGGTTTAGCCGACGGCGGCCCGCATCGAATACAGTGCGCCCATCATGGTTACCGACCCCCAGCCTCCGCAGCCTCCGCGGCCCTCCCGGCCGGCCGGATCCCCGCGGCGCCGGGCCGGTAAGGCGCTGCGGAACCTGCAGAGCCAGCTGACCGAGCAGTTCATCACCAGGAACCGCCGGCTGGCGCTCGTGCTCTCGGTGCTCGTGCTCGTGATCGCGGTCGCGGCCGTGCACGTCTCGGAGTGGTGGTTCTCACCCGGCGTGATGATCCTGCCGATCCTGGCCGGCGGGTTGGGGCTGTGGCCGCGGGCGCTGCACATCTTCTTTGTCTTCGCGGGCGCCGGCCTGATCTACGACATCGTGGAGGACAAGGCCGGGGCCGGGATCATCGCCACGATCGTGCTGACCGCCGCCCTGGCCGACGTCCTGGCGCGGACCAGGGAGAAGCTCGGCCTGCTTGGCCTGCGCGGCGACCAGATGCTGGTCGAGTTGCGGGACCGCATCCGGGCCCAGGCGAAGCTGCCGAACCTCGGCGAGGGGTGGAACTCCTCAGTCGTCCTGCGTCCGGCCGGCGGCTCCTCGTTCGGCGGCGATTTCGTGGTGTCAGCCTGCGACGGCAAGATGCTGGAGGTGGCCCTCGTCGACGTATCCGGCAAGGGCATCGACGCCGGGACCAGGGCGCTGCTGCTGTCCGGCGCGTTCGGCGGGCTGCTCGGCTCGGTGCCGAGGGAGGAGTTCCTGCCCGCGTGCAACGCGTACATGCGCCGCGGATCGGCCACCGAGGGCTTCGTCACCGCCATCCACCTCGCGCTCGACCTGGCGTCGGGTGAGTACGTGCTCGCCTCGGCCGGCCACCCCCCGGCCGGGTACTACGAGGCGGCGGCCGACCGCTGGCGGCTGACCAAGGCGCGCGGGATCGTCCTGGGCGTGGTGCCCGACCTGCGCGGCGCCGCGACCGAGCAGGAGCACGGCGTCCTGCACCGCGGCGACGCGCTGATGCTCTACACCGACGGGCTGATCGAAGTGCCCGGGCGGGACATCGACGAGGGCACCGACCGCCTGCTCGGCGAGGCCGGACGCGCGTTCACCAGCGGCTTCATGGCCGGCGCCGGCCCCCTGGTGACGACCATGCAGGCGGGCACCGGCGGCTCCGACGACTGCGCCCTGGTCCTGATCTGGCGTACCTAGCGCCGTACGGTCAGGCCCCCGGCCGCGGGCGGGCCGAGCCAATCAATGATATTACGGCGCGACTTTCCCGAATCTGACGGTCACGTCAGTCAAATTCGCTAGCATAGATTGTTCGATGATGCAAACTACTTTTTCGCAGCGTAAACCGTGCGAACGGTAGTGAACACCTCGCCGGCGGGGTTCCGCGCCTGTCCAGCCGGGCGCCTAACCGGATCCTTAACCGACGCCGCCGTCATATGACGCTCACGTCATTGTTTGCAACGGCTAATGCATTCCCTGGAAAATGACGGGGTGGCAGGGGAAGGCGGAGGCGAGGCACGGACGGGGCTGCGGGAGCATGTCCGCCCGTCGGTGACGCGTGCCGACGAGGTGGTGGCCAACGCCTCGGGGGAGAACTTCCCCGTCGCCCTGCGCGTGCTGCCCCGGCGCTACCGCCGGCACCTGACCAACCTGTATTTCTTCGCCCGCCTCACCGACGACCTGGGCGACGAGTCGCGCGAAGCCGGCGAAGACCCGGCCCGGCTGCGCCTTCGCCTGCTTGACGAGCTAGCCGCCGACGTCAACCGCATCTACCAGGGCACCACCCCCGTCTCGCCCGTCATGCAGGCCATGGCCGAGACGGTCAGGGAGGGCAAGGTCCCCGAACAGCCGCTGCTCGACTTGATCCAGGCCAACCGCCAGGACCAGCAGGTCACCCGCTACCCCACCTTCGCCGACCTGGTCAGGTACTGCGAGCTGTCCGCCAACCCGGTCGGCCAGGTCGTCCTCTATATCTTCGGCGCCGCCACCGCCGAGCGCATCGCCCTCTCCGACCAGATCTGCACCGCCCTCCAGCTGGCCGAACACTGGCAGGACGTCGCCGAAGACCTCGCCCGTGACCGGATCTACCTGCCCGCCGAAGACCTGGAACGGTACGGCTGCACCGAGGCGGACCTGGCCCAGCCGTCCGCGAGCCCGGCCGTCAGGGAACTCATGCGCTTCGAGACCGACCGGGCCGAGCGCCTGCTCGACGAGGGCGCCCCCCTGGTCGGCACGCTGCGGGGCGCGGCCAGGCTGGCCGTCGCCGGCTACCTGGCGGGCGGCCGGGCCGCACTCGCCGCGATCGCCAGGCAGCAGTACGACGTGCTGCGCGCGCAATCCAGGCCGGCCAAGCCGCGGATGGCGGCCGAGCTGGCCCGGGCCTACGTGCGGGGGAGGTGATCGCGCCGGTGGAACTGACGCAGGCGTACCGCGAATGCGAGCGGATCACCTGGTCGCAGGCGAGGAACTTCGCCTACGGCATCAGGCTGCTGCCCCCGGCCAAGCGCCGCGGGCTGGCCGCCATCTACGCGTTCGCCCGGCGGATTGACGACATCGGCGACGGCACGCTTCCCGCCGAACAGAAGATCGCCGCCCTCGAAGACGCCCGCCGCGCGGTCCTCGACCTGCGCCGCGAGGACCCGGACGACGCGGTGCTCACGGCGCTCGCCGACGTCGGCGAGAAGTTCCCGGTCCCGATGGCCGCGTTCGGCGAGCTCATCGACGGCTGCGTCGCCGACGTCCGCGGCACCACGTACGCGACGTTCGAGGACCTGCACCACTACTGCCGCTGCGTGGCCGGCTCCATCGGCCGCCTGTCCCTGGGCATCTTCGGCACCCGCCACGATGCCGCTCACGCCGGTGAACTGGCCGACTCGCTCGGCGTGGCCCTCCAGCTGACCAACATCCTGCGCGACATCCGCGAGGACTACGCCAACGGCCGCGTCTACCTGCCAGCCGAAGACCTCGCCAAGTTCGACTGCGACCCGGCCGCCCTGAATTCCCCCGAACCGGCGCCGCAATTCACCCGGCTGGTCGAGTTCGAGGTCGAGCGGGCCCGCGACTGGTACGCCCGGGGGCTGGCCCTGCTGCCGCTGCTGGACCGCCGCAGCGCCGCGTGCACCGGCGCGATGGCCGGGATCTACCGCCGGCTCCTCGAGCGCATCGCCGCCGAGCCCGCCGCCGTCCTCCGCGGGCGGATGTCGCTGTCGGGTCGCGAGAAGGCCGCCGTCGCCGTGCAGGCCCTGGCCGGGAGGCTGACGTGAACGGCCCCGGTCCTCCTCACGTGGCGGTGATCGGCGGCGGCCTGGCCGGGATCACCGCTGCGATCGCGCTCGCCGAGTCGGGCTCCCAGGTCACCCTGCTCGAGGCCAGGCCGAGGCTGGGGGGCGCGACCTGCTCGTTCAGCCGTGACGGCCTGGTCGTCGACACCGGGCAGCACGTCTTCCTCGGCTGCTGCACCGCCTACCGCGGCCTGCTCGCCCAGCTCGGCATGACCGCCCACGCCCCGCTCCAGCGCCGCTTCGACGTCACCGTGCTCGCACCCGGCGGGCGCCGCGCCCGGCTCCGCAGGACCGCGCTCCCCGGTCCCCTGCACATGCTGCCCGCCCTGGCCAGGTATTCGTTTCTTTCTCTGGCCGAACGTGCCGTGGTGTCACGTCCCGCCCTGGCCATGCGCGGCCTGGACCCAGGCGACCCCGCGCTGGACGCGCAGCGCTTCGGGGACTGGCTGGCCGCCCACGGCCAGGACGAGCGGTCGCGCCGCGCCCTGTGGGACCTGTTCACCGTCTCGGCCCTGAACATCGCCGGCGACGACGCCTCCCTCACGCTCGCCGCCACCGTCGTCAAGACCGGCCTGCTCGGCAAGAACAACGCCGCCGACATCGGCGTCCCGGCCCGCCCCCTGGGCGAGCTGCACGGCGACGCCGGCGGCGCCCACCTGACCGCCCTGGGCGCCCAGGTTCACCTGAACGCCAAGGTCACCGCCATCGAGCCGATCCCGGCCGGCCGCCACGGCGGCAACGCCGCCACCGCGCCCGGCTTCCGCATCCGCCTAGCCCGTCCCGTCGATCCCGCGTCGGCCGCGCCGGACGCCACCGACACCCAGGACGCGGCCGCGGCCGAGCTTTCCGCCGACGCGGTGGTCCTGGCCGTCCCCCACGAGGTCGCCGCCCGCCTGATCCCGCCCGGCGCGCTGCCGCCCGCCACGGTCGGCGGCTGGGCCGGGCTCGGCGCCTCGCCGATCGTCAACGTGCACGTGATCTACGACCGCCCGGTGACCGATCTCCCCTTCGCCGCCGCCGTCGACTCCCCGGTCCAGTGGGTCTTCGACCGCACGGCCATCTCCGGCCTGAACCGTACCTCCGGGCAGGCGCAGTACCTGGCGATCTCGCTCTCGGCGGCGGACGAGTACGTGGACGTCCCCGCCGCCCAGCTACGCGAGCAGTTCGTCCCGGCGCTGGCCGGCCTGTTCCCCGCGGCCCGCGACGCAACGGTCACCGAGTTCTTCGTCACGCGCGAGCGCCGCGCGACGTTCCGTCAGGTCCCGGGCACCGCCGCGCTGCGCCCGAAGCCGGGCACTCACCTGCCCGGCCTGGTCCTGGCCGGCGCGTGGACCGACACCGGATGGCCGGACACGATGGAGGGCGCCGTCCGCAGCGGCCTTTCCGCCGTGATCGAACTCCGCCACACCGGACTTTCCGCGCCCGGACTTTCCGGTGCCGGATCTTCGGATACTGGATCGTCCGGTGCCGGATTTTCCCGCACTGGATCTTCCCAAGCCGGATCATCCCGTACCGGATATGTCGATTCCGGGCTTCCCGGCTCCGAAGTGAATGCTCCTGCCTCAACGATGGAGGGACGTCAGTGACTGCTGTGATGCCTGAGGGTGTGACCCTGGCGCGGGACCTGGTGAGCCCGGCGATGGAGTCGGCGATCGGCCGGCTGACGCCGGACGTGCGCGCCGTTGCGGCCTACCACCTCGGCTTCGCGGACGCCGCGGGCCACCCGACGGGCGGCGGCAGCGGCAAGGCGCTGCGGCCCGCGCTCGCCCTGCTGTCGGCCCGCGCCGCTGGCGCGCCGCCCGAGCGCGGCGTGCCCGCCGCCGTGGCGGTCGAACTCGTGCACAACTTCTCGCTCCTGCACGACGACATCATGGACGGCGACACCGAACGCAGGCACCGCCCGACCGCCTGGACCGTGTTCGGCGTCGGCGCGGCGATCCTGGCCGGTGACGCGCTGCTCGCCCTCGCGCAGGACCTGCTGCTGGAGGACGGCAACCCGCAGGGCGCGTGGGCGGCGCGGTGCCTGTCCGCGGCCGTGCAGCGGCTGATCGGCGGGCAGGGCTCCGACCTGGCCTTCGAGAAGCGCGACGACGTGAGCCTGGCCGAGTGCCTCGAGATGGCCGGCGACAAGACCGCGGCGCTGATGGCGTGCGCGTGCAGCATCGGCGCGGTGCACCTCGGCGCCCCGCCCACGCTGGCCATGGGCCTGGCCGGGTTCGGCGCGCACGTCGGGCTGGCCTTCCAGCTCACCGATGACCTGCTCGGCATCTGGGGCGCGCCGGAGGTCACCGGCAAGCCGGTCCGCGCGGACCTGCGCGCCCGCAAGAAGTCGCTGCCCATCGTGGCCGCGCTGACCGGCGGGGCGCCCGAGGCCGCCGAGCTCAGCGCCCTGCTCACCGACCCGCAGCCGCTGAGCGAGGACGACCTGATCCGCGCGGCCGACCTGGTCGCCGCGGCCGGCGGCAAGCGGTGGGCCGAGGCCGAGGCCGACGCGCAGCTCGCCGCAGCCAACGCGAGCCTGGCCGACATCGACCTGGCCGCCGACGTCCGCGCCGAACTGACCGCGATCGCCGAGTTCATCACGGCGCGGCAGTGGTAGCCCAGGGGGTACGGGGCGCCGGGCAGTCCCCCCGTGCGCGGGGGGTGCAGGGGGGTCGTCCCCCCGCGATAGCAGAGGCCCGGGTCACCCTGGCCCGGGCCCGTGAGCACGCGCTCGGGCTGCAGCACGCCGACGGCTGGTGGCAGGGCGAGCTTGAGACCAACGTGACCATGGACGCCGAGGACCTGCTGCTGCGCCAGTTCCTCGGCGTGCGGGACGAGGCGGCCACCGCGGCGGCGGCCCGCTGGATCCGCTCGCAGCAGCGCCAGGACGGCACCTGGGCCAACTTCTTCGGCGGCCCCGCCGACCTGTCCACCACCGTCGAGGCCTACGTGGCGCTCCGGCTGGCGGGCGACGAGCCGGACGCTCCGCACCTGAAGCGCGCCTGCGACTGGATCCGCTCCATGGGCGGCGTCGAGGCCACCCGCGTGTTCACCCGGCTCTGGCTGGCCCTGTCCGGCCGGTGGTCGTGGGACGACCTGCCGGTCATCCCGCCCGAGTTGATCTACCTGCCGGCCTGGTTCCCGCTCAACATCTACGACTGGGGCTGCTGGGCCAGGCAGACCATCGTGGCCCTCGCCGTCGTCCAGTCGTTCCGCCCGTCCCGCCCGCTCCCGTTCACCATCGACGAGCTGAAGACCGGCGGTCCGCACGGCCGCGCTCCGCGCCCGCGCCGCACCCCCGACGCGCGCCCCCTTCCCGGCCCGCCCGCCTCCGCCGACGCGTGGTCCCACGTCTTCACCACCCTCGACCGGGCGCTGCATCGTTACCGGCCGGTGAAGCCGGTAAGGCAGGCCGCGCTGCGCCGCTGCGCGGAGTGGATCATCACCCGCCAGGAGCGCGACGGCTGCTGGGGCGGCATCCAGCCGCCGTGGGTGTACTCGCTGATGGCGCTGAACCTGCTCGGCTACGACCTGGACCACCCGGTGATGGCCCGCGGCCTGGCCGGCCTGGACCGGTTCACGATCACCGAGGACGGGCCGGCGGGCCCGATCCGCCGCCTGGAGGCATGCCAGTCCCCGGTCTGGGACACCGTCCTGATCATGATCGGGCTGGCCGACGCGGGCCTGCCGTCCGATCACCCCGCGCTGGTTCAGGCCGGGGAGTGGGTCCTGGGCGAGGAGATCCGCGGGCCCGCCGACTGGCAGGTCCGCCGGCCCACCCTGGCCCCGGGCGGCTGGGCCTTCGAGTTCGACAACGACAACTACCCGGACACCGACGACACCGCCGAGGTCGTCCTGGCGCTGCGCCGGGTCGCGCTGCCTGCCACGCAGGCCAAGCCCGCCATCGACCGCGCGCTGGCCTGGCTGGCCGGGATGCAGTCCAAGGACGGCGGCTGGGGCGCGTTCGACGCGGACAACACCCGCGCCCTGGTCAACAAGCTGCCGTTCTGCGACTTCGGCGCGGTCATCGACCCGCCGTCGGCGGACGTGACCGCGCACATCGTCGAGGCGTTCGCCGCGCAGGGCATGCCCCGCCACCCCGCGGTCATCCGGGGCGTGACCTGGCTGCTGAAGGCGCAGGAGGCGGACGGGTCCTGGTTCGGCCGGTGGGGCGCCAACTACATCTACGGCACCGGCGCCGTGGTCCCCGCGCTGATCGCGGCCGGGGTCAGGCCCGGCAAGCCAGCCATCCGCCGCGCCGTGGCCTGGCTGGAGCAGCACCAGAACCCGGACGGCGGGTGGGGCGAGGACCTGCGCTCCTACGACGACGCGTCGCTGGCGGGCCGCGGTGCCTCCACCGCGTCGCAGACCGCCTGGGCCCTGCTGGCCCTGCTCGCGGCCGGGGAGCAGGCCAGCGCCGCGACCGAGCGCGGCGTCCGGTGGCTCGCGCAGACCCAGCGCGACGACGGCTCCTGGGACGAGCCGCAGTACACCGGGACCGGCTTCCCCGGCGACTTCTACATCAACTATCACCTGTACCGCCTGGCGTTTCCCCTCAGCGCGCTCGGCCGGTTCGTAGCGGCCCACACTTCGGGAGGCACCGCATGACCCAGACGATCCCGGGGCCGCGCGTGGGCAGCGAGGACCCGCTGCTCATCTGCAGCCCGCTCCGGATCGAGGCCCGGGCCGTGAGGCGCGGGTTCCGGGGGGCCAGGGGGGCCAGGGGGGTTTGGGGGGGCGGGGAGCCCCCCCAAGAGCGGGGGGTCACGGGGGGTCGTCCCCCCGTGGAGGTACTGCGCACGGGGTACGGCCCGGCCCGGGCCGCGAAGCAGGCCGAACAGATGAGCCACCGCTCGTTCGGCCAGCTGATGGTCATGGGCGTGGGCGGCGGCCTGACCACCGACCTCAGCGTGGGAGACCTGGTCGTCGGCACCGAGGTGGGCGACGTGACCTGCGCGTCCGCGCCGCTGCTGGTCGGTGAACTGCGGCGGGCGGGGCTGTCGGCCCGCGCCGGCCGGATCACGACCGTCGATCACCTGGTCAGGGGGCGCGAGCGGACCAAGCTGGCCGCCGAGGGCTGGCTGTGCGCCGACATGGAGTCCGCGCCGCTGGCCGCCGGCGCGGGCGGCCGCCCCGTCGCGGTGATCAGGGCCGTGTCCGACACCCCGCACCGCCCGCTGACCGGCATCGTCTCCGGCGGGCTCGCCGCGCTGCGCTCGCTGCGCGCCGCCGCGCCGGTGGCGGAGCGCTGGGCGGCGGCGTGCGGGGCGCACCAGGTGCTGCTGGCCGGGCCGCGGTCGTTCTGCGCGGGCGTGGAGCGCGCCATCGAGATCGTCGAGCGCGCCCTCGAGCGCCACGGCGAGCCGGTCTACGTGCGCAAGCAGATCGTCCACAACACGCGCGTGGTCGGCGACCTGACCAGCCGCGGCGCGGTCTTCGTCGACGAGCTCGACCAGGTGCCCGACGGGGCGACCGTCGTGTTCTCCGCGCACGGCGTGTCGCCGATGGTGCGCGAGGACGCGGCCAGGCGGGGCCTGGCGGTGATCGACGCGACCTGCCCGCTGGTGGCCAAGGTGCACGCGGAGGCCAGGCGGTTCGCCGCCGACGGGTACACGCTCGCGCTGATCGGCCACGCGGGCCACGAGGAGGTCGAGGGCACGCTGGGCGAGGCGCCCGGATCGACCGTCCTGCTCCAGACCGCGCAGGACGTCGCCACGTTCCGGCCCCGCGACGCCGAGCGCGTCGCCTACCTGATGCAGACCACGCTGTCGGTGGACGAGGCGGCCGAGGTGTCCGGCGCCCTGCGCGAGCGCTTCCCGGCGGTGCGCGCCCCCGGCAGCGACGACATCTGCTACGCGACCACCAACCGGCAGGCCGCCGTCCGCGCGATCGCGGCCGAATCCGATGTGGTGCTGGTGGCGGGCTCGACGAACTCGTCCAACTCGGTCCGGCTGGTGGAGACCTGCGAGCGCGGGGGCACGCCCGCGCACCTCATCGACGGGGCCGAGGACATCCAGCTCGACTGGCTGGCCGGGGCCTCGGTGATCGGCCTGACGGCCGGCGCCTCCGCGCCGCCCGCGGTAGTGGACGAGATCATCTCGGCGCTTTCGGGCCTTGGCCCGCTGTCGGTATCCGAGCGAATCACGACCACGGAGTCCATCCGGTTCGGCCTGCCCAAGGAGGTACGGCACTAATGCCCATGCCACTACGTCAGTCCCTGCGCGTCGGGTCCTACCTGATGCGCCAGAAGCTGGCTGGCAACACCAAGTTCCCGCTGCTCGTGGAGCTCGAGCCGCTGTTCGCGTGCAACCTGAAGTGCGCGGGCTGCGGCAAGATCCAGCACCCGCACGACATCCTCAAGCAGCGGATGCCGGTGGAGCAGGCCCTCGCCGCGATCGAGGAATGCGGCGCGCCGATGGTGTCCATCGCGGGCGGCGAGCCGCTGATGCACCCGCAGATCGACGTGATCGTCGCCGAGCTGATCAAGCGCAAGAAGTTCGTGTTCCTGTGCACCAACGCGCTGCTCCTGCCGAAGAAGCTGGACAAGTTCTCACCGTCGCCGTACTTCGCCTGGGTGGTGCACATCGACGGGCTGCGCGACCGGCACGACGAGTCGGTGTGCAAGGAGGGCGTGTTCGACGACGCGGTCGCCGCGATCAAGCTCGCCAAGTCGCGCGGGTTCAAGGTGAACACCAACACCACGTTCTTCAACACCGACACCCCGCAGACGATCATCGACGTGCTGAACTACCTGAACGACGACCTGGGCATCGACGAGATGCAGATCTCGCCCGCCTACGCGTACGAGAAGGCGCCGGACCAGGAGCACTTCCTGGGCGTGACCGAGACCCGCGAGCTGTTCCGCAAGGCGTTCGCCGACGGGCGGCGGAAGAAGTGGCGGCTGAACCACACGCCGCTGTTCCTCGACTTCCTCGAGGGCAAGGCCGATTACTCGTGCACCGCCTGGGGGATCCCGTCGTACTCGCTGTTCGGCTGGCAGCGGCCGTGCTACCTGATGTCGGACGGGTACGCCAAGACGTACTCAGAGCTCCTCGAGACGACCGACTGGGACTCCTACGGGCGCGGCAAGGACCCCAGGTGCGCGAACTGCATGGCGCACTGCGGGTACGAGCCTTCGGCCGTGCTGGCCACGATGAGCTCGCTGCGCGAGTCGATCAGGGCCGTCCGCGGGCACTGAGGGAAATCCAGCCCTGGGCACGGGGATCTGCCAGGTCCCGTTCAGCGGCCGGTCAGGTGGCAGCGCGATGCTCTGAAGTGGCGCCGGGGGCCGCTCCGGAGCGGCCCGGCGCCGCCAGGGACAGGCCGTTCCGGTTTCGGCGGCCTCACCTGCCCCCGGCGTGACACCCGGGGCCAGCCGACACATCACCCTCGACGAGCGCGGCACCCGCACCCGCGGCAACCGAGGGCCGGCCTGTCCCTGGCTGTTACTCCAGGCGCGCCTCGTGGCAGAGCAGTTCGGCGAGGTCCGCGGGTTCCGGGCGCACGCCAGCCAGGCCGTGCTGGGCGAACCAGCGGCCGACGTTCTCGGCGTCGCGGGTCAGGAACGAGGCCCCCCGCGGGTTCGCGATCACGTCGACGACCTGCGGCAGGTCGATCATGACCAGCCGCCCGTCGTGGACGAGCAGGTTGTAGGCGGACAGGTCGCCGTGGGCCAGGCCGTCCCTGGCCAGGTCGACGAGCGCTCGCACGAGCTGAGCCCATAGCCCGGCAAGTTCGGCGGTGCCCGGCCTGGTCTCGGCTAGCCGCGGCGCGGCCGTCCCGTCCGCCGAGCCGATGAACTCAAGCAGCAGCTCGGTGCCGGTAATCTGGGCTGGGTACGGCACCGGGATCCCGGCCGCGTAGAGCCGGGCCAGCGCGGCGAACTCGGCGCCCGCCCACTGCCCCGCGATCGCTTCGCGTCCGAACGCGCTCCGGCTGGCGACGGCCCGGTTGACCCGCGACTCCCGGGTCCGGCGTCCCTCCAGGTAGCCGACGTCACGGTGGAACATCCGGTGCTCGGCGGACCGGTACCGCTTGGCGGCGAGCAGGCACGACCGGTCCGTCCCCGGCACGCCGCGCCGCAGCAGGAATACGTCGGCCTCCTTACCGGTCTTCAGGATGCCGAGCTCGGTATCGACCGCGGCTAGCTCGGTGACGAGCCAGCCCGGGTACGGCGTCGGGCCCTTCTCGGTTGGCGTCGACTGGTCCCAGGTGGTCCAGCGGTCGCCCTCCGGCAGGCCGTCGGTGGTGTCGAACACCTCGATGGACGGCAGCGCCCGGCGGCCCCGGACGCGCTTGGCCGTAGTCGGCTCGTCGTCGTCGAACCGCCACTTACCGCGGCGGGACCTGAACTCTGCGTAGGACGCGGAGTAGTCGTTGTGCACGGGTCATGCTCCTCGGCTGAGCGACGGATAGGGCAGGCGCCAACGCGCCCGCGACGGGCATAAACACGTGACCTCTCCCTTCCGCTCAGCCGGCCTTCCCCTGCCGGACCCGTTGCAGATTGCCACACGCCGCCGCCTGCGCGCAACCGGATATCCGGCGCGATCGTGACGGCGAACGAGTTCCCCGGTGCATGGCCGCCGCCGTCAGCGGCGGCTCCTCGCGTCAGGACTTGTCGCGGTTGGCGGTGCTGTCCCGCAGGTCGCGGAGCGCGGCCCGAGCCTTGCGCCCGACCTCGCTGTCCCGCAGGTCGGCCAGCGCCTCCTTGGCCTTGCGCCCGGTCTCGCCGTCCCGCAGGTCGGCCAGCGCCTCCTTGGCCTTGCGCCCCGTCTCACCCTCGCGCAAGTCACGGATCGCCGCCTCGGCCTTGCGCCCGACCTCGCCCTGCCGCAGGTCACGGATCGCCGCCTCGGCCTTGCGCCCGGTCTCGCTGTCCCGGAAGTCCTGCAGGCGCGCCTTGGCCTTCTGGGCTCCCTCACCACGCTGGCCGCCGCGCAGCCAGGCGGTCAGCCTGGCCCACCAGCCCCGCACTTGCTCCTCAATTTCACTCATCGCCCGACTCTCCTTCACGTCGCTCGCTTCGAGCGATAGGGCGCTCGCAGCCCCGGCCCTCAACAGGCTGTCATTTTCAAGATATAACGTGATGAACGCAGGACCTAATCCTGGCCCGTGTGGGTGCTACCCGCCCGGTGGTCAGCCAACCCCGCGTCCCGGCCGGGAAGAGGGAATGCCTGTCCCCGGCCGGGATTACCTGACCAGGATCCCGTCCAGGATCACGTCCACGACCGTGCGGATGAAGTCGTCGGTCAGCGGGAGGTGACCGAGCAGCAACCGGTGCTGGGCGGCCCCGAAGAACAGGTCGAGCACGACCTCCTGGTCGACCGTGGCCGGGATCTCGCCCCGCGCGACGGCGCGGTCCAGCATGACCCGGTGCTGGGTCCGCAGCGGCTCGAGCACCCGTTCCCGCCACGCGGCGCGCAGCGAGGGGTCGTGCTGCGCCTCGGCGATCAGGCCGGTCAGCATGGGTCCCATCGAGGTCTGGCTGACCGCGTGGACCCACGCGGTCAGCGCCGCGACGAGGTCGCCGCGCAACGTCCCGGTGTCCGGCAGGGGCTGCTGTTCGCGGAACGACCCGACGAACGCGTCGAGCGCCAGCAGTCCCTTGGACGGCCAGCGCCGGTAGATCGTCGCCTTGCCCACCCCGGCCCGCGCCGCGATCTCCTCGATCGACATCGCCGCCAGCCCCCGCGAGGCCAGCAGGTCCAGCGTGGCAGCCAGGATCGCCCGGTCCGCCTCCTGGGACCGCGGCCGCCCCCGCTGCCCGCCGGCTCCGCCCGCGGCAATGCCGGCGTCCGCGACCGGAATATCCCGCCTCATCGCCAGGTTCTTCCCTCTAGAAATCCGAAACGATCCGTTACGTATTTGATAGGTATCATGCCCGTCACCGCGCCCTCCCAAACAGCGGCCACTGTCCCCGCTACTGCCGCTCCGCCGGACACCCGGCCAGCGAGCACCGAGGCCGCCCGCAGCGGCCACCCCCTGCGGCTGGCCCTCATCCTCGTCGCCGCGTTCATGGTCGTCCTCGACTTCAGCATCGTGAACGTCGCCCTGCCCTCGATCGAGCGCGAGCTGCACATGCCCGCGGACGCGGTGCAGTGGATCGTCACGGGATACGCCATCTCGTTCGGCGGCCTGCTCATCCTCGGCGGCCGGGCCGCCGACCTGCTCGGCCGGCGGCGCATGTTCATCACCGGCCTCATCGCGTTCGCGCTGGCCAGCCTGGCCGGCGGCCTGGCGCAGGACCCCGCGCTGCTGATCGCCGCCCGGGTCATCCAGGGCGCAGGCGCCGCGATCGTCGCCCCCGCCGCGCTGTCCCTCATCACCACCAGCTTCCCCGTAGGCCCGCAGCGCACGCGGGCCATCGGCCTGTACGGCGCGATCTCGTCCGTGGGCTTCGTCTCCGGCCAGGTCCTCGGCGGCGTCCTCGTGGAGTTCACCAGCTGGCGCGCGGTGTTCCTGGTCAACGTCCCGGTCGGCCTGGCCGCCGCCGCCCTGGCCCCCGCGATCCTGGGCGTGGCCAAGCCCGCCCGCGGCGGCGTGCGCCACCTTGACCTCCGCGGCGCGCTGCTGATCACCAGCGCCGTGGCGCTCATCGTGTTCGCCGTGTCCCAGGGCGTGGTCCTCGGCTGGACCTCCCCGCTGGTCTTCGCCGCCGTCGTCGCCGCCGCCGCGGCCGCCGCGGGATTTCTCGTCACCGAAACCAGGCAGCCGGAACCGCTCATCCGCCTCGGCATGCTGCGCCGCCCCGGGCTGCGCAACGGCAGCGCGCTCTCCTTCCTGCTCGGCCTGTGGAACGGCGGCGAGATGCTCATCCTGTCGCTGTACCTGCAGCAGGTACTGCACGAGTCACCGCTGTTCACCGGCCTGGCCATCGCCCCGCAGGGGGTGGTCGGGTTCGGCATGGGCATGCTCGGGCCGCGCCTGGCCCGCCGCATCGGGGTCAAGCGGCTCCTGGTGCTGACCGGCGCCGCGGCCGCGGTCGGCTTCGCCATCCTCACCCGGCTGCCGGCCGGCGGCTACAGTCCGGTCCTGCTCGTGGTCATGCTGATCGGCCTGGGCACCGCGGGCACCGCGTTCGGGTCGGTGGTGCTGGCCAGCACGGGTGCCGCCGACGCCGACCAGGGCCTGGTCGGCGGGATGATCAACACCAGCCGCCAGGTCGGCGCCGCGATAGGCGCGGCGCTGCTGCCCGCCGTGGCCGAGGCCGTCAGCGGCGCCCCGGTCTCCGGTGACCGGGCCGCGATGCTCACCGCGGGCCTGGCCGCGCTGGCCGCGACCGCGATCGCCTGGCACGCGGCCCACCCGGCGTGGGCCCGCCGGGCTCGCACGGCCGGCTGAGGTCCGCTCCGCCCCCATTTTCATGCCGAACGGACCGTGTTTTCACCCTCAAGCACCGCCCCGTTGCCGCGCTCGGGCCGTCAGGTAGCCGGGACGGTCGTCGTGGCGGTCGCGGTCGGCGTACTGCTCCGGGGGAGTCGCCGCCGTTCGGCGCGGGCGCGGTGCTCGGCGCCGACGCGCTGTGGGCCCCGCGGGATGCCTGGCTCGGGAGGATGCCCGGGAAGAGCTTGTCCGCTAGTCGCGCATAATTCCGCCACGCCGGGGATCCGGCCCGCCGCGGCCCGGCGGACGATGTGCCGCCGGAACAACTCGGCGGCCGGCAGCAGCCGTCGCTCCGCGGACCAGCTCAGCCGGATCTCCCTTACCGCCCCGGGATCGGCGATCTGCAGGTAGGCCACCGGCCCGGACGCCGATTCCGGCGACCCGGCCCGGGGGGCCGGCACGACGGCGACGCCCAGCCCCGCCGCCACGAAGCCGCGGACGCTGGACAGGTCGTCGCCTTCGAAGATGACCTCGGGCCGGAAGCCGGCCGCCTCGCACAGGTCATCGGTCAGCCTGCGCAGCGCCGAGGCCTGGCGCAGGGCGATGAAGGGCTCAGCGGCGACGTCGCCCAGGTGTACGCGCGACCGGCCGGCAAGGTGGTGATCGCGCGGCACCGCCAGCCGCAACGGCTCGCGCGCGATCAGTTCCGAGCGCACCCCCGCGCCTGCCGGAGGCCGGCGGGTGCCGATCTCCAGATCGGCGTTCCCTCCGTCGAGGATCGCCGAACGCAGTTCGTCCCCGACCTGGGTGAGCTGGAACCGGACACCGGCGTGCCCGGCGCGGAAGCTGCGGACCAGGTCCGGTACCAGCCAGGTGCCGAGTGACTGCTGGAAGGCCAGCACCACGGTGCCGGTATCGGGGTCCACTAGCTGGCTGACCGCGGCGATCCCGTCGTCGAGGTGGTGCAGCAGCGCGTCGAGATGCGGCTTGAAGACCGCACCCGCGTGCGTCATGCGCAGCGTGCGGCCGCTGCGGCGCAGCAGCGGCGTTCCGATCTCGGCCTCCAGCCGGGCCAGGGCGCGTGACACCCCAGACTGCGTGACCGCCTCGGCCTCACTGACCTCGGTCACCGTGGTGCCGTCGGCCACCTGCTGCAGCCAGCGCAACGCGTCCGTGTCCACATCCATGACTGTAGCTCATAAGTAACTTACTACCTAGTCATTGGACGCATAGGACCACACCGCGCACACTGGTAGTCGAGCAACTTTATGTTTGGGGAGAAAACAAATGATCACGGTTACTCGCCAGCGCACTCCGCTGTGGACCGCCCTGCGCGGTCAGCTCCGGCACATCCGCCAGGCGCACGCCGATCGCAGGGCCCTCGAGCGCGAGCTCGCGACCTACACCAGCCAGTCCGACCTAGATGACCTGCACGCCATCCTCGACCGCTACAGCGACGAGGAGACCGCGGACATCCGCCGCATGCTCGCCCGCCGCGCCTGAAGACCCCGCGCCTGAAGACCCCGCGACCGGCAGGGCCCGAGGCGAACCGCACCTGCGGGCCCTCTCTATATGCCGAACGGACTGTGGTTCCACTATCGCGCCGCCCAGCTCGGTTCGCGGTGGTTCCGGATATGCGGCGGCCAGAAGAGATCCTCCAGAGGCAGCAACCGGACCACCACAGTCGGCATCAGCCCAAACTCACCCTGCGGCCAACTGCCCGCGAGTGACTCGACGCTCCTCCTTCCGCCTCCCGGGCGCTCCCGGGAGGCGCCGCCGCCACCCCGGAGCAGCGGGAGGGTGCTCAGCGCGATGCCCACGCAGATAGCCGCACCGCCGAGCAGGAGCCGGGCACCGGCCGGGTCGCCGAAGAAGGCGGCCCCCGCCACGGCCCCCACCAGCGGCTCGAGGTTCAGGAAGGCCCCCGCGACCTCGGAGGACACCCGGCTCTGCCCGTAGGCGAACAGCGTGAAGGGCAGCAGCGTGCCGCAGGTGGCCAGCGCCGCGACGGCGAGCACGGGGCCGGGACCGGCCGGGGTGCGCGGCACGCCCTCGGTAACGACCGAGAAGGCCAGCGCGCCGAGCGCGGCCCCGAGGAACTGCACGGCGGTAACCGCGATCGGGTCCCGGCCGGTCAGCAGCCGCGCCTGCGCGACCGTGAAGGTGGCAGAAAGCAGCAGCGAGGCCAGCACAAGCCCGTCGCCGTGCAGGGTCGCGCCTCCGCCGCCCCCGCCGCTGGTGACCAGCCCGACGCCCGCCAGCGACACGGCGAAGCCGGCCCAGGCCACGGGCCGGGCCACGGCGCGGAGCCACACGGCCGAAATGGCCGCGACCAGCACGGGCACGGCACCGATCAGCAACGCCGCGTGGGTGACGCTGGTCCTGGTGATGCCCGCGTTCTGCACGATGACGGTCCCGCCGTATCCGACCGCTCCGGAGATCAGGAGCAGTGCTAGCCCGGGGGGGCGACCCCCCGGAACCCCCCGCGCACGGGAGGGCTCTCCGCCCCCCCGTACCCCCCCGACCCGTCGCAGCGCGACGGGGAGGAGGATCGCGGCGGCCAGGCCGAAGCGCGCGGCGGCCAGCCAGCCCGCGGGCAGCCACTCCAGCGCCAGCTTGGACAGCGGGACGGTGGTTCCCCACAGCAGTCCGGCAGCGCAGAGGGCGACCAGGGCGTGACGGCGGTTCGTGTTCATGAATCCATACTCGCCACGCCGGGCCAAAAATTCGTCACTCAGGCACTAAAAGGAAATAATATTTAGCAGTATGGCCGTCTCACTTGATGAAGTTGACATTGTACTGCTCACTGCGCTGCAGGAGGACGCGGATCGCACCAACGTCGAGCTCGCCCGGCTGGCCGGGTTGTCTCCCGCGGCGACGCTGCACCGGGTGCGCCGGCTCAAGGAGTCAGGCGTCATCCGCGTCATCAGCGCGCAACTCGACCCGGTCGCCTGCGGTTTCCCGCTCCAGGTCTACGTGGCGGCCACCCTGGCCCGTCACGACGTGCGGTCGAGCGAGAGGTTCGACGACCTGATCCGGTCCCTGCCGCAGATCATCGCCGCGGACACCGTGGCCGGTGAGATGGACTACCTGCTCACGATGGTGGCCCGCGACGTCGCCGAACTCCAGCAGGTGCTGGCCAGCCTGGCCATCCGCGGCGGCCAGCGGCTGGTGACCTACCTGCGGCTGGGCGAGGTCAAGCCCCCGTCCCGGCTGCCGCTCGGCCCCGCTACGAGCCTGGTTGAGCCGCCTGCTGGTCGGCGGAGTGGGCCTCGATGAAGGTGGCGATCCGGTCGTTCAGCTCGTCGATCCGGTTGAAGCCACCATGGCTGCCCGCGACGATGACGACCTCCGCGTGCGGCATGAGCTTTCCCCGCGCGCGGGCCTCCGCCGGGGTGAGCATGGCGCTGCGCGCGCCGGTGATCAGCAGGACCGGCACGCCGATCGCGCGGAGTTGATCGTCGGTGAGGACGCCGGGGAACTTCGGTTCCGCCCGGTAGCCGCGGATGCCTGCCCACATGAGGGTCATCAGCCCCGGCTGGAGCATGGCCGGGCTGTCCAGCCACCGGGCCAGGCGGCGCCGCAGCGGCATCGGGGTCATGCTGGCCAGGCCGCTGATGGACAGCCACCACCAGAAGCGGGCGTCGAGCTTGGTGAGCCCGGCGGGGTCGAGCAGCGTGACGGAGGCGACCCGGCCGGGTGCGCGGATCGCCTGGTTCATGGCGACCCAGCCGCCGTAGGAAAAGCCCACCAGGTGCGCCGGGCGGTCGCTGAGCTTGCCCAGGAGCTCGTCCAGCCAGGCCGCGCTCGCGGCCGGGGGAGCCATCGGGGCGCGCGGGACGCTGGGGTTGGCGTCGCCGGGCATGTCGATCCCGTAGACCGGGCCGTCCTTGGCGAGCGCCGCCACGTGCGGGAACCAGACCGCCGCGTTGCCCCCGGCGCCGGTGAGCAGCACGATCGGCGCACCATCGGGATGCGGCCGGTAGGCGTGCACGCGCGTGGTCGCGGTCGCCGTCTCGATATCGAATTCCTCGACGGGCTGCGGCCAGAGCGCGAAGACCCGCTCGTAGGCGGCCATGAACTTCTCCCGCGCCGCATCGCTTACCCACGATCCCGGCTCGCCCTCAGCGGCCAGGTCTGCTGCGCCGGTGATGCGCTTGATCCGGAGCATGCCCCGCCTCCTCGCGGCCGAGCCCGCCCGACTCTCCACCGCACTCCAGCGGCGAGCGCGCCCGGCACCTCGCTTATGATACGATCGTATCATAAAAGGGCCACGAGGGGTACGGTAAGCGGGTGCCGAAGCGGGTCGATCACGAGGAGCGGCGGCGGCAGATCGCGGACGCGCTGCTGCGCACGGCCGCCACGCGCGGGCTGCACGCCACCGGGATGCGCGAGGTCGCGGCCGAAGCCGGCGTGTCCCTGCGGCTGGTCCAGTATTACTTCGGCACCAAGGAAGAGCTCCTGCTCTTCGCCACGCAGCAGCTCGCCGCCCAGTTCAGCGAGCGGGCCCTGACGCGGATCAGGCGGACCAGCGAGGCGGGCGAGCCGGGCGGCCCGGCCCGCCCGCGTGACGTCATCGCCGCGATCCTGACCGAGGGCCTGCCCGCCGACGACGAGCGCCGTACCTTCACCATCATCTACACGGCCTACCTGGCGCTCTCGCTGACCGACCCGGCGCTGGCGATCACCCCCCTGGCCCGGAACTCCAGCGCCGTGACCGACGTGATCGCCGCCCAGCTGCGAGCCGCCCAGGCCGCCGGCGATACGCCCGCCCACCTGGACCCGGACACCGAAGCCGTCAGCCTGATGGCCATGTCCGCAGGCCTGGGCACCAGCGTCATCGCGGGCCACGCCTCGCCCGAGCAGGCCCAGGCCGTCATCGACTACCACCTGGAGCGCCTCTTCCCCGCCGTGGCCGCTCACTAGCGCTCCACCCAGCGGAACGCCAGCCACAACCCGGCCAGCACGGTCGCGAACACCGGCAGCCAGGCGAGCCGTTCGAGCACCCAGAGGCCGCTCGAAGGGGCGGTGAGCAGGCCCGGCACGCGGCCGGCCAGCATGCCCAGCGAGCTGACCGCGACCAGCGCGGTCTCATGCCAGAGGAACAGCGTCATCGCCGACAGGTTGACCATCGCCACCACGGCCCACGCCACCGGGCGGCGCATCGCCCGCGCGAGCCAGTCCCGCAGCAGCAGCGCCAGGCCGCACTGGGCGATCCCGAACGTCACCGCGGCCAGGGTCGGCGGGTTCAGGTTCGAGATGCGGGCTCCGTTCACGCCGACCATGCTGGCCGGGTACCCGGCCCAGAGGATCAGCGCGGCGGCGGCGGCGACGCCCCCGGCCAGCATCAGCGCGGGGCCCCGGCGGCCGCGCAGCGATCCCCGCGCCCAGGCGATACCGAGCAGATACGGGACGAGCCAGCCGGCCGGAAGGTTGATCCAGCCCACCCAGGACGGCCCGCCCAGGCCGAACCGCACCAGGTCGGCGATGGCCACGACGGCGACAGGGAAGGCGGCGGCCCACGCGCCGAACCGCCCGACCAGCCACAGGGCCGCCGGGGTCATCGCGGTCAGCCCGGCGTACACGCCCAGGAACCACAGCGGGCTGTACACCAGGAACAGCAGGGTATGGATGGTCGTGGACGGGACGCCCGCGAGGTACATGCCGGCCGTGACCGGGATCCAGGCTGCCGCCAGCGCCGCGATGGGGCGGGCGAGCCGGACCATGCGCTTGCGCAGCCAGGGGAGGTACCCGCCCCGGTAGCTGCGGGCCGCCGAGTATCCCCCGACCAGGAAGAAGACCGCCAGCGTCTGGAACACCCAGGACAGCGGGGTCAGCCACGGCATCCTAGCCAGCGGGCTGTCGTCGTGCAGCACCGTGCCGCCGTGGCTGCTGCCGGCGACGATCGAGGTGACCAGCCAGTGGCCCCCGATGACGCCGGCGATGGCCAGGGCGCGCAGCGCGTCGACCGCTCGGTCGCGATTTGCGGGCGTGGCGGCGTCGAGCCGCCTGGCGACCTGCCGGACCGGCACCAGGGCGTTCATCGGGTCACCGCCGCGGCGTCGCCGAGCGCGATGTAGGTGAGGTTGCGCAGCGAAACCGAGCCCGGGTCCAGGTAGCCGCTATGGCCGCCGTCACCGGTCGCGAAGATGCGCGCGCCGAACGCGGGCGACATCGGGTCGGCGCCGAAGCCCAGCCCGAACAGCTGGATATGCGGCACGTACCTGATCGGGTCGTCGCTCTCCCGGCCGGCCCAGACCCGCGCGCCGGTGTCGAGCGTGATCACCGAGGAGGCGTCCATCCCGGGGCTGCCGAACACCGCGATGTCGGTGACCGGCAGGTGCGGCGCGGCCAGCCCGCAGACCACCGAGCCGTAGCTGTGGCAGAGCAGCGCGACCTGGTCACCGTGCCGGGCCAGCGCGATGACCAGCGGTCGCAGCGCCTGGGCCCCCTGCCCGGCGTCGCCCGAGGTCATCACGGCCGGGCTGAGCATGGCCGGGGCGGGATAGCCGAGCCAGGCGATGATCGCCAGGTGCGCTCCCGGGTCGAGCCGGTGCGCCTGCGCCCAGAGCGCGAAGGCCCCGCCGCCGGGGGAGGACGACCCCCGGGAGAAGAACGTGGCCAGCGTCGTGTCCGAGCCCGGCACCAGGATCGCCACGCGCGTCGCCGTGGCCAGGTTGCCGAGCACCATCGCGGCCAGGCCCTGGCCGCCGGAGCTGAAGAACAGCACCTGCCGGGCACGCAGCTCGGCCAGCGCGCCGGCCAGCTGGGTGTTGCCGTCCTGGTCGGCCGTACGCTCGGCCGATCCGATCGCCGCCGCGTCGGCCGCGTAACGGGCGGACAGCGCGCTGGCCGTCATCGCGGGCGGTGCCGGGGGCAGCGGGGTGGGGCTGCTCGGCCACGTCGCGGCGGTCGTGCCGAGCACGGCCGCCAGGACCACCGGTACGATCGCCAGGTTGCGAAGTCTCATCGTCGCGTCCTTTCTCCGCTGGTCGGGTGCCGCGTCGGGCGGCCCCGCGATCAGGAAGCTACGGACCGCGACGGCTCGCCGGCGTCACGCTGAAGAGCCGATTCCCGGCCTGCCCCGCAGGTACGGGGCCGGTGGCGCGCGCCGTCGCCCGCGGCGCCGCCGGCCCCGCGGCCAGGACCCACCCCTACCGCGGTAGGGGGTGCACAGATACCCCTGCCGGGGGACGGAGTTTGCGGGCCGCCGCGCCTACGCTGGGGACATGGACATGGACCACGTGCGCAACTTCGCGGCGGCGTTCATGACCGACGCCTCGAGCCCGCCGACGCCCCGCCCTCGCCCTCGCCTGCTGCTGCGCGGGCGCTTCGATCTGGTCCAGATCGCCGACGTGATCCTGGCGCTGATCTGCTTCGCCATCACCGACTCGGTGCTGAGGCCGCTGAACTCCGCCTCCGAAGGCCATCACCCGGCCGGCCCGCTCGTGGTGTTTGCCTTCGTCACCTGCGCGCCGCTCGCGTTCCGCACGCGGTTCCCGCTTCCTGCCTGGGTGGCCTCCGCGCTGGCGGTCATCGCGACCAGCCTGTACGTATCGCCGACGTTCCTGTCCTCGTCCGGGTACATGCCGGTCGTCCTGGTCGTTTACGGCCTCTGCCTGTACTCGGTGGCGGTTCGCTGCAAGCCGCGGATCGTGGCCGCCGCGGCGATCGTCACCGTGCTCGGGGCCGGGTTCATCGACCCGGGATCGGCGCCCGAGGCCATCTTCCTGTCCGTCATACCGCTGCTGATCGGCGCCGTCGTCCGGCAGCGGCGCAGCGGCGCGCGCCAGCTTGCCGAGCAGGAGATCCGGCACTCCGGCGAGCGCGCGCTGCTCGAGGAGCGTCAGCGCATCGCGCGCGAGCTGCACGACGTGGTCGCCCACCACATGTCGGTGATCGCGATCCAGGCCGAGGCGGCGCCCTACAAGATGGCCGACCCCCCGCCAGAGCTGGTGGAAAGCTTCGGCGACATCCGGGCCAGCGCGCTGGCCGGGCTGGGCGAGCTGCGCCGCGTGCTGGGCGTGCTGCGCGCCGGCGGCCGCGATACCGCGCCGCAGCCGGGTCTGGCCGAGCTGGGCACGCTGCTCGACTCGGCCCGCGGCGGCGGCGTGTCGGTCACCGTGACCAGCGCCGGGAACCCCGTGACGCTGCCCGATGGCGTGGACCTGTCCGCGTACCGCATCGTGCAGGAGGCGCTGAGCAACGCGATGCGGCACGCGCCGGGATCGCACGTCCGGGTGCACGTCGGGTACCGCCCCGACGGCCTGGCCCTGGCGGTCCGCAACGACGCCGCGCCACGCCCGTGCCCGTCCCCCCGGCTGGTCGGCGGCGGCCATGGCATCATCGGGATGCGAGAGCGCGCCGCGATGCTGGGCGGGAGCCTGGACGCGGGCCCGACCGACGACGGGGGATTCCAGGTGAGCGCGGTCCTGCCGATGAGCCATGAGGCCGAGTCGTGACGATCCGCGTGGTCGTCGCCGACGACCAGGGGATGGTGCGCACGGGTTTCTCCATCTTGCTCAACGCGCAGCCCGATATTGAGGTGGTCGGCGAGGCCGTCAACGGGCAGGAAGCCATCGCCCGCGTCGCCGAGCTCCGCCCCGACGTCATCCTCATGGACGTCCGCATGCCGGTGCTCGATGGCCTCCAGGCCACCCGGCAGATCGCGGCGGAAGACAGCGCCCCCCGCGTTCTCGTCCTGACCACCTTCGACCTGGACGACTACGTGTACGAGGCGCTGCGCGCCGGCGCCAGCGGCTTCCTGCTCAAGGACGCCTCGGCCGGCGAGCTCGCCGAGGCGGTGCGGGTTGTCGCGGCAGGCGACGCGCTGCTGTCCCCGGGAGTGACCCGCCGCCTGATCGCCGAGTTCGCCCGCCTGGGCCCGCCCCGGGCCGCCAGCCGCAGGAACGTCGAGGACCTGACCGAACGCGAGACCGAGGTCCTGGCCCTGGTCGCCCGCGGCCTGTCGAACACCGAAATCGCCGCCCACCTGATCGTCGCGGAGCAGACGATCAAGACTCACGTCAGCCGCATCCTCATGAAGCTCGCCCTGCGCGACCGCGCTCAAGCCGTCGTCTTCGCCTACGAGTGCGGCCTGGTCCGCCCCGGTGAGTGACCCCGCGCCGCGCCCCCCGAGCACCGCCTCGCCCGGTCCCGCGAGCACCGCCTCGCCCGGCCGCCCGGCCGACGTGACCTTCGCCGCGGCCGCCTGCATCGTGCTGGCCGGCTACAACAACCTGGCCGGAGCCCAGTCCTGGCACCGGCGCTGGTACCCGGCCGTCAACGCGCTCGCCGCCGCCGCCCTGCTGACGGCCGCCGCGACCAGCGGGCTGACCCCAGCCGACCTCGGCCTCCGCCGGGACCAGCTACGGTCCGGGATCAGGCTGGGCTCGGCGGCGGCCGCGCCCGTCGTGGCGGCGCTCGCGCTAGCCGCCCTGACCCCGGCCACCCGCCCCCTGCTCGACGACCAGCGCGTCGCCGTCCTGGACCGCCGGCAGCTCGCCTACCACGTGCTGCTGCGCATCCCCGTGGGCACCGTCGCCTGGGAGGAGGCCGCATTCCGTGGCGTGCTCCTGGCGGCGCTGCGCAGGGTGCTGGCCGAGCCCGCGGCGACCGCGGTGGCCAGCGCGGTATTCGGTATCTGGCACATCCGCCCGACCGCCGAGGCGCTCGACGTCAACCGGCTCGCGTCCCGCCGCGGCGCCCGGATCGCCCACGTCACCACCGTCGTGGCCGGGACCGCGGCGGTCGGCGCGCTACTGTCCCGCCTCAGGGAACGCTCCGGCAGCCTGGCCGCGCCGGTGCTGCTCCACCTCGCCGCCAACTGCGCCGCGCCGCTGGCCAGCGCCCTGGCCCGGACGCTTAACCAGCCGCGGCGGCTTCCGGCCACCCCACCCGGTCCCGCTCGGCGAAGCGCCGGACGAACGCCTGCAAGATCGCGGGCGGGTGCTGGACTTCGCTGCGCCGGCCCTCCGCCTTGAGCGCGTCGGCCTGGTCAGGTTCGAAGTAGCCGGCGTGCTTGTACACGTCGATCCGGATGCAGAAGGCGACCGCGTCCATCTCAGGATGGAACTGGGTGGCGTAGACGTTGGAGCCGACCCGGAACATCTGCACCGGGCAGGTGGCCGAGGTGGCGAGCAGGACGGTGTGACCCGGCAGCTCGTTAAGGGCTTCCTTGTGCCCGGTGAACGCCTCAAACTCGTCCGGCAGGTCCTGCAGCAACGGGTCGGCCCGTCCCTCCGCGGTGAGGGTGACGCGGACGCACCCGACCGGCTCGCCGTAGCGACGGCCCACGACCGCGCCCTCGTGGGTGCCGAGCGCCCCGACGCCGTAGCAGGCGCCTAGGAAGGGGAAGTCGGCTGCGACCACGGCGTCAAGCACGCGGCTCAGGTCCGCCTCGACCCGCCGCTGGACCGGCGATTTCGCCTGGGCCGGGTCGGAGTAGTTGAACGGCCCGCCGCCAACCCAGATCCCCGACCACTCCCGCAGGTCGACCTCCACCAGCGCATGCTGTTCCAGCCGTACGCGCCGCAGGTCGCGTTCCTCGATCCCCGCCAGGCTCAGGAAGGACTCGTACTCGTTATCGGCCGCGGCGTCGTCAGCCCGGATAGACAGCAGCAAGATCGGTCCCACCCGATCACCCTAGTGAGCCGGTGATCATGACGCAGCAGGAGTGAGTCACGATTAAGGCACTCCTGGCTGGGTCACCCGAAGCGCACTAGCCTCCTGCTAGTAAGGGATCTGCGGGCGCAAAGGCCCCGCTCTGCCCGACCTGCGCCCTCGTCGGCCCCGGCGCCCGCTCGTCCCGCAAGCCCCGCTCGTCCCGCAAGCCCCGCTCGTCCCGTAAGCACCGCTCGTCCCGCAAGCCCCGCTCGTCCCTGCGTTCCCCCGCGCCTCGAGTCCCGGGTTGACTTCCCGCTCTGGCTGGGGTCGTGGAACCAATGGATGTGGCAACCTAACGGGAAGAACCGGTAGGTTGCCACTCTCATCGACTCGAGGCCGGCCCGCTCGCGTGAGGGATGGTGCGGATGAGGAGAGAGGGACGCTGGAGGCCGCCGTCGACGGCGTCCTTGACACCCGCGTCCTCCGAATCGGCCAGGCAAACCCGATCTGCCGCTGCGCTGGCCGCTTGGGCAAGCGCTACCGTGCGGGAATGACCAAACGACCTCGCGTGACCGTCGTGGGCAGCCTGAACATGGACATCTCCGTGACCGTGCCCAGCCTCCCGGGCCCCGGCACGACCGTGCTCGGCTCGCCGGCCCGCTTCTCTCCCGGCGGGAAGGGCGGGAACCAGGCCGTCGCCGCGGCCCGGCTCGGCGCCGACGTTCAGATGGTCGGCTGCGTCGGCGACGACGCGTTCGGCCGGCAACTGCTGGCCGACCTGCGAGCCGAGCACGTCGGCACCGGCCACGTGCGGGTCATCCAGGGGACACCGACCGGCCTGGCCATGATCGCGGTCGACCAGGCGGGGGAGAACCTGATCACCGTTGCCCCCGGCGCCAACCACGAGGTCACCCCGGACGACATCGCCCAGGCCGCCCCGAGCGACGTCATAGTGATCAGCGCCGAGATCGCCGTCCCCGCGATCCGGTCGGCACTCGCCCACCCGCCCGGGATCCTCCGCATCCTGAACCTCGCGCCCGTCCCCCCCGACGCCGCCGCCCTCCTCGCGGACTACGCCGACCAACTGGACTGGCTAGTCGTCAACCAATCCGAGGCCGCTGCCCTCCTCGCTTCCTCGCTGCCTACCTCAGCCACCTCAACCGCCCCCGCCGCCCATACCGCCCCCGCCGCCCATACCGCCCCGTCCGCGGCGGCCCGGGCCGCCGCGGCCCTGGTCACCGCGGGCGCGCACCACGCCATCGTCACCGCGGGCGCGCACGGCGCCGCCCTGGCCGGCCCGGAGGGCACCGACACTATCGAAGGCTTCCGCGTCCGGGCCGTCGACACCGTAGGGGCAGGCGACACGTTCGTCGGAGCCCTCGCCGTGGCCCTGGCGGCCGGCGTCCCGCCCCCCGACGCCGTACGCGCCGCGACCGCCGCGGGCGCCGCTGCCGTCACCCGTCAGGGCGCCCAGACGGCCATGCCGGCGCCTCCTGACATACTCGCCATTACAGGCCTAAAATGGCCCATAATCTAGCGTCGCCTTATACCAGAGACAGGTGAACTAGAGGTAACATTCTCCGGTGGAGAAAGTGAACTAATGACCCCTGACCTGCGGGACTTCGAGCTGGACAGGCGAGACGGGGAAACGCAGGCCGGGACCAGGACACTAGGGGCCGCGACGGCCAGCGACCCGATCCACGCCGTCCTTGAGGCGCTCGCGCCGGCGTTCGGCATCTCTGAAGAACGCGGCGCACCCGGAAGCGGCACGCGCCGGCGGACCTGGCTGGACACTTTCGACTGGCGCCTTGAGCGTGCCGGGCTCGAGCTGACCTACGAGAACGCCAGGCGCGGCAGCCGCCTGCTCCTGACCGCCTGGGACGGCACGCCCCAGGCTGAGCAGCCGGCCGCGGGCTGGCAGCCCAGGCGCCCCAGCCTGCCGCAGGACCTGCCCCCGGGCCCGGTCCGCGACCGGATCGTCCAGCTGGCCAGCCCCAGGGCGCTGCTGCCCGTCGTCACGACCTCCACCACGATCAGCGTCAAGCGGCTGACCAACCCGGACGGCAAGACCGTAGCCAGGCTCATCGTGAACGCCTCGAGCCTCACCCTAGGCGGGGCGAACCCCAGGACCCTCGGACTGCCCGCCCGCCTCACCATCGCCGAAGTCCGCGGCTACCCCGCCCAGGCCCGCCGCGCCGCCCGCCTGCTGGCCGAACTCCCGGGCGTGGCCCCGGTCACCACGACCCTCCTGGCCGAGGCCCTCCGCGCGCTGGGGCGCCGCCCCGCCGACTACACCAACGGCGTGGACGCGGAGATCACCGCCGAGATGCCCGCGCCGGTCGCGGTCGCCACCGTGCTGCTGCGCCTGCTGGACACCCTGGAGCAGAACACCTGCGGCGTCCTCCGCGACATCGACACCGAGTTCCTGCACGACCTGCGGGTTTCCGTCCGCCGCACGCGCGCGGCGATCAAGCTGCTCGGCGACGTCCTGCCGGGCGACCTCGCCGAACAGTACGGCCCCGAGTTCGCCTGGCTCGGCGACCTGACCACGCCGACCCGCGACCTCGACGTCCACCTGCTCGGCTTCCCCGCGATGGCCGAACACCTCCTCGCGGCCTCACCCGAGGACCTTGAGCCGTTCCGGGCCTTCCTGGCCAGGCGCCGCTCGCGCGAATTCCGGCTGCTGGCCACCGCGATGCGCTCGCCGAGGTTCCGCACCCTGACCGATCACTGGCGCAAGGCGCTGGTCGAGGTCCGCGACGCCGCCGGTCCCCGCCGGCGCCGGGCCCGCCAGATCCCCGCCGCCGACCTGGCCGTCACACGGACCGCCCGCGCGTTCGGCAAGGTGACCTCGCGCGGCGGCGCGATCACCGCGGCGTCCGCCCCGGAGTCCCTGCACGATCTGCGCAAACGGTGTAAGGAACTGCGGTACCTGCTGGAGTTCTTCGCGCCGCTCTACGACCCCGTCGCGTACAAGAAGGTCGTCGGCGACCTGAAGCAGCTACAGGACTGCCTGGGCGACTTCCAGGACAGCCAGATCGAGCGGGAGGAGATTCACGCGCTGGCCGAGCAGATGCTCGCCGAACGCGCCGCGCCCGCCGCTACGCTCCTGGCCATGGGGGAAATCACCGCAAAGCTGGCCATCCGCCAGGAGCAGGCCCGCGCCGACTTCGGCCGGCGTTTCGCCGCCTTCGCGGGCCCGGAGGGCCAGCGGCGCGTGCGCGTCCTCCTCGAGCGGGCCGGCGCGCCGTGAAGATCTACGCCACGTACAACATCAAGGGCGGCGTCGGCAAGACGACCGCCGCGGTCAACCTCGCCTACCTGTCCGCCGCCGAAGGGCACCGCACGCTGCTCTGGGACCTGGACCCGCAGGGCGCGGCCAGCTTCCTGTTCCGGATCAAGCCCCGGGTCAAGGGCGGCGGGAAGGCGCTCATCCGCGGTACCAAGGTGCTGGACGACGCGATCAAGGGCACCGACTTCGACGGCCTGGACCTGCTCCCCGCCGACTTCACCTACCGCAACATGGACCTGCTCCTGGCCGACGCCAAGCCCACCCGCAGGATCGCCCAGCTGCTCAAGCCGCTGGCCGCCGAGTACGACCGGGTGTTCCTCGACTGCCCGCCGGGCATCTCCCTGCTGTCCGAGAACGTCATCCACGCCGCCGACGTCCTGCTCGTGCCGCTGATCCCGACCACGCTGTCGCTGCGCACGCTCGACCAGCTCACCGAGTTCGTGGCGGATTTCAACGGCAGGCGCCCCGAGGTGCGCGCGTTTTTCTCCATGGTGGACCGGCGCAAGAAGCTGCACAGGGAGATAATCCAAGATCTTTTGGCCGAACGATCAATGGTGGCACCAACGGGCATCCCCGCCCTGTCCATCATCGAGCGGATGTCGGTGGAGCGCGCCCCGGTCAGCGCTTTTGCCCCCCGCACCCAGGCCGCGCGCGCCTACCGCGCCCTGTGGGCCGAGCTCAGCGCCCCCCAGCCCGCCCAGGAGCGCCCCGCGGTCTAGCCCGCCTCCGGCGGGTCCTGCCCATCTAGCCCGCCTCCGGCGGGTCTGTGCCCATCTAGCCCGCCTCCGGCGGGTCTGTGCCCATCTAGCCCGCCTCCGGCGGGTCCCTGCCCTCCCAGGTGGTGACGCACGCCTCGTTGCCCTCCGCGTCGGCCAGCACCCAGAACGCCGGGGCCTCCGCGTCGTACGTCAGCGTGCCGCCCGCCGCCAGGGTGGCCCGGATCCGCGACTCCGCCTCGTCGTGCGGCACGGACACGTCCAGGTGGATCCGGTTGCGCTGCGGCCGCGGCGCGTCCATCTGCTGGAACCAGACGGACGGCCCCTCCCCGAGCGGGTCGACCAGGGCGTCCGCCGGCCCGGACCGGCCGGGCTCGTCGGCGTACCGGAGCACTGCCTTCCAGAACGGCCTGATCGCGGCGGCGTCCACCGCGTCGATCGCGATCTCGAGCACCTGGACCGAACGCGAGCTGCCGTCCCCGACGCCGCTGCGCGTCGTCAGCCTGAACTCCTCCGCTGCGGCCGAGATCTGCCGCGCCAGCTCGACGTCCTCCGTGGTCACCAAGCCCAGCTCCGCCGTCTGCAGAGACAAGATGACCCGGTCCGAGCGCACGTCCATCCGCAGGTGACCCTCGGCTCCCGCCACCGCCGCCGCCCGCCCGGCGACGTCGGCCGCCAGCGGAAGTGATCCCGTCAAGACCTCGGTCCTGAGCTCGCCCAGCACATACCGCCAGCCGAGGCCCGTCACGGCCTCGGACGCCGCCCGCCGGCTCAGCTTCAGTCCCGGGTCGTACCTTGCTTCATCCATCCGCCGTCAGCCCGAGCGCTCGCGCAGCCAGGCCAGCGTAACCTCGTTGAACCCGTCCACGTCCTCGTAGATCGCGGCGTGCGCGCAGTTCTCGAACACGTGCACCTCCGAATCGGCGATCCCCTCGCTCAGCGGCTTGGCGAAGCGGGTGGAGGTGACGATGTCGTGCCGCCCGTACGTGATCAGCGTCGGCGCCTGGATCGAGGCCAGCGCCTGCGTCGCGTCGTGCGCCAGCACGGCCCCGGACTGCCGCATGAACGCGTCCACCGGTGGCATCGGCCGGCCGCGGACGAACGCGGCCAGCGCCTCGACGTAGTCCGGCCGCGCCGCGTACATCTCGGGGGTGAAGCAGAACGGGAAGATCCCCAGGATGATCATCTCGGCCACGCTGCCCAGGCCCTGGGCCGTGACCTGCCAGCCCCGGACTATGACCTCGAGGAACGGGTCGGTCTTGTCCCACGCGCTGTGCAACTGCAGCGTCTTCACCCGCTCCGGGTGCCTGGCGGCCAGCCACGTCCCGGCCGACGCGCCGAGCGAGACCCCGAAGACGTGCGCCTGGTCGATCCCGACGGCGTCCATGAACGCCGCGACGTCCTCGGCGAACAACTCGGTGGAGTAGACGCCCTCCGGCTTGGAAGACAGCCCCGCGCCGCGCAGGTCCACGCAGTAGCAGGTGTAGTGCTTCTCGTACTCACCGACCTGGAAGGCATAGCAGGCCTGATCCGCGGCCAGGTACGGGATCAGCACCATAGGCTCGCCTGCGCCGTGCACCTCGTAGTTGATGTCGATCCCGTTCGCCTGCACCGTTGGCATCGTTGCCCTCCCAGTCCGCTGTTACCCCGATCCTAGGGATCGCGGCCTTCGGTCGGAGTACCTTCCGGTGGCTCCACGATGAGCTGGAGGCACTCGCGGAACAGGTCGTCCACGGTGCGCCCGGGCTCGAAGTACTCCGTGACGGCGGCCACCACGGTCGGGTACCGCTGGGTGAAGGCGGCGAGGTCGAAGCCGGTGAGCTCGTCCTGTCCGGGGCGGGGGGATTGCTCCTCGAGGGCATACCCGACGGTGAAGTGCTCGACCGTCAGGACCATGAGCCGGGCCTGGTGCAGCCGCACTCCTCGGGCCACCAGGGTGCTCATTGCGAGCTCGGAGATCGCGGCCATCTTCTGGGAGAGCTGGGAGGCCGAGACGACGCGGGCGCCGTCGGGATGGGCGAGCAGCGCCCGGCGCAGCCCCTCGGCCAGGCCGATCAGCCAGTCCTGCCAGCGCTCGCCGGGCCCGGGCGGCGCCAGCTCGGGGAACTGCCGGTCAAGGATCTCCTCGGCGATCGCGGTGACCAGGGCGGCCTTGCTCGAGATGTGCCAGTAAAGGGTCGGCGCCTGCACGCCGAGTCGCTGGGCGAGCCTGCGCAGGGTCACCCCGTCCAGGCCGTCCGCGTCGAGCAGCGCGACGGCCTCGGTGACGATCCGCCGCCGGTCCAATGCCATGCCCTCGCCTCCAACGCCATGCCCTCGCCTCCAACGCCAGGCCATCAGGCTCTAACAGTGTTAGAGTAGCTCTCTAACAGCGTTAGAGAGCAGGAGAGTCGATGAAAGCAGCAGTGTTGCACGAGGTCGGCGGGATCCCGCGGTACGAGGAGTTCCCCGCTCCCGTCGCAGGCCCGGGCGAGGTCATCATCGATGTCAAGGCGGTCGCGGTCGAGAACGTCGACAAGCTGGTCGCGGCCGGCCAGCACTACGCGAGCCGCCAGTACATCAGCCAACTGCCCGCGATCCCCGGTTTCGACGGCGTGGGAACGCTCCCAGACGGCACCGTCGCCGGATTCGGTAACCCCCGCCCGCCCTACGGCGCGCTCGCCGAGCAGACAGTCGTGGCCGCCGGCCACGTCGTTCCCATCCCGGAGGGCATCGATCCCGCCGTCGCCGTCGTCCTGGCCACCGCCGTCACGGGCATGTCCATCAAGACGGCCGCCGGATTCGTGCCCGGCGAGACGGTTCTGATCCAGGGCGCGACCGGGGTGGCCGGGCGCCTTGCGGTCAAGGTGGCCCGCCTGCTCGACGCCGGCCGGATCGTCGCGACCGGCCGCGACGACCACGCGCTGCGCGAGGTGCAGGCCCTGGGCGCCGACCTGACCGTCAACACCGCGGTTCCCGATGACGCCCTGGCCCAGGCGTTCGCCGAGGCCAGGGGAGAAGGTTACGACGTCGTCCTGGACTTCCTCTGGGGCCGGCCGACCGAGATCCTGCTCCGCACGCTGGTCCCGGCCTCGTTCGCCTTCCGGAAGCCGACGAGGCTCATCCAGGTCGGCGAGTCCGCCGGTTCGACGCTCACCCTGGCCGCCGACAGCCTCCGCACCTCAGGCGTCGAGATCTACGGGGCGGCCAGGGGCCTGAATCCCGCCACGATGAGCGAGGTCTACGGCCAGATCGTCCAGTGGGCCCAGACCGGCACCCTCACGTTCGACCTGGAAAAGGTACCGCTCAGCCAGATCGAGACCGCCTGGCAGCGCACCGACCTGCGCGGCAGGCGCCTAGTCGTGGTCCCGTAAGCCTGGCTGTCCGTGATCTGAGTGCCTCCCGCCCGGCGGCCGGTCCCCGTTCGAATGCTGGTACTCGCTGATCCAGTGGGCGCGGCCGAAGAACCGCCGCTGGCCCCGCCTCGGCAAGCCCATCGTGCGCCACCGCGGGCGTCTCTGCCCTCCTGCCCGGCCACAGCGACCCCACGCCGATCCTGCGCTGCGCTACCAGGGATCAGCCGATCGCTGGGCCATCGGGATCTACCTGGCCACCACCAGCCAGTACACCGAGTCCGAACGGCCCGCCTCCTCCGGGCCTACGAGCGGCACCCCAGAACAAGGGATCGACGACACCTTCATCCTCTACGCGGGCCCTGAATCTGATCGCTGACAGCACTCAGCCCGCACCGAGCCCGTGTCATCGGCCTGATTATCTGGCCACGAATCGATGATCAACGGCGACGCTCATTGGTGCGGGCTGAGATGACGACCTTCGGTCCGCGATTAGGGGGACTAATGCCCCTGCCACGGGTTCGGCCGGGCTGCGACTGTGGACGGGCCAGATCCGGTACGTCTCCTTGGGAGATCAGACAGCGATGCATGTCATCTTCAATGACACCCAGTTCGACTTCCAGACGCTGCGGCTGCTTGGCTCGGCAGCCTCAGGTGACGCTGAGGCTGGCGAGGTCTTGTCGACCGCGTACCGCATCCGGGAGGGCGACTTCGAGAGCTGGACCGCCGAGTGGCTGAAGACCGCTCAGCGGGTGCACGAGATTGCCGAGCGAAGCCGGGAACGCGGCCATGAGTCCAGCGCCCGCGAGGCCTACTTCCGGGCTTCGAACTACTACCGCGCCGCCGAATTCTACCTGCACGGCGACCCGAGCGACCCTCGCATCATCGACCTTTCCCGCAGCGCGCGGGCCTGCTTCGAGCAAGCGCTTGACTTGACCCCCCTGGCCGTCGAGCGCGCGGCCATCCCCTACCGGGATACGACGCTTCCGGGCTACTTCTACCGTGCAGCCGAAGCCGGGGCGAGGGCTCCCACGCTGATCGTGCACACCGGGTATGACGGTACCCAGGAGGAGCTCCGTGCCAACGCGATGGCCGCCACCGCCCGTGGCATCAACTGCCTCACGTTCGAGGGACCGGGGCAGGGCGCGGTGATCCGCGAGCAGGGCCTCGGCTTCCGGCCGGACTGGGAGGCGGTAGTCACGCCGGTCGTCGACCACGTGCTGGGCCTTCCGGCAGTCGATCCGGACCGCATCGCCCTCTTGGGCATCAGCTTCGGCGGCTACCTGGCTCCCCGGGCCGCGGCGTTCGAGCACCGGCTCGCGGCGTGCATCGCCAACGGAGGCGTCTTCGACTTCATGGCGCCCCGGCTGCCGGACGGCATGTCACGCCAAGCCGCCATTGACTGGGTCCGCAGCGATCCCAAAGGGACCGACGAGGTGATGCGGGCGCTGATGGACGCGAGCACCGACTCCAGGTGGGGCATACAGAACGGGATGTTCACGTTCCGGGCCTCTTCCCCGGCCGACTATTTCCTCAAGGCCCTCGACTATACGCTGGCGGGGATCGCCGAGAATATCACCTGCCCGACGCTCGTGATCGACTCCGAGGGCGACCTGTGGTATCCTGGGCAGGCACGGCAGCTTTTCGACGCGCTCACCTGCGACAAGACCTTCCTGCTCTTTACCGCCGACGAAGGTGCCGAGGACCATTGCCAGGTCGGCTCGCCGCTGCTGTCCGCGCAGCGCATGTTCGACTGGCTCGACGAGACGCTCAGCCGCGTGCCCTCCGCCAGCGCTGCCTGAGCGCCGCCGACGAGGCTCACCTAAAGGGCCAGGTGAGGATGTCTGGGCTTCACACAGCATCACCCACGGCGGCGCCTTGCCGAAACGTCCTCATGCAGTTCGGCCGCTGGTTCGTCATAGAACGAGGTCGCTAACAGCTCGCACCAGAGGAAACGGTCGCGAAAGTGCGAAACACGAGTTACCTCCGACCTGGAAAATATCTCGGTCGTGTGCCCGCGAAAGCACGTGTCGGTCTCAGAAAATGTCAGCGGACGCTGATAAACTCGAATAAAAGAGCAAAGATCATTTCTGCCTGATGCTCCGGCTCAACCCCCTGAAGATGCCGCGCCCGCCCGCATGGCGCACCCCGAATCCCTCTTGTGCGGATCCTGATCGGAGGTGACTGTTCCCGGTGGTGACCGTCCCCGCTTCGGCCAGCCTGAGCGAGGCGCTGGAGCTGGCCTGCGCGGCCCTGCGTGTCGCGGCTGCCGCTGACCCTGCGCAGGCGCCCGCGGAGGTGCAGGGCCGGTGCCTGCAGCTGGCCGAGCAGGCCGGGGCGATCATCACCGCCGCCCGGTCCGGGGTGCTGGCCGCATTCACCGCCGGGCAGGGTTACACCGCGGATGCGCAGTACGGGGCGGTGCCGTGGCTGATGGTCAAGACCGGCATCACCAAGGGCGCCGCGCGGGGTCATGTCGGCTGGGCCCGCCGGGCCGCCAGCCACCCGCAGGTCATGGCCGCGCTGGCCGAGGGCACCGTGCTGTCGGAATCGATGGCCCGGACCATCTGCCAGTGGACGGATAAACTGCCCGGGGACTGCCGGGACGACGCCGACGCGATCCTGGTCGCCGCGGCGCGGGCCGGGGCCCGGGAGGAGGACCTGGCCGCGCTGGCCGCGGAGATCTACGCCCGGTCCCGGCCGCCCGATGACGACGGCCCGGAGGACGGGTTCGGGGACCGGTCGGTCCGGCTGGAGACGACCTTTGAGGGTGCCGGGGTGCTGGCGGGGGCCTTGACGCCGGAGTGCGCGGCGCTGGTCGGCGCGGTGCTGGACGCGCTGGGCGCCCCGGCGGGCGCCGGGGACCTGCGCACCCATGATCAGCGGTACCACGACGCGCTGCACGAAGCCATGCGGCGGCTGGCCGCCAGTGGCCTGCTGCCGGAGCGGGCCGGGCAGCCGGTCAAGGCGCTGGTGCACGTGTCGCTGGCGGAGCTGCGGGCGATGGACGCGGACACGGCCCTGGAAGGGGAATGGATCACCGCCGTCCGCGGCCGGTGGGCCGCGGCCCGGGCGGCCGCCGCGGCCGGGGGGAGCGACGGCGGGGCGTGGCTGGACGGCGCCGCGGCCCGCGGCATCAGCTGCGACGCCATGGTGGTCCCGGTGGTGACCGGGGAGGTGGATCTCGGCGCGCTGGACGGCCTGGTCCAGCTGTGCGTGACCCTGGCCGGGCACCACCACGGCCCCGGCGGCTGCGGTGACCACGGCGAGGCCGGCCTGGCCGGTGACCGCGGCCAGTCCGCTGACTCCGCGGGCCAGGGCCAGGCCGGGCGCGGGTGCTGCGCCGGCGTGCCGCCGGTGACGGCGCATGCGCGGGAGATGCTCGAGCGGCAGATCATCGGCAGGGCCGTCGACCTGGTCTCCGGGCCCGGCGGGCTGGCGTCGTTCCTGCGGCGGCAGCAGCTCGGCGCCCGGCTGGCCGGGCCCAGCCTGCCGCTGGACATCGGCTACGCCGGCACCGTCCCGGCCGGGATCCGCACCGCGGTCATCCTGCGCGACCAGCACTGCCAGTGGACCGGCGGCTGCCACCAGCCCGCCGCCGCCTGCGAGGTCCACCACGTCCGGCACAAGGCCGACGGCGGCCCCACCAGCGTCAAAGACTGCATCCTGCTGTGCTGGTTCCACCATCAGGTGGTGATTCACCGCTGGGGCTGGACCTTGATCCTGCACCCGGACGGCACCACCACCGCCTGGAACAGGGACAAAACCCAGGTCCTCCGCAGCCACAGCCCGCCAGCCCGCCCCGGATGACCCGCCCGGCGCCCCCGGCGCCGACGTGATGCTCCTCCCGGGATTAGGTTCAACGGGTAGGTACACGGCGGCACGGCGGAAAGGATGCGACGTGTGCCGGTTCAGCGCAAGGCGCTGCTGAGCAGAGCCAGTGACGGTACCTGGCAGCTCCCGTGCGGAGACGCCCCTCTATCTGGGATCCTCAAGCCCGACGGCCCGCACGCGATGGCCCTTCTCGTAAAGATGGTTGTAGCGGGTTGCGGCTGGCCGCTCTGGGTAGGGGACGCGCGTGACGAACCTTGCCCTATCACCCGAGGCTGTCCGCCGCGCATACGAGGAGGAACTCGGCCCCGGACAACGGTCGGCCCTGGTCAGCTGGCTGGCCTTCACCGGTACCTTTGCCGGACTGCGCGCACTCACGTACAGCATCCGGTCCGGCCGCGGGCCGTTCCGCAACATTAGCGTCGGCGGCGCGCACCTGCATCACTACATGTGGGGCATCGGCCTGCTGTCCGGCGTCGGGGTGGTCGCGATCCGCGGCGACGAGCGGCACCGCCGCCACCCGGCGGTCGGCCTTAGCTACGGCAGCGGCATGGCGCTCATCGCCGATGAGTTCGCCTTGCTGCTCGACCTGAAGGACGTCTACTGGGCCAAGCAGGGCCGGATCTCGGTCGACATCGGCATCGGCGGCATCGCCCTGACCGGGGCTTACTTCGCGGCACTGCCGGTGCTCCGGAGACTGCGGCGGGACTTGCAGCACAAGGCGGTCGCGACCACGCGCAACACCTCGTCAAGCGAGGCTGGCAGCCCGGCCGCACAGCATGCTGATAGTTCCGTCTCTGGGCGCTAATCGGCGGGAAGCGCCTCGAACGGGTTCGCTTACTCGCGGCGCGCGCCACTAGTCGTTCGGGAATAAGGAATGTGAATTATTCCGAACGGGCCGTGGTGGCACCCCGGACCCAGTGTCGTGTCAGGCAACCTTTGCCCTCCCCCGCGACGGCACGTGAGGGACACTGACTGCGATGAGCGAAGCCCCGTCGGCGCTGGGACGCCGCGTCATCGTCACTGGGCTGGCCGGGTCCGGGAAGAGCACGTTCTCGCTCGCGCTCGCTGCCAAGACCGGCTTGCCGGTCATTCACCTTGACCTCCACTTCTGGAAGCCCGGCTGGGTTGCGCCGTCGGAGGCCGAATGGCGCGAGAAGCAATGTGGCGTGCTCGCCGGCAACGCGTGGATCGCTGACGGCAACTACCACGAGACACTCGATCTCCGGCTCGAACGCGCAGACACCGTTGTGCTTCTCGACCTGCCCTGGTGGCTTTGCGCGGGACGCGCGTTCCTGCGCGGCTTCCGAATGCCGAGCGAGTTGCCCGAAGGCTGCGACTATCCGGCCTGGCTACGGTTGCGCGATGAGTGGCGTTTGGCCGTCCGCATCTGGCGGAAACGCCGGTCAGAGCCGGAGCGCGAACACGAAATCATTTCGCGGCACGGTCAGCATGTAGCCCTTCACGTGCTCAGGTCCAAGCGGGCGGTCAGGGAATTCCTCGACGGTCTGGACGCCGACCACGTGGAAGCCGACGATGGTTGATCGGCGTTGACCGCTGCCGGGTCAGTGACGTCGGCTTAGGCGACGGCCAGGTTCTCTCGTGCGGGCCCCTGGTCGGGGTGGCGCGTCACCGCGGTGACCTCATGGCCCGCGGCCAGCGCCTGGCTGGTCAGCTGCCGGCCCGTCGGGCCGTTCGCGCCGAAGATGACGAGGCGCATCAGGTGGCGCGGCGGGAGAGGCCGTCGACGAAGATGTCGATCAGGAGCTCGAAGCGCTCGTCGGGGTTGGAGAAGGCGAACTCGTCGGCCAGGGCCGTCATGTTGGGAAACCGGGCGGCGGGGAGCGAGGCGATGTAGTCGCGGGCCATGTCCGCGACCTGCTGGAGGTCCTCCGGGTCGATGGGCAGGGGGCTGTCGGCGGCGGGCGCGTCGTCGACACCGGTCTCGTCGATGGTGAAGCCGTTGATGGTGGCGATCAGGAGCAGATAGCCCTGGACGGCCAGGCGGGGGGGCAGGCCGCCGGCGCGCAGGATGGCCAGGATGCGCTCGGAGTAGCGCAGGGCGTTGGGGCCCATCGGGATCCGGCCGATCGAGACCCGGACCACCCACGGGTGGCGCAGGATGCCGGCGCGCTGGTCGCGGGCGACCTGCTTGAGCTGCTCTTGCCAGTGCTCGGGATCGGGGTCGGGGATCTTTCCCTCGCCGATGATCTCGTCCATGACCAGGTCGAGAAGGCCGTCCTTGCTGCCGACGTGCCAGTAGAGGGTGGCGGCGCCGGTGCCGAGTTCCTCGGCGAGGCGGCGCATGCTCAGGGCGGCCAGGCCCTCGCGGTCCAGGAGGCCGATGGCAGCGGCCACGATCGCTTCCCTGCTGATCGGGTCGCGGCGGCGGCGGGACGGGCGGTCGGGGGCGCGCTGCCAGGGCGGGGGCGGGATCTCCGGGTCGTTCGGCATCAGGGTCTCACCTTACATCGGCGCGCGTTCGGCTTATGGATCACTGTACCAGACTCGAACAGTGTTTGACTAGACCGCTGATCCATGATAGAACGACGTTCGATAGGCGAACCTAGTTCGAGGAGTAAGGACATGACCGCAAGTCAGGTGGCCGGAACCGGCCAGCGTGGAGAGACGGCCGGGTACCCCGGGCGCTGGCTCGCGGCCATCGCCATGATCGTCGGGGCGCTCATGGACATGATCGACGTCACGATCGTCAACGTGGCGCTGCCCACCATCCGGCGTGACCTGCACGCGAGCGCTACCCAGCTCGAGTGGGTGGTCTCGGGGTACATGCTGGCGTTCGCGGCGGCGCTGATCATCGCGGGGAACCTGGGCGACCTGTTCGGGCGCAAGCGGGTGTTCCTGGCGGGGGTGGCGGCGTTCGGGCTGGCCAGCCTGGCGGCCGGGCTGTCGCAGACCGGGGCGGAGCTGATCACCGCCCGGGTCGTGCAGGGGACCGCGGCGGCGGCCATGGCGCCGCAGGTGCTGGCCACGTTCCGCGCGGTGTTCTCCGGGTCGGAGCGGGGCAAGGCATTCGGCGTCTACGGGGCCATGCTCGGGTTCGCCTCGGCGGTCGGGCTGCTGCTCGGCGGGGTGCTGACCGACGCGAACCTGTTCGGGTGGAGCTGGCGGTCGGTGTTCTTCGTCAACGTGCCCGTAGCCGTGGGCACGCTGATCGCGGGGCTGCGGTTCGTGCCGGAGACCCGGGACCCGGGGGCGCGGCGGCCGGACGTGCCGGGCGCGGTGCTGCTGACCGGGTCGCTGGTGGCCGTGGTCTACGCGCTGCTCGAGGGGCGTCAGTTCGGCTGGCCGCCGTGGATATGGCTGCTGCTGGTGGCCGGACTGGCCGGGCTGGCGGCGCTGGGGCTACTCGAGGCGCGGCGGGCCGGGCGGCGCGGCGGCCGAGGCAGCCAGACTGCGCCGCTGCTGCGCGCGGGGCTGTTCCGGGTCCCGGCGTTCGCGGCGGGGCTGGGGGTCCAGCTCGTCTTCTCGGCGGGGCTCCAGGGGTTCTTCCTGGCCTTCGCGCTGTGGCTGCAGGCCGGGGAGCACTTCTCGCCGCTGAAGGCCGGGCTGACCGCGGTCGCGTTCAGCGTCGGCAGCTTCATCGGGGCGCCGGTCGCGATACCGCTGGCGCAGCGGCACGGGCGGCGCGTGCTGGTCATCGGCGGGGCGCTGATGGCGGCCGGGATCCTCGGCGACACGCTGGCGGCCTCGCACGTGGGCCTGAACGGCAGCCCGTGGCCGGTCGTACCCGGCCTCGTGATGGCGGGCGCCGGGCTCGCGCTGCTGGTCATCCCGCTGGTCAACGTGGTGCTCGCGGCGGTTCCTGTCGAGGCGGCCGGCGGGGCGTCCGGGCTGTTCGGCACGGCTCAGCAGCTCGGCGGCGCGCTGGGCGTGGCGCTGCTCGGCACGGTGTTCTTCGGCTACCTGAACGGGCACTCGTTCGAGGCGGCGATCGTCCGCACCGCGCCGTACGCGATCGGCGCGTTCGCGCTCTGCGCGGTCCTTTCGCTGCTGCTCCCCCGGACCGCGCTGGGCGAGGAGGCGCTGCTCGAGTCCTGAAATACGGTAACCAACGGCCCGTTCGATGAAATGACCTGAACGGGCCGTGGTGCTACGGAAATGGAATACGGTCGCGCGCTTAATGGGACCACCGTTCGTCCTGGTGTCTTTAGGTGGTGCTCCGCAGCGGTGACCGCCGTACCGGGCACCTCCGTACCCGGGATTGACAGGGCAACGGCGCCCGCTTCATGCTGAGCCGGTCATCAGGTGGGGGTTTGCCGGGCCCGGACGCGGATCGGGCAGGAGCCCCGGGGAGGGATTGCCTCCGGCCGGGTGCTGGGGTCAGGGCGGGCGATGGGTGGGGGACCTGATGGCGCGAGAGTGGGATGTCCCGGGTTATACCGAGGTGAAGGTGCTGGGCTCGGGCGGGTTCGGCGAGGT
>Ga0335074_10000601_pt1 | contig 50314 bp, 47 predicted proteins | sample Lox_Sample_23_FD_206715 | JGI IMG/M metagenome (GOLD analysis project Ga0335074, IMG submission 206715) | Soil microbial communities from Loxahatchee National Wildlife Refuge, Florida, United States - Lox_Sample_2.3 | ecosystem: Environmental > Terrestrial > Soil > Wetlands | place: USA...
AGGCGCCGTTCAACGACCCCAAGTTCCGGCAGGCACTGGACTACGCGATCAACCGCAAGGCAGTCAGCCTCCACGCCAACATCAACGGCTACGAGGCGGCGGCCAGTCAGACCGGACTGCTGCCGGCTAACGACAAGCTGATCCCGTCGTCGCTTCCTGACGGCGGCAACGCCACCTACGACCCGGCCAAGGCTAAGCAGATCCTGCTGAGTGACGGCTACCGGTATTCAGGCAGCAAGCTGATCGGCACGAACGGGCAGCCGGTCACCTTCACGCTGCAGACAATCGAGGGCTTCGTCGACTGGCTCGGTGACGCCGAGGAGATCGCCGCGGAGCTGGGACAGATCGGCATCACGGTGCAGGTGTCTCAAGTTGAGTTCTCGGCCGGCGTCACCAACGTCTTCAGCGGCGAGTACGACACCGCGATCTACTTCGGCGGTCTGGCAACCACCCCGTACAGCAACTACCAGTCCCTGCTGGCGAGCTACCTGTCGGCACCCGTCGGCAAGCCCGCGGCCGGCGACTACGGGCGCGTGAGCTCACCTCAGGTAAACGGCCTGCTGAACCAGATCGCCTCGAGCACCAGCGCGGCAACGCAGAACGCGGCGATCGGCTCCATCGCCAGCTACATCTACACCTCAGTGCCGGTGATCGAGCTCACGATCCAGCCTGGCTGGTTCGAGTACACCACCACGCATTACACCGGCTGGCCGGACGCCTCAGACCCGTACGCGGACCCGGTCTCCACGCTCGCCCAGCTGGAGGTCATCCCGCAGCTCAGGGCCGCAGGGTGAGCACGCGCCGACCGCCGCGCCAACCGCCGCGCAGTCCGGACCGGAGAGGAGGCCCGCAATGGCGACGGCCACATACGCCTTCCGCCGCCTGAGCTTCCTCGTCCTGATGATCTGGGCTGCGGTGACGCTCAACTTCATCATCCCGAGGCTCATGCCCGGGAACCCGGCCGAGATCATGCTCGCGCACATCGGCGCTAAGGGCCCCGTCACGCCCGCGCTGCGCAGCGAGCTGGCCGCCAGTCTCGGGCTTCCGGGCGGGTCGCTGCTCAGCCAGTACGGCCAGTACCTCGCCAATGTCACGCACTTCCGGTTCGGGCTGTCCTACGCCTACTTTCCCCAGCAGGTATCCGCCCTCATCCGGTCCAGCCTGCCGTGGACGGTCCTGCTCGTCGGCGTGGTGACGGTGATCAGCTTCATTGCGGGGACGGCCATCGGCGTCGCAGCCGCCTGGTACCGGAACAAGCGCTTCGACTCCGTCGCGACAGTCAGCTCGACGTTCGTGTCCAGTTTCCCGTTCTTCTGGACCGGGCTGCTTCTGCTCTACATTTTCGCCTTCCGCCTCGGCTGGTTCCCGCTGAGCGGAGGCTCGAGTAACTCGCCGTCATGGTCGCTGTCGTTCATCGGCAGCGCCCTGCAGCACAGCGTGCTGCCCGGCCTGACGATCTTCATCAGCGGGCTTGGCGCCTGGGCTCTCGGGATGCGGAACTACACCATCAACGTCCTGGGCGAGGACTTCATCAAGTTCGCTCAGGCGAACGGCGTCCGGACCCGGATCATGCTGACGCGATATGCGATGAAGAACGCGGTGCTCCCCCAGCTGACCGTCTTCGCGATCATCTTCGGCAACGTCGTCGGAGGATCGCTCCTGGTGGAAGAGGTATTCGGGTACCCCGGCGTCGGCACGCTCCTGTACAACGCGATCTTCAACCTGGACTACCCGCTGATGCAGGCACTGTTCCTGATCATCACCGTGAGCGTCCTGCTGGCCAACTTCCTTGTCGACATGGTGCATGTCCGACTCGACCCGAGGATTGCCAGATGAACACAGTCGCAGTGGCGAGCAGCCCGGCCCGGCCGATAGCTCGCCGCAGGCGCGGCCTCACACTCGTGGTCGCGACGCTGTGGCGCCAGCCGAAAGCGCGGGCGGGGCTGATCATTCTCCTCGCGCTCGTGGCGATGGCCGTGCTGGCTCCTCTCGTCAGCCCGTATTCGCCGCAGGTGAGCACGTTCCCGCCGATGACCGGGCCGTCGGCCGCGCACCTGCTCGGCACGACCGGCGGCGGACAGGACGTGCTGTCCCAGCTGATCTACGGAGCGCGAGACTCGCTGCTGGTCGCGTTCGGCGCGGGAATCCTCGCGACCTTGCTCGCGCTTGCTATCGGCTTGCTGGCGGGTTACCTGTCCGGCCCGGCTGACTCAGTCCTCAACTTCCTGATGAACTTGCTGCTGGTCATTCCCGCGCTCCCGCTGATGATCATCATATCGACCTACCGGAAGGGCGGCGGGATCCTGACGATCGTGCTGGTGATCGTGATCATCAGCTGGGCGTTCGGCGGACGGGTGGTCCGCAGCAGGGTAATGAGCCTGCGTTCGCTGGACTTCGTGACGGCCGCGCAGTTCTCCGGCGACCGGACCGGCCGCATCATCGTGCGGGAAATCCTGCCGAACATGGTCTCGCTGGTGGCCGCGATCTTCTTCGCCACCGCCACCGGGGCAGTGCTCGCCGAAGCGGGCCTGGAGTTCCTCGGCCTCGGGAATCCGGCGACGGTCAGCTGGGGCACGATGCTCTACTGGGCGCAGACCTACAACGTCCTGGCCCAGGGGCAGTGGGCAGGCATCTTCGCCCCCGGCCTGTGCATCGCGCTGCTGGCGAGCGCCTTCGCCCTGCTGAACTTCGGCGTCGATGAGCTGAGCAACCCGCGGCTCCGGGAGGCCTGAGCATGTCACTGCTCGCAGTCAAGGACCTGGACGTCACCTACCCCGGCGGGCAGGCGGCCATCACGGCAGTGCGCGGCGTGTCCTTCAGCCTGAACTCGGGCGAGCTGGCCGCGCTCGTCGGCGAGTCAGGTTCCGGCAAATCGACGGTCGGCCACGCGCTGACCGGCACGCTTCCCGGCTCTGCCATCGTGTCGGGAAACGTGGACTTTGATGGCACGGACATCATGAGCATGGACGCGCGGATGCTCCGCAAGAGCCGACGCCGCGGGATCGCGCTGATGCCGCAGAACGGGCTGAACGCGCTCAACCCGGTCCTCACCGTCGAAGGTCATTTCTGGGACGTCCTTCGTTCGCACGAGCGCGTGCGGCGCGCGGAGGCGCGGCAGCTCTCGGCCGCCATGCTGGAGAAGGTCGGCCTCAGCGGGAGCGTGCTGCGGCGTTACCCGCACGAGCTGTCCGGCGGGATGCGCCAGCGAGTCTGCCTGGCGATCGTGCTGTCGCTCCAGCCGCGCGTCATCGTCTTCGACGAGCCGACAACTGCGCTGGACGTGCTGACTCAGCAGCAGGTCATCCAGACCATCGCGGAGCTTCAGCGCAGCGAGGGCTTCGCCGGACTCCTGATCAGCCACGACCTCGGGCTGGCACTCGAGCACAGCAGCCGCGCCCTGATCATGTACGCCGGGCGCATCGTCGAGGAACTCCCGTCGCACCGCGCGCTCGACGACGCCCGCCACCCTTATACCCGGGCCCTGGTCGACTGCTACTCAGATGCGCGCGCCGACGAAGTCACGCTCGCCGGCATCCCTGGCAGCCCGCCCGATCTCTCGCTCGGACAGGAATCCTCATGCCTGTTCGCGCCGCGCTGCCCGCACGCGCAGCAGCTGTGCAGCACCGAACGTCCCTCGCTCCGGTCCGTCGGGTCGGGGCGAGCCGCGTGCTTCCTGGCCGACGGCACGCTCTCGGAGGCAGTCCATGCCAGCTGAGTTCGCGGCGGGTGACCGCGCCGCCCTTCTGACCCTGGAGTCGGTGACGAAGGTCTTCCGCGGTCGCCGAGCCGGGCAGTCCGCCGTCAAGCGCGCCGTGGACGACGTCAGCTTCGCGATCCAGCCCGGCACATCGCTCGGGCTCATCGGACAGAGCGGCAGCGGCAAGACCACACTCGCGCGCCTGATCACAGGTGTCGACACACCGACGTCCGGCAGCATCCGGCTCGGCGACACGCAGGTCGACCAGCTGCACCGGCGGGAGCTTCGCGCCTACCGGCACGGCGTCCAGTTCGTCTTCCAGGACCCCTACGCGGCGCTCAACCCGGCCAGCAGGATCGGCTATGTCATCAGCCGCCCGCTAGTGAACTACGCCGGCGTCGCCCCGGATCAGGCCGGCAGCCATGTGCTCGAGCTGCTGGCCAAGGTCGGGCTGACGCCGCCGGAGCAGTTCGAGCCGAAACTGCCGCATCAGCTATCCGGCGGCCAGCGCCAGCGCGTCGTCATCGCCAGGGCCCTGGCCTCCCGGCCGCGCCTGATCGTGGCCGACGAGCCGGTCTCCATGCTCGACGTATCGCTGAGGGCGGGCATCATCGGGCTGCTGCGGGACTTGCGCGAATCCGACGGAATCAGCCTGCTCTACATCACTCACGACTTGCTGAGCGCCCGCGCCGTGGCCGACGATCTGGTCGTCCTTCAGGACGGCCGGGTGGTCGAGCAGGGACCGGCGCGGCAGGTCGTCCAGCATCCACAGCATGAGTACACGCGGCGGCTAATTGACGCCCTGCCCCAGCCCGGGCGCCGGCCTGCTGACACTGCGGACCAGCGTGAGAAGACAACAACATCGCAAGGAGGACGGCTTGAGCGAGCGGACTGAGCAGTTCCGGGACCTGAACCACAACGGGACCATGGAGCCCTACGAGGATCCCGGCCGGCCGGTTGAGGAGCGGGTGGCGGATCTGCTCGGGCGCATGACCCTCGAGGAGAAAGCCGGCCTGCTGTTCCATCACATGATCACGCCGGGGCCAGGCGGCTCGGTCACCGAGGCGCCAGCCTCATTGGCGCAGGAGGCCTCGGCCGAGGAGCGGATCACCCGGCGCCTGATCAGCCACTTCAATGTGATGCAGGTGCAGTCCGCGCGCCAGTTCGCGCTGTGGCACAACCGGCTGCAGGAACTGGCCGCGAGCACCAGGCTTGGCATCCCGGTGACTATCTCGAGTGACCCGCGTCATTCGTCGGTGTCGATTCCGGTTGCCAGCTGGCGCACCGACGAGTTCTCGCAGTGGCCCGAGCCAATCGGACTCGCAGCCATCGGCGATGCCTCAACCGTCGAGCGCTTCGGCGACATCGCCAGGCGCGAGTACCTGGCGGTGGGCATCCGCGTGGCGCTGCACCCGCAGGCTGACCTCGCGACCGAGCCGCGCTGGGCGAGGATCAGCGCGACCTTCGGAGAGGACGGCGATCTGGCCGGGACGCTGGTAGCCGCCTACGTCCGCGGGTTCCAGGGACCATCGCTGGGACCGGCGAGCGTCGCCGCGATGGTAAAGCACTTCCCCGGCGGCGGTCCGCAAAAGGACGGCGAGGACCCGCACTTCGCCTACGGCCGCGAGCAGGTCTACCCGGGCAGCAACTTCGACTACCACCTCCGTCCGTTCGAGGCGGCGTTCGAGGCGGGCGTGTCGCAGGTCATGCCGTATTACGGAATGCCGGTCGGCACGCAGTACGAGGAGGTTGGCTTTAGCTTCAACCGCGATGTCATTACCGGCCTGCTGCGTGACCGCTACGGTTTCGATGGCATCGTCTGCACCGACTGGGGCCTCGTGACCGACGCCGAGATTAACGGGCAGCCGTTTCCGGCCCGTGCATGGGGTGCCGAGGATCTTTCCCGCGAGCAGCGCGTACTCAAGATCCTCGAGGCTGGCGTCGATCAGTTCGGCGGCGAGGAGTGCCCGGAGATCGTCGTCGGGCTGGTCACCTCCGGTGCGCTGTCGCAGGACCGACTCGATACGTCAGTCCGCCGGATCCTGCGCGAGAAGTTCGTACTTGGCCTGTTCGACAACCCCTTCGTCGACGCCGACGCGGCGCCGAGCATCGTCGGCGCTCCGGAGTTCCGCGAGGCTGGCCTTGCCGCGCAGCGCGCCTCGCTCACCCTGCTCACGAACCGGCCCGTCACCGAGACAGGCGGCTCGACGCTCCCGCTCCGCGAGGGCGGGAGCGTTTACCTGCAGGGCGTGGACCCGAGCGTCGCGGCCGACTATGCCAAGGTGACGGAGGATCCGGGCGAAGCATCGTTCGCCATCGTGCGGCTGGAGACACCCTACGAGCCGCGCACCGGGACGCTGGAGCAGTTCTTCCGCGCTGGCAGCCTGGCATACTCGGCGGACACCCTGGCCTCCCTCCTGCCCCTGCTTCAGCGGCTGCCCACGGTAGTTGTCGTCCAGCTGGAGCGCCCGGCCGTGCTGCCGGAGATCGCCGAGCACGCAGCCGCGCTCGTCGGCAGCTTCGGGGCATCAGACCGGGCGGTCCTGGATGTCTTGTTCGGTCGCCACCAGCCCAGGGGCAGGCTGCCGTTCGACCTTCCGTCGTCGATGGACGCGGTGCTCGCCCAGCGGTCAGACGTGCCCTTCGATACGCAGGAGCCGCTCTACCGGTTCGGTCACGGACTGAGCTATGAGGGTGCGTGAGCCCGGTGGATCAGCTCGCGCCGCCAGGCCAGGCGCGACCGCGGCACATACACTTGCCACGGGCGATCACACGAGTCGCGGGAGTCTCAACGAGGTGAGCATTCGCACACCTGAGCGACTCGTCTGAGACTGATCCGCACCAGCGCGGGGAAACGATGGTAACCGGTGCCAAAGAAGCGACCTGTTAGCGAGTACCAGGAGGGCACGAGAAGGAAAGCCAGGATCATCGAGGTTGCCACCCGGCTATTCGCCCTCAATGGGTATCGCGATGCCTCGCTGGCGTCGGTGGCGGAGGGAGCAGGCCTGACCCAGCCAGGCCTGCTCCACCACTTTCCGTCAAAAGCGGAGCTGCTGCTCGCCGTCCTACGCGATCGCGAGCGGCGGGACAAGTCGCTGGTCGCCGAGGCTATCCGGACGCATCCCGACGACGTGGCACGCCTGCTCGAAGCGCTTGTGACGCACAATGCTGCCGCCCGCGACGACACCTGGCTGCACACCGTCATCTCAGCCGAGGCGACCTCGCCGAATCACCCCGCGCATGACTTCTTTAAAGCCCGCTACGTCCGCGTGCGGTCGGCACTGCGCCGGAGCATCGCGAAACAGTCGTCGGCAGCCGAACCGAGTGACGAGCAGGTCACCGCCCTCGCGACGATCGCGATCGCGGTGATGGACGGACTGCAGGTCCAGTGGCTGCTCGATCCCAGCATCGACATGGTCGCGAACTTCCGCGTGTTCGGCACAATGCTCGGCCAGGCGATAGCGGCACCGGACAATGTGACGACGACCGGGTAGTGACGCCGCTCAGGCTCGCGGCCTGCTGATCGGAGTAACCCGGGCGTCTCGTCCGAGCCATTCGTCCGAGCCGTTGGATCGGCCTGCTCGAGGCAGGTTTCGTCGGCACCCGGACTTGGGCACGACCAGCCCATGATCCTGACCGCCGTGAACGCCATCTCCGCCATGGTGGCTCCGGTGGTGCTGCTGACAACTGGCGGCATGTTGTCCAACGGCATGCTGGCCATGTATGCGGGGGTCAACGACCGCATGCGGGAGATGACGCGGGAGCGTGTCGAGATCCTCACCGGTCCGAGCGGCGAGCTGCTCGACCGTCAGGAGGTACGGCCCGTCGGGAAGGAGCGCCTGGCCGAGATCGACGCCCAGCTTCCGCTGATGCTGCGTCGGCACCGCCTCACGCGAGCGGCCGTTCTCACTATCTACTCAGCCATAGCCGTGCTCGGCCTGAGCATTATCTCGATTGCCATCGCGGTCGGCGAGGGCTCCGAACTGATCGCCCGCGTAGCCCTGGGCCTGGTCCTAGCCGGGACTGTCGTCATGATCCTCGGCCTGGCCGTGGCCGCGATGTCGCTGGCGAGGTCAGCCGACGCGATTACCTATGCGGTTGACCGCACGAATTCTCTCGGCGGATTAGGCGACTCCGGGCAATCTGTGTCCGCGGTGGGTATAGCCGAAGTCTGGACCGTACGATGCCGCGAGTTGCGCCACATGCGTGCAGTAACCGGGGCAAACGACTAAACGACTGAAAGTCAGGCGACTGTTGTTGGCGCGCGCTCGCGGGCTGTTCCGGTGACCGACGCCGCTGCTCGGCAGCCCTCGGCCTGGTCGCCACGGAAGATGCTGGTGCCCCTCGCGCTGACGCAGTTCATCTGCAGCTTCGCCGGCTCGAACATGAACGTGATGATTAATGCAATCAAGGACGATCTGCACACCACGGTACAGGGCGTACAAGTTTGCATCACGTTGTTCTTGCTGGTCATGGCCGCGCTCATGATTCCCTGCGGGAAGCTGACGGACCGGCTTGGCCGCAAACGCTGCTTCACGGTCGGACTGTCGGTCTACGGACTCGGTGCGCTGGTCAGCGCAGTGGCGCCGGGTCTCGGTGTCCTGATCCTCGGCAACTCTATCCTCGAGGGCGTCGGGACGGCCTTGCTGATCCCGCCGGTCTACATCCTCACTACCCTCCTGTTCAGCGACATGAATGCCCGGGCGCGCGCGTTCGGCGTGATCAGCGGGATGGGCGGCGTCGGCGCCGCGACCGGGCCACTGATCGGCGGCGCGATTACCACGGCGATCACCTGGCGGGCAGCCTTCATTTTCCAGGCTCTGATCATCGTGGTCATCGTCGTGCTCGCTCGCGGCATCACTGATCCGCTGCCCGCCGATCCGGCTCGTCCCTTCGATTCTGTCGGGGCGATCCTCTCTGCAACCGGTCTGGTAGCTCTCGTCGGCGGGATCCTTGCCGCCGATAAGAACGTCGCGCTGATGGCAGGCTTGCTCGTCGCGGGAGCGGTCATCCTGTGCGGATTCTTCGCCTGGATTCGGCACCGCGAACGCACCGGACAAGAGGCGCTGCTCTCGACTGCCCTCTTTCGCAGCCGCACTTCCAACCTGGCCCTGGTCACGCAGAACGTGCAGTGGATCATGCTCTTGGGTACCTCGTTCGTCGTGTCCGCCTATCTGCAGGTGGTCCGGCATTACGACGCCATCCACACAGGGGTCATCTTCACGGCGGCAACCGTGGGCATCCTGCTGTCCTCTGTCGCTGCCGGGGCCCTGGCCCGGCGCTACCGGCAGCGGTCCCTGATCCTGGCCGGCTTTGTCATCACGATCGTCGGCATAGTAGTGCTGATCGTCCAGGTGCGAGGGCACCCGAGCGCGTGGTACTTCGCTCCGGGCCTGTTCCTGATCGGGATAGGCCTGGGCGTCATGATCACCCCGTCGGTTAACGTCGTACAGTCCGCATTCCCGGAGAAGCTGCAGGGCGAGATCTCTGGACTTTCCAGAAGCGTCTCGAATCTTGGCTCCTCGCTTGGCACCGCGATCGCCGGCACGATTCTGGTGGTGGGTCTCAGCGATCCGAAGCGGTCCTACGGTGTCGCGATGCTCGTGCTGGGCGTCATCGGCCTGATCGGTCTCGGCGCAGCCCTGCTGCTGCCGGCCAGCCAGCGTGCGCGACCGGATGAGGATCGGCACCGGTAGAGCGTGACCCGTCTCATCCGTTCGTTAGCGGGTACCAGCTGGGGTCGGCTCGCGCAGCATTCGCTCGTCGAGCAGACGGTTCAGCGACAACGCCGAGTTGATCAGCGACAGGTGGGTGAATGCCTGCGGGAAGTTTCCCAGTTGCTCGCCCGTCTGGCCAATCTCCTCCGAGTACAGGCCGAGGTGGTTGGCGTAGGTCTGCATCTTGTCGAAGGTCAGCACAGCGTCGTCCAGGCGCCCGGCTCGTGCCAGCGCGTCGACGTACAGGAACGTGCAGAGGGAGAACGTGCCTTCGTCGCCGCGCAGCCCATCGGGTGAAGTGGCTGGGTTGTACCGGTACACCAGGCTGTCGGAGACGAGCTCGGAGTCCATTGCGTCCAGCGTGGTCAGCCACATGGGATCCGTCGGAGAGATGAACCCCTCCAGCGGCATGAGCAGCAGCGACGAGTCAAGCACCTCGCTGTCGTAATGCTGGGTGAATGCCTTCGCCGTGGAGTTCCAGCCGCTGCCGATGATCTGCTTGTAGATGGCGTCCCGCTGCTCCGCCCACTTGGCGCGGTTCGCTGGCCGGCCGTGCTGGTCAGCAATCTTGATGGCGCGGTCCAGGGCGATCCAGCTCTGGAAACGGCCGTAGGTGAAGTTCTTCCGCCCGCCGCGGGTCTCCCAGATACCCTCTTCCGGCTGGTCCCAGTTGTCGCTGAGCCAGTCGATCATCTCGGTAAGCGACTGCCAGCCGGACAGCGCCATAGGCATCCCGTGCGCGTCGGCGGCGAAGATCGCGTCCATCGCCTCGCCGTAAATGTCGAGCTGCAACTGATCGGAGGCTCCGTTTCCGATCCGGACCGGGCGGGCGCCGCGCCAGCCCTCGAAGTGGTCAAGCTCGTCCTCGGTCAGGTCGGATGAACCGTCCACCCGGTACATGATCTTCAGCGGCCCGGAGCTTTCGCCTGCTTGCTCGGTAGTACGCTCCCGGAGCCAGCCACCGAACTTGGCCACCTCCTCCAGGTAGCCGAGGCCAGCAAGCGCATGGACGGACAAAGACGCGTCCCGCACCCAGGTGTAGCGGTAGTCCCAGTTCCGCTCGCCGCCCGGCTGCTCGGGCAGGCCGAACGTGGCCGCGGCGACTGGCGCGCCGGTCGGGTGGTAGGTGAGCAGCTTGAGCGTCATCGCCGAGCGGTCCACGACCTCGCGCCACCGGCCGGTGTACGTCGAGCGGTCCACCCAGGCGCGCCAGAACGCGCCGGTGTCGTCCGCCAGCCGGTCGAGTTCAGCCGGCGGCAGTGCCTGCGGCTGGCCGCCCATCGACTCGATCACGACACCGGCTGCCGGATCTGTCTCTCGCATGGTGATTGTGGTCCGCAGCCCGTTTCCGACCCGCTCGACGGTGGAGCCGCCTTTGCTTTCCGGACGCCTTCCGGCGGTGTGCAGGGTGAGCTCGGCATCGCCGGAGCGAAACACGGCTCCCGCATCGGACACCTCGACGGTGTGATCGGCCCTGCCGTAGTCGAAACGAGGCTGGAGGTCCACCACAAACTTCATGGTGCCTCGCGGCACCCGCAGCTTGCGCACGATCCGGTGCCGGTCGGTTGGTCCGCCCTCAATGACCGGCATGAAGTCCAGCACCTCGCCGACGCCATCCGCTGTCATGAACCGCGTAATCAGCATCGCGGTCTGCGGAAAATACAACTGCCTGCTCACGAAGTCGTCAGTGGCCGGCGCAATCTTGAAATAGCCGCCGCGCTCGGCGTCCAGCAAGGAGGCGAAGATGCTCGGGGAGTCGAATCTCGGTGAGCAGAAGAAGTCGATGGTGCCGTCGGTCGTCACCAGCGCCGCGGTCTGCAGGTCACCGATGAGACCGTGGTCGCTGATGTTCGGGTAGCTGTCCAAGTCGTCCCCCAGTGGGCATGTGACGCGTCAAGGGCAGTTCATCGGCCCGTTCCGCTCAGCGTTCTCCGCTGACGCTACCGTCGCATCACCCGGACAGGATGATCCGCAGAGCGGCTCAGGTGCCGGCGACGGCCCCGAGCGCCGGCCGGAAATGCCGAGCTCATGCGGCACACAGGTTCAGGCGGCATCGCGGACCGACAGCATGCCCGTGCCGGCATCGGCGGTGGCCGGTGAGCCAGCGGCCGGAAAGTACAGGCAGCCGCACAATTCGCCGGTTAGCCGGCGGATCCAGCGCATCCGGTCGATTGCGGCCTCGGGGTTGTCGCCGAATGCCTGCGCCATGTGGCTGGCGCAGCCAGCAGAGCCGAGACGCCGGACGGTGCTGCCGATCGCGTCCGCGACTGTCTCGGCCGTCAGAGCGTCAGAGGGCTGCAGCGGCGAAGCGAACAGTGCTTCGCAGACGGCCTCGTTCACGCTAATTCCCGTCATGGCGAGCCTCCGGTGTGCGGAATCCGGCGCCGGTGTCCAGCGCAGCTATCGATTACCTGTTGTTAGGACGTCATCACCCACCGTTTCCGTTGCATGACCTGGCTCACATTTTCCCCGCACGGGGGCCCGGCCCTCGCCAGCACAGCCGACGTGAGGCAGAGTTGAAAGGGAGTTAGACACAACGCCGAGCAATGCTCCGCCGGCCGCCAGCCCGGACGCAGGAAACCGCAGGTAACGATGACCATGAGCCCGCGCAATGTCCCGGCGGCGCAGCTCAGGGCGGGCGATGCCGATCGTGATGCGATCCTCACCCAGCTCACCGAGCACTTCGGGGCCGGCCGGCTCACCGCCGAAGAGTTCGACGAGCGCTCCGGGCAGGCACTAACTGCCCGGACCTTTGGCGAGCTGAACGAGCTGATGTGCGACCTTCCTCGCATTCGGGACCCGCTGCCGGAACACCGGCCGCCACCAGCGCCGCGAGGGACGGGATACCTCGACGCGCTGATTCCCGTGGGTGTCGCGATTGCCTTCGTCACGAGCGCAGTCACCATCGGGACACCCCATCACGACTGGTTTCCGTGGTGGATTGTCCCGCTGGTTTTGATCCTCATCTGGAAGGCCGTCAGGCGCCTGCGTGCCAGCCAGCCCGGCGACCGACCGCGGGGCTGGCCGGCCGACCGCTAGCCCGCTGCCGAATTGCGCTCGGCATGCACAGCGCATGCCGCGTTGTAGTGCTTCAAGGTCAGCTTCCCTCGCGAATACGCCCACGAGCAGGTGCAGGAGTTCGGTACGTGGTCAGAAGTGATGACCTCGGCTGGCACGCCGCTCCGGCGCTCAGCGCGACCTGGCTGGTACGGCACTGGCTGCCCGACGAGAGTAAGGGAAGTTCCCTCGGTCCTGGCCTCCTGGACAGCTCCGTGGCCAAGCGCCAGCCACTCCCGCGGCCTGGCGCCTGACGAGGACTGGGCCGGCGCGGGTCGCTTGAAGCGCACCCTGGCTCCGGGGAGCTTGTCACTCGCCCGGCTGTCCATGTCATCCAGAATATCCGCAGGAGGACGTCCGCGACGTAGTCGCCGAGCCGGGAACCGGTCTCCGTGAGGTCGCTCGAAGATCGCTGGGATCTTCCGTTACAGCGCCAGGTTCTTCTGCTCTGCGCGGCGGAGCGCCGACTCCAGTTCCTCAATGCGGTCGAGCAGGTCCAGGACGAGGCCCACGGAGGCGTAGTTGACGCTGAGCCCCGCGCGCAGCCGCAGGATGCGGCCGACCGTCGCGAGCTGAGTCGGCCGGAACCACAGTTCACCGGCCGGATCCTGGCGCGACTCGAGCAGGCCGAGCGCCACGAGGCGCCGGATCATGCTGGGATGCAGGCCAGCCGCACGGGCGAACGACTGCAGGTCGAGCAGGACGTCCGGCGGTGAGGCCCTGACGATGCTGTACCTCACGGCTGCCTCCTCGGGTCGAACCTCGAAGCCGCGGCTAGTTCCTCGAACAGACGCTGTTCGGAGTCGGTGAGCTGTTGCGGCACCACGATCCGCGCCTCGGCGATGACGTCGCCGGGCTTGCCCCGAGGGTTAGGCAGGCCGCGGCCGCGCAGCCGGAGACGGCGGCCGCTCGAAGTTCCGCGCGGCACCTTGACCTTCGCTTCCCCGCCCGGCGTCTCGACGGCGACGGTCACGCCCAGCGCGGCTTCCCATGGTGCGAGCGGCAGCGGCACGTGGATGTCACGGCCGTCCAGGCGGTATCTGCGATCCGGCGCGATCCGGACTACCAGGTACAGACTGCCGGCCGGGGCACCGGCACTCCCCTGCCCGCCCTGGCCGGCCAGCCGTATCCGCTGGCCGTGGGTGACGCCGGCCGGAATGGTGACAGTCAGGTTCCGCGAGCCGTCTGGGCCGGACAGGGTAATGGCGCGACGGCCGCCGTGGTAGGCCTCCTCCACCGTGAGCTCGACTTCGGCCTCCTGATCGGCGCCGGGAACGGGACCACCCCAGCCGGCGCGCCCGCGGGAGAAGACGTCCCCGAACAGGTCCTCGAAGTCGATGTCCTCGGCGCTGCCGGCGCCTGGCCAGGCCCGCTCGTAGCCAGATCCGCCCGGCGTGCTGCGCCTGCCGCCGCCCTGCCGCCGGCCGCGGCCGCCGGCTGTCGCACGTGCCCAGGTCTCAGCGTCCATGTCCTCGGGAACCCGGCGGAAATCTGCACCAAAATCGTCGTACCGGCGACGCGTGGCCGGATCGTGCAGCACGTCATAGGCCTCGGCGATCTCCTTGAACCGCTCTTCCGCCGCGGGATCCTTGTTGACGTCGGGGTGGTGGGCGCGGGCGAGCTTGCGGTAAGCCTGCTGGATCTCGTCCTGACTGGCCGTTCTCGGCACGCCGAGAACCTGGTAGAAGTCGCGCGCCGCGGCCATCAGCCCGGTTCCGCAGCCGGCGCCGCGACGACCACCGCCGCCGGGCGCAGCAGGTGGCGGTCATCGCCGTATCCCGGCCGCAGCACGCGGACGACAGTCCCGGCCGGGACAGCCGGATCGGCCTCCGTAGCTACTGCCTCGTGCCGCGCCGGGTCGAATTTCGCGCCGACGTCGTCCCGGCGCGGGAAGCCAAGGTCAGCGATGACGCGGACCGCCTGGTCGCGCACGGCCCGGATCCCCTCCGCCACGGACGTGTCACCCTCGCCTGCGTGCTCCGCAGCAAGATCGAGGTTGTCGAGCACCGGCAGCCACGCCGCCGCGGCGCGCGCCCGCTCCGCGACTTCTCGCTGGGCCGTGTCCCGAGCCGTGCGTTTCCGAAGATTGTCCAGGTCGGCTACTGCACGCCGCCACGCATCATCAAGCCGTGCAACCTCGGCGCGCAATCCGTCCGGGGTCGCAGCCATATCCTCGCCGGCGGTGCGCGCCCCCTCAGGGTCCGGATTATCCCCCTCGGGGCGATCCGGCTCGAGCCCCGGTTTCGCTTCCGGTCCGGTTCTGCGGGCCTGTCGCGGACCTGCCCGGCCGGGCCAGGACGCCTGCGGATCGGTCATGTGGCCTCACTCGGTGGTGAACTCGGCGTCGATCACGTCGTCGTCTCCCGTGCCGGCGCCCTGGGGCGCATCCGGGCTGCCTCCCTCTCCGGGAGCTCCGCCCGCACTGCCTGGACCACTCCCGGCAGCTCCGAGGCCGTGGTACACCTGCTGCAGGTCGGAGGTCAGGGACCGCAACCGGTCCAGTGGCGACTCCTCCTTGATCGCCTGCCGGGCCTCGCCGACCAGCATCTCCGCCCGCGCCTTCTCGTTCGCCGGCGCGGACGCGCCCAGTTCGCTCACGCGGCGCTCCACCTGGTAGGCGGCGGAATCAAGCTCATTCCGCGCGTCGACCAGCTCGCGCAGCCGCTGGTCCTCGCTCCGGTTCTGCTCGGCGTCCCGGACCATGCGGTCGACCTCGGAAGTCTCGAGGTTGGAGCTCTCGCTGATCGTGATCTTCTGCTCGGCGCCGGTTTCCTTGTCCCGCGCTGAGACGTTCAGGATTCCGTTGGCGTCAGTGTCGAAGGTCACCTCGACCTGAGGTATACCGCGCGGCGCAGGCCGGATGTTCTCCAGGCGGAACCGGCCGAGGACCCTGTTGTCGGCCGCGAGCTCGCGCTCTCCCTGCAGAACGACGATGTCCACTGCGGACTGGCTGTCGTCCGCCGTGCTGAACGTCTCGGTGCGGCGCGCCGGAATGGTCGTGTTGCGCTCGATGACCTTGGTCATCACGCCGCCCAGTGTCTCGACGCCTAGCGAGAGCGGCGTGACGTCCAGCAGCAGCACGTCCTTGACTTCGCCCTTCAGGACGGCCGCCTGCACAGCCGCGCCCAGGGCAACGACCTCGTCGGGGTTGACCGTCATGTTCGGGTCCTTGCCGCCAGTCAGTCTGCGCACAAGCTGCTGCACGGCAGGCATGCGGGTCGAACCGCCAACGAGGATCACCTCGTCGATGTCGTTGGCAGTGACCTTGGCGTCGCTCATCACCTGCTCGACCGGTCCGAGGCACCTCTCGGTGAGGTCGCTGGTCAGCTGGTCGAACTTCGAGCGCATGAGCGTGGTGTTGAGGTGCTTGGGCCCGTTGGCGTCGGCGGTGACGAACGGCAGGTTGATCTGAGTCTGGGTGACCGACGACAGCTCGACCTTGGCCTTCTCCGCGGCCTCGAATAGGCGCTGCAATGCCTGCGGGTCACGTCGCAGGTCGATGCCGTCCTGCCGCTGGAACTCGTCCGCCAGGTAGTCGACGATGCGGCGGTCGTAGTCGTCGCCGCCCAGGTGCGTGTCGCCCGCGGTCGCGCGGACCTCGACCACCCCGTCGCCGACGTCGAGGAGGCTCACGTCGAACGTGCCGCCGCCGAGGTCGAACACCAGCACGGTCTCGTTGCTCTTCTTGTCGAGGCCGTAGGCAAGGGCCGCTGCGGTCGGCTCGTTGATGATGCGGAGTACCTCGAGCCCGGCGATCTTGCCGGCGTCCTTGGTCGCCTGGCGCTGCGCGTCGTTGAAGTAGGCCGGGACGGTGATAACCGCTTCGGTCACGCGCTCGCCCAGGAACTTGGCTGCGTCCTCGGCCAGCTTCCGCAGTACCAGCGCGGAGATCTCCTCCGGCGCGTAGAGCTTGTCCCTGATCTTGAACCGGGCCATGCCGTCCGGGCCCGCGACGACGTCGAACGACACCGCGTTGATCTCGCTCTGGACTTCGTCGAAACGCCGGCCGATGAAGCGCTTGGCCGAGTAGATCGTTCCCTGGGGATTCACGATCGCCTGCCGCCGCGCCAGCTGGCCTACCAGCCGCTCGCCGTGGTCTGTGAACGCAACCACCGAAGGCGTCGTGCGGGACCCCTCGGCGTTAGGGACGACGGTCGGCTGCCCGCCTTCCACTGTCGCGATCACGGAGTTGGTGGTGCCCAGGTCAATACCGACTGCCTTCGCCATCGGATCCTCCTGTTTTCAGCCGCTTTCAGCTGCCAAGATCGCCGGGCCAGGCGGACTCACCCGACTCCCCTACCCAGGGCCGCGGCGAATCACTGCCGTGCGCTTGATGTCACGGGCATATTCATGAAACGTGGCAACAGCGCCCTCGCTGATGGAGTCTGCTCGCCGCGCATCCACGACAAGTTCCCGGCCGGGAGCCAGGCTGACAAGCCGGAGGGCGGCACGCAGCAGGTCCTCGGCGGCGCGGCCGGCAATGGTGCCGGCTATCGCGAAGTCGGCGTTCTCCTCGGCGTAGAGGCGGAACGGGGCCGCGCCAGCGCTGACGCACGGATGCAGGCAGGCCAGCTCGGCCACCGATGCCGGGCCGAGTTCGCCAGCGTCGCAGGCGCACAAGGAGCCGACCGGCAGTGTTCGCATTTTTCGGTCAATCAGGTATTCAAAGCGAGCGTACGCATCACGCTGCTCCGCGGTCCGGGCGAGAGAGGTGGCGTCGACGATCGTCCGGACGCCGGTGTATCCGGCGGAAAGCGCGTCGTCGCATGCGGCGAGCAGGGTGGCGACGGATTGCTCCGGCGCAACGACGCCGGGCGAGCGAAAGACGTAGTAGCCGGACAGATCACGTATCCCGGTGGCATCCGGACGAGCTCCCGAGTGGCCTGCTCGCCGCGCCGCCTGCTCGGCGAGCTCAGCATCGAACGCCAGGTCACCGGCCGGACCGACAAACTCCACATACTGTCCGGCGGCGAGCCCATCGGCCGCGTACTCCAGGCCGCGGGCAGCCAGCTCACCCCGCTCGCGGTAGGCCCAGCACACGTGGCCGAAGGGAACCAGGCCCGCCGCGGAGCCGACGATGCCCTGCCGCCGCGCCGGCCAGGCACGGTGCTCGGTGGCGGCCGCCGCGCGCTCGGCTGACTGCATCGCGAGCATCGCGTCGACCCGGATGGCCACCTGGCCGGGGATCGACGGGTGCACCTGGCCGGCCAGGACGGCCGGCAGCGCGGTCAGCCGCCCGACCAGTCCGCGACACTGCCCGCAGGCCTGGACGTGCGCGCGCAGGCTGGCGCTGCGCGCGCCGGCTGCGGCGAACCTGGCGAGCCTGTCGGCGCCGGGATGCCGCCCGTGCTCCCCGTGTCGCTGAGTCAATCCCCCGTCCTCCCGGTCGCTGTCGTACCCCGGGGTAGTAACGAGGAACGGCGATGCCTGCCGCCTCCGTCGGCCCGCGAGTCAATCACGGCGACCGGCGAGTCGTGCTCGCGCTTTTGCCTGGCGTCACGCCGTCCGTTATGGGTAGTGCCAGAGTGGCGGGTTCGGCTCCGCGGGTACTTCCGGGCGACGACTGTCCGGTTTGCGGAACTGTTCTGGAGGCGACGGCGATGACACTGCCCGCGACGCAGCGGACGGGGCTGACGGGTTGACCGCTACCGGCTGGGTCGCGGACGTACTGGTGATCTTCGGGATCTCCGGTGATCTGGCCCGGAAGATGACCATTCCTGCGCTGTACCGGCTGGAGCGGCGCGGTGCGCTGACCTGTCCGGTCGTGGGCGTCGCGTCCACGCCGATGACTACCCGGGAGCTGGCAAGCCGGGCGCGCCAGGCAATTCAGGACGCCGGTGAATCTGTCGACGACGCGGTGTTCGCCCGCCTGATCAAGCGCCTGACCTACCTGCCCGGCGACGTGACCGATCCTCAGCTGTACAAGGCGCTCGCAGTACAGCTGTCGGGGACGCGGCGCCCGCTGTACTACCTGGCCACGCCACCGTCTCTGTTCGCGCCGATCGTGGAGAGGCTGGATGCCGCCGGCCTGCTCGGCGACGCGCGGGTCGCGGTGGAAAAGCCGTTCGGTCGCGACCTCGCTTCCGCCCGCGATCTGAACGCCCGCCTGAGCCAGGTCCTCGACGACCGGCAGCTCCTGCTCGTCGATCACTTCCTCGGCAAGGAGCCGGTGATCGAGATCGAGTACCTGCGGTTCGCGAACTTCGCCATGGCCGACCTGTGGAACCGGAACAGCGTCGAGGCCATCCAGATAACGATGGCGGAGGACTTCGGGGCAGCTGATCGCGGCCGGTTCTACGACGCCGTGGGCGCATTGCGAGACGTGGTGCAGAACCACCTGCTGCAGGTGCTGGCACTGGTGACCATGGACCCGCCGATCGGGGCTTCGGCCGACGATCTGCGCGATAAGAAGGCCGAGGCGCTCAAGTCGGTGCAGCCTGCAGACCCCGAGCACTGCGTGCGCGGCCAGTACGACGGCTACCTGCAGGTGCCGGGTGTGGAGCCGAATTCGGATACCGACACATTCATCGCGCTGCGGCTGGACATCGATAGCTGGCCGTGGGCCGGAGTGCCGGTCTTCATCCGCGCCGGCAAAGAGCTGCCGGTCCGAGACACTGAGGTGCGGCTGATCCTGCGGCATACCCCGCGGCTGCGGTTCCTGCCGGATGCGGCGCGGGTGGAAGCGAACCAGATCGTGCTGCGCATCTCGCCCGACCCCGGGCTCCGGCTGCAGCTGTCCGCGCTGGACGAGCACCAGGCGTGGCGGCCGGTGCGACTCGACTCGGTGTTTGCTCGCGAGCTGGGCGAGCCACAGGCGCCGTACGAACGGCTGCTGTACGACGCGCTGACCGGCGACGACCGGCTGTTCGCGCGCCAGGATGCCATTCAGGAGAGCTGGCGGATCCTCCAGCCCCTGATCGCTTACCCGCCGCCGGCCTCCCGGTACGCGGCCGGGACCTGGGGACCACCCCAGGCCGACGCGCTGCTGTCCGGCTATCCGCCTTGGCAGCGGCCATGGCTGCCGGACGGTGGCCGGTCCGCCTGAGCAGCCAGGAACCGCTCCCGATCGATGATGACCCGGTCGATCTCACCAGTCGCGACGAGGCGTCCCGAGCTGTCGGTCGCCTGCACCAGGAAGGTGAGACGGCGATCGGCGGCCTCAGGCGGAGGCGTCGCGGTGACCTCGATGCTCTCTCCGACGCAGCTGGCGCGGAGATGCTCGATACGGACCGCCACACCGACCGTCGTCTGGCCGGCCGCCAGGAACGGGGCAGCCGACCGGACGGCTGCCGACTCCATCCAGGCGATCAGCCGCGGCGTGCCGAGCACCGGCACGTCGCCGCTGCCCAGTGCCGTCGCGGTGTCGGCACTGGTCACCTCGTGGCGCGTCATCACCAGGCGTAGATCCGGGCCGGCAGTTCACGCAGTGGCAGCCGGTCGGGCGCGGCCCGCGCGGCATCCTGTCCCATCGCGCGCAGGATCAGCGGCGACCGGCCCTCCTCGGCCAGCAGCGCAGCGGTGGCATCCCGGTCGGTAACTTTCAGTCCGAGCACATCGGAGTAGAAGTTCACCGACACATCCAGATCGCCGACGTAGACGACGGCCACGCTGAGCTGAGTCTGTTCCGCCATGCCACGAGTCTGTCACCTGCCGCTGCCGCGCGGGCTGCGCCGGCAATGACGCCGAACGGTTCCCGCGCCACGACGACCGCACTTGCGCCGTCCACAACCTCCGGGAATCGGCCGACCCCGTTCCGCGCGGTCAGGCCCGCGTTCTAAGGTGAGCATTATGCGGGAATGGAGCTTCCTGGAGTGGCCGGTCGTCCGGCAGCTGCGCTCCGGTGACCTGCTCGGCCGCGGCCCAGCGGTGACGTCCGAGCGGACCCGTACGATCACCCCGCGGACGTCGACCGCGGACCGCGTGGTGCAGAGCATCTGCCCGTACTGCGCGGTGGGCTGTGGTCAGCGGATCTTCGTCAAGGACGAGAAGGTCGTCCAGATCGAGGGCGACCCTGACTCGCCGATCTCGCGGGGCCGGCTGTGCCCGAAGGGCGCAGCAAGCGAGCAACTGGTGAATTCGCCGAGCCGCCAGACCCGGGTGCTCTACCGCGCGCCTTACGCGCGCGACTGGCAGCACCTCGACCGCGACACCGCCGTGGACATGATCGCCGACCGGTTCATCCAGTCTCGCCGCAACACCTGGCAGGAACGCGACGACAAGGGCCGGCTCCTGCGCCGCACTATGGGGATCGCGGCGCTGGGTGGCGCCACCCTGGACAACGAAGAGAATTACCTGATCAAGAAGCTGTTCACTGCAGCTGGCGCTATCCAGATCGAGAACCAGGCGCGCATATGACACTCCGCAACCGTTCCCGGTCTGGGAACCTCGTTCGGACGTGGCGGCGCGACGCAGTTCCTTCAGGACATGGCTAACGCCGACTGCATCGTGATTCAGGGCTCGAACATGGCCGAGTGTCATCCTGTCGGCTTTCAGTGGGTGGAAGAGGCCAAGTCCAGGGGCGCGAAGGTCATCCACGTCGATCCCCGTTTCACCCGGACTTCCGCGATCGCGACCAAGCACATCCCGATCCGGGCGGGCTCGGACGTCGTACTGCTCGGTGCGCTGATCAACTACGTACTGACCAGAAATCTGTGGTTCCAGGACTACGTCGTCGCCTATACCAATGCCGCGACGCTGGTGACCGACGCCTTCCGTGACACCGAGGACCTCGGCGGCCTGTTCTCCGGCTTCGACCCCGAGACCGGGCACTACGACCCGTCCACCTGGGCTTACGCCGAGGACGGCGGGCAGCCGAGGCGCGCGCACGAGCACGGCTCCAGCGCCTCGGCCCGCGCCGCGGGTGACGAGCACGGCAGCGGCGGCCCGGTACTGCCGCACTCCCGGGTGCTGCGCGACGAGACCCTCCAGGATCCGCGGACGGTCTTCCAGATTCTCAAGCGGCACTACTCGCGCTACACACCTGAGGCTGTCCGCGATGCCTGCGGGATCAGCCTGGAGGACTTCGGCTACCTAGCCCGCGCGGTCACGGAGAACTCGGGCCGCGACCGCACCACCTGCTTCGCCTACGCGGTCGGGTGGACGCAGCACACGCTCGGCGCCCAGTTCATCCGCACCGCTGCCATCCTGCAGCTGCTGCTGGGCAACATGGGCCGGCCGGGCGGCGGCATCATGGCCCTCCGCGGACACGCCAGTATCCAGGGCTCGACCGACATCCCGACGCTGTTCAATCTGCTGCCCGGCTACCTGCCCATGCCGACGGCCGGCCGACAGGACACCCTCGAGGCGTACCTGGAGTCGATCGCGTCGAAGAAGGCTAAGGGGTTCTGGGCCAATGCTGACACCTACACCATCAGCATGCTCAAGGCGTGGTGGGGCGATGCAGCCCGGGCCGACACGGGATGGGCCTACGACTACCTGCCACGGCTGACGGGACCCCACGGCACATACCAGACGGTGACGCAGATGCTCGCCGACGCGGTAGAGGGTTATTTCCTTCTCGGCCAGAACCCGGCTGTCGGGTCTGCGAACGGGCGGCAGCAGCGACTCGCCATGTCGCACCTGAAGTGGCTGGTGGTCCGCGACCTCAACATGATCGAGTCGGCCACCTGGTGGAAGGACGGACCGGAGATTGCCTCCGGCGAGCTGCGTCCGCAGGACGTCGCCACCGAGGTTTTCTTCATGCCCGCGGCGAGTCACACGGAGAAAGCAGGGTCGTTTACCCAGACCCAGCGACTGCTGCAGTGGCGCCATAAGGCCGTCGAGCCGCCTGGCGAGTGCCAGAGCGAGCTCGACTTCTTCTATCAGCTCGGTCAGCGGATCCGGGAGAAGCTGGCCGGCTCGACAGACGATCGCGACCGACCGCTGCTGGATCTGACCTGGGACTACCCGGCGGGCGAGAACGGCGGGGCGAACTCCGAGGCCGTACTGGCGGAGATCAACGGCTACCAGCGCACCGGCCCCGACGCCGGAAAGCCCCTATCGTCCTTCGCGCAGCTGCGTGCTGACGGGTCGACGGCTGCCGGCTGCTGGATCTACACCGGCGTGTATGCGGGCGGCGTGAACCAGGCGGCCAACCGCGCGCCGCGCGGCGGGCCGGGACCCGCCCAGTCGCAGTGGGGCTGGGCCTGGCCGGCGAACCGCCGGATCCTGTACAACCGGGCATCGGCCGACCAGGCTGGCAAGCCGTGGAGTGATCGCAAGAAGTGGGTCTGGTGGGACGCGGAGCAGGGCCGCTGGACCGGCGACGACGTGCCCGACTTCGTGCTCGACCGCGCTCCCGGCAGCAGGCCCGATCCCGACCTCGGCGGCCCTGCCGCGCTGGCCGGCGACGACCCGTTCATCATGCAGTCCGACGGCAAGGGATGGCTGTTCGCACCGAAGGGCATGGTGGACGGGCCGTTGCCCACGCATTACGAGCCGCAAGAGTCGCCCGTCGCCAACGCCCTCTACCCTCAGCAGCAGAACCCCGCTCGCATCGAGTTCCCGCGGACGGACAACCTCAGCGCGCCGAGTGCGGGCGCGCCCGGGTCAGAGGTGTACCCGTACGTGTTCACCACCTACCGGCTCACCGAGCACCACACGGCCGGCGGGATGAGCCGCTGGCTGCCGTATCTGTCGGAGCTGCAGCCGGAAATGTTCTGCGAGGTCTCCCCGGAGCTGGCCGCCGAGCGCGGACTTGTGAACAACGGCTGGGCCACGATCATCTCGCCCCGCGCGGCTATCGAAGCGCGCGTACTGGTCACCGACCGGATGAAGCCGCTAATCATCGGCGGCCGCACCGTGCACCAGATCGGAATGCCGTATCACTGGGGCGTGGGCACCCGTGCTGTCGTCAGTGGCGACGCGGCCAACGACCTTCTTGGCGTCACCCTCGACCCCAACGTTCAGATCCAGGAGTCCAAGGCCGGCTCCTGCGACATCCGGGCCGGGCGCCGGCCACGCGGCGAGCAGCTGCTTCGTCTCGTCGCGGAATACCAGACTCGCGCGGGCCTCACGATCGCCACCGGCAACGCGAGGATCACCGACCCTGCGCGGGAGAACATCGAACCGCCGGCCGAGAGAAACGGCAGCACCGAGGAAGGCTGGACGCGATGGTGAGCAGCGATCGTCCGGCTGGTGACCGTGAGCCGCGGAGGCGGGTCTGATGGGCCAGTTCTCCGGACCGACCGACCCCGCGGTCGACGCGCGGTGGCCAGAGCCCAGGCCGCGCAAGGGCTTCTTCACCGACACCTCGATCTGCATCGGCTGCAAGGCCTGCGAGGTGGCCTGCAAGGAGTGGAATCACAACCCGCATGATGGCGACCTGGAGCTCCTCGGGTCGTCCTACGACAACACCGGGGCACTTGGTGCCAGTACCTGGCGCCACGTCGCCTTCATTGAGCAAGGGCGCGAGCGCATCGAGGAGGCGCGTGAGACCGGCCGCGTCCTGGTCAGTCTCGGCATGCCGGGCGTCGGCCCCCCCGCGCCTGCCCAGTCGCCGCCGGACGACACCACTCCCCCGGACACGCCGGAGTTCCGCTGGCTGATGTCCTCCGACGTGTGCAAGCACTGCACCCATGCCGGCTGCCTCGACGTGTGCCCTACTGGCGCACTCTTCCGCACCGAGTTTGGCACGGTCGTCGTGCAGGCCGACGTCTGCAACGGCTGCGGCACCTGCGTGGCGGGCTGCCCCTTCGGTGTCATCGAGCGCCGCAGCGACGGCACCGCCGGCCCCAACACCAATCGCGGCGAGCCAGCCGGCCAGCAGCGCGCCGTGCCGAATGTCGGAGTCGCCCAGAAGTGCACGCTGTGCTACGACCGGCTGGTCGAAGATCAGACACCGGCCTGCGCGCAGACCTGCCCGACCACATCCATTAAGTTCGGCGACCGGGCTGACCTTGTCGCGCAGGCCCGGCAGCGAGTCGCCGAGCTGCATGCCCAGGGGATGACGGAGGCGCGCCTGTACGGCGCCAACGACCTGGACGGTGTCGGCGGCACGGGCTCGCTATTCCTGCTCCTGGACGAGCCGGAGGTGTACGGCCTGCCGCCGGATCCGCGGGTCCCCACCGCCGACCTGCCGCGAATGCTCAGGCGGGCGGGCCTCGCGGCGGCCGCCATGGCCGCCGCCGCCGTGCTCTCGTTCGCGAAGGGACGCTCGTGACGACCTCGGAGTACGACAGCTTGCGGCCGCCGGAGCCAGCCGGCGGCCGGCGGCGCAGACGCGGACGGACCGGCTCAGGGTCGGGCCGCGGACCCGGCGGCACTGACGGCTCCCGCGAGATGGCGATGGTGCCCGACGCAGAGTTCACGTCCTACTACGGCCGGCCGGTGGTCAAGCCAGCACCGTGGGGCGGCGAGATCGCGGTCTACCTGTTCCTTGGCGGCCTCGCGGCGGGTTCCGGCCTGCTCGGGGCCGGCGGGCAGCTGACCGGGCGGCCTACATTGCGCCGCAACTCCCGGCTCGCGGCAATGACCGCCGTCGGGCTCGGCGGCGCCGCTCTGGTGCGCGACCTCGGCAAGCCGGAGCGCTTCCTGAACATGCTGCGCACGATCAAGCTGACGTCGCCGATGAGTCTCGGCTCGTGGATCCTCAGCTCCTTCAGCGTGGGCGCCGGCGTCGCGACTGCCGCCGAGGTCGACCGGATGACCGGCGAGCGCCTGCCGCTGGGCCCGCTGCGCAATGTCCTGCGGATCGCCGAGGGACCAGCCGGATGGGAAGCCGCGGCGTTTGCGCCTGCGCTGGCGGTGTACACGGCGGTGCTGCTCGCTGATACCGCCACGCCGACCTGGAATGCTGCCCGCGACGACCTGCCGTTCGTGTTCGTCAGCTCGGCCAGCCTCGCCGCGGGCGGCCTTGCCATGGTCACGACGCCGGTCGCCGAGACAGGCCCGGCGCGCACACTTGCCGTGCTCGGCGTCGCGGGCGACCTCCTCGCCACGAGGCTGATGCACCAGCGCATGGACCCGGTGGCAGCCGAGCCCTTGCACGAGGGAAGGCCCGGCACGATGCTGCGCTGGAGCGAGGCACTCGCCGCCGCCGGCGGGATCGGGACGCTGCTCGGCGGACACCGCCGTGGTGTCGCCGCAGCGTCCGGGCTGGCCTTGCTGGCCGCGTCTGCTCTCACCCGGTTCGGGGTGTTCGAGGCAGGCATCCAGTCCGCTCGCGATCCGCGCTGCACGATCGAGCCGCAGAAGCGCCGGCTCGCCGACCGCCGGGCGGCTGGAATCACCGACGATTCGATCACCACCGCTAACTGAACTGCCCGCTCCGCTGCCGTGAAGAACACCGTCGCGCCCATCGCCCAGATGACCATGTACGCCACGCACATGCCGGCGTTCGTCCGCGCGTCGTTGCGGCGGTAGCGATTCCATCCGATGGCGAACCAGTGGATGCCGTATGCCGAGAACGCGAGAGCCGCCATGTACAGCGGCGGTGACGCGGTAAAAACACCCAGCCACGTCAGGCCGACGAAGAGGATCACGCCGCTCAGCAGCTGGCAGAACCCGGGCATCCAGATGCCCCAGACGCCGAGGCTGCGATCGACCCCCTCGTCCCTGGGCGGCCAGTTCGCCAGCTCCTGCGGCGCGTAAATGAGGTACCCCGTGCCCAGGCCGAAGAAGCCGAGCGCGAGTGGCGGGAACGCCGACCGCGAACGTGATGTCCATGATGTCCCCTCGCGATGTCTATGTGCAGACGACCGGTTCACCCCTGCAAGCCTGCGGTCCTGCGCAGCCGACTGCGCTCGATGGCATTGCGCACGCTCCGGCAACGGAGACATTCGGGCGCGCCAGTACCCTCGAGCCCTTGGTGGAACAGATTCGCGGAACGGGACACTACGGATAGATGGCTTCCGGCTGTCCCTTCGCGGCGTGCATGGTCCAGAGCAGGTCGGCGAGATGGTCAGGGTCGACGGTAGGCATCTCCCAGACCGGCTCGCCCGCGGCTTTCGCCTTCTGCATCTCGGTGTGGAAGGCACTGTTGGTGATGGCTGCACCGACGTACAGCATGCCGACGTAGACGCCTTTCTCAGCCACCTCGGCGTGCAGGGCTTGCAGGTAGTTGCGCTGAGCGGCTTGCGCAGGGCTGGGGCCGCTCATATTCGGCAGGCCATGCACGGTACTGCCGCCCTGCGCGGTCAGGATGGCGCCGTCGCCCTGCCGGAGCATGTGCGGCAGGAACTCCTGCACGAGTGCCAGCATCGTGTAGAAGATCAGCGGCATGAAATCCCGGGCGCGCTGCGGGGTCAGGTTGGCTGCGGACACGAACCCAGTGCTGGGGGTGGGCGCGTAGTACAGGGCGTCGAGGTTGCCGGCCTTAGCGCGGATCTGCTCGGCCAGTCGGGGCGTGGCGTCGGTGTCGGCCAGGTCGGCTGTGATGACGTGCGCGGTCGCCCCGGCGCTGGTCAGATCCTGCGCTAGCCGGTCGAGTGGCTCCGGGCGGCGAGCCACCAGCGTCACGGCGTAACCCTCTCGCGCGTAGCGATGCGCGACGGCCTGGCCGAGGCCAGGTCCGGCTCCGAACACGGCGATGGATCGGGGCACAGAGCGCTCCCATGGGTAGTCGGCCACTGCTCCGAATTACCCAAGGCCACATCTGCCTTGTCGTCAAGTGGCTTATAGCCCGTGCTGTTTGCCGGCTGCTCAGGCCCGGGCAGGGTCGCGCGGCGATAGCTCGTCGAAGATCAGAACCGTGTGGGTCGACGCGACTTCGGGCATGGCCTGGAGTTGCGTCAGCACGACGTCGCGCAGCGCGGCCGCGTCGGTCGTGCGTACCAGCAGCATGATGTCGTGCTCGCCGGATACCAGCGCTGCGTGATCGACCTCCGGGATGGCGAGCACCTGATTACGTACCCGCTGCCACGACTGCTGGGTGATCTTGAGGAAGATGTAAGCGGACAGGCCGTAGCCGTACTTCTGCGGATTGATCGTCGCGCTATATCCGGTGATGACCCCGGCCTTCTCGAGGCGGGCTACACGGGCATACGCGTTGGCCCGTGAGATATGTAGTTCGGCTGCCAGCGCGCGCATGGAAAGTCTGCCGTTCGCGCGGAGAGCCGCCACTGTCTGCCGGTCCAGGTCATCGAGGAGAGCCATTTGTCCGCCGGGCGGGTGCCGGGACGCGTTGTCTGTTGTCACAACGACACAGCCTAGGCCTTGCTTCAAGCCATCCGTCTCAGATCATCTGGAGTATCTATACGTATGGCGATCAACGGCGGAAGAATTTAGCTTTCCAGCTGCCCGGAGGCTCATCTCTTGACCGCGTCCACCCTGGAGGCCCGTGTCGCCGCGGCCCTTCCGCCCGGCGGGGAGCCGCTGCGCCTGATAAGCGCGGACGGCCAGCCATGCGAGCCGTCCGGCGTGCTCGGCCTGCCGCCGGACGAGACGCTCCGCGAGCTGCACCGCCAGATGGTCATCGGCCGTCGGCTGGACACCCAGGCGACGGCGCTGACCAGGCAGGGCCGCCTGGCGGTCTACCCGTCCTCGCGGGGTCAGGAGGCGTGCCAGATCGGGGCTGTCCTGGCCCTGCGCGAGCAGGACTGGCTCTTCCCCACCTATCGCGACACGGTTGCCGTCCTGGCGCGGGCCGTCGCGCCCGCGGAGGCATTGTCACTCCTGCGCGGCGAATGGCACTGCGGCTATGACCCCTACGAGCACAGGGTCGCACCGCAATGCACGCCGCTGGCCACCAACACCCTGCATGCTGTCGGCCTCGCCCGCGCCGCTCAGGTGAAGCACGACGACCAGGTGGCGCTCGCTTTGCTCGGCGACGGAGCGACGAGCGAAGGGGACACGCACGAGGCACTCAACTTCGCCGCCGTCTGGAGCGCGCCGGTCGTCTTCCTCGTGCAGAACAACGGCTACGCCATCAGTGTGCCGCTGGCCAAGCAGACCGCAGCGCCCGCTCTGGCCTACAAGGGCGTCGGCTATGGCATGCGCTCGCTGCTCATCGACGGAAACGATGCCGCTGTCGTCTATGCCGCTGTCCGGTCGGCGGTCGACCACGCCGCGGCGGGCCGCGGCCCCACTCTCATCGAGGCTCTCACCTACCGTGTCGAGGCCCACACCAATGCCGATGACGCGGCACGTTACCGCGATAGCGCGGAGGTCGAGGCCTGGCTGAGCCGCGATCCGCTGCGCCGGATGGAGGCCTACCTGCGCGGCCGCGGCCTCCTTGATGACGCCGGCCTGGCTCGGATCACCGCCGAGGCCGACAGGCTCGCGGCACAGGTCCGTGAGGCCCTGGGCAGCGAGCCTGCAGCCGACCCGGCAGAACTGTTCGACCACGTGTACGCCCGGCCGACCCGGAGCCTGGCTGCCCAGCGCGAATTCCTGCTCGCCGAGATCGCCGACTCTGTTGTGACAGGCACCGACATGGCAGGCACCGACATGGCAGGCGCAGGACAGGAGCAGGCATGACCGGGACCCTGGAACGCGCGGCTCCAGCCGGGCCGGAGGCAGGCACCAGCCGGTCGCCTCAGGCCGGCGGGCCCAGCCAGCGGCCCGCCGGCGGGCCGGGCACAGAGCACGTCACCATGGTGGCCGCACTGAACGCCGCGCTGGCCGGTGCGCTAGCTGACGACCCGCGGGTGCTGGTCTTCGGGGAGGACGTGGGAACACTCGGCGGCGTGTTCCGGGTGACCGACGGCCTCGCCGCGCGGTTCGGCGAGGACCGCGTCTTCGACACGCCGCTCGCCGAGGCCGGCATCCTCGGCACCGCCATCGGCATGGCGATGAACGGGCTCGTGCCGGTGGTCGAGATGCAGTTCGACGCGTTCGCCTACCCGGCGTTCGAGCAGGTGAGCAGCCACCTTGCCAAGCTGCGCAACCGCACTCGCGGCCGCATCAGCCTCCCGATCGTCGTCCGCATCCCCTATGGCGGCGGGATCGGCGGTGTCGAGCACCACTGTGACTCCTCGGAGGCTTACTACGCCCACACTCCCGGTCTGCGCGTCGTCACGCCGGGCACGCCCGCCGATGCCTACCATTTGCTGCGCCAGTCGATCGACTGTCCCGATCCGGTCATCTTCCTCGAGCCCAAGCGAAGGTACTGGTCCAGACAGGCAGTCCCGGCCGATCCCGGCGTTGCCATGGACCAGGCTGTCGTCCGCAGGGTCGGCCAGGATGTGACACTGATCGCGTACGGCGGAATGGTGACCACGGCACTCGAGGCAGCTGCCGCCGCAGCCGACGAGGGCTGGGACGCAGAGGTCGTGGACCTGCGCAGCCTGTCGCCCTTCGACGATGCGACGGTCGCCGCATCCGTGCGCCGCACCGGGCGCGCGGTCGTGGTGCATGAGGCGCCGGGCTTTGGCGGCTACGGCGCCGAGGTCGCCGCCCGCCTGACCGAGCTGTGCTTCCACTACCTGCAGGCGCCTATCCTCCGCGTCACCGGTTTCGACATCCCGTATCCGCCGCCCAGCCTGGAGGAGCACCATCTGCCGGGCGTGGACCGGATCCTCGATACCATTGGCCGGCTTCAGTGGGACGACAATGCCTGACTTCCTGCTGCCCGACCTCGGCGAAGGGCTGGACGAGGCCGAGGTCATCGCCTGGCGGGTCCAGGTCGGCGACGAGGTTGTCGTCGACCAGGTCATCGCCGAGGTGGAAACGGCCAAAGCCGTCGTAGAGCTGCCAGTTCCGTTCGCGGGCCAGGTCTCGGCGCTGCACGCCACCCCCGGCACGGTAGTGGCGGTAGGCGCACCGCTCATCAGCATCACTCCGGGCGCACGCCACTCTTCCGGGCTGCGCGAACCCGGCATCACCACGCCTGGTGCGGCCACCGAAGAGGCTAGCGGGAGTGTCCTCATCGGCTACGGCACCAGCCCGTCCACGCGGCGAGCACGGTCCGCGCGGCGGCGCAAGGGCGCCGCCCGTGCTGATACTCCCCGTCCTGAAGCTCCCCGTGCTGATGCTGGCGCGGTCACTGTCAGGGTCGGCCCAGTGCCCGTCATCTCACCCCTGGTGCGCAAGCGCGCCCACGACGCCGGGATTGACCTGACGCGCCTCACCGGCTCTGGCCCGCATGGCCTGGTGCGGCGACACGACGTGGACATGGCGATCGCCGCCCGGCCGTTCCCGGCCAGTGCTGGGGGCGAGATCCGCATCCCGCTCCGTGGCGCCCGCAAGGCGACTGCCGACAAACTCACCCGCTCCCGGCGTGAAATCCCCGAGGCGACGGTGTGGGTCGACGTCGACGCTACCGGTCTGCTGGCCACTCGCGCGGCACTCAACGCACGCGCGCCCGACGCGCCCGTCAGCCTGCTCGCGCTGCTGGCGCGGTTCGCGCTGGCAGGGCTGCGACGCTACCCGGAGCTGAACGCCCGCATCGACGGCGATGAGATCGTCATTCCCCCGCATGTCCACCTCGGCATCGCGGTGCAGACCGACCGCAAGCTCGTCGTTCCCGTGATCAGGGACGCCCACCTGCTGTCCACCCGCGAACTGGCCGCGGCGATCGGGACGCGGACCGCTGCCGCGCGCGACGGCCAGCTGACCCCCGCTGATACGACCGGCGGGACGATCACGGTGAACAACTACGGCGTCTTCGGAGTCGACGGGTCCGCAGCCATCATCAATTATCCGGAGGTGGCAATCCTGGGCATGGGCCGGATCATCGACCGGCCCTGGGCAGCCGGCGGCCAGATCGTCCTGCGCAAGGTGACCGAGCTGACGCTCGCCTTCGACCACCGAGTCTGCGACGGCGGCATCGCAGGCGGGTACCTGCGGTATATCGCCGACTGCGTCGAGTCGCCCGACATCGCGCTCGGCGAGCTGTAGCGCTGCCTGACGCTCCCAGCGCGCTAGCCGGCGAGGTGCGGCATGTGCAGCAGGCCAGGGATCAGCAGGCGCGACCCGAGGACAAGCGCGGCCAGGCCTACGAGCGCGAAAACTGCGACCCAGGCGCCGCCTGGTACTCCGGTCAGCCGGCTCAGCTGGTCGGCATCGGAAGCGCTGGCCTGGCCGCGGCGCCGGCTCCGGCGGCGCTGGCTCTGCAGCTCAATGACCGCGCGAACTCCGCCGAGGAGCAGGAACCATGCGGCCGTGTAGCCAAATACCGCCTGCAACGCCGGCGTGGCGAGCCAGCTCACCGCGACAACGGCACCGGCGGTCAGCAGAACGGCGAGGACACCGTAAGCGTTGCGGATCGCCAGGAACGTCGCGGCCAGCAGCACCAGCAGCAGCCACAGCATCGCGGTCACGTGGTGGGCGGCCAGGAGCCAGGCCGCGCCTGCGCCCAGCAGCGAGGGAGTCAGGTAACCCGCAGCCGAGGTAATCACCATTGCCGGGCCAGCGCGCCTGCCTCGCGAGTACGTCACGCCTGAGGTATCTGAATGCAGGCGGATCCCTTCCAGCCGCCGGCCGCTCAGCACGGAGGCCAGCGCGTGGCCGCCCTCGTGGGCGATCGTGATCGAGTTCCGCGCCAGCCGCCAGGCGCGGGAATCCGCAACAATCAGCAGGGCGACGACACCGCTCACCGCGATCACCCAGGCGGGCGGAACGGGCTGGGTCCCGCTGATACGGCTCCACAGCTCGTGCATCGACCCAGTACCGGCCGTCAGGCCGCGAGCTTGCTCGCCGCGACAAGCGTCATATGGTGGCCGGGCAGCCCGTACCACGTCCGCCAGTCGAGACGGCGTACTACAGCGTCGGGGCAACCGGCCTCGCGAATGACGTCGGCGTACCGGTCCGCACGATCGTCGACGATGCGGAGCCGCCCGCCGGGGCGCAGCACCCGGACAGCTTCGCGCAGCGCCTTCGCGCGCTCTTCGGTGTCGCTGATGTTGTCGAACGCCAGGCTGCTCAGCACCAGGTCGAACGACTCGGAGGGGAAGGGAAGGTCGCGTGCATCGGCATCCACGATGTCCACGCGCTCGCTGACACCTTCCACTGCCGCGTTGCGCTCGGTCATTGCCCGGCTGTTGCCCGTCTGATCTCGCAGGCGCCAGATGTCGGCACCCGTAGCGCGACCCGCGGGAAGCCGGCGGGCTGCCGAGATCAGGACAGCGCCCCGGCCGCAGCCGACGTCGAGCACCTGCTCGTGGCCGCGAAGGTCGAGTTCATCCAGCAGCTCTCTCCAGATGGATAGCTTGCCCGGCCCGGTGCTGTAGCAGTAGCTCGCAGCCGACCCGAGTACCGTGAGGCCGCCTATCGCAGCGGCGATGCCGACCGCCGGCTTGCGGCGCCTGGCTGCCCATCGGCCGGCGAGCACGAGGCCAGTCCCGGCGAGGGCGAACACCGGAAGCCCCGCGTATCCGCCGTCAATGCCGTATCGCGCTCGCTCAGCCACCCCGCCTAGTCTGCCAGAGCACTGCTGGTAGTCGGTCCGATCCTCAGGAGGTCAGCCAGCGGGCGGCCAGGCCGGTCACCCAGTCCCGTGCGGCAGCCGGCTCGGCGGGCGGCTCGGCCACGAGTACCAACTCGGTAATGCCGGCCGCGGCCAGGTCAGGAAGCAGGTCAGGCTCAGAGTCCGGCACAGAAACGGCGAGGCTGAGGTCGCGCACGTCCCGGCCAGCACGCCGGCACTCCTCAGTCAGCGCCGCCACCCGGTCAGGGACCTCGGCGGCAGGTACTGCGAAGCCATACCAGCCATCCGCCAGCGCCGCCACGCGCCGGAATGCCGCAATGGTCGCGCCGCCCACGATGACCGGAACTCTCCGGTCGCGGACCGGCCGCGGGTTGATCCGGACTGACTCGAAGCGCGTGAACTCGCCGCGGAAGGTGGCCAGATCATGTGCCCACAGCGTCCGGATGGCCGCGATGTACTCGTCGGCGCGTGCACCGCGCCGGGCAAAGGGAACACCGAGCGCGGCGAACTCGTCGGCCGACCAGCCGACACCGACACCGAGCGCGAACCGGCCTCCTGACAGCACATCCAGCGTCGCGGCCTGCTTCGCGATCAGCAGCGGATTGTGCTCGGGCAGCAACAAGACCCCGGTGGCCAGGGTGATGCGGCGGCTGTGGGCAGCGGCAAAGGTCAGGGCGAGCAGCGGGTCGAGCCAGTCTGCGTCCGCCGGCACCGCGATCTCCCCGTCGGCGGAATAGGGGTAGCGGGACACCGGATCATCGACCATGATCACGTGCTCGCCGCACCACAGCGTCGCGAAGCCCAGGTCGTCGGCCTGACGGGCGACGGCCGCGACGACTTCCGGCCGGCTGCCCGGACCAATGCCGAGCACGTGCAGGCCGACGCCGAGGCTGGTGCCATGGCCAGCAGCAAAGCCGGGCAGTCTCACCCCAGGTCAGTACCCAGCCGAGCCGGCTGCCTAGCGTCTGCTCCCGGCCAGGTATGCTGTGGCGCTATATACGGCTAAACCACCCGCAGATGCCTAGATCGGTCACCCAGCGCTTATGACACGTACCGCCAGAATCCTTGGCTGGTGCCTGGTCTCGGCCGTTCTCGTCGGCCTGGTGATCCCCCTTGCCGGGGTTGGCTTTCATCGTGCTCGCGCGTCTGCCGTCGCGGTCACTCCGGTTCCGACGACTGCTGCCGCCCGGCCTCCGATGGGCTGGAACGACTGGTACCAGGATCGCTGCGCGGTGACTCAGGGCGAGATCCTGGCGAGCGCTCGCGAGCTCGTCAGCACCGGACTCGCCCGTGATGGCTACGACACGGTCGTGATCGATGATTGCTGGATGGCTCCGCAGCGATCAGCCACCGGGGCGCTGCTGCCTGATCCGGCAACCTTCCCTGACGGCATCGCGTACCTCGCGAGACAGGTCCATCGCCTTGGCCTCAAGCTCGGCATCTACGAGTCAGCCGGCACGGCTACCTGCTCGGGACGACCAGGCTCGTATGGCCACTACACCCAGGACGCGGACACCTTCGCCCGCTGGGGGGTGGACTTCGTCAAGCTCGATTCCTGCCATCTGCCCACCGGAGCGAATCCAGTCACGCTCTTCAACCAGTTCGGAAGTGCGCTCAGCGCTGCCGATCCGAGCATCGTGTACTCGCAGGAACTGCCGGTAAGCGCAGCTTCCGAACCCGGAAGCTCGACGTTCACGAGCCTGATAGCAGCCTCCTCGGTCACGTCGAATATGTGGCGCGTCGCGCCGGACGAGAAGGCAACCGTTGCCCCGGGCGTGTCCATCACGAGCCACCTCGAGGCGGACCTGCCGCTGTACGCGTATGCCTCTCATGGCCACTGGAACGACCTGGACATGCTGCTCGCCGGGAGCAGCGTCTTCCGCTACTCGCTGTCGGCACAAGAGAATCAGGCTGATGTCTGGGCTATGGAGTCGAGTCCGATGATCGCGTCAGGTGACCTGACCTCCGCTGCCGCCCGCACCGTTCTCGGCAACACGAGGGTCATTGCCATCGACCAGGAGGGCGTCCAGGGCAAGCTGACGGGCACTCAGGGAAATGTCGACGTGATCGCAAAGCCGGGCTCGGTCATGCTGGTGAATCTCTCCGCAGCACCTGCCGTCGTTCACTACAAAACCACCGACCGGCTTGTGAACGTCTGGGGCAACGGCCGCCCGGCACGAACGACGAACGGCTACCTGAACCGCACGCTGCCTGCTTACGGAGTCCTGCTGTTCTCCGTCAGCTGACCGCACTCAGCGTGAGCCTGTCCACCACCTCGCCGCTAAACCCTATACTGCTGATAGGGAATCGGCAGCGTCACGAGGAGGTGACAATGAGCGGCGATTTCGACCTTTTCGTGCACGGAACCGTGTTCTTCGACGTGGTCTTCACCGGGCTTGGCTCCCTGCCCGCGCGCGGCACCGAGATCCAGGCCACCGGAATGGGCTCGTGTCCCGGCGGCATCGCCAACCTGGCCATCGCGGCCAGTCGCCTCGGCCTGCGCACCTCGATGGCAGCTGCCTTCGGTGACGACGTCTACGGGGATTTCTGCTGGTCAACACTTACCGAGCAGGAGGGCGTCGACCTCAGCTGGTCGCGCCGGTTCCCGGACTGGCACTCCCCGGTGACCATCTCGATGGTGGTCGAGCGCGACCGCGCGCTGCTGACCCACACCCATCCCTCGCCCGTACCGACCGCGGAAATGCTCACCACCCTGCCGCAGGCGAGCGTTGGCTTCGCGCATCTCGACCACGAGCCGCGCGAGTGGTTTGCCACGGCGGCGGCGGCTGGCATGCTGCTGTTCGCCGATACCGGCTGGGACGGCGACGAGGAGTGGCCGCCTGCCGTTCTCGACCAGCTCGACGGCTTCCACGCGTTCCTGCCCAACAGCGTGGAGGCGATGGCCTATACCCGCACCGACGATCCGCACGACGCGCTGCTGGCGCTGGCCGAGCGGGTTCCGGTCGCGGTCGTCACCTGCGGCGGCCAGGGAGCGATGGCGATCGACTCGACCACCGCAGAGCAGGAGTGGGTGCCCTCGCTGCCCGTCAATGCCCACGACCCGACCGGCGCAGGCGATGTCTTCGGAGCGGCATTCGTGCTCGGCACCCTCGGCAGCTGGCCGCTGCGTCAGCGGCTGCGGTTCGCCAACTTGTGCGCTGCCCTGTCCACGCAGTATGTCGGCGGGTCGCTGGCCGCGCCCGGCTGGGGCGACATTATCGACTGGCTCGCCCGCACCCGGGCGAAGGCAGCCGACGGATCCACCACGGCCGCCGAGCAGGCCGACGCCTACGGTTTCATCGACGACGTGCTGCCGACTTCGGGCCGCATCTCGGTGCGCCGGGCCCGTGCCACGATCGCCCGCATTTCCGACGCTGACACCACCCGCGCGTACGCCTGAGTTGCCCGCAGGCGAGCTACCAGCCCAGGTAGCGCTGGTGGGCGGCAAGGTAGTCATCCACCAGTGCCCGGGCGCGCGGGTACGTCAGGACGAGGGGATGGCACATGAGGGCCTGGACCGCCAGCTGCCGTGAGCGGCTCTGGATCGCCGCCACCGTGAGCCGCTCGTAGGTCTTCACCGCCCGCATCAGAGCCAGCTGGGCGGGCGGGACCGTTCCGATCGGCAGCGGCCGCACGCCGTGCTCGTCGACCGTGCAGCTCACCTCCACGACATCGTCGTCGGCCATGCCGCCGATCGCGCCGCGGTTCGGTACGTTCAGCGCTGTGAACATCGGCCCGCCTGTCTCGAGGGCCTCGACGACGTCGAGCATCACGGCCGCGTAGCTCTCCTCGTCATCAGCCCCCCATGCAGCCGGCTCCTCGCCTTGTGTCGCGACGTGGCGAGCGCCAGCCAGATAGGTGGCTGATCTCGTCCGGTGGTAGGCGTGGAAACGGGCCAGGGCTGCCCCGGGATCGTCGTCCGGCCGCATCGCCCGCAGTTCGGCCAGCAGGCTCGCCGTCGCGTCTCGCACCTGTTCGCCGCGCGTGACGTCACGGCGGCAGATCTCGGCGACGGCCCGGTCGGCGTCATAGAAGTAATACAGATACTCGTTCGGCCAGACGCCGAGGAGATCGATCAGTCCGGGCTCGAAGAGGCTGAGGCTCGTGCCTGACCGGAAGGAGGCGTCCGCCAGGAGGCCGGACAGCAGGTCGCGGCCGCCATGCCGGACGCGCGATGTCCAGGAAAGGTGATTGAGCCCGTAGACATCTGCCTGCAGATCACGAACGTCAAGATCAAGGAAACGCGCCACGGCGTGCTGGGCAGCGTTCGCCGAGTCGCAGATCCCGATCGCGCGCGCGAAGCCGGCATCCCGCAGCGCCTGAGTCACCAGGCCGGCGGGGTTGGTGAAGCTGTACAGCCACGCACCAGGGCTCAGCCGCTCCAGGAGTTCCGCGTAGCCGAGTACGACCGGCACATTCCGCAGCGCCATCGCGAAGCCGCCCGGGCCCGTGGTCTCCTGCCCCAGCACTCCGTGGGCCAGGGCCGTGCGCTCGTCGATGACGCGGCCCTGCTCACCGCCTACGCGGATGGTGATGACGACATGCCGAGCGCCCTCCAGGGCCGCTCCGGCGGCAGTACCGCTCGAAATCCGGACCAGGCTCCCCGCCTCGCGGGCCTGCTGCCGAATCAGCGTGGTGAACAGGGCGAGGCGGTCGCCGTCGGTGTCCAGCAGGTACAGCTCGTCCAGGCCCAGCCGCTCAGCCCGCCGCAGGGCAACGGCCGCGAACAGCGGAGAGCGGACGCCCGCCCCGATCAGCGTCAGCTTCACGACGTCGCCACCGCTACTGGAGGCCCGTCCGGACTGACGTGATGCGCTGAGTATTAAAGCCCAGCCAGTGCATGCGCCCGACGTAGCGGGCATGCTCGACCTTGATGCAGCGGTCCATGATCACGGTCACGCCGCCGTCCTCGGCAATCCGCGCACCCTCAGCGTTGATCACCCCGAACTGGCACCACAGCGCGCCCGCGTGGATCTCCACGGCCTCGCGCGCGATCGCCGGCAGTGCCTCTGGCGCGCGGAAGACGTTCACGATGTCGACCGGCTCCGGTACCTCCGGCAAGCTCGGGTAGCACCGCTCCCCCAGGATCTCCTGCTCTCGCGGATTCACCGGGATCACCCGGTAGCCATGCCGTTTGAGGTAGTAGCCGACGAAGTAGCTGGCCCGAAGCTCGTTGGCGGACAGGCCGACGATCGCGATCGTCCTGGCCGAGTTCAGCACGCGCTGGATGACGAGCGGGTCCTGGTAGCGCGCAAGGTCGGTCATGCCGTGACCGCGTTATCTGCAGTCGAGGCCGCGACACTCGCGAAGCCCTTCTCCAGGTCCCAGATCAAGTCCGCGACGGACTCGGTCCCGACCGACAGGCGTATCGTCCCCGGCCCGACTCCGGCCGCCCGGAGCTCGTCGTCGCTCAGCTGCCGGTGGGTGGTACTCGCAGGGTGGATGACCAGGCTCTTCGCGTCGCCGACGTTTGCCAGGTGAGACCAGATGGTCAGGCCCCGGATGAAGTCCTGGCCTCCGGCCCGGCCGCCAGCACAGTCGAACGAGAAGACTGCGCCGGCCCCGCGCGGAAGGTACTTCGCCACCAGCGGCTGATACCGGCTGGCGGGCAGCGCCGGGTAGGTCACGTTCGACGCCAGGTTGTGCGCGTCGAGAAACTGCGCGACGGCCATCGCATTGCCGACATGACGTTCCATCCGCAGGGACAACGTCTCCAGTCCCTGCACGAACAGGAAGGCGTTGAACGGCGACATTGCCGCACCGAGGTCGCGCAGCGTCTCGGCGCGGAGTTTCATCAGGTAGCCATACGTGCCGAACGTCTCGTGGAACTGCAGGCCGTGGTAAGCCGGGGACGGGTCCGCGACGACACCGAACCGGCCGTTCGACCAGTCGAAGGTGCCAGCTTCCACGACAACGCCGCCGATGCTCGTGCCGTGACCGCCGATGAACTTGGTCGCTGAGTGGACCACGATGTCGGCGCCCCACTCGATGGGCCGGCACAGGTAGGGCGTCGCGAAAGTGTTGTCCACGATCAGCGGAAGCTCGCGGTCATGCGCGATACCGGCAACCGTCTCGATGTCGAGGACGTTGCCGCCCGGGTTGCCGATAGTCTCGGCGAAGAACGCCTTGGTGGTCGGCCGGAGCGCCGCCCGCCAGGCCTGCGGATCGTCGGGATCGACCCAGGTCAGCTCCACGTTCATCTTGCGGAGCAGGTGCTTGAACTGGTTCACGGTCCCGCCGTAGAGGGCTGCGGACGAGACCACGTGGTCACCCGGCTGCAGCAATGTGAAGAGTGCAGCGGCCTGCGCCGCGATGCCGCTGGCGAACGCCACCCCGCCGGCCGCGCCCTCGAGGCTCGCGACCCGTTCCTCAAGCACCGCGACCGTCGGGTTCATGATGCGTGAGTACGTGTTTCCGTACTCCTGCAGGTTGAAGTAGGCGGCTGCGGACTCCGGGTCCTCGAAGACGTAACTAGTCGTCTGAAAGATGGGTACCGCCCGCGCTCCGGTGTTCGGATCGGGTCGCTGCCCGGCATGCAGCTGCCGGGTCTCGAATCCGAACTCCCGGGCTTCTTCCTCGGCACGAGACGACTGGCCGGTCACTGTGCCCCTTCCTGAACGTGGACGGTCGCCATTCAGCGTCACTGCCCGTGGCCGCACTCGGCCAGGAAGCGGCGGATGATCGGCGTCTGCCGTCGCTCCTCCAGCAGGAAGCAGTCGTGGCCGTAGGGCGCATCGATCACCTGGAACTCGACGGGCTTGCCGAGTCCGCGCAGCGCATCGGCGATCTCAGCCGACGCAGAGGGAGGGTACAGCCAGTCTGAGCTGAAGGCGAGCAGCAGCGTCCGCGCTGAAACACCCGCCAGGGCCCGGGCGAGCGAGCCAGCACCGTGCTGGCGGGCGAGATCGAAGTAGGTCAGGGCGCGCGAGGTATAGAGATAGGTGTTGGCGTCGAACCGCCGGACGAACGAGTCCGCCTGGTGGCGCAGATAGCTCTCCACCTGGAACTCCGGCTCGGTAATCGTGTAGCGGACCTCGTCGGAAGACTGCAGCCGCCGGCTGAACTTGTCCTGCAGGGCCTCGGCAGACAGATAGGTCACGTGACCAACCATCCTCGCCAGCCCGAGGCCGGCCTCCGGCGCCCGGCCGGTCCCGTAGTAACGGCCGCCCTGCCAGGCCGGATCGCGCATGATGGCGTCGCGCGCGATCGCGTTCCAGGCCATTCCCTGCGGGTGAAGAGCGTGAGTGCTGGCGATCGCCACCACGGCGTCGACCTGGTCAGGGAACAGGACCGCCCACTGGAATGCCTGCATCCCGCCGAGCGAGCCCCCGGCGACTGCCGCCAGGCGGTCGATCCCGAGCTGGGTGAGGAACGCCCGCTCGGTCCGCACCATGTCCGCGACCGTGATCACGGGGAAGTCTGGCCCGTACGGCCGGTCCGTCAGCGGATCGAGAGAGGACGGGCCGGTGGTGCCGCGGCAGCCGCCGAGCAGATTCGTGGAGACGACGAAGAACCGGTCGGTGTCGAACGCCTTGCCGGGGCCGATCATGCCGTCCCACCAGCCAAGAGCCTTGCCGGCCAGGCCATCACGATCCTCGGCCGCGAACCCGTCGCGCGTGCTCTCCGCAGCCGGCGCCGTCGCGAATCCGGCGGCGTGCGCGTCACCGCTGAGCGCGTGGCACACCAGGATGACGTTGTCGCGCTGCGGCGCGAGAGTCCCGTAGGTCTCGTAGGCCACTCGGACGCCCTGGAGCTCCCGCCCGGAGTCGAGCGGCACTGGCGCTGAGAGGTCGAGATACCGCGTTTCGATCGTTCCCACAGAACCAGCCGTGAGCGAAGGGCCTGGCTCTGGCATGCGGGTTATCATAACGCCCTCCACCAGGTATATTGTCGATCAAATTTATCTGGAAACTATGCAACGGATCCGAAGGGGTAGGTAGGGCGGCATGACCACAGTTACTAACGGTGTCAATGTCCAGGCGCTGCTCGACGCGCGCGAGGTGCTCAAGGGCGCACCCGAGGCGGCTCAGTTCACCTGGCGGGCGTCCGCGACCTGGCGCAGCGGCGTGCACAGCTCGATCAAGGTGCAGAGTTTCTTCGGCCTCGGGGAAGAGCAGAACCACAATGACGAGTGGTCGTTCGAAGCCGACCACCCCGAGGTGTTCGGGGCACAGGACGGCGGGATCACGCCGATCGAGTACCTCCTGGTGGGCCTGGCGAGCTGCCTGACTGCGGGCGTCGCTTCTGTCGCGGAGAACCGCGGCATCCAGCTGCGTTCAGTGGAGTCGACGGTCGAGGGCGCGCACGACATCCGCGGGATCCTCGGAGCTGACTCCGACGTCCGCAACGGCTACAACGACATCAAGGTGACCTTCAAGATCGATGCCGACGCGTCGAGGCAGGAGATCGAGGCGCTGGTCGCCCAGTCGCAGAAGCGGTCGGCAGTCTTCGACGCGCTGACCAACCCGACCGACGTCACGGTCGAAGTCGCCGAATAGGACCTGCCATCGAGCGCGTCAGCACGGTCGTCATCGGCGCGGGTCACGCTGGCCTCGCCGCGAGTCACTTCCTCAGCAGCCGGTCCGTCGATCATGTCGTGCTGGAGCGCGGCGAGGTAGCCAACTCCTGGCGGCGTGAGCGCTGGGACTCGCTGCGGCTGCTCACGCCCAACTGGCAAAGTCGCCTGCCGGGTTACGAGTACCAGGGCTCCGATCCCGACGGCTACATGTCGCTGACGGACGTGACCGAGTTCATCGACGGGTTCGCCGCTGCTTCCGGCGCCCCCGTCCGGACCGGAGCCAACGTGACGTCGCTGCGACGCGCCGGTGACGCATACCGCGTCACGACGAGTCTCGGTGAGATCCGCAGCCGGGCGGTGGTCATCGCGACCGGCGCCTGCAACCAGCCGGCGGTTCCGCGGTTCGCGGCAGAGGTGCCCGCGTCCGTCGACCAGGTGACCGCATGGGACTACCGCGATCCCGGCAAGCTGCCCGATGGCGGGGTGCTCGTCGTGGGAGCGTCGGCCAGCGGCGTGCAGCTGGCGGCCGAGCTAGCAAAGTCGGGCCGGCCAGTGACCCTTGCCGTGGGAGAGCACGTGCGCATGCCGCGCACCTACCGCGGACGCGACATCCTGTGGTGGATGGACTTTTCCGGTGTCTGGGACCAGCGGCACGACGAGATCGACGACCTCGACCGCGCCCGGCGCCTGCCCTCCCCGCAGCTCGTCGGCACCCCGGAACGGGCGACGCTCGATCTCAACGCGCTCACCGCAATGGGCGTCGAACTGGTGGGGCGCTGGGCCGCCGTACGTGACGGCCGGGCCTTGTTCTCCGGCGGCCTCCGCAACGTCTTCGCCCTCGCCGATCTCAAGCTGGAGCGCCTCCTCGACGGGTTCGACGAGTGGCACCAGACGAGCGGGTGTGACCTCGAGGTCGGTCCCCCCGAGCGCTTCGCCCCGACCCGCGTCCCGCAAGCCGCCCGGCTGCAGCTCGACCTGCGCGGCGGCGAGATCCGCTCAGTCGTCTGGGCGACCGGCTACCGGCCCGACTATCAGTGGCTCGACGTGCCGGTTGTCGATGCGAAAGGCCAGCTGCAGCACGAGGGCGGCGTTGTCGCCAGTCCGGGACTATACGCACTGGGCCTGCCTGTCCTGCGACGGCGCAAGTCCACGTTCATCTACGGCATCGAGGACGACGCGCGAGCGGTGACCGACCACCTGGCCGGTTACCTGACAGCGGACCGCTGATTCTCGCTGCCGCGTTTCCGGTCGTGGATCGTCCGGGAATCCTCTTAGGCTGCGACGTGACCGACGCCGGGAGACGGAGGCGGCATGGGCGAGTACACGATCAGAGCGCTGAGCACCGAGACCTGGGACGACTTCGCGGGCCTCGCCGAACGGCACAATGGCTGCTGGAACGCGGTCCACGGTTCCTGCTGGGCGGAAGGTGGCGGCTGCTGGTGCATGCGGTTCCAGCGGTCATGTGCCGAGCGGCACCCGCGCGCGGGCAACCGCGCCCGTAAGGAGCGGCTGGTCAGGGAAGGCAGGGCGCACGCCGCCCTCGTGTTCGACGGCAATGTCGCGGTGGCCTGGTGTCAATACGGCCCGCCGGAGGAACTGCCGAACATCTACCACCGAAAGGCGTACGAGGCAGGCCTCGGCAGGCTGCCCGATTACCGGCTCACTTGCATCTTCGTGGACAAGAGCCGCCGGGGCGCGGGAGTGGCAAGCGTCGCGCTTCGCGGTGCGCTCGACCTGATCGCGCAGGCAGGCGGTGGTGTGGTCGAGGCGTATCCGCAGGACACCGGTCTCGAGATGGTCTCGGCATCCTCGCTCTATAGCGGCACCCGCAGCCTGTTCGAACAGGCGGGCTTCCGCTACGAGCGGCCCAAGGGCAAGTACCACTGCGTGATGAGCACGACTGTCCGCCGGCGCCGGGTGGTCTCCTGGCTTGACTCGCTGGCGGGCGAGGCGGGCAGTGAGGATTCCTCAGGCGGACCGGGAATAGCCCGGCGCGGGACGAGGTTGCCGCCGACGTGACAGCGCAGCCAACATCAGAAGCATCAGCAGCGACGGCAGCCGACCGCGAAGACGTGCAGTTCTGGTTCGACCCGCTGTGCCCGTGGGCCTGGATCACCTCGCGCTGGATGCTGGAGGTGGAGCAAGTTCGGCCGGTGCGAGTGGACTGGCGGATCATGTCCCTGGCCTACCTGAACCTGGTGCAGCACGAGGGCAAGGACCTCAGCCCCGAGTACCTGGAGCGGATGGCGAAGGCGTGGGGACCGATTCGCGTGGTCGCCGCGGCTGCCAGCGAGCGCGGAAGCGAAGTGCTGGGGCCGATCTACACGGCGCTCGGCACGCGAATCCACAACGAGGGGCGCCGCGAAGATCCCTCGATTATCACCGAGTCGCTGGCGGAGGTAGGCCTGCCCGCTTCGCTGGCCAGTGCGGCCGAGAGCGACGAGTTCGACGAGCAGATCAGGGCCTCGCACCACGAGGCGTTCGACGAGGTCGGACTCGACGTAGGCACGCCGGTCATCCGCGTCCGCGGCAACCCGATATTCGGCCCGGTGATCACGCCGGCGCCGAAGGGCGAAGCTGCCGGTCGGCTGTGGGACGGCGTGGCGCTGGTGACCGAGGCCGACGGCTTCTTCGAGCTCAAGCGCACCAGGGACCGCAAGCCGTCTTTCGACTGACCGGCAGGAGTGCCGAGAGCTGTCCGCAGGCAGCCATGGCGTGAGGCCGCCCTGCGGCGACATTCCGCCCGTGCGTATGAGAATGTCAGCAGATGACGCTGCCGCCCGCCGACCGCCTCGACGTGCATGACGACTGACCACACCTCATCTCAGCAGCAATCGGCATGGGCGCCCTTCCGCCACCCGATGTTCGCGGCGATGTGGAGTTCTCAGTTCGTCAGCAACATCGGCAGCTGGATGGAGACAGTCGCCGCGCAGTGGCTGATGCTCACGCTGACGAGTTCGGCGACCTACGTGGCGCTGGTACAGACCGCGGCAGGGCTGCCCGTGGTGCTCTTCGCGGTCATCGCGGGCGTGGCCGGGGACCTCGTCGACCGCCGCCGGTTCCTGCTGGTCACACAGACCGTCATGCTGGTTGCGGCAGCAGCGCTCGGCGTACTGGCGCTCGCCGGCCTTGTCACTCCCTGGACGCTGCTCGCGCTGCTGTTCGCTGTCGGGACTGGCCAGGCACTGACCTCGCCGACCTGGCAGACGCTGCAGCCGGAGCTCGTCTCTCCGCCCGAGCGTACTCAGGCGATCTCACTCGGCGCGGTGAACCAGAATCTGGCCCGCGCAATCGGACCTGCCATCGGCGGCCTGCTGCTGGCCGCGACCAGCGCTGGTGCTGTCTTCCTTGTGAACGCGGCGACCTTCATCGTCGTCATCGCCGTGATCGCCATGTGGCGGTCGGGCACCAGGCCCGCCGACGCGCTCCCGCGGGAGCATGCCGGCGAGGCAATACGGGCCGGCGCCCGGTACGTCGCCGCCAGCCCGGTGCTCCGCGCCATCCTGATCCGGGCCGGGCTGTTCATCTTCTTCTCGGCCGCCATCTGGGCGCTCCTGCCGCTGACCGCCGAGAGGCAGCTGCACCTGGGGTCCGGCGGTTATGGCTTGCTACTCGGCAGCGTCGGGGTCGGCGCCGTCGCAGGCGCCGCACTGCTGCCGCGGCTGCGCGGCAGACTCGGCCCGAACGCCCTGCTGACCGTTGGCTCCATCGGACTGGCCATCGTGGCGCTGCTTATGGCCCTCGTGCACATCAGCGCTGTCGTGGCCATCGCGCTGGCCGTGGGCGGCATCTGCTGGATCCTGGCGCTGTCGACGCTGAACTCGGCGTACCAGCTTTCTCTCCCGGCCTGGATCAAGGCTCGCGGCATGTCCTTCTACCTGGTCGTATTCCAGGGCGGCAACGCGATCGGCAGCGCCGCTCTAGGCGTCGCCGCCCAGCACGCAGGCCTGTCGCCCATTCTGCTCGTGGCTGCCGCCGGCCTAGCCCTAGGCCCGCTGGCCAATCTCCGCTGGCGGTTCCAGAGCATCGAGCCTGCGGACCTCGTTCCGGCCGGCGACGTGCCGCACCCCGGCCCTCCCGCATCGGGTGCGGAAACGGATGGCCCGGTGCTCGTGTCGGTCCAGTACACGGCTCTGCCCGGTCAGGCGAACGAACTCATCACCCAGCTGCGCGACGCGCGATTCGCCAGGCGGCGCACCGGCGCCACCCGATGGCGTGCCTGGCAGGACGCCGCGGACTCCCAGCGCATCCTCGAGCAGTTCGTCGTCGCGTCCTGGCTCGACCACCTGCGCCAGCGCGAACGTATGACACGCCGAGACCAGAACCGGTTCGACCGGATCCGCGCCCTGACCGACTCCGCGACGCCGACGACCGTGACGCACTGGCTCACGGCCCGCGCGCAGCCGAAGCCGCCCGAGCCGGGCGATCCGGCCGCCTCAGGGGACGACGAGAAGCGGCACCGGTGAGTGGCGCGCCAGGCCGACGGCGACCGAGCCCACCACGCGGTGCGCGACCAGAGACGACGCTCCGACCACGATCACGGCGACCACCTGCGGTTCGGCAACGTGGATGTCCTGTGCAGCCGCGATGAGTTCTTCGACGATGGCGCCCTGGCGCCACTCGAAACGCCAGTCCACCGCCACGCCGCGGAGTTGTTCCGCGCACGCGGCGCGCAGCTCCTCCGCGACCTCGTCGAAGTTTTCCTCCAGCTCGCCCACGGCGCCGGCGGACAGGGCCGCGACGCTGGGCAGGTGGGCGATGTATACCACGTCGATCTGCCCTGTCCGGCCCTGCAGCAGGCGAACAGCAGCGTCGAGCGCCCTGCTCGCGGGAGGAGATCCGTCATAGCCGATGACAAGGCGAATATCGGCCGCAGGCGGTGTCGCAGTGCTCACCGACGGAGGATAACCCGACGGCCGTCGCACGGTCCGGGCCGGGCCACCCGGAGCGCAGTCACATGTCGCGCGATGGTCCGACTGCCAGGCCGGGCGCGCGGGAAACTACCGGCGAGCAGCTGCACAGCGCAACCGGAATCGCCTCGAAACCGTGCTGCAGGCCCTCGAGCGGCGGAGCGCTGGCCACGGCCGGCGCAGCAGCGGAGCGCTCAGCAGCCGGGGCCGATGCGGAGGTGGCACCGTCCAGATCCGATGCTGAGGTCGCGCCAGCCGGAGCGGATGCCGAGCTCGCGGCGGCCGGGGATGCAGCGTCGGCCGCCTGCGCGGACGCAGCAGTCGCGGCCGGAGCGGACCCGGCCGGGGCAGCCGCAGGCGGCATCGTCGTGGCAGCAGCCCTCCTGAGCTCGGCTGCCCGCCGCCTCGACGGGAGCAGCAGGATGGTGAGGATACAGCCCACTCCGAGCAGCCCCGCTGACACGGCGAACGAGAGCGTATAGCCGTGGGTAGCCGCGACTGCCGGTGCCAGCGGACTGGTGTGGTGGGCGACCAGGTAGCTCGCCGTCGCAGTCAGCGCGATCGTGCTGAGGGCGGAGACGCCGATCGACCCCCCGACCTGCTGCATCGTGTTGACCAGGGCGGAGGCGACTCCGGAGTCCCGGCGCGCCACGCCGAAGGTCGCGGTGTTGATGGCCGGCGCGAAGATCATGCCGAAGCCCAGCCCCAGGATCAGCAGCGGAGGCAAGACCGAGGAGGCATAGCTGGAGGTCACGGTGACCTGGGTGAGATAGGCCATCCCGCCAGTACCGAACAGCATGCCGGTCGCGATCAGCGCGCGGGGACCGAGCCGGGGCAGTAGCACGATGCTGGAGAGGTTGGAGCTGAGCAGGATGCAGCCGATCATGGGCAGGAACAGCAGGCCGGTCGTCAGCGGCCGCTCGCCCTTGACCACCTGCAGGTAGTAGGTGAGGAACAGGAAGGTGCCGAAGATCGCGATCCCGGAGATGAAGACGGCGAGATAGGAACCACCCCGGGTGCGGTCGAGGATGACACGCAGTGGCAGCAGCGGGTGCGGCGAACGCTGCTCGGCGACGACGAAACCGGCGAGCACCACGACGCCGCCGACCAGGCAGCCGAGGGTCAGCGCGGCGGTCCAGCCGGCGCTCTCGGCGCGCGAGAAGCCGAAGACGATGAGGAACAGCCCGGCACCGGCCAGCACTGCGCCGGGCCAGTCCATCCGGGGCCTGACGTCGGGGCGGCTACTGCGGATCCAGGCCACGGCGCCCGACACCGCGATGGCAGCGAACACCAGGTTGACGTACAGGCACCACCGCCAGGAGAAGTACTGGGTGAGTGCACCGCCCAGGATCAGCCCCACCGCGCCGCCGCCGGCCGCGACGGAGCCGAACACGCCGAATGCCCGTCCGCGCTCCCGCGGATCCCGGAACGTGCTGACCAGGGTGCCGAGTGCAGATGGTGCCAGGACCGCGCCGAACGCGCCCTGCAGAGCGCGCGCCCCGGCCAGGATCAGGAAGGAGCCAGCGGCGCCGCCGATTGCCGAGGCGCATGCGAATCCGACGAGGCCAGTGACGAAGACCCATTTGCGGCTGAACATGTCCCCGAGCCGGCCGCCCACAAGCAGGAGACTGCCGAATGCCAGCGCGTATGCCGTCACGATCCACTGCCGGTCGCCGTTCGGGAACCCTAGCTCACGCTGCGCGGACGGCAGCGCGATGTTCACGATCGTGGAGTCCAGCACCACCATCAGCTGCGCGATGGCGACGATCACGAGGATCAGCCAGCGCCGGTCAGGCGCCCCGGCCGCACCGTCCTGCGAAACGGAAGGACTGCCTTGCGAAGTAGAAGGACCTGCCGACGACATCTCGGGCGATACCCCCCGTTACGCTATGCGTGCATCCAAGCCATCCAGAGTTACGCTACGCGACGCAGATCCGGTCACGTACGCGGCCCCGCTGAACTTTTCCGGCACTAGCGCACGGCAAACTCAGGATAGTCAGCCGGTACTGCACCGATCAGCGCCAGGCACTCCACGAAGAAGTAGATCGTCTTGAAAAACTCCAGCAGGTTGCCGTCCTCAAGGAGGACCTTGCGGTACATAACGGTGCGCTGCGCGTCGTAGCCGTCGTGCAGCGCCTTCCAGTCCAGGTAATCCATCCGCAGCACGTACGTCGCGTCCAGCGGTTCATCCGGCCCGATGATCCGGCAGTCGGTGACCGTGCCACCGCCCCACTGGACGAGCAGGTATGCGGGACCCTTGCCGAGCTCGGGCGGCAGGTCGCGGCAGCCGAGCGCCCACGATGCCGTGTACATGCTCGTGACCAGCTCGAAGAAATCCCAGTACTCCTGCAGCTTGCCTTCCCTGACCTGCTCTGACGGCCCCGCCACGAGAGTCTCCCGGACGGCGGCAGCCCAGTCCGCGGTGAAGAACTTCGGCTCGGTCATCGCTCACCCACCTGCCAGCTGGGGCTGCACGAACTGCAGCATTTCCTCGAGGTCCGGCGACAAGTCGATGCCGACGTCATTGAGCTTGCGCCGGAGCTGCTGGAAGAACAGCACCGTCACCTCGTCCTCGGTCCAGCCAAGTGGCTCGAAGTAGATCCGGCGGCTGGCCACACCGGACAGCGACAAGATCGTGCGCAGCGTGTCGTGGATCTCGTTGATCATCGTCGGATCCTTGCGGACCGCGTCCTGCAGGTACTTCATGCCGCCCTGGACGTGGCGCGACTCGTCCCGGCAGGTCGCCGTGAACCCGGTGTAGTACGCGGGCAGGAAGCCGCGCCACCGCGCGTACGACAGCGTCACCTTCATGACCGACAGCGCGAGCACGCCCTCGATCCACAGGAAGTAGTTGGTGCCGTAGCGCACCCGCGCTCGCTCGTCGTACGGGTTCTGCCGGACTTCGTCCGCCTGGTAGGCAAGCAGCCCGAAAGGCCCGACGAAGGTCTCCGACACCCAGGGAAACGAGGCATCGAGCACGTCCATGATGTCGTTACCTTGCAGTCCTACGACCTCGCGGTAAAACCTGTCGAAGAAGACGGTGTGCCGTGCTTCGTCCTCGATCTGGGCCGCGATGTGGAGCTTCTCTTCCTCGCTCGCGCCGATCATGAACACCGGCAGCTCGATCTCCACCTGGCGCTCGCCGTGGTGGAACCCGGACGAGACCGCGATGAAGGACTGCCGCTCGTCCTCGGTCATCTTCTCGGTCCAGTCGATCTTGTCCTGGGTGAAGTCGAGATCGTAGACGTCCCACCGCTGCTTCAGGTACTTGCGGTACAGCGTGGTGAAGTCCGGCAGCGACTTCAGGTCCCTGTGGACGTACTCGATGACGTCGTCGATGTCGACATCGAGTACCGCCGCAAGATCTGACTCCTCGATTTCGCGGACCTGTGCGTCACTGAGCGCCCGCGGGCCCTCGCGGAGTACCGCAGTGGGGCTCTTGCGATCCGTCATGCCGGCACCTTCCTGACCTGTCGAGCACCCCCGGGCGGCGCCCTGTCCCTGTAGGTGCTATTTAACGACCGTTCATTTTGATTCGTCAACGGTCAGATTGTCGGCTAGATCTTGCTGAGCATCGCGATCTGAATGAGCTCGGGCAGTTTGCGGTCGGCTGCGAGGGCGCCAATGCGGGTGCCACCCCAGGCCAGGCCGAGGCCGTAGGCGGCCGCCGCGACGAGCAGAACCGGAAGCCGAACCGCCGCAGCCCCGTGCTGGGAGAACTCGATGGCGAAGATGACGGGCAGCGCGGCCAGCGCGACTCCGAAGAGGCTGCCGAAGGCAGCCGCCAGCGCCTGGCCGCTGTATCCATCCGCGGTGCCGGGCAGCGGGCTGCCGATGCGCTTCTGGGTCGGGAACGCCATCTCGGCCGTGTAAATGCTGGACAGCCCCAGCCCGGCTCCGATTGCGGCAGCATCGACTGCCGCCGCCAGGAACCCGTCGAGCGGGTGACCCGCCGCCGCAGCGAGGACAAACGAGAGGCCGACCGTGAGCGGGAGTGCGATCACGGCCAGCGCGAGGTTGTGCCCGGCGAGATAGGCCCGCAGGCTGCGGACGCTCGTGAGCGCGGTCGCCTCGGTGGCGAAGGCACCCCCGGTCACGCCGACCAGGTTC
>Ga0335074_10000602_pt1 | contig 50300 bp, 56 predicted proteins | sample Lox_Sample_23_FD_206715 | JGI IMG/M metagenome (GOLD analysis project Ga0335074, IMG submission 206715) | Soil microbial communities from Loxahatchee National Wildlife Refuge, Florida, United States - Lox_Sample_2.3 | ecosystem: Environmental > Terrestrial > Soil > Wetlands | place: USA...
CATTTGCCGAGGTCTGCGGCGGTGTTGATCAAAATCTGATGACCGAATTACTGTCGCTGATAGCGTTGAAGCGCCGGATCTCCCCGACTCAGCTCCTAGAGCGGGATGGGTTTAGGTTTGCTCATGCATAACCGGCGTTTCGGAAGTAGTTGGTGCATTCTTGTGCGGTGAAGGTGTCGAGCAGCTGACCGATGGCTGCGCAGACGTTTTCGACGGTTCGAGCGGCGGCTTTTCGAAGCAGATGCTTGAGCTTTGAGAAGACCTGCTCGATGGGGTTCAGGTCTGGCGAATACTTCGGCAGGAAAATCAGGTGTGCGCCTGCTTTTCGAATGGCAGCACGTACGCGCTTGCCCTTGTGGCTGCCGAGATTGTCCATGATCACGATGTCGCCGGGACGCAGCGTGGGATGAGAACTGCTTCGACGTAGAGAAGAAAGCGCTCGCCATTGATGGGGCCGTCGATGAGCCACGGGGCTACGATGCGGTCGTGGCGCAGGGCCGCCAGAAACGTCATCGTATTCCAGTGACCGTACGGTGCGTTGGCTTTCAGCCGACGACCTTTCGGTGCCCAGCCGCGCAAAGGTGCCATGTTGGTCTTGGTCCAGGTCTCGTCGATAAAGACAAGCCGGCAAGGATCAACGCGGCCTTGATGGCTGGTCCAGCGGGCGCGTCTTCTTCGCACGTCGGGACGGTTTTGTTCTTCGGGCAGAAGTGTTTTTTTTGAAGCTCAAACCCTCGCCATGGACGAACTCCCAGACCGAGCGATAGTCGACTTTGAGGCCGCGTTCGGCAGCAAGTTCGGCAACCAGCCCCCGTAGCGTGAACTCGCCCCGCCGGCATCGCTCGACAAGCCAAATGTGATGCTCGCCCGAAATCGTGCGGGGCTTGTGTCCACCCATCTGGCCCGGCTCAATGTGTCCCTCGTCCCGGAACTGCCGGACCCAATTGATCACCGTACTCGGCGCAACATCAAACCGCCGCGCCGCAGCCTGTCGGCTCATTCCTTCCCGCTCAACCGCAGCAACCGCCCGCTCGCGAAGCTCCATAGGATACGGTCGTCCCATCCATACTGGCCTCCATTCCAGCCAGCATCTTGAACCTGACTCGCAACCTTTTGGGAATCCCCAATCGATTCAACCCAACCTCATCCCGCTCTAATGACAAAATTCACCAACGCAATATTGCCTTGGAGTTTAGGGGGAATTGTGAAACGTCGCGGCGGGCAAATGGCCTCGCTTAGACACTATGACTTGAACCTCGTCATCCAAGCAAAGTTAGAGTCCGACTGTCATTTGACCGTGCTGGCACGGTAGTGCATCCGGACGGGACGCGGAGCCCCGGAGCAGTTCAAGCCGTTCGGCAGGAGCGTCCCGAACACACAGAGGGGCGCTTCGGAGAGCGTCTCATTGAGCGTCTCGCCACGGAGCTTGCCATTGAAGCTCCTCGATGAAGGCGTTCCGGGTCGACCCCATCTCGAAATGCACTGTCCTGCTTCCGATATGCTTCCGGATTATCGGAGACGAGCACGACAGAAACTACCATAGTTGAGAAAGTTTTTTCCTTTCAATGGCTTAAATGGTGGGCGCGACAGGGATCGAACCTGTGACCCCTACGATGTCAACGTAGTGCTCTCCCGCTGAGCTACGCGCCCGGACCGTTGGGGGCGAGTGCTATAGCGTCCGCGGCGCGGGGGTGGCAAGCCCACCTGCGCCAAGGCTTCGGCGGGCAGGCCCGCGGATACGCGGACCGCCTGTTGCCCGGCATGCGCGCCCCTCCGCCCCGCGGTCCCCCTCTCCCGTGCCATGCACGGGGGAGGATCAGCGTTCTACGACCGCGGCTGGCTCGCGGTGTTCCTTATGAAGGCGGCGACGGCGTCGTGCAGTTCCTTCGCCGATTCCTGGTGCGCGTAGACCATGTGGCCCGACGGATAGTAGTGATAGGAGATGTTCTTCGCGAGCGAAGCCGGGATCGGCAGATGGTGCATCTCGTACCAGCCCTCGTAATAGGGCGTGGCGAGATCGTAATAGCCGCCATTGACCATCACCTTGAGATTGGGGTTCTGTTTCATCGCCGCGGCGATGTCGGGCATCACATTGGGCGTGCCGCCGAACGCGAATTCCTGTCCCGGCTGCTGGTGCTTGAACTCCCACCATTTGAACACGGGGAAGAACGGGTTGTAGTGCTTGCCCTGGCCGTAATTCAGCGTGTTGCGCACATAGTAGTTGAACGCCGAGACATAGGCCGAACTGATCGCCGAGGATTGCGGATCGTAATCGGCTTCCTTGCTCAGGGGATCGAGCGAAGGGCCGGAGAAGCGCGTGTCGAGGCGGCCGGTCGTCAGCCCCGTATCGTCCTGCAGGTTCTTTTCGAACTCGCCGCCTTCGATGCGCAGATTGGCTTTCAGTATGTACCAGACGGGAAGCCCCGTTACTTCGTGCAGTTTCTCCGCAATCCAGGCGCGGCGTTGCGGCGTCAGTTCCGAACCGGCGGCCAGCGCCTGCAGGTAATCGGTCATCGCGAAATGTTCGACGCCATGCACGAAGGACACGAGATCTTTCGGCTGCGGGCCGGGCAATTTGTGATGATACCAGGCGGTCGCCGCATAGGTCGGCAGCGCGATCGCATAGGGCAGGTCCATGCCGGGATTGTTTTCCGCGCCGTCGTCCGAAAGATCGAAGTTCAAAATCTGCGAGAGCAGGATCACGCCGTTGAGATCGACGCTAGCGCCGGCGAGGTCGTTGGCGACCACGGCCGAGCGCGGCGTGCCGTAGCTCTCGCCGAACAGGAATTTGGGCGAGTTCCAGCGGTTATACTTGGCCAGGAATTCCTGGATGAACGTCGTGAAGGCTTCGGCGTCCGGGTCGACGCCGAAAAACGCCTTTTCCTTGTCCTTGCCGGCGATCCGGCTGAAGCCGGTCGCGGGCGCGTCGATGAAGACGAGATCGCTCGCATCGAGCAGCGTGTCGTCATTGTCGACGATCTGGTAGGGCGCGGCCTGGGTGTGGGTGTCGTCCGCTGTTACGACCCGTTTGGGCCCGAACGCGCCCATGTGCAGCCATACGGTCGAGGAGCCGGGGCCGCCATTGTAGAGGAACGTGATGGGGCGTTCTTGCGGGTCCGCGCCGCGTTTCGCGTAGTAAACGAAAAACATCGAAGCCTCCGGCGAGGATTCGTCCGCCTTGGCATCAGGGTTCTTCGATCCGCCATTCTGCGCGGAATCGTTCCAGTCCTTGGGGTGCACGACCAGCGTGCCGGCGGTCGCCTGGTAGGAGATGCCGTTCACCGAGCCTTCGGTGACGGTTTCGTCCGATTTGAAAAACTTGCCCGAGAAATCGGGCTTCGGCGTGCTGTCGGCGGGCGGCTTGTCCGCGCCCCAGGCCACCATCGCCGCAAGCGCGACCGCGATGGGCGCGCCGAAAAGCGCGGCGCGCCGCGCAACACCACTCAATTTCATCGGAAGTTCTCCCTAGCCGCCTTCGCCGGCGAAAAGCCCAAGAAAACGGACACAAGCCCGTCGTTCAACCTGGCCGCCATCACATCACCGTGAAACAAGGCGTCAAGCCGCGTGCGGTCATAGCGGTCCCGCTGGCCGGGTTGCGGCCGGCGCATGGCAGAGAAACACTGCTCTATTTCGGTTGATAAAATAACCATTTTGGTCTAAGAGTGACCACGCGCATTCCAAGAGCCGAAGGAACGCCCCGGTGCCGATCTCAGGGAATTATCCGGCCGCAGACGAGCGATGTGCAATCCTCAGGGAAATTTCGGGTCACATCAATCACCGCACAAATCTCAGGGAATTTTCTGCCCATCGCAAAACCGGCGACACAGTCTCAGGGAATTTTTTCGGCTTTGCGCGGAGAATCAGGCGGCCGTCAGGCGTTCGATTTCCTGGACGAGTTCGCGCAGATGGAAGGGTTTGGAGAGGACCTTGGCGCGCTTCGGTGCGTTTGCGGAGGGGTGCAATGCGACTGCGGCGAAGCCGGTGATGAACATGATCTTGAGCCGCTCGTCCATTTCGGCCGCGCGCTTGGCGAGCTCGATCCCGTCGAGGCCCGGCATCACAATGTCGGTCACCAGAAGATCGAAATTGCCCTCCGTCAGGCACGCAAAGGCCTTTTCGCCATCGCCGAAATCCGTCACCTCATGGCCGGCCTTCGCGAGCGCGCTTGCAAGGAAACGGCGGAGCGATTCGTCATCCTCGGCCAAAAGAATGCGTGCCATGATTTTTCCTTCGACGGACAAGCACTATATCAGGCCAATCGCGGTTTTGCGCGTCCGATGAGGCCGCTGCCGCCTTTTTGCTTGCCCGCGAGACGAATTGGCATTCGACTTCGCTTTTCACTGGAGTTCGCAGCCGCCGTATGAAACAGCACGCCGCGCCCCGCAACCAGCACGATCCCGTGCTCGAGAGCCTTCGCGCCGAGCCGGTACGGGTTGCGCGTCCGGTGCGGCAAACCGTGCCCTTCGTATTCGCTTCGCCCCATTCGGGACGGCTTTATCCCGCGCGTTTCGTCGAGCGCAGCCGGCTCGGCCCGACCGCGCTCAGGCGCTCGGAGGATGCGTTTGTCGACGAGCTGTTCGCGCCCGTGGTCGAGCTTGGCGCGCCGCTCCTGCTCGCGCGATTTCCCCGCGCCTATCTCGATGCCAATCGCGCACCGGCCGAGCTCGATGTGGCGATGTTCGATGGCGTACTACCCTTCGCCGTGGACCGGACGAGCCCGCGCGTGCATGCCGGTCTCGGGATCATCCCGCGCGTGGTGCGCGAGGGCGTCGAAATCTATCGTGAAAAACTCTCGGCGCGCGATGCCGAAGAGCGGATTCAAAATTTCTACCTGCCTTATCATGCCCATCTCGAAAGACTCGTAGTCGATACGCGGTCGCGTTTCGGAATTGCGATCGTGATCGATTGTCATTCCATGCCGTCCGCGGCAGCCGCGCCCGACATTGTGCTGGGCGACCGTCTTGGTCTCGCGGCTGTGCCGCAGGTTACATACGCCGCCGAATGTGCCTTCGCACGCCAGGGCTTCGCGGTGGTCCGCAACACGCCCTATGCGGGTGGCCATACCACGCAGCTTTACGGCCGGCCCGGCGGCTCGGTCCATGCGCTGCAGATCGAGATCAACCGCGCCCTCTATATGGACGAAGACCGCGTGGAGCGCGGCATCCGCTTCGCGGAGATCCGCCGCAGAGTCGCGGCAGCGTTGCGCGACCTGATCGCGTTTCGGGGCGTCGAATCCGGAGAGACCGGCGCAAGGATCGCGGCCGAATAAAAAAGGCCGCACCGGGGGAGGGTGCGGCCAAGTTCAGGGAGGAAACGCCCAGGAAGGGCGGCGGTACCGCAGAGATGTCCGCAACACCGCTCCGCCTGACTATGGCCCGGCTCATGCTGCAACGCAATACAATTTTCGCTGCGTTTGCGATGTGGTTGGTAAATAAATATAGATAAAATACTCGGATCCTAGCGCCATATCTTGTGTGCGCCGCATCATCCGGCCACTCGGTAACCACGAAGATTCATGAAACCATAACGGCGCCGCAACACGGATGTCGCGAAAGCCGGGCAGGCAGGCTCAGGAACCCGCGCAAGGCGATTCGCGCGAGGGCGTCGAGAGGGTGCCATGGCCGAGGTTGCCTGGTCGCGAGAACGGCCTTCCCGAATGCCGGAAGCATGGTTGCGCGCGTCTTCGCGCCGCCAGCCGGCGCGGGCCGCGCCGCACGAGCCGCTTCGAAACTTCACCCGGCACCGGACGATCTTCATCTCCGACGTCCATCTCGGCACGCGCGGCTGCAAGGCCGAGATGCTCGCCGATTTTCTTGCCAGGAACAGCTGCAACACGCTCTACCTTGTCGGCGACATCATCGATGGTTGGCGGCTGAAGCGCCGCTGGTTCTGGCCCGAGGCGCATAACGGTGTCGTCGCGGAATTGCTGCACAAGATCGATACCGGCACGCGGGTGATCTACGTGCCGGGCAATCACGACGAAGTGCTGCGCAGCTATTGCGGCCGGGTGATTGCCGGTGTCGAACTGATGGACGAGGCCGTGCACGAAACGGCGGACGGCCGGCGCCTTCTCGTTATTCATGGCGACCGCTTCGATGCCGTCATCGCCTATGCCAAATGGCTCGCGCATCTTGGCGACGGCGCGTACACGCTGGCCCTGCATCTCAACGAGGTCTGCCACGTCATGCGCCGCTGGATGGGCCTCGAATATTGGTCGCTCTCGGCCTACCTGAAGCAAAAGGTCAAGAACGCGCTCGAATATATCTGCCGGTTCGAGGCTGCCGTTGCGCGCGATGTGAAAGCGCGCGGCTTCGACGGAGTGGTGTGCGGGCATATCCACCACGCGGCAATCAAGACTTTGGAAGGCGTGCTCTACATCAATGACGGCGACTGGGTTGAAAGCTGCACCGCGCTCGTTGAAGATATGCACGGAAATCTGGAGATCCTTCGCTGGGCCTCTGCCACTCCCGCGCACGATCCGGTCGGCCCGGCCATGGTCCGGGACAAACTCGCCGAGCCCGTTCCCGCCTGAGGCGGATCCCGTGACCGATATTTCAGCGCACGGAACCGTCCGTGCCGCCGCGCGTGCGCGCCGGCTGCTGATCTTCACCGACGCCTGGGCGCCACAGGTGAACGGTGTCGTTCGAACGCTGGAAACCTTGGGTCGCGATCTGGAGTCGCTCGGTTGCGAAGTCCGTTATGCAACGCCGCAGGGCCGGCTGACTGTCCCATTGCCAACCTATCCCGAGATTCGCATGGCGCTGTTTCCGCGCAAGAGTCTCGAAAAGCTGATCGACGATTTCGCACCCGACGCCATTCATGTCGCGACCGAAGGCACGATCGGCCTCTCTGCGCGTGCCATCTGCCGCGCTCGCGGCCTGCCATTCACCACCTCCTTCCATACCCGGTTTCCCGACTATGTGAACGCGCGCTTTCCCTTCATTCCGAAGTCGCTCGTTTACCGGTTCCTGCGCTGGTTTCACGCGCCGGCCTCGGCGGTGATGGTGGCGACTCCGTCGCTGAAACAGGAGCTGGAAGCAAACGGATTCCGCAACGTGCGCATCTGGACGCGCGGCGTGGATGTCGGCCAGTTCCGTCCAATTTCGGACGCGTCGCTGCCCTGGCCGCGTCCGATCTGGCTTTATGTCGGCCGCATCGCCGTCGAGAAGAATGTCGAAGCATTTCTCAGTCTCGATCTTCCGGGTACCAAAGTCGTTATCGGCGATGGACCGGCGCGTGCAGCGCTGGCCCATAACTATCCGGAGGTACAGTTTCTCGGGCCCAAATTGGGCGAAGACCTTGTCCGGAGTTATGCCGCAAGCGACGTGTTCGTGTTTCCGAGTCTCACCGATACGTTCGGTCTGGTGATGCTTGAGGCTCTGGCCTGTGGCGTGCCCGTGGCGGCTTTTCCCGTGCAGGGGCCGCGTGACGTCGTGGGCGACTCACCGGCCGCTGCCCTCGACACCGATTTGCGGCGGGCCTGTTTAAGAGCCCTGGAAATTCCGCGCAGTACCGCACGCGCCTTCGCGCTTACCCGGTCCTGGCGCACCTGCACCGAACAGTTCCTCTCGAACCTGCCGGTCCGGGTGTGCATCGCGGAGCCGGAAGCTCCCCGGCCCGAACCCGAATCCCCCGTACCCCTCCGCGCGGTGTCGTAAGGGCTGCGCCATCTTTCTTCGCTTGGCATTTCGCAAATTCGTATAGAACGGCCACCTGCATATGGTGGGTACATGCTTCGACAGCCTCAGCATGAGGGGACCGGTATCTGGCATGGGCATCGATGGCAGAAAGACTTTCCTCATGCTGAGCCCGTCGAAGCGCGCGCGCTGCCCATTCAGGTCCCGGCCGGGAACCAGCCCCCGATGACAATGCTGGCCACGCATCCTGCCGGTCGCCCGGATTCCTTGGCGCCGGTGCAATCCGGGGCCGAGGAGCGGCGGAAAACCCTTCTGGCCGAGTATTTGTTCCTTGCCGCGGTCGTATTCGGCTGGGCGGTGATGGTGGTCGTCCGCGGCAAGGACGAGTCCTGGGATTTCCGCAACTATCATTGGTACATCCCTTACGCATTTCTCCATCATCGCCTGGGTTTCGATGTCGCCGTGGCGCACCAGGCGACCTATTACAATCCCTTCCTCGACACGCCGTTCTATTTGCTCGCGACCCATGTGCAGGCATGGCTCGCGCTTGGCACGCTCGGCGCAGTCCAGGGCGCGAGCGTCATTCCGCTTTATCTGCTCTGCCGTTCGCTGCTGCGAATCGAACACCGCCGGCTGGTAGCCGCGATCCTCGCGCTTGTTTCGATGCTCGGCAGCCTCAACCTCTACCTTGCCGGCTCGACCTATTACGACAATGTGATGAGCCTGTTCGTGCTCTCGAGCCTCGCGCTGATCATTACTTGGCGCGCGGAACTGGCCGGCGGAAGCGTGCTGCGAGGCGTGCTGATTGCGTTCGTGGCCGCGTTGCTGACGGGCAGTGCGGTGGGGTTAAAACTGCCCGAAGCGCCCTTCGCGCTCGGATTTGCGGCAGCGCTAGCCGTTCTTCCAGGTGATACGCGCCATCGGGGCACGCGTCTGCTCGCGGGCGCATTTGGCGGCGTGGTCGGGTTCGCGCTGTTCGACGGCTACTGGATGGCGGAAATGGCGCGCCTCACCGGCAATCCCATTTTCCCCTATTTCAACCAGTTCTTCGATTCGCCGCTGGCGCTTTCGGCATCGTATCGCGACCTCCGGTTCATTCCGCACGGCCTCGCGCATCAGTTGTTATTTCCACTGCTGTTCTCGTTCGACTGGAGCGTCGCCGACGACCTGCCGTTTCATGACATTCGCGTGGGCGTTGCCTATGTGGTCGTGATCGTCAGCCTGCCATTTCTGGTTTTTGCGCGCCGGCGGGAGAACAAGGCCGTTGTTCCAGAGATCGCAATTGCACTGATCGCGTTCGCCGCAGTGTCCTACATTGCCTGGCTCAAGATGTTCGCGATTTATCGCTACATCCTGCTTCTCGAAATGCTGGCGCCGCTCCTCATCACGGCGGCAATCGGGCTGTGGCCGGTTGCCGGGCGCGATCGGGTTCTCGCGGTGGCCGCCATTCTCTTGTGGATTGTCGGCTCGACGAAAGCGCTTTTGCCGGAACGCGCGCCTGTCACAGATCCCTATGTGCAGGTGTCGCTGCCGCCCATTCCGCATCCCGACCGCAGCATGATCCTGATGACCGGCGAGGCCCCGCTTGGCTATCTCGTGCCGTCTTTGCCGCCGCAAATTCCCGTTCTGCGCATCGATGGCTGGCTGATACAGCCGCAGGACGGATCGCACCTGACGGCCGCGACCCGCAAACGCGTCGCCGCTTTCGAGGGCGACCTTTACGTCATCGCCGATGCCGGTGAAATCCTGCGCAGCCGGAATGCGCTGGCGGCCTATGGCCTTGCCATGCGCGTCACGGAATGTCGAAATATCGAGACGAATCTCGCCGGACCTTACCGCTTCTGCCCACTCTCGCACATCGAAGCACAACGCCCATGACCAGCAATACGGCGCGAATCGCCGTTCTTGTGCCCTGTTACAACGAGGAAGCGGCCATCGGCCAGGTGGTGCGCGATTTTCGCACCGCGCTGCCGACTGCGATCGTCTATGTCTACGACAACAATTCGTCGGACCTGACGGCGGAGCGCGCGCGCGAAGCCGGCGCCGTCGTGCGCCGGGAAGAACGGCGCGGCAAGGGTAATGTCGTCCGCCGCATGTTCGCCGATGTCGAGGCCGACATCTACATACTGGTCGACGGCGACGATACCTATGACGCGTTCGCGGCGCCGAAGCTTGCACGCGCACTGGTGGAAGGCGGTTATGACATCGTGTCCGGCCGTCGCGTCGCGGTTGGCGAACACGCCTATCGGGCGGGCCACGTCTTCGGCAATTGGCTCCTCACCGGGCTTACCGCGACGATGTTCCAGGTCAAGCTCGGCGATCTCCTCACCGGTTACCGCGTCATGTCGCGGCGGTTCGTGAAGTCCTTTCCTTTCACGGCCGAGGGATTCGGCATCGAAACCGAACTCACCGTGCATGCCGTGCGTCTGCTCATGCCGATGATTGAAATAGACACGCGCTACAAGGAACGGCCGGCCGGCTCGGTCAGCAAGCTTAGTACCTGGGGCGACGGATTCCGAATCCTGTTCACCATCGTGGGACTGGTGCGGGAGGAGCGGCCGCTGGTATTTTTCACCAGCCTGTTTCTGATACTTGCAGCGGTTTCGCTCATCATCGGCACGCCGGTGATCGTAGAGTATTTCCACACCGGCCTCGTGCCGAGGCTGCCGAGCGCGGTTCTCGCGACCGCGCTGATGTCGCTCGGCTTCCTGTCGCTCGCGAGCGGCCTCATTCTCGATACCGTGACGCGCGGGCGCTGGGAACTGAAGCGCACTGCCTATCTGCGCATCCCGGGGCCGCACGACCTCGAGTTGCCATGAAGGGGCTGGCGGAGCGCGCAAAGCGAATCCACGAAATCCGGTTTTTGCGCTTCGGCTTTGTCGGCGGCTGCGGCTTTCTGGTGAACTGGGTCGCGCTCTACCTTGCTCTGCACGCATTGCGCCTCGACAAATATAGCGGCTGGTTCGCGGCATTCTTTGTCGCGGTCACCTTCACCTGGTGGGGCAACCGCACGCTGACCTTTCGCGACCGGGCAGCATCGCGGGGATTGCTGCGCGAGTGGTTCGCGTTTGTGATCGGCAACAGCCTCGGCGCCGCCGCGAATTTTCTGGTTTATTCCGTCCTGGTGACATATACGCCGCAGCCCTTCGGAAATCCTTTGCTCGCGATTGTCGCCGGCACGATCGTCGGAATGGTTTTCAACTTCGTGGTCTCGTCCCGTTATATCTTCCGCGCCCCGGTGCAATGATCATCAGCTAGCCCGACAAGGGGGCAGGTGATCTTACCGCAGAGGCGCGGAGGGCGCAGAAGAACACTGCGCGCGTCTCGCGCGAATCTTTCCTCTGCGCTCTCTGGGCCTCTGCGTTGAACTTTGTGATTACCTCAGCCGCACCAATTCTTCGACCACGGCCGTGCCGGAGGGTGTATCCATGTCGATGCGTGTAGTCTCGGTCAGCCGCGTCAGCATCATGTAGAAGCCGCAGGTGACGATGATCTCCACGATTTCCCGCGGCGAGAAATAGCGGGCCGCTTCCTTGACCGTTTCTTCGTCGGCGCGTACGTCCCGGATCACTTCCCGCGCGAAGCGCAGCAGGATTTTCTCGACGTCGTTGAAACAGGGATTGGTGAGATTTCCCGTTTCGATTGCGGCGATCTGTACCTTGCTGCAGCCGATCGATTCGGCGACCGATACGTGCTGCACCCACTCATAGGCGCCGCCTTCCAGCTGCGACACGAGAAGAATTACCAGTTCGCGATGGACGGGTTTGAGTTTCTGCCGCCCCAGAATGGAACCGCCGAGCCGCATGCAGGGCACGAAATCGCACGCGGCATTGGCAAGCATCTTCATGATATTGAGCTTGCGCGGCAGACGCGCAAAAGCCTCGCGGACTTCCTGCGGGGAATGAGCCAGGTCGGCATAGGGAATTAGGGGCATCTTTCGCTCCCAGCCTCCTCTGTTTTGCGAAGCATGACTGCATGCGGCGGATTTCGCAACGCGGCATTCCGTTCAGCCGGAATCCGGGCCGGGCTGCGGATAGAGAGTGACCGACTTGACAATTGCAAAGACCTGCATGCCCGGAACCAGTGCAAGCCGCGCAAGTGAGGACTGTGTGATGCGCGAGACAAATCTGACGTTTCCGCAGATAAGCCGGATATCCGCGTTCGCATCGCGTGTCCGAATCGCGACGACCTCCGCAGGAAGGACGTTGTTTGCGCTGATCGCTTCCGGCGCCGCGAGCGCCAGCATCACGTCATCGGCGCGCATGCGCACGCGAATCGGCGTGCCCGCGGGCCGCGAAATCCGGGGCACGAGCAGGGTTCCGCCATCGAAACCAAGAGCAGTAAGCCTGTCTGCGCGCTGCTCCACGATGCGAGCGGGAAATACCGCCCCGTCCGCCGGCACCAGCGCGCCAAGTTCCGGATCGGAGAGGATATCGAACACGCTGCCCTGTGCCGCCAGGCGGCCGGCCTCGAGCACGATTATCGCGTCGGCGAGGCGTGAAACCTCGTCCGCCGAATGGGTGACATAGATCATCGGCAGGCGCGCGCGGTCGCGCAGGCGTTCGAACCAGGGGAGGATTTCCGCTTTCCGCGCCGCATCGAGCGCGGCCAGCGGTTCGTCGAGCAGAAGCAGGCGTGGGCTTGCCAGAAGCGCGCGGCCAAGCGCGACCCGGCTTTTTTCTCCCCCGGAGAGTCGCGCGGGCTTGCGGCCGAGCAGGGTTTCGAGCCCCAGAAGATCGAGAATTTCGTCGAATTCGGTCTGCGTTGCACGCCGCCCCGTTCGCAGCCAGCCGAAGCGGAGATTCCCCTCAACGCTCAGATGCGGGAACAGCCGTGCGTCCTGAAACACATAGCCGGCGCGCCTGAGACGCGCAGGAACAAATATCCGTGCAGCCGTATCCAAGAGTGTCTCGCCATCGATGACGATGCGTCCTTCGTCCGGCCGCAGCAGTCCGGCTATGGCATTGACGACGGTTGTCTTGCCGGCGCCGGAGGGACCGAACAGCGCCGTGATGCCCGGCCGTTCGACGCGAAACTTCGCATCGAGGCCGAAAGCGCCGAAGCGGTGACGGAGAGCCACTTCGAGATTCATTGGGCCAACGCCGCGCGCAGCCGCCGGTCGGCAACGCCGGCGAGTATTACGCCCAAAAGTGCCAGGACGATCGAAAGCGCGGCCAGCCGGGCCGCTTCGCTTTCGCCGCCCGGTTCCTGCAACGCGCTGTAAATCGCGAGCGGCAGCGTGCGCGTCTCGCCGGGGATGTTGGAAACGAAAGTAATGATCGCGCCGAATTCGCCGAGGCTCGCCGCAAACGCCGTGACCGCACCTGCGACAATTCCAGGCAGCGCCAGCGGCAGAGTGAGATTGATAAAACGGTCGAGCGGGCCGGCACCGAGCGTGGCTGCCGCTTCTGCGAGCCCCGCATCCTGCGCCTGAATCCCGAGGCGGATCGCGCGGTACTGGAACGGGAAAGTAATGAGCGCGGAAGCGAGCGCCGCGCCCGTCCAGCTGAAGGCGAATCGGATATCGAAGTGCGTCTCAAGCCAGGCGCCAATCGGCTCGCGCGGTCCAAGGATGACAAGCAACAGATAACCGACGACGACCGGCGGCAAGGCCAGCGGCAGATGGAGAATACCTTCCACGAGCGAGCGTCCGACGAAATTACATCGTGCGAGCAGCAATGCGGCGGCAAGCGCGAAGGGCAACGCGCAAAGAACAGCGACAGCCGAAATTCGCAGGCTGAGAAGAAGCGCTTCGGTTTCGGCGGGCGTCAGCAAGGCGTGTCAGGGGGTTGCGAAGCCGTAACGGGCAAAAATAGCGCGAGCCTGCGTGCCGCGGAGAAAGCCGTAGTAATTTTCAACCGCAGGCGCATCGGCGCCTTTCACGACGCCCGCCGGATAGACGATGGGTGCGTGAGACGATTCCGGAAACACGCCGACAATCTTCACTTTCGTGCTGACCCGGGCGTCGGTGACATAGACGATGCCAAGCGGCGCATCGCCGCGTTCGACGAGCGTCAGCGCGCCGCGCACATCTTCGGCGCGGGCGAGACGCGGCTCGAGCGTTTTCCATGCGCGCAGATGTTGCAATGCTTCCCTGGCATAGATGCCGGCCGGCACATGATCCGGGTCGCCGACCGCCAATCGTCCATTGTCACCGAGAAAATTCGTCCAGTTGAAACCGGAATCGATACTCTGCGGCGCTATCGGCGCATCGGCGGGAGCAATGAGAGCCAGCGCATTGCCGAGCAGAACCGCCTGCGTGGCGATCAGGCCCTTTTGCGCGAGGTAGTCCATCCATTTGGTGTCGGCCGAAATGAAAACCTGCGCCGGCGCGCCGGCTTCGATCTGACGGGCCAGCGTGGAGGAGGACGCAAAGGACTCCGCGACCGCCACACCGGTTCGCTTCGTGTAGGTCGCGTCGATATCCTGCAGCGCGTTGGTGAGGCTTGCCGCCGCGTAGACCGTAATCTTCCCGGCCGCAATGGCGGCATGGGTCGACAGCACTGCCACGATTGCAAGAAGTATGGTGGCAAGCTTGTTCATGGTGTTCCCCTCGAAGGCTCCGGTTGAATATCACGGATCGCGGTGTGCCCGGAAATCGAAAGGCGGCCCGGTTGAGGCGGCTTCTGGAGCGTCAAGCGGCCGGGTCACGAACTCGGTTCTGTCTCTTCGCCCCGCAGCCTGGTCGTCGGTCTTGCTCATTTGTTGATCCGCCAACTCCGCAACGGACGGGAACACACCTCGCGGTTATCCGTTTTCAATCGCGTAACCGCCGAGACGGCGCCCGGCTCTTCGTATCGATAAGGGTACGGTCAGGCCTGAGAGAAGAGGGCGCCGCTCGCGGTTCTCATTTGTTAGGGACGACGCGGCCGGGAACAATGATCCCGGCCTTGCCGTTTTCATTTGGTAGCTCAATCAGGAGACCGGTTTCATGGACAAGAACAGAATCGAAGGCAACTTGGACAAGGCAAAGGGCAATGTGAAGGAAGCCGCCGGAAAAATGATGGGAAACGACCGGTTGCGCGCGGAAGGCGCCGCCGACAAGGCAAAAGGCGCGGTGAAGGACGCCGCCGGCAAGGCTGCGGATGCCGCTCGCGAAGGCATCGACAAGGCTTCCGACGCGTTCCACGACACTTCCAAGCATCATTAGCAGAGGCTGACGGCTTTTGCCGCGCGCCGGGACCGGATCCCGGCGCGTTTCGTTTGTACTCAGGTCAGCTGATAATATTACGGGAAAGAAAGTTCCATGCGGCCTGTTGCACCCGTTGGTATCCTACTGGTCGTGATTGGCGTTGCGGCGCTGCTTTTCGGACATTTCGAATATTCGGATACGAAACCCGTCCTCAAGGCCGGACCGTTACAGGTAAATGCCACGGAGCAACACAGCGTAGATATCCCCATGATCGCGGGGATCGTGATACTGGTGGCCGGCGTCGGCCTCGTCATCGCCGGTCGTCGCGGCGCGTGAAGGCATGCGGGAGGCGGATTGCCAGCCCGCGCGCGAAGTGACATCGTACCCGGCGCAAACCGCCGGGAGCGCCTTGCATGCTTGGCCTGATCCTTATCATTGTCCTGATTGTTTTTCTCGCCGGCGGTTTCAGCGGACGGTTCGGCGGCTATGGCTATGGCTACGGCCACCAAGGCATCGGCTGCATCGGCACGATCCTGATCATCATCCTCATCTTGATGCTGCTGCACCGCATCTGAATTCGAACAACAGTGAACTGCACTATTTCTTGACCGTGGCGCCGGCTTAGCGGAACAAGGTCACATGACGGATTCGCGCAACATCGACAAGGAACCTCCCAGAGACGGATGGTTCACGCGGCTGGTCGAGGGGAAATTCTTCGTTGCCGTGGCGGGGGCCGTGCTGACTGCTGTCACCACCGTCGCGCTGCCCTGGTGGCTCAGCCAGCTTGCGCAGGAGCGTCAGGCCGAGCAGCATAAACTCGATGCCGAGACCCAGGCCATCGCCGATGCGCGCAAGGACCGGCAGGAAGAAACGCAGGCGCTCACGCAGAAGATCGAGAATCCGGTGCTTGCGCGCCTTGCCGCCACGGAATTGCTGATCCAGCTGCACGGCCGGAACGCCGGCGCGGCCGAAGTCGCCGATGTGTGGAACAAATACTGGTCGGCCTATCAGAACTATTTTGTTTTCGCCGAGGGGAGCGCCGTGCCGCAGGACCGGCTCACCGCCAACGGTCCGCAGGCGGAATATCTCGACGAACATCCCGTGTTGTGGACCTATCTCAACTCGGCGATCAATCCCGAGTTCGAGAAGATTCACACCTGCCTCGTGATGGCACATCAGTTCTACGAGGCGGGCAGCGCTGCGCCCGACACCGGGTCCGACGCCAAATTCCGGTCCTGTCTCGTGCAAGGAGCGGGCAAGAATGATTTTTGGACGCAGCGGACGGAGGATCGGACGGCGCCGGACCCATGGGGACGATTCAAGAAATGCGTGGGGACATTCCTGATCCAGCTTCATTACGGCCTCGAATGGCGCGAACAGCTGGAAGAGGAGATGACAAAAGAGCCTCCTCCGGAAAACAGAAAGATCTCGCAATGTCCGCCGGGCTATACCGGCGATCAATGGTGCCGCCAGATGCGCTACAACCGGGATGTCTACCAGCAGATGCGGGACGATTGCGGCCCGCTGGACCCCGACGACGTGAAGTCGCTGGACCTGGAGGATGTGAAGTAAATTTGATAGTTGTCATCGCCACGAGGAAATGGATCATCTCGTATGCACCACACGCCGATAGGACAGCGCTTCGGCGATGTGAAGGCGGCCGACGGATTCGCTGCCGGCGAGGTCGGCGATGGTGCGGGCGACTTTGAGGACGCGGTGATAGCCGCGCGCGGTCAGGCGCAGCGCGGCGGAGGCATCCGCCAGCAAATTTGTCCCGGCGGAGTCCGGCGCCGCGACCTTGTCGAGGAGTTCGCCTTCCAATTCCGTGTTGGTGCGCAGGCTGAGGCTCTCGTAACGCGCATGTTGTATGTCGCGGGCTTTGGCGACCCGCTCCGCCACGGCAGCCGTTCCTTCCGCGGGTGGCGGCAGGGCCAGGTCCTGCGCGCTGACGCCGGCCACTTCCACATGAAGGTCGATGCGGTCGAGCAGCGGGCCGGAAAGCCGGGCCTGATAATCCGCCCCGCATTTGGGCGCGCGGCCGCAAGCCTGCGCCGGGTCGGACAAATAACCGCAGCGGCACGGGTTCATCGCCGCTACAAGCTGAAAACGCGCCGGGTACCGCACATGCGCATTGGCGCGGGCAACGATGGCTTCGCCCGATTCCATCGGTTGACGAAGCGAATCCAGTACGCCGCGCTGGAACTCCGGCAGTTCGTCCAAAAATAACACACCACGATGCGCGAGTGACACCTCCCCGGGTTTCACGCGTATTCCACCGCCTACCAACGCCGGCATGGAAGCTGAGTGATGCGGCGCGCGAAACGGCCGGCGTCGAGAGATAGCGCCGTCGCGCAATTCGCCGGCAAGCGACTGGATCATGGAGATTTCCAGCGCCTCGCGCGCGGCGAGCGGCGGAAGAACGCCGGGAAGTCGCGACGCCAACATCGATTTGCCCGCGCCCGGAGGCCCGACCATCAGCATGTTATGACCGCCGGCCGCGGCGATTTCGAGCGCGCGCTTGGCGGTTTCCTGGCCTTTGACATCCTTCAGGTCGGGAATATTTGTTGTTTCATCGGCGATCTTCGGTGTTGGCGCATTCAGCGTCTGCGCGCCCTTGATGTGATTGACAAGCGCGATCAGCGACGGCGCAGCGATGATTTCGATCTTTCCGGCCCAGGCCGCTTCCGGTCCGCTCGCAGCAGGACAGATGAGACCGCGCCCCGCAGCGGAGGCGGCGAGGGCGGCCGGCAACACGCCCGCGACCGGCGTGATCGTCGCGTCCAGCGACAATTCGCCGAGCGCGACATAGCCTGTCATTTCGCGCATCGGCAGCACGCCCATTGCGGCGAGAATACCGAGCGCAATCGGCAGATCGTAATGACTTCCTTCCTTGGGCAGGTCGGCGGGCGCGAGATTCACGGTGATACGGTCGGGCGGCAGCGCAAGTCCGATTGCCGACATCGCGGCATATACCCGCTCGCGGCTCTCGCCGACCGCCTTGTCGGCAAGACCCACGATCATGAAAACAGGATTGCCGCGCGCAATGTGGACTTGTACATCCACCTCGCGCGCCTCGATCCCCTGAAACGCAACTGTGTAGATATGCGCGATGGCCATGCTCGCCCCAGAAGGTTATTTCACTCGAGCATGACCGGAAATTATCGGGACAGTTTGTTCGAGCTGTACCGAATTATCGCGAGGCAACCGATTTGAGACCCGAATGCCAAAGTCCACCACAAAGAGCGCAAAGAAGACGAACAGCGCGCGCAGGCTTCCTTTGTGCCTTATCGGTAAACCATCATGTTGTCATGGCCCGGGCACGAAGCGGCTGAGGCGCCGTTCCGTCCCGAAACGCGATGCATCGCGATGGAGCGTGGCTGGCAGGGTCTCGGCGGCGACGCGGCGCATGGCGCCAATCCGGCAGCGCGGCGGCAGCCTTGCGAAGCCGGCGGCTCGCACCTAGTTTCGCCGCGACGCCATTTGTCCCGGAATGCCGATGACATCGCCTCGATTTGCAGGTACGGACCGCTATATCGCAACCGACGATCTGCGCATTGCCGTCAATGCGGCGATCACGCTCGAACGCCCGCTCCTTATCAAGGGCGAGCCTGGCACCGGCAAGACGCAGCTCGCCTATGAAGTCGCCGACGCGCTTGCGGCGCCGCTCATCACCTGGCACGTCAAATCCACCACCAAGGCGCAACAAGGGCTCTACGAATATGACGCGGTGACGCGGCTGCGCGATTCGCAGCTCGGCGATCCGCGCGTGAAGGACGTGAAGAATTACATCCGGCGCGGCAAGCTGTGGGATGCCTTCGACATGGGCGAGCGGCCGGTGCTGCTCATCGACGAGATCGACAAGGCGGACATCGAATTCCCCAACGATCTCTTGCTCGAGCTCGACCGCATGGAATTCTTCGTCTACGAAACCGGCGAAACGATCCGGGCGAAGCTGCGGCCCATCGTGATGATCACGTCGAACAATGAGAAGGAACTGCCGGACGCCTTCCTGCGCCGGTGCTTCTTCCATTATATCCGGTTTCCCGACCGCGAGACCATGCAGCGGATCGTCGATGTGCATTTCCCGGACATCAAACAGCGGCTGGTTTCGGAGGCGCTGAACATCTTCTATCAGATTAGGGAGGTCCCGGGGATCAAGAAGAAACCCTCGACCTCGGAACTCCTCGATTGGCTGAAGCTGCTTCTCAACGAGGATGTCTCGCCGGAAACGCTGCGCGAGCGCGATCCCAACCGGCTGATTCCGCCCCTCCATGGCGCGCTGCTCAAGAACGAGCAGGACGTCCACCTCTTCGAGCGGCTCGCCTTCCTGGCGCGGCGGGAGGCAAGGGGATGAGACTATTGCGCATAACAATGATGTCGTCCCCGCGAAAGCGGGGACCCGGTTCGCACGGATTTCCAAAGAGAAAAGCGAGTATCAAGACAAGCGAATTTAATTCTTCGATATTGCACCTCTGGGTCCGCGCTTTCGCGGGGATGACAATGGTATTAGGTGCGCTCACCGCCGCGCCCGCGCAGACTGTTGCCGGGGATCAGTTTGCGGACGGTGCGAATGGCGCGAAAGTGCATGTCGCGTCCGGAATTGTCTGTCCGTCGAAAATTGGTCCGTTCGAGCGCGACGCGGTGGGCGAAACAAACCCCGAGACCGGTGCCGATTTTTGCGCTTATTCGGCGCTCGATGGAGTCTACGGCACGATCACGCTTCTTCCATTGCACGGAACCTACGTTCCGAAACAATCGCTGGCCGATGACTTTGCGGAACAGGGGGGTACGGGTGGAAAGCAGACCAGCGAAGGCACAGTCAGCATCGCGACCGGCGGACATTCGCAACCGCCGGACGTCTACATGCGGAGCTATGAAACCGCGAAGCTGGAGGACCTGCATTATCGCGTGACCTATACCGGCGCAGCGATCGGAAACCGGGCCGTCGAGACGACTCTCGAATATGCCGAGCCGCGCGGCACCAATGAAATGCAGCAGTTCCTCCGCACCGTTTATGCCGCCGCTGCGCGCGCGATCGGCCAGCCGCATTAGGGTCGGAACGATGTTCTTCCGGTTCTTCGACGAACTCCACAGCGCAAAGATCCCGGTTTCGCTGAAGGAATATCTCGCGCTGATGGAGGCGCTGTCGAAGGGCGTGATCGATCTCAGTGTCGACGAATTCTACTATCTCTCGCGTGCAGCCCTGGTGAAGGACGAGCGCAATCTGGACCGGTTCGACCGCGTCTTTGGACATGTTTTCAAAGGGCTTGAGGCGCCGGATGCGACCGAAATCGCGCAGATTCCGGAGGCGTGGCTCAAGGCGCTGACCGAGAAATTTCTTACCGAAGAAGAGAAAAAACTGATCGAGTCGCTGGGCGGCTGGGAAAAGCTGATGGAGGCGCTGAAGAAGCGGCTCGAAGAACAGAAGAAACGCCATGAAGGCGGTTCCAGGATGATCGGCACCGCGGGCACATCACCCTTCGGTGCGATGGGCTACAATCCGGAAGGTGTGCGCATCGGCCAGAACAAGAGCCGGCATGGCCGCGCAGTGAAAGTGTGGGACCGGCGCGACTACAAGAATCTCGACGATTCCGTCGAACTCGGCACACGCAATATCAAGGTGGCATTGCGCCGTCTGCGCAAATGGGCGCGCGCCGGCGCGGAAGTCGAACTCGACCTTCCAGGCACGATCCGCGAAACGGCGAACAAGGGCTATCTCGACCTCAGGCTCGTGCCCGAGCGCCACAATCTCGTGAAGGTGCTGCTGTTCTTCGATGTCGGCGGCTCGATGGATACGCATATCCGCATCTGCGAAGAGCTGTTCAGCGCCGCGCGTAGCGAATTCAAGCATATGGAGTTCTTCTACTTTCACAATTGTCTCTACGAGGCGGTGTGGAAGGACAATCGCCGCCGCCATAACGAAGTCGTGCCGACCTGGGGCGTGCTGCACAAATTTCCGCATGACTACAAAGTCGTCTTTGTCGGAGACGCGACGATGAGTCCTTATGAAATCACCTATCCCGGCGGTTCGGTGGAACACTGGAACGAGGAAGCCGGCGCGGTCTGGCTCCAGCGCGTGACCCGGATTTACGAGCATGCGGTGTGGCTGAACCCGGTCAGCGAACAGCACTGGGCGTACACGCCGTCCGTCGGCCTGATCCGTCAGCTTCTCGCCGAACGGATGTACCCGCTCACGCTGGCCGGCCTCGATTCGGCAATGCGCGAATTGGGCCGGTGAGTCTGGCGCTTAGACCGGCTTGATATTGCGGCGAATCCACGCCGCGAGTTCAGTTTCCGAGTATGAACCGGCCGTAACAGAGAGCATGACAAGAACGCATTGCGCGTCGTCGGCTATAAGCTCACACCCGTTCAGAACGAGAAACAGTTCAAGCGCAATGAATCCAGTGCGCTTGTTTCCGTCGGCAAATGGATGATTCCTTATAAGACCAAGCGCATAGGCCGCCGCTAGCGCAGCCGCATCCGGATTGCCGTAAGCCACAAGATTACGTGGCCGCGCGAGTGCGGATTCGAATAGGCCGCGGTCACGAATGCCTGCTGCGCCGCCATGTTCTTCGAGCTGCTCGTCGTGAGCTGCAAGAAGGACGTTCGGCTCGATCCATATCCAGTCGTTCACTTGGCCAATTCGCGCAGCACGTGCCGCCGCGACTTCATGATTTTTCGTGCAGCTTCCAGTTGTTCGGCATGCTCCGTGTCATACGCGCTGAGGCGAAATCCATCGGGTGCCGGCGTCAACGTCAATGAGTCGCCCTTCTCGACGTTGAGGGCAGAAAGCACTTCCTTGGGAAAAGTTACCCCAAGGGAATTGCCAATCTGGATGATCTTCAGTCGGTGGTGCATCGTGTTGTTCAAACGGACGTTATAACGCTATATAGCCGCTCAGACGTGATGCCGCAAGCTTTTCCGCCCAGGCATGCCACGCGGGCTCCCTCCAGCTTTCCTCCAAATCGCGGATTTGCGAGTGGTTGAGAAGTTTGCCGCCAATCGCCACGCCGCGTGAACCAAAATGAAACCATGATCGCTGGCCCGCGCATTGCAGTCCCCAGGCTCGAGCCGGTGAGCGACCGGCCTTGAAGCCGGGGTTTTCCATGAGCCAGTTGAATTTCAGCATCAGCGCGCCGCAGCCGACGATACGCAAGCGTCCCTATAACCCGCGCGGCAAGGTTTCGCTCGGGCCGCCATCCCTTGTCTGGAGCCTGGTTTCGATCGTCGCCGTGATGGCGGCGGTATTTACCATCGTCTGGCTGATCTGAGACGCGTAGCGGAGCAATTACTCCGGCGCGACCGTCACCTTGATGCCGTCCAGTTCGGGCTTGCAGGTGATCTGGCAGGAAAGCCGGGAGTTCGGCTCGACCGCCAGCGCCATGTCGAGCATATCGGTCTCCGCGTCGCTGCGCGGCGGCAATTTGTCGAGCCATTCCTGATCGACATAGACGTGGCATGTGGCGCAGGCGCAGGCACCGCCGCATTCCGCGGCAACCGGCAGGCCGGCATCGCGCAATATCTCCATCACGCTCCAGTCGTTGCGGCCTTCGAGCACATGCTCCTTGCCGTTGCGGTCGGTCGCGATGATCTTCATGCCACACCAAGTTTCTTTTGCAGACTGGATGACGACGTCGTGTACTGGAAGCGCAGTTTCTCGTTCGGTCTGCAGATATGGAACGCGGCTTGCGCCATCAGCGCCGCTTCGTGAAAGCCGCAAAGAATAAGCTTCAGCTTGCCCGGATAGGTTGCGATGTCGCCGATCGCAAAGATGCCGGGCGTCTCGCTCTCGAAGCGGGCGGTGTCAACCGCGACAAGATTTTCATGCAGGTTGAGGCCGAATTCCGCGATCGGTCCCAGCTTGATGGTGAGGCCGAAGAACGGGAGAAAGGTGTCGCAGGCATGCCGCCATTCCTGCTTGTCGGCGCCGGATAGCGTCACGGCTTCCAATTGCCCCTCCGCGCCGTGCAGCCCTTTCACGCTCGCGACATGAAATTTGATCTTTCCTTCGGCGGCGAGCTCGCGCATCCGGTTGACGCTGTGCTGTTGGGCACGGAAGCCGTCACGATGATGCACAAGCGTGAGGCTCTTCGCGATGGGCGCCAGATTCAACGTCCAGTCGAGCGCCGAATCGCCGCCACCCGCGATCACGACGTCCCTGTCGCGAAAAGCATCCATTTTGCGCACGGCGTAATGGACGCTTTTGCCCTCGTAAGCCTCGATGCCGGCGATGGGCGGCCGCTTGGGTACGAAACTGCCGGCGCCAGCCGCGATTAAGACCACAGGGGCGATTATCTCGGTGCCGGCGTCGGTCGAGAGCTGCCAGCGGCCGTCGCCCAGCCGCTGCAGCCCATTTGCCATCTGGCCGAGATGGAAGCCGGCCCGGAAGGGTTTGATCTGGTCGAGCAGACGGTCGGTCAGCTCCTGGCCGTTGACCACGGGCAGGCCCGGGATGTCGTAAATCGGCTTCTCGGGATAGAGTTCGGTACACTGGCCGCCCGGCCGGTCGAGTATGTCGACCAGCTCGGCCTTGAGGTCGAGCAGGCCAAGCTCGAAGACGGCGAACAGGGCGCATGGCCCCGCGCCAAGGATTGCGACATCGGTTTCGATTGCCATTCCGTGAACTGCTTTGCTGAAGCCCGGGGCTTATAGGTGGGGAGGGGCACCCTCGCAACTGCGGTAAACAGGTAAATGCCCCTTGTCGGTCCGGGGCTTAGCTGCGCCGATAGGCTGCGACGAATGTGCTCACCATGTTGGAGCCCGACGCCAGCGATTCAAGCGCGGCAGCAGCTTGGGCAGGACAAATCTCGGGATTTATGCTTTCGGCAGAGGCCAGTTCCTCGGCCAGCGGAAAGGCGCCCACGCCAAGTGCCGAGCCCTTCAGCGTATGAAGCGTGTCGCGCCAGGTTCTGACGTCGCGGGATTCGATCAGCGCATGCAGCCGGATCAGCGCCTGCGCACATTGGCCGACGAACATTTCCAGCACTTCGGCATTCAGATCCGCCTCGCCGCCCGTGTACCGGGCGAGATGTTCGAGATCGACCGGCTGCCGCGCTGCAGAATTCGCCATGGCAAGTCCTCCCCACAGGTGCCGCACCAGCATGACGCAGGGGAACAAAAACAACGTTAACGGCGGACGGAATACGCGCGAGCCCAAAACAACTGTCATGGCCCGCGAATGCGGGCCACCCGGTCGGCGCGCATTCGCGGGCCATGACAGTTCGGGCTGTAATTACTAGAATGGTACCCAGCCGCCCGGGAACGGCGAGACACCGAACAGGTGGTAGTGGGTGAACAGGATGGCGAGGAACAGGAGCATCGCCACGAGGAAGCGCCATCCGAAGTCTTCTGAAAGATTGAGTGTGTTGCGTCCGGCGACTACCGCCGCGAAAGGAATGTTGGACGTTTGGGATGCGAATGCCTCCCACGCCGCGCCCATCTTTCGGCGGCGCTTGGCGTCGATGAGCGTGGTACCAAACAGAGCCAGCACAAAGAATGTCCCGAATAATACGACCGAGGCTTCGTCGCCGTTGGCGGCCAGATGAAATGCCGACCAGATAACGACGCTCCAGAGAAAGGGATGGCGGGTGATGCGCACGACGCCGTATATCGCGTCCGCGGGTACCGCGGCCGGCTGCCCCACCTGCACGCGCGTCGGATTCCGCGCCAGAAGCCCCTGCACGCCGAGGAAGAACGCAATGGCCACGACGGGAATACCGAAATGCCGGATGCCGGGCCCCAGATCGTACAACAACGGGTCGTTCTCCGCCTGTGCCCGGTTGTAACTGATGCAGAGCCAGACGATGCCGGCGAGCGAGGCGAGCGAAAAGAGGCCGAGATAGGGCCGGTCTCCGATTGCGCCGGTAATGGTGTCGCGGATACGCGTTCCCGAAACCAGGAAATGCAGCGCCAGAAATACCAGAGCGGCGGCGAAGAGCATGGCCATCGAGTTTCCCTCACTTTTTGCGGCAGGTCTGCATTGGCATTCCGCCGACTGTGCCGATAATATAAGTTTCATGTTGGAAAGTCATATTTTCGGGAGGGGCATGCGAGTCATGGGTGCAGCGGTGCGGAGCTTTCGGCGGCGGATCGGCCTGCCGGTTGCCGCGCGCCTGGCATCGCTCGCCTGCCTGGTCCTTGGATCGCCGGCGGCGGCTTCCTCGATTATCGCGTTTGACCCGTCCGGGTCCGTCGCTACCTATCCCTACGCCATCAATTCAAGCGGCGCGGTCAGCGGTTATTACACCGATGGCGCGGGCGTTGCGCGCGGTTTTGTGCGGGCGCATTCGGGGAAAATTTCATCGTTCAGCGTCTCCGGATCGACCGGGACCATTGCCGACGGCATCGACGATGACGGAACGATTGCCGGACAATATGCCGACAGCAAGGGCATCTTCCACGGCTTTGTACGCACAAATACCGGGCAGATAACAACTTTCAGCATTCCGCGTGCGACGGGAACATATCCCGCCGGGATCAACGATAACGGCACAACGACCGGATATTACGCCGATGCGAATGTGATTGCGCATGGCTTCGTTCGTGCGGCCAGCGGCAAGCTGGCCGTTTTCAACGTGTCCGGTGCCGCCGGCACATATCCTTTCGCAATAAGCGACAATGGCGTCATCGCCGGCAGCTATGCAGTACAGGGCGTTTCGCATGGATTTATGCGTACGGCGCATCGTGCCATCACGACATATGACCCGACGGGTTCGATAGACACCGAACCTTTGGCGGTGAATTCAAGCGGTATAGTCGCAGGTTATTATGTTTTTCCAAGCGGTTCGGGAAATGTTGCAAATGGATTCGTCCGGGCGACGGACGGCACGATCACAAACTTCTATGTTTCCGGTGCCGACGACACCTATGCACAGGACCTGAACGACAACGGGATCGTTACCGGCACATATTATGACAGCAGCATGGAGCCGCATGGCTATTACGGTCCAGCACCGGCGGGGCCGTTCACGTCATTCGACCCCAACGGATCGACGGCTACCTTTCCGTTCGGTATCAACGCGAGCGGCGCGATCACGGGATACTGGTATGACAGCAATAACAAGGTTCACGGCTTTGTGCTGAACCCCTGATTGCCGCATCCGCCCGGGTCCCCGAGCCGCGATCCCCTCCCGTCGCCGTTCGCTGCCGACTATCTGCTGCGCGCCACCCGCGGTTCGGTCGGAAGCGCCTGCGCCATATCGAGATGGTGTTGCAGGATCGGCAGCGACATTCGGGCGTAGCGTCTCAGGCGCGGATTGTCGCCGTTCCGCGCGTAGCTGGCAAACATTGCCACCGCATCCTGATGGCCCTGCACCTGCTGCTGCGCGTAGATCGCATTGAACCGGCGCGGACCAACCGAACGCAGCTGCGCAATCAGTCCTGCATGCTCGCGGTCGAGATGCATCGGCAGCCTGATCCCGACACGCATGGCCGTTTCCTTGAGCTCGGCGTTGTTCCTGCTGTGGTCTCGGATCATTTGCGCCGCAAATTGATCGATGGCGGGATTGTGCGAACGTTCTTCGGCGATCCGCGCTGCTTCTATTTCATACTTTCCGGTGATCGCCGCCTTGTCCGCAAATTCCCGACTCGGCAGTGTGGCGTTCGTTGCGGGCATATTCGAGGTCGGCGGCGCCGGAGGCTGGGCTTCCGGCGAACCCGAGATCATCAGCGCCGAGGCAATCATCGTTCCAGCCAACAAATATTTGAACGACATCAGTTGCTCCTCTGGAATGCTGCACCCCGTCAACCGGAATGTGCCTCGATTGTTCCGGGAGATTCCCGCTTCGTCTTGCACCGGGGGCAAATGAAACATAATTTCTCTCAAAAGCTGATTATCCGGCCATCCTTGCAATCCGGCGCCCTTGGGAGCAACATCCCCGTTCGTGACCTGCCTTGCGGCCGCGGGCTGGCGAACGGACGCGGGGCTGATGTCTCCAGAGAGACACAGGAGGAATTCCGCCATGCTCGTAAAACATATCCTTCGCGAAAAGGGCCGCGAGGTGGTGACGATTTCGGGGGAGGCGATGTTGTCCGAGGCGGCCCGCCTGCTTGCGCGCCGCCGCATCGGCGCGGTCGTTGTCCGGGACGGTGACGGCGGCGTATCGGGAATTCTTTCCGAACGCGATATCGTTCGCGCCGTGTCGGAGCATAGTGTAGCGGCGCTCGCTCACAGCGTGGCCATGCATATGACCCGCGACGTCTCGACCTGCAGCGAAACGGACACCGTCGACGATCTCATGGAAACGATGACCTGCGGTCGCTTCCGGCACATGCCGGTGGTGGAGGACGGCCGGCTGTGCGGCATCGTCTCGATCGGCGATGTGGTCAAGACACGGATCGAGGAGACCGTCCGCGAGGCGACGTCGTTGCGGGAATATATCGTGGCCGGATAATCGATTTAACCATCATTGGTTCAACCCGGCGATTTTCGCAGCATGGCATGCGGGCATAGTCGTGCGACGCTGTTTGCCACCCGCAACTCACTTGATCGTTACAAACAGCCGCAGGAACGGCGTCCGTATGCTGGCGTTCGGTTAGTCGGTCGCGGGCGACGGCGGAGAGGTCGTACCCCGGAGCGGGACAAGCTGAGGAGTTGGCCATGAACAGCAAGGCGATTCTGTTAGCAGGCCTCGTCGCACTTTCGCCCGCCGGAGCGGCATTGGCACAGCAGCCGGCACAATCTAACGGGCAGCCGCCAAACGGACACGGATCAAATTACCAGCAGCAGACCGTAAACCCTGGGGAACTCGGTTCGCCGGGGATGCAGGAGGGTGGCGGGTACCCACAACAGCCGAACTATGGACCAACCAGTTTTGAGGTTCGGCGCGCATGGGGATCGCCGATGAATGCATGCGCGGCGCGCGGACAGCCCGGGACAGGTTGGAACAATGGACTGACTCCCGTGTCCAGGATGCCGAACTGCAATTCCATGCAGAGCGCGACGCCGGCCGGCGGCCGGCAGAACACGCCGATCGTCGACCAGGCGCACCGTTCCTGATCCGACAGCTCCCTGCGGCTGGAACCGCCGCCGAAAGGGGCGCGTTTGCTATTTGACGCGGACGTAAAGCCCCTCGCGTCAACTTGCAGCAGGAAAAGGAGACGCATCATGAGATGCAAATCATTGTTGCTGGGTGGCGCGATGGCGCTGGCACTGTCGGGCGCTGCGGCGGCGCAGGTCGGGTCGAGTCTCGGCCAGAGCCCGCAGCCGGCGGCGCAATCGCAGCAATCATCGGATACATCGACAACAAAGACGCCGGCCAAACATGTGACGCATCGCGTGCTCCACCACGCGCGTGGTCACGTCCAGCATACGGCGTCGGTCCATATGCGCGCGACGCCCGCAGAACGGGTCGAAACGTACGATCTCAACCGCGACCAACTGTACTCGGCGCAATACAGATACGGACCGCCGCAATACGGTCCCGGACCGGAAAATATGCGAGGCGAAGCGACCTATTATCCGCAGGAGCCGGGACAGAACACCGGGTTGACGCCGACACGGCGGATTCCCAACGGGATTCCGTTCCAGGCCGCCACGCCTGCCGGCGGACGGGCCGATACGCCGTCGCTCGACCAGGCGCATCGTCAGTAGCCCGGAAAGGACGCATGGGAACCACTGTCGAAAGGGGCGCGTTGTCTTTTGACGCAGAGGCAAGGCGCCTCGCGGCAGATCATTGCAGCAAAAGGAGACGCATCATGCGATGCAAATCATTATTGCTGGGCGGCGCGATGGCGCTGGCGCTGACCGGTGCGGCGTTTGCCCAGGCGGCATCGGGTGCCGACCCGAATTCTCAGCCCGCGGCACAGTCGCAGGCAACGCCCCAATCCTCGGACACGTCTGCGACCGGCACTTCGACCTCGCAAACATCGAAACCTGCAACACATCACATGCGGCATCACATGCACCACCACGCCGCCCGCACCGCTTCGTTGCATGCACCGTCCTCGCCTGCCGAGAAGCAGCAGACCAATGAACTCAATCAGCAGCAGTTGCAGATGGCCACGGCCGCTGCAAACCAGAGTGCTCGGGTGCCGGGCAGCCAGGCGGCAAATGGCGCGAACGGTCCGGCGATAAATCGGTCCGGCGCGCATCCCGCGGGCACGCCGGCCGGATATACACAAGATCAAAACGGCACGCCGCAGGGCAGCATGCAGAGCGGAACCTACACACAGCCTTCCGGCGCCGCTGCCCCCGGCTCGGAGCCCGGCAATGCGGCTTATAGCCGGCCTTCGCCGAACGGCCAGCCAGCGACCGGTTCGCAGGCGGCGCCGGGATCGGAGCCGGGTAATGCCGGCCCGTATTATCAGCAGCCGCAGGGCGGCGGTTCGGAACCGGGCCCGTCTTATATGAGCGCACCGGGAGCAAACGGGCCGATCGGCGCGCCGGGCAATCCGACGACGCCTACGGACCAGAATGCGCCTCAGCCCAACCAGAACCCGCCCAATCAGCCGGGCCCCAGCAGCTAGGCAGAAACAAATGTTTGCCGGAGCGCGCGCCCTCGGGCGCGCGCTTTGCTTTCGGGCAACGGCGCGCCGGGCCTCGCGTTTTCTATCGGTGCGACAGCGGCAAGTCCGCTTCGCAAATAACGGAGAGCAGATATGAAACAAATATCAATGATGCGACAGACGGCCCGCCTGCTCGCAGCCGTTTGTTTCGTTGCCGCGTCCACAGGCGGGTCCGCCATTGCATCGGGCGCGGCGGCCGGTTCCACGCCGCCCGCGGCAACACCCGGAGTGACAACGGCCGCCCCCGGCGAATCCGCTCCTTATCCGACAACGACTCCGACAGTGAATTCACCGACTGGGACGACGGGAGTGACATCCGTTCCCGCGGCGGGCGCGCTGACGCCCACCAACGCGACTCCAGGCGCAACTCCGGCACCTTTGGGAACGAACAGTTGTGCGCCGGCAATAGGGGTCGATGCAGGTTGTGCCCCGGGTACACGCATGATGACCAACGGTATCACCACGCCGCCGCAGACGGCCTATCCGCTCACGCCGGGAACCGGCACGCCGCAATGAACCGGAACCCGCCCGTCGTTGGTCACGTTTTCCATTCGGCAAGTTGACCGAATTTGGGGGCAAGGAGAATGCAAATGACAATGCGTGCAGCAATCCTGTCCGGCGTCGCGGCCATCGTGCTTTCGAGCGCGGGCGCGTTCGCGCAAGGCAACGATGACAGCCGCTATGGCGGCGGACCGGCGGTCTCGACGCCCGGCGAGATGGAACAGACGCAGGAGCTGAATGCCCAGGGCCTCAACGGGACGACGTCATCGCCGGCGGTATTGAACGGCGCAGAAACGCTATACGCGAACGGCGCAACAAATGACGAGGACTATCAGCAGGGGCCGGGCTACCCCGACGAAACGCAATATGGCGCACCGCCGCCCGAGGAAAATGCGCCGGTCGGCGATCAGGCGGCGCCGGGACCGCAAGCCCAGTACGAACAACAGCAGCAGCAATATCGCCAGCAGATGCAGGCCTACGGCGCGCAGCAGCAGGACTATCAGTATGACCGGCAGCGTTATGCCCAGGACATCCGCGATTACGACCTGGCGCAATACGCATGGAACTATCCGGAGCCGTACGCCTACCGCTACGGGGACGAATACGGATTGCAGCCGCTTTATCTGCTCGCCGAGCCGACCCAGCAGCTCTGGCAGGCGCCGGTCGAGGGTCCGGGCGGACGATGGGTAGGCCGCGTGCGCAATGTGGAGACCGCACCGGACGGGCGGCCCTTGCGAGTCGAAGTCGCGCTCAATCGCCGTGTATCGGTGTGGGTACATCCGGGCGATCTGCGCTTCGATCCGGATGAGGACATTCTCTACACCGATCTGACTCGAGATCAGCTCTGGGACATGCCGGGAGCAACGATCGAGAGCGCCCCGCTGTGATTTGATCCTTCCCCATGCTGTGCACGGAGGATCAGCTACGTTCCGCCCGGTACTGCGAAGGCGTCATTCCGAAGTGCCGCCTGAACGCGCGGCAGAGATGGGAATGGCTGCTGAAGCCGCATTCGAACGCCACCTCGCAGATATCGGCGCGCGGATTCGACAGCCGCAGCGCCGCCGAGTCGAGCCGCAGGTTCCTCATATAATCGCCGACGCTCATTCCGTAGAAGCGCCGGAATTCGCGCGCCACATGCATGTCATGGCGCCCTGCTATGCGCGCAAGTTCTTTCATGCGAACGGAGGAAAAGGCGCGCGCGTGCAGATAGTCCCGGGTGCGCGCGAGCCAGGCCGGCGGCCTGCGCGGTCGCGCGGCAACGGCATATCCGCGCGCGAACGCCGCGCCGAGTTCCAGCAGAATGCCTTCGCACACCATGACCGAAAATCCGTCGGGCTCGCGAAGCTCGCGCAGCAGCTTTTCGCCAAGATGGCAAAACGCGACGTCATGAAGATGCGGCGCGTCGCGGAAAGTCCCGCCGCACGCGGCGAGCTGTTCAAGCCAGCGCTTTTCGGGCTGATAGATGATCTGCCGGGTCGCGGAGCCGCCGAAACGCTGCGAATGGATCACGCCGGCCGGCAGGAAGGCGATATGCCCGCGCGTATAATGACGCTCGGCCTTTCCGATCCGCTCGTCGAACCCACCGCCGAGAACGATGCCCATCGACGGCACATCATGCATATGCGGCGGCATGGCATGAAGGGCAGGGTAGTCGCGGACCTGCAAATCCATTTGCTCGAACATGGGTGACCTTCGCTAGATGGGTGCAAGCGCGCTTCGGCCGTAAAAGACGGGGACGCGCGGCCGATCTAATCTGCTCCCGGATTCTCCGGGTGTCATCCCATGTACCGTCTGCCGGTTCTTGCGGCTTTTTGCGTCAGCATGGTGATTGCGTGGGCGGCGCCTGCCGCCGAGGACAGTCTCTCGCCCGCGAAGGCCTTGAGTTATGTGCGGGCGGGCGATCTGCATTTCTCGCCCGACGGATCGCAGCTTGCCTATGTCGCGGCGAGCTATGTTTGGGACGCACGGCCGCACCTCGCGATCATCGATATTGCCACCGGCAGGACACGCGAAATCACGCCGCCGGGCAAATCGGAGCGGTCGCCGCAATGGTCGCCGGACGGAAATTCGCTCGCCTTTCTTTCCGATCGCGGCGGCAAGACCGAGATCTTTGTCATGCCCGCGCATGGCGGCGAGGCCGCGCCGCAGACCAGCCGCAAATATGGCGTGGAGAGTTTTCACTGGTCGCCGGACGGCCGGAGCATCGCCTATCTGGCGAAGGACGACGACGCGCCCGACGAAGACACCGGACCGCAAGTCGCGGACGACGAAAGCGAACTTGCGCGGCTGTGGGTGTTTGATCTTGCTTCCGGCAAACAGCGGAAGATCGGCATTGCCGGAATGCGGATCGACGGGTTTGGCTGGCGGGATAACGAAAATTTGTTGCTCGACGCGACATCGACGCCGCAGATCGAGGAGTACACCGATGCGGTCTACAGCATCTCGATTTCCGACGGCGGGCCCCGCCCCATCGCCCGTCCGCCGCAGCCTTTCAACGCGCTGACAGTCTCGCCGGACGGAAAATTTTTCGTGGTGCGCAGTACGACGGCCAAAGGTCCGCTCGAACGCGATCTGCTCATGGGCAGTAGCAATGGCGGCGCGCTCCGTCCGGCCTCGGCACCGCCCGATCTCGCCGTCGCCGAAGTGCGATGGCACGATGAGCCCATTCTCTGGATGCGTCTCGTCCACGGATTCCGCAATGAAATCTGGCGCTTTGCGAAAGGCGCCGCGCCCGCGCGCATCGACCTGCCGCTGTCGGTTGCATCCTTCGATGTCGCCCGCAACGGCGACATCGCTTTCGTGGGCGAGGATTTTCAGCACCTGCCGGAAATCTGGCTCCGCGGCAGGGACGGGAAATTGCGGCAGCTTTCCCATCTGCAGCAGGGCTGGAACGGAATCAGACTCGCGCCGACGACCATCTTATGGACGAAGAGCTTCGACGGCACCGAGGTCGAAGCTGCCCTGATGCAGCCTTTCGCGCGCCGCGCCGCGGAGAAACTGCCGCTCGTGCTGCTGATCCATGGCGGACCGTCCTCCAATTTCTCGGACGGTTATTACTGGGAAACGGCCTGGGCACAGCTGCTGGCAACCCATGGCTACGAGGTGCTGATGGTCAACCCGCGCGGCTCGAACGGCTACAGCGAAGATTTCGTCAAGGCCAATCGCGGCGATTGGGGAGGCGGTGATTACAGGGATCTGATGGCCGTTCTCGATGCCGTGATCGCAAAGGGCGACACCGATCCAGAGCGGCTCGGCATCGGCGGCTGGTCCTATGGCGGCGAGATGAGTGCATGGGCGATCACGCAGACGAACCGCTTCAAGGCCGCGGTCGCGGGCGCGCCCGTTTTCGACCAGCAGGCGGAATTCGAAACCGAAAACGATAACGAAGATGATCCGGCCGACGAGGAATGGTATTTCGGCACGCCGTGGGAGCACCCGGACGTGTATGCACGGAACTCGCCCGCGACCTACGTCGGCAATGCCCGTACGCCGACCCTTATCCTCGATGGCGAAGAGGATCAGAACAATCCGGTCGGACAGTCGAGAGGCCTCTACCGCGACCTGAGGCACATCGGTGTGGAGACCGAGATGGTGCTCTATCCCGGCGAAGGCCATTCGCCGAAGAAGGGCAGCTACAATATCGACATGTTCACCCGCATTCTCGACTGGTACGACCGGCACTTGAAGATCGGAAATTGAACCAGTCTCCCGTCGTCGAGGCTGCATAATTTGTTTCAAGAGCCGGGATGCGGGTTCGCGCGGAAGGATCGAAGAGTCCCTACGCCATCGCCGGGGCGCCGATGCGTTGCCGACGCCGTGCCAGCGGGGCGACGCCGGCCGCGAGGCGGTCGAGCTGCGAAATAATTTCATTGGCGGCGCGGCCGGGCGCGGGGCGAATGCGCGAGGGGATCGGTTCTTCGCCTTTCAGCATCGCGGCAAGTGACTGTCGTGCGCGCGACGCGCGGCTTTTGATGGCCGTCGGCCGGCAGTGGGAGATCGCCGCCGCCTCTTCGCTCGAGAAACCGCCTACATCGACAAGGATCAGCGCCTCGCGCTGTCGTGTGGAAAGGGTGCCGAGCGCGCGCGCCACGTCCGACAATTCGGCATTCCAGATTTGTTCGTCGCGCGCGCCCGGCATTTGTTCGGCGGCTTCCTGGTTCCAGGCGCCCCTGCGCCGGGAGCGCCGGAATTCGGAACGGAACTGATTGCGCATGATGGTCAGGAGCCAGGCTTCGAGCTTCGTGCCGCGTACGAAGCTGCGCCGCGCCTGCCATGCCTTGGTAAGCGTCTCCTGCGCAAGATCGGCCGCGGACTCCTCGTCGCGATAAAGCCGCCTTGCCCATTGACGCAGCTGTGGAATGAGTTGGAGCAGCTCGGCGGAAAATCCCGGATCCGAATCTGCGCGACTGTTTTTGCCAGTGTCGATTGAGAGAGAATTGCCCATGGCCGACAACCTCCTGATCCGTTATGGGGCTACGAGCGAGAGCGGCAGAACGCCGAGCAGCAGGATGCCCGGCAGAGCAAACAAATATTTCCGGCGACCGAGAAGCAGCACCGTCGTTCCAAACAAAAGAAACGCGGCGAGAACCACCCCCCAGATTCTCAACTGTGGCACGGCAAGGAAAACGGCCGCGGCGACGGCAAAGCCGCCCGTCACCCAATTGAACCCGCGGCCATAGCCCCATTCGGCAAGAATCCGCCGCAGCGGCGCAGGACCTATCAGATGTATGAGTCCCGCGACACCGATCGACACTGCCGTCAGTTGCGGGACGAAGGATGCAATCATGTGACCGGCTTTAGCTCCCGTTTCCTGCGCAGTCTTGGACGAATTTGCTCAGGCCGCGGCGCGAGCCGTCGAAACAACACCATCCAAAGACTTGCGGGCCCTGACGAGACCTGCCTCTGCGGAATCGGGACCCATGCGCTGGCCTTCGACATGAACGAAAGTCATATCCGTAAGCCCGATGAAACCGAGAACCGCGCGCAGATACGGTTCCTGAAAATCGAGCGCCCTGATCGGGCTTTCGCCGGTGTAAATGCCGCCCCGCGCAGCAATCACGAAGACTTTCTTGTTCTTGAGAAGGCCTTCCGGTTTGCCCTCGGCGGTGTAACGAAATGTGCGGCCCGCGCGGACGATGTGATCGATCCAGGCTTTCAGCGTCGACGGGATCGCGAAATTGTACATCGGCACCGCGATGACGACGACATCGGCGGCCTCGATCTCTTCCACCAGCGTCTCGCTTTCCCGCGACAGGACCTGCTCGCGCTCCGAACGCTGCTCCGGCGCCGTCATCCACGCCTTGATATGTTCGCCGGTAAGATGGGGAACGGATCCGTCGCCGAGATTGCGACTGACGATATTGGCCGGGCCATTGGCGGCCTGCCACGCCTCGAGGAACTCGCTGCCGATCAGCCTTGACTTCGAGTTCGGCCCGGACAGGCTGGCCGTAACATATAGGAGATTTGTCATCGTCTGGCCCTCGTCGACCGGCCTCTGGACTTTCCCTTGAAAGTGTGTTACCGGTCAGTAACGTAGGGGTAGATACTGACTGGTAAGTACCGTGTCAAGGGATACAGTGTTGAGGAAAATCGCCACCGCCGACAGCCCGCCGCCGCGGGAGCGCATTCTTGCGGCGGCCCGCGAGCTTTTTTATGCGCGCGGCATCCGCGGTGTGAGCGTGGACGACATCGCCACGGCCGCCCAGACCAACAAGATGACCTTCTATCGGCACTTCGAGTCGAAGGACCTGCTCGTCGCCGAAACGCTTCGGCTCCTGGCGCAGGAGGCGGACGGGGTCTGGGACGAGCTCGAACGCGCCCATCCCGGCGACCCCGTGGCCCAGCTGCGCGCCTGGGTGGAGCATATCGGCACCATGATGGCCGACTGCCGGAACCGCGGCTGCGCGCTCGCCAATGCCGCGGTGGAGATTCCCGAGAAGGATCACCCGGCGCGGGCGGTGATCGAAGCCTACAAGAAACACAAGCGCGAACGGATCACGGCGCTCTGCCGGAGCGCCGGATACCGCGACCCCGAACGGATCGCGGACGAAATCTTTCTTCTGTTCGAAGGCGCCCGCGTGGACCAGCAAAGCGTCGGCGCGGGCGGCGCCGGCATGCGCGTGGCCGAACTGATCCGCACGCTGCTGAAATCGAGTCCGCGGATTACCTGACAGCTTTCGCCAGTCCCGCTCGACCGCGAATTGGATGCATTCGCGATTGCCGCTAAGAACGCGTTGCAAGTCGGGCGGCGGAGAGACGTGCGTCGATTGTCGTTTCGCAGCGCGATGATTGCGGGCGGCGTTCTGCCGCTGCTGCTCCGCTCCGCGCTCGCCGGGCCGCCCTATGTGACCGACGATCCCGAGCCCACCGATACCGGCCATTGGGAAAACTACCTCTATGTCGAAGGCACGCGCGCAGGAGATGCGTTCAACGCGCCGGGTGCGGGCATCGAGCTCAACTACGGGGTTTACACGGATACGCAGCTGACCTGGTCGGTGCCGCTCAACCCCAATCCGGGACCCGGCGGCATGGGCCTTGTCTGGGCGCCGCTCGGCGGCGGCATCAAGTATCGCTTCGTGGAGGAGGACGAGGACGGTTGGCGCCCGCAGGTCGCGTTCTTTCCGCAGATTTTCATTCCCGTCGGCGGCGCGTCGCATACCGCGCCGACAACCGAATTACTTCCTGTCTGGCTGCAGAAATCCTTCGGCGACTGGACCACGTTCGGCGGCGGCGGATTTACGAACAATCCCGGATTCGGAAACCGCGACTATGAGATATATGGCTGGGCGCTGCAGCGGCAGATAACAAATAATTTTGTGCTGGGCACCGAAATTTTCGGGCAAACACGCAGTTCTCTCGACGACGATGCAAGCACGGCAGTTGGCCTGGCCGCGCTCTATGATTTCAGCGAGCGATGGCATTTCGTCGGTTCCGTCAACACCGGAATCGTCAACGCGCACGAAGGAGACCGCTTCTCCTACAACCTCGCGCTCAAATGGACGCCGTGACGTGTCATACCGTCTTAATTCACCGTCAGGAGCCAACAAAATGCACGGCGCCGGGGGTTGCCGTCTCGATTGCTTTCAGTAGATTGGGAACGAGTGGCTCAATATCTCTGAGTCGGTTTGTCCTGCAACGAAGCACGATCACCGCGATAGGAAACGAAACTATCGGTTGTTGGAATGCAAGATTTCTGTCCACGGTAACAAAGACATCGAAACTCTCAGAAGCCAAGGCCAGCAATTCACCATTTCGGACCGCGAGCCAGCCCATCTGGCGGGCTGTTTTGATCTCGTGGGCTGTCAAGGACCGTGACAGCCGCCAGTCGACGCATTCATCGAGAAAGACTCTCACAATACCGATTCGAGCAGCCGGTCCTTCGCCTGCTCGAGAAAGGCAATGGCTTGTCCGCGCGTGACGGATGGGAAGCCCGCGAGAAATTCGTCAATTGAATCACCGGCTTCCAGATGGTCCAACAAAGTCTGCACCGGCACGCGGGTGCCGCAAAACACTGCCGCGCCGCCCATGATGTCCGGATCTCGAGATACGACTGGGCCGTTCATGAGCCAAACCTAGTATTCAATTCACGACTGCGCAAACGGGAGAGTCAAGGCCGGCCGCAAGGTTGACCTCTTCTTGCCATTCGCTATGTTCCCGCCACGCGCAAGGTTCCCGTTTGGGATGTGAAAGGGAACGCGGTCGAACACCGCGGCTGCCCCCGCAACTGTAGCCGGCGAGCGACCATCCAGTGCCACTGGGCGAAAGCCTCGGGAAGGCGGATGCGAGCGGTGACCCGGGAGCCAGGAGACCTGCCTTACGCGGTCGTCCTGTTTTCGGCCGGGGTGCGCCGGGAACTGCGGGGGAAACCGCTGCGACGACATGTTTGGAGTCGTCGCCTGCGGGGTCCCGGTCATGGAATTCGATAGCTCTCATCGCCGCGCACTTCCGCATGCCGGTTCCTGGATTCGAACCAGGAGAACATCATGCGCAGTTTACTCATTGCATCCGTAAGCCTGATCGCTCTCGCCGCCGCTTCCGGCACGGCGTTGGCGCAAAACGAAGAGACGCCGGAAACCGTGGTCGTCACGGCGACCCGCGTCCCGACACCGGAAGCCAAAGTCGGAAGCAGCATCACGGTCATCACGGCGAAGGATATCGCCGCCAAACAGCAGCAGACATTGCCCGATGTCCTCGCCGACGCGCCGGGTTTGAATGTCGTGCAATCGGGCGGCCCGGGCGGCCAGACATCCGTCTTCATGCGCGGCACCGACTCCAATCATGTGAAAGTCCTGGTCGACGGCATCGATGTCAGCGATCCGAGCAGCCCCACCGGCACGTTCGATTTCGGCCAGTTCCTCACCCAGGACATCGACCGCATCGAAATCCTGCGCGGGCCGCAAAGCGGTCTATACGGCTCCGACGCGATCGGCGGCGTAATCAATATCATCACCAAGAGCGGCGAGGGCCCGCTGCAGGCCACGGGCGATATCGAAGGTGGCTCGTTCGATACGTTCAACCAGGCGGGAACGGTCAGCGGCTCCGAAGATGCGTTCCACTACGCCGGCACGGTCGCGCATTTCTCGTCGGGTGCAACGCCCGTGACGCCGCTCAATCTGCTGGCCCCGGGCGAACAGAGAATCGACGACTCCTATGACAACGTGACCGCGTCGACCAAGCTCGGCTACGACGTTACCGACACTTTCGACCTCGGCCTCGTCGCGCGCTATACCAATTCCCATCTCGATTTCACGGGCGAGAATTACTACACCGACTTCCCCGACGCGACGCAGAGCCAGAGCGAGACGCTGCAATATTATACGCGCGGGACGGCGCATCTTTCGCTGTTTGACGGTTTCTTCGAGCAGACGCTCGGCATCGCCTATGGCAGCATCGAATCGACGGACGCGAGCCCGGACAATCCCACGGCCTATTATTTCGGCGACCGCACGAAGGTGGACTGGCAGGGAAACCTGCACTTCTCCGACGACGAAATACTCATCCTGGGCGCGGAACACGAGCATGACGGCATCAGCCAGCCGGTCTCGGCGGGCATCGACATCGATTCCGGCTATGCGGAACTGCAGTCGACGTTCGGCAATCTCTCCAACAGCGCGGCGGTGCGCTTCGACGATAATGCCGAGTTCGGCGGCGAGGCGACCTGGCGTATCGCGCCCGCCTATCTGATAACGCAAACGGGCACGAAGCTCGAAGGCAGCATCGGCACCGGCTTCAAAGCGCCGACCTTGAGCGAAATGTTCGAGAATTTTCCTGCCTATGATTTCTACGGCAATCCCGATCTCAGGCCGGAGTCGAGCATCGGCTTCGACGCGGGATTCGAGCAGTCGCTCCTCGGCGATTCGGTGCGGTTCGGCGCCACCGGTTATTATAACAAGATCAGGGACCTCATCAACGACAATGCGAGCTTCACCACCTACGTGAATGTCGGAAAGGCGGAGACCGACGGCGTCGAGGCGTTTGCATCCTGGCAGGTGTTGCCGACGTTGACTCTGCGCGCGGATTATACGTATACCGAGGCGAATGACCTCATCCTGCATCAGGAATTGCTGCGAAGGCCGAAACACAAGGGCACGCTGAACGCGGAGTGGCAGGCGACCGGCAGGCTCTCCTTCGACGCCGATTTTCTTGCGGTCAGCTCCTGGATCGACGGCAACCGCGCCTTCACCGTCGAACGCCTGGCGGCGCCCGGCTATTTCACCGCCGACATCGCCGCGAACTACAAGATCAACGACACCTTCTCGGTGTACGGCCGGATCACCAACCTGTTCGATGCGAACTATCAGGATCCGGTCGGCTTCCTGCGCCCCGGCCGCGGCTTCTTCGGGGGGCTGAAGGCGAACTTATAACCCAACCTTCGCGATTGCCGGAATGTAGCAATTGTGAGATCATGCCCCGCGGCATTACGCCGTTGGAGCGAGGGTGATGATCCGGAAAATTCTTATGGCCGCCACGGCGATCGTGGCGGCCTTATCGCCGGTTGCCGCCGCGCAGGCTGGTAGGAGCACCGTACTTTATTCCTTTTCAGGCGGGAGCGACGGGCTCACGCCCACCTCGGGCCTGATCGAGGACAAGGCCGGGAATTTCTACAGCACGACCTATGCCGGAGGCCAATTCGACCGCGGCGTGGTTTTCGAACTTGCGCCGGACGGCACCGAAACGGTGCTCTATTCCTTCGCCGGAGGCAGCGATGGCGAATATCCGCAGTCCGGGCTCGCGGAAGACGCGCAGGGCAATCTATATGGTACGACAACGGAAGGCGGCACCGACAATCTCGGCACTGTCTTCAAGCTTGCGCCCGACGGTACGGAGACGGTTCTGCATTCCTTCGTCGGGGGTTATGACAACGGCGCGACTCCTTTTGGCGGGGTGATCCTCGACTCGAAGGGCAATCTATATGGCACGACCCAGGATGGCGGCTCATCCTACTGTCCTGGCACCTGCGGCGTGGTCTACAAAATCACCCGCCGCGGAAAAGAGCGCGTCATTTACAAATTTCAAGGCTCGCCCGACGGCGAGTATCCGCTTTCGTCGCTGCTGATGGACAAGGCCGGCAATCTGTACGGCACGACACTTGGCGGAGGTGTGCAGTCGAATTACTGCGGCGTGGGTTGCGGGACGGTCTTCGAGCTTTCGCCGTCCGGCAAGGACACCTGGTCCGAGACCGTGATTTATTCCTTCCAGGGCAATGGCAACGACACGACCAATCCTTGGGCCAATGTGATCGCCGACCGCGCCGGAAATCTTTACGGCACCGCGACGCTTGGCGGCAATTACAATGATTGCAACTTTGGCGGCTGCGGCGCGGTGTTCGAATTGTCGCCAAGCAAAAATGGGTCATGGATGGAACAGGTTCTCTACGCCTTCACCAGCGAAAAAGACGGCGATACGCCCTATGCCGGCCTCGTCCGGGACAGGACGGGCAATCTCTACGGAACCACATTCTCCGGCCCGAGATCGGCGAATTGTGCGTTCTACGGCTGCGGAAGCGCCTTCAAACTGGCGCCGGACGGCACGTTCTCTGTGCTGCGTACCTTCAAGGGCGGCGCCAAAGATGCGGCGAATTCCTCGGCGAACCTGCTGATCGACGCCAAGGGAAATCTCTACGGCACGTCCGAGGCCGGCGGCGGCGGCGCCTGCAACGACGAAGGCCAGCTCGGCTGCGGCACGGTTTTCCGGCTGAAGGAACAGGCGGTAAAGTGAGGGTACAGATGTCGTTTCGTGTTGCGCGCTGTCTCGCGTCGGCCGCGCTGTTCGTTTAGATCGCCGGCGGCACGGCATTCGGGCAGCTCAAAAGCCCGGCTTATTATGAGGTCGGAAGGAGTCGTGATCACCGGCGATTTCAACAATCACGGCATCGGCGTGGGGTCGGGACCGGCCGGCGTCGCCGTCGCGCTCGATTATGCCGACGAGATTGCGGTCCTGCTCAACAAGCGCTGAGTCGCCCTGGTGAAGCTGCTTTCATGGCGGCGGCGAAATGTCTGAACTAATCAGTGACGCCCGGCCAATAGAACCGGCAGCAGGATAAACGCGCTCGCGTCGGTCAGCCAGTGGGCGATGATGGTGGCCCAGAGATTGCGCCGCCAGAGATAGAGGAGCGTGAGGATCAAGCCGCCATAAGCGGCGATGATCACCTGGCCCCATCCGCCGCCCGCGAGATGGGCGATCGTGAACAGCGCGAAGGTGACCACGGCCGCGAGCAGCGGGCTTCCCGAGAGTTCCGCGAGACGCTCGAAGCCATAGCCGCGAAACGCGACCTCTTCGCAAACGGCCGCGCGCGTGACCGTCAGCAGGCGAACCCAGAGCGGCGCCGTCGCGAGCGAAGTGATTTTCTCGGCCACGCTCAAATGGAGCGCCGGCAGAACGAGCTGAAAGATGGCGCCCGTGCCCACGAACATCACGACGGCGGCGCCGACGCCCAGAACAATCTCGGCCCATCCCGGCTTGCGAAATCCGATCGAGGACAAAGACGTTCGTTCGACCGCGGCGACGTAGAAAAGAACAGCCGCAAGGAATATCCACCACAGGAATTCCCCGCCTACGGGATTGCGCTGCCCGAGAAGCCTCCGCCCCAGATCGCTCAAATGGCAGAACGGCACGGCCAGCGCGAGCAGGAGGCCGATGACGATCTGTATGCGGCGTGTGGTGGTCATAAAGTTTTTCCGCCCATGTGCAACTCGCGGCTAAAAGGAGCGCTTCTCCGGCGCCTTTGCAATCCGCTCCGGGGCGTTCACCATCGCGTCCATTCTTTGCGCCTGCTCCTCTTGCGCTGGCGCCTGCCAGCTCCGATTCTTCATGCGGCTAATGAAAAACGCCCACACCGCTATCAATAGCAGCATCGGCGCCCAATTGATGATGAGATTCTCCCAGTTCAGGCCAGGCTGCATGAACGTCTCGTCGATATGACATAATGGTCCACTTCAACAAGCATGCATAGCGCTTTCAGCTTATCAATTCGCTTTGCCGCGGAAATCACGTTACTTCTTTGCGGGCGAGTCTCGGCATGCGCAGTCGCGAGGAGCGAAATTGCCCGGGTGAAACATGGCTGACGATACTGAAAACGCGCGCCGCGAAAGCGGAGCGGGCGCCGGCGGTGCGGCCGAGGCGATCGCGCTGGCCGCCGCGGGCAAGGCCCGGGCCGATGCGTATCTCGAAGAGCAGACGCGGCTTGCTCGCCTGCAATGCGACAATCTCATCGAGCAGAACGCCTTCGAGCTGTCGCACCTCAAATGGCGGCGCCTCAACGACCAGATGCGCGGCGTGCTCTATATCGTCGGCGTCGTCGTCGCGCTCGCCGTGCTTGCTGCGCTCGGCTCCTTTGTCTGGAACGCCGCAAACTCCACGGCGCTGGTGGTCGAAGCGTTTTCCGTGCCGCCCGATTTCGGGGACCAGGGCCTGACCGGAGAGGTGATCGCGAGCAAGGTGCTCGACCGGTTGCAGGCCTTCCAGGCGCAGACCCAATCCAACCGCGCGGCCTCAAGCTACGCCAACAGCTGGGGCAACGACATCAAGGTGCAGATCCCCAACACCGGCGTCTCCATCGGCGATGTCGACCGCTATCTGCGCCAATGGCTCGGGCACGAGACGCATATTTCCGGCGATATCTATCGCACCGCCCCCAGGATGCTCGCGGTCACGGCGCGCGCCGGCGGCAGCACCAGCCCCACCTTCACCGGCAATGACGCCGATCTCGACAAGCTCATCCAGCAGGCGGCCGAAAGCGTCTATCGTGCGACGCAGCCCTATCGCTACGCCGTCTATCTGGACGGGCATGGCCGCGCCGCCGAAGCCCGCGCCGTTTACAATCAGCTGATCGCGGACGGCCCGCCGCTGGAACGCGGTTGGGCCCTGATCGGGCTTGCCAACGATTTACAGGTTGGCGGGCATATACGGGAAGCGGTCGCCGATCTGCACCGCGCGATCGCCGCGCGCCCCGACCTTCTGCTCGCCTATATCAACCTCTCCGGCTACGAAAACAATCTCGGCCATGACGACGCGTCGCTCGCGCCGCTGCAGGAATTCCTCCGCCGCGCCAAATCCGGCGACGCCAGCATGGGCCGTCGGGATCTGGACGCCAACCTGGCTCTCGCCAGGGCAGGCGTTGCCTCGAGCCTGGGCGATTTTCGCCAGGCGGCGGCAATCGCGCGCGTCGCGCTCGACGCACAGGCTGGCGGAGCTACGCACGAGAACCTGGAGAACAACATCGCCATCTATTGCGCCGGAATGCACGATTGGAATTGCGTGCGCCAGGCCTCCGCCGGCCTAGCGCCGTCAAACAATCCGCAAATTCTGGTCAACCGGGTCGGCACGCTGCAGCTCGCCGAAGTCTCGCTTCACGACTGGCGCGGGATTCTGGCGCTGGAAGATCGCGAGACGACGCTTCTCCGTTCGATGGGCCTGGCCGGAAATTTCTTTATCCCGAGGCTCGAACATCCGACGGCTGCGCTTGCCGAGGCCGAACTCGGTCACTTCGCGCCGGCCGAAGCCTTGCTCGCGGATTGCCCGGCCGACAGCGACCTCTGCGTGCGCACGCGCGGCCAGCTCCGCGCCGCGGAAGGAAAATGGGCCGCCGCCGACTACTGGTTCGCCCGCGCCGTCCGCGACGCCTCGCATACGCCGTTCGGTTATGAGCTCTGGGGCGAGGCGCTCCTGAAGAAAGGCGACCCCGCCCGCGCCATCGAATTGTTCGCAAAGGCCAACGAATTAGCGCCGCATTTCGCCGACCCGCTGGAGCAATGGGGCGAGGCGCTGATGGCGGAGAAGAGGTCGGATCTGGCGGTGGGGAAATTTGAGGAGGCAGCGGAATACGCACCGAACTGGGGCCGGCTGCATCTGAAGTGGGGTGAGGCGCTGAGTTACGCAGGCGACAAGGCAGCAGCGAAGAAACAAATGGCAATGGCCAGGGCGCTGGGATTCGCGGGCGCGGAGCATGGCGAGTCGGAGCACTGAAAAGGAAAAACGGTGACGGGAGAACGTTGCGGTGCCATTCGGGCCGGGGAAGTCGCACCCGTCAGGGAATTCGCGCGGCTTCGAATTCCAGCCTATACTGCCAATGCCTTGGAGGCAGGAACAGGACCATGACCGAATCGGATTTGTTGGCCCGGATCACCGTCAACCCGGCGATATTCGGCGGAAAGCCGATCATTCGCGGCCGCCGCATGGCGGTCGAACATATTCTCGGCCTGCTCGCCGCAGGCGACAGCCCTGAGATCATTCTGGGAGCCTATCCCTGGCTTGAGGCCGGGGATATCCGGGCATGTCTCGCCTTCGCGCACAGGCTCGTCGGTCGGGAGCGCGTCGAGCTTTTCATCGATGCTGCATGAAACTCCTGATCGACGCCTGCGTCTGGCCGGGCGCGGCTTCCGAACTTGAGAGCCACGGCCACGAAGTTCTCAAAGTCTGCGATTTCCCGAACAATCCGTCGGACGAGGAAATCCTGGCGCAGGCCTTGCGGGACGACAGGATCGTCGTGACTCTCGACAAGGATTTCGGCGAACTCGCCGTGGCCTACGGCCATGCTCACGCCGGGATCATCCGGATCGTGAATTTTCCGATTTCCAGGCACGCGGAAGTCTGCGTCCGCGCGCTCGAACTCCACGGAGAAGAACTGGGTCGCGGAGAGCAATCGTGACGGCCGAACCGGGCCGGCTGCGCCTGCGCCCGGCGCCATAAGACTGCCGGCGATATTGCTGCTCTCACGGTATTCGCATGAGGGTCAGGTGGATAATATCGTCGTGACGCGGCGATGCACGACGCGCAATGCGCGCGCCGGACCTATGCCGATCTACGCCCGACTGACAATCCGCAGATTCTGGTTAACCAGCTCGGCTCGTTGAAGCTCGCCGACGTCTCCCTGCATGACTGGCGCGGAGTCCTGGTGCTCGAGGACCGCGAAACAAATATTCTCCACGGGCTCGGCAAGGCCGGCGATTTCTTTATTCCGCGGCTCGAGCATCCGGTGGCCGGGCTTGCCGAGGCCGAACTCGGCCATTTCGCGACAGCCGAAGGTGTGCTCGCCGATTGCCCTGCCGACAGCGACGTTTGCATGCGCGCGCGTGGCCAGCTCCGCGCTGCGGAAGGCAAATGGGCCGCTGCCGACTACTGGTTCGCCCGCGCCGTCCGCGACGCGCCGCATACGCCGTTCGGCTACGAGGTATGGGGTGAGGCGCTGAAGAAAGGCGACGCGCCCCGCGCCATCTCTCTGTTCGCCAAAGCCAACGCAATAGCCCCGCACTTCGCCGACCCGCTGGAACAATGGGGCCAAGCGCTGATGGCCGAGAGGAGGTCGGATCTGGCGGTGGAAAAGTTTGCGGAGGCGGCAAAGTATGCGCCGGAGTGGGGGCGGTTGCATCTGAAGTGGGGCGAGGCGTTGACTTATACCGGCGACAAACGAGCGGCGGAGAAACAATTCACACAATTGGCTCGGGCTAACGCAAGAAGACACCATGGAGCCGGTGCTGGCGAGAAAGTACTGAAACTAAGTGATGGTTTCTCGAAATTACAGATTGAGCAAATCTATCCTGCTGATATGGAGCGAGCTTTAGGAACGGAAGTCCGCTTCCGCTCTTATCGTTCTAAGTTCCATTCAAGTTCGCAGGCCTCGTTTCGTCTGCAGCTAGCGAGTCCGAAAGATTCGGCGGGCGCTCAACTTCTTTCGCCACAAGATCGTCCACTCCATCAGCAAACTCCGCAGTCTCTGGGTTCCAATACGTAAAGGACCATAGGTCCCCGACGGCCTCAATCTGATCAGCGGGGGTTGAAGCACGGGCTCCGTTGCATTTGTATCTATAGAATAGTTTGGGCGGTCCGTCGATAGCAATCAATTCTGGCTCAAGAATCTCAACATCAATCAAAATCCCTTGCGAATTTCGGCGGCAAACTGTGCTGCCAGGGGTATAAACCTGTAACCAGCCCGGCTTCTTCTCTATGCCGCTCGCTGCGAACAATTCTCCGAGGTCTGTCGGTTCGCTGCCCAACGAAGAGCACCAGTCTTCCAAAGAAGACAATTGTTCAGGCGATAACAAGTCAAACTCTTCGGGCGTCATGGATATGGCTGATTCTATACGATCCAACAAAACTTCGAAGCGAGTGTATGCTGGTTCACTCAGGCGCAAGCTACCATGAGTCGAATCAAATACAACCACTGCGTCGGTCATTGCAGACCGTTGACCATCTCGAATTACAGCAATGTTTGTGGCGGCGAAGTCAACATCTGACGGAGAAATACTGTATTCTCGACGAAGAAGCTCAGTTAACGCAGTGGCTACCCGATCCTTTACCCCCTTCTTAGAAAACCAAGCATCAGAAATCTGCAAAACTACGCCGGTCGTTCGAAACTCGCGAGTCTTAGGGCGCATATTCGGGTCTTCGGCCTGCAAATCGCGATATAGTTTCCGTTCGCCGCGCTCTTGGTATCCCTCCACACGCTCAGTAATTTGCAACTGACATTCTGCAAGGAATCCACGTTCTCCCCTGCGAAAGCGCCCTTCAACAATGCCATCGCGCTCGAGGCTTACGTTCACGAATGTGCGGAGCAATGGTTTGGGAAATAACCTTGAGTTAGTCTGGCCTACACGTATGGCTCGCTCCCATACCGTACTTCGCCACTCGTACACCTTCCACCCTTTCGCCATGTGAAGATAAACAGCGCCGGGGAAAGCCTCCCGAATTGCTTGCTGCAGCGTGAGGTTACCGACTCGCCTTTGGGGTCCGGACGTTCCGCCACCGGTCGCGACGACGAATCCTTCCTCAGCAACATTCCTTAACGGGTAAAGATGATGCGGCGCATCTCCGCCAATCCGATGGATGGCATCAAATTCGCGCGGCCGGGCTGCAGGCGCTCCGACGTACGAAAAATCTAGGATTTGGGCAAACCCTTCTGGCCAGTCGACAAAACTTGGCAGTACTTTGCGTCCCGTGACTCCTGATGCCTCCAATTCATCCGCTAAGCAGCGCGCATGCGCGTACTGGATGAATCGGTTCTGCAGGTAGAGATAGGAGGGCTCAATCGAAGCACGGTAGTATTCATCGAAGGACATTCCGAACCGCCGGAACGCGTACGGCTCCGCGATAACCGCAAACACGCCTGGTTTGCGGCGGCCGATCCGCCCGAGACGCTGGCGGAATGACTTGCGCGAAACTGGAACGTTGATGTTCAAGCCTACGCTAAAGTGTGGAATATTGATTCCTAGCTCAAGAGCTGACGTTGAAACGACGCCTCTCAGTGACCCATCTCGAAGAGCTTGTTCAATTGCTAGACGATCATGTCCCTCGTATCCGCTTCGGTATGGCTTTACGACATCGTCGGACTCGGTACGAATTGCCAGCCGTTCGACTCCCTGGCGGGAATCAACAAACGTAATAAAGCTGCCAAGTCGCGAAGGTAGCAGAGCTTTTTGAATATCCGCTGCCAACGCCGATTCTTGGCCGAGAGTGGCTGCAACGTGTAGTAGTTCACGCTCTTGTTGAGGAGAGCCATCATGCCTTTCCTCTACAGCTTCGAATGTAACACCCGTCAATTCGGACAGGTGTTGCCCGGGATTCGCTATGGTGGCGCTAGCCGCAATGATACGGAATGGCTGCGCATCGCCGCGTCGATCACCCATTCGAGACGCCACAGTTAAGCGCCGAAATAGATACGCAAAATTGCTGCCAAAAACACTGTCAAATACATGTGCTTCGTCAATCACGACCAAAGCAAGTCGAGATAGGAATCGGCGATGTGTCGGTTTCGCCAAATTGCTCATTAGCCACGCGTGGATGATGTCCGGTGTTGCCAAAATGATCCGTGCTGAGTCCATGAGCGCTTGGCGCTCATCTGGCAGAACGTCGCCGTCTAGGCGCTGGACAGCCTCGGGGTTATGTCCCGCTGCGGAAATGGCTTCTCGCCAGCTCACAAGCTGATCGGCAACGAGTGCCTTCAGTGGATAGAAAACGAGCGTCGAGGCCTGGGGCCGCTCATCAAGCATTTTTAGGGCAGCGGCTTGGAAGACCAGACTTTTGCCAGAAGCCGTCCCTGTCGAAATAACAACGTTATTGCCAGCCGTAAAATGGCGAAGAGCGATACTTTGATGAGCCCAGAGTCCAGCCGCAAATGTCGGTGTTCTCAGCCAGTTTCCGACACCACCTACCAAATATTCCGAAGGTATAGGTTCTCTAACTTCGGGTCTGGCAGGTAACGATATACGATCAATAACTGTTAGATCGTGAAGAACAGTGTGAAAGGCTTCCAGCATCTCGCTGAACGCCAATTCCCGATTTTCCTGAAGCATTTCGCTCATGGTAGCCCCAACCTCGCCGAGACATGTACCAAGATAAAAGGCACCTGTCACGCCAGTTCTTGCAAGGTTCTTACTGCATCTTGCGTTAAAATAGTGTTTCTGGTCACTTCGACCATGTATGCCGTCGGCGGAGCCCCTACGAAATCGGTTTACTTGCTGATCCTACAGCCCCAGCCCGCCGATGTGCGCGAGTTCGAGAGGGTTGTGCGTTACGACGTTGAGGGCGTGGGAGGCGGGGTGCAGAGGGTGAAAAGAAGATCACAGGTCCTTACTGGCGCTCGCCAGCTGTACAGATTCGCTCCCAAACGGCTCCCCCTGTGGCGGCAGCAATTCGAAAAATGGAGTGACTACACCAATAAGCACCAGCTTCAATCGCTTCCCGCGATTATTGGCAGCGCAGTGCACGGCTCAGAGGGGCGTCACTCGTTCATTGGGTGCCGAAACACAAGCTCACGGCGAACGCTCCGCGATTTCAAGCAGCTTGTCGCGCGTGTCGGGAGGCAAGCCGTCCGCACCTTCTGTGAGAAGCTTTTGTCATGTCCGGCCCCGCCCGAAAGCTTCGTGCCAGGCAGATCGGGCTTCGTAAGGCCGCTTTTTGCACAGGGTATCAAGCAGCGCCGCCGATTGGCGGATATCCTTGTTCTGCTTCGCTCCGCCTGCGGCCGGCGGCGGGACACGATCGAACCGAGAAATTGCGTCAACATCGCGCCTCGTTTCGCATCCGCCGCATGAACTTCCGTGAGGGCTCCTCCTGTCGCGGCATCGTCTTGGCCAAGGCGCGCAACGCTTCGAGATCGACTGGCTTGCGTGTCGGCCCGATCGCGGTGAGCTTGGCCAGGGGCTTGCCGCGCCGCAAAATGCAAATCGTCTCGCCGGCTGCCGCGCGCTCAACAAATTCGCTGAGCCTGGTTGCGACTGCCGCCTCATCCACCCAGGTCACGTCTAACCTCCTGACCGTCGGCGTGGTGCCTTCTAGCAGACTCCACAGCCATGTGCCCGAAACATCATACGGGCGTCCAGAAAATCCCCGGACCAGACCAGCGTTTCAACAGGCATCGGTTCGTTTGGACCGCGCGGACTTCATTTTATTCCGCCTCGTCTGCGCCAAGCAGGCCAATCCACAGCCTCGGTCTGCTTGACCACGAGAGAGATCGCCGCGACGCGATCCGCAAAAACAACGAGATTATGCGATGAATGCCGTGCGCTCGGAACCAGCAGTCCGTTGTATTCCAGGAAGTGGGCAGCGGCCGCCACGGCCTGGGTCGCTTCGTAGTTGAACGACTCGTATCTCGCGGTATCGATCCCGCAGGAGGCAAGACTGGGGATGTCGGCGAAATGGAGCGTGCTCTCGGTGCGGGCGGTAATCTCGTGCAACTCGTGCGCGATGCGGCTGGGCCAGACAGGTTCGAGCGACAGCCGGAAGCCGATCTCGGCCAGGGCGCCGTCGCGTTCGAGGCTCGTGTAGAGAACTTCGACGGTACCGCCCGGACTCCAGCGGCCATTCGCCAGCGATCCGAGGATGGGATCGCGGCCCTTTCTCGTGATGCGCCAAACGGAACTATCAACCGATACCGGCGACATCTTCTCGAGCGCATCCAGGATAGCTCGATCATGGACGCGCCCCGGACTTGCCATGACTAGCCCTGCTTGAAGAAGGGCCACAGGTACAAATGTGTCAAGTTTTGGCGAGTTGAGTGCGTTTGATCATGGAGGTGATTTGGCCGGTGATCT